>Ga0079300_10000678_pt1 | contig 12950 bp, 9 predicted proteins | sample Wag4_2014_7_11_FD_74799 | JGI IMG/M metagenome (GOLD analysis project Ga0079300, IMG submission 74799) | Fresh water microbial communities from Ohio, USA - Utica-2 Time Series HT 2014_7_11 | ecosystem: Environmental > Aquatic > Freshwater > Water tank | place: USA: Ohio | collected 2014-07-11
AAAATCTAGAACAATGACAGGCATAAGTCCTGAGACTTTGCCGCCACGGACATCAATGATTATCTCGCCGTCAGGATCGGAGTCGTGGGCGTCATTAATGGCAGTCCTACGGGTAAATGAAAGCTCATCGTTACTCCCCAAAACCTTTGCAGATTTCAAGCGAGCAACCTTAACTCCTCGAACAACAACACTTACTTGTGGTTCGGCAAAATTATGTAAATAGACAATCTCACCGCGTCGAGTAGATGGTCCGTAGTACTGCCAATCTTCAAGCCCTGGCAGAACATTTTCAATACTCTCTCGATTGATTTTCATCCAGATTGCTAGGTCATCTAAAGTTTGCTCTTCCTCTAAAGCAAGTGTTCCATCGGGCTTTGGTCCAACATTGAGAAGTAAATTACCGCCACGAGAGACAACTTCGATGAGTGTTCGCAAGATTTCATAGGTGGATTTATAGGTTTTATCGCTTGGAACATATGCCCACGAGTAGTTGATTGTCATGCAACATTCCCAAGGCTCATTGAGCGGCTTGGGCGGAATCCACTGTTCTGGCGTTCGATAATCGCCTTGGGTGAAGAGGCGATCATTGATAAGCGTCTTTGGTGATATCTGGCGAATATGGTCGCCAAAATCCTTGGAGTTCCAGGTTTCATCGCTTCGTTCCCAAGCACCGTCGAACCACAAAAGATCAACTGGACCATATTCGGTCAATATTTCAGTTAACTGATCCTTGGTGTACTGTCGAAAATTCTCCCATTGATCAGCAGACCCCATGGGCGGGCTCTCTCCAAAAACATAAGGGCGATATTCATCTTTCCACTCAAGATAATCTTTATGGCCCCAGTCAGCTAATGAGTAATAGATACCTACCTTGATACCAACCTCACGGGCGGCATCAACGTATTCGCGCAGAATATCGCGTCCGGTGGCATGAAATACGGATGACGAAATATTTCGATCGCCAAATTTAGATGGCCAAATTGCCCAACCGCTGTGATGTTTTGCGGTAAAGACTGCATATTTACATCCAGCATCTTTTGCTTTCTGCAGGAACTCTTTTGGATTCCATAAAACAGGATTAAAGGTTGTTTCGGTGGAACGATACTGATCAACTGTAACCAGGCCCCGAGAGGAAGCGCAAAATTAACGTCCCCCAACATGGGCCACGACATCTCGATACCCTGTTGGCTTGCATGGTCAAGACAAATGAATAGACCTAGTCCAGCTCCGGTAAACCAATCTGCACAACGTTGTTGATGGCCACTTATGAGAGGATGAAAATCATTTAACCTCGGTGCCAACGCTTCCTTATCGAAAACGGTGGATTCTGTGGCCATCACAACATCTATCTTGCTCGACTAGTTAAAAGCTACGACAGTTGGTCCTTCGACCTTAGGAGCAGCAATAGTCATTGAGATCTTGGAACCGCTGCGTGTTACCGCAATTGAGCCGCCACCCAAAACTGTTGCAGTTGAGATATCAACTGCGCTCTCTGGGGCATCGAATTCAACTGAACCAGTTGCATCGATGATTGCAAAGCGCTTCTTGCCATTTGCTGTCCAACGAACCCATGGAGAGTCAGATGACTTCACATCAGCGGCTGGGCGAGATGCGTAGATAGCGCTCTTATTAACATCAAGCCAAGCACCAATACCTTCAAGGACCTTACGTTGGAAGGCAGGAATCTCACCATCAGCTGTTGGGCCAACATTGAGAAGAAGGTTTCCACCGCGAGAGACAATATCGATGAGGTGATGTTGAGCAGCGTTAATGCTCATATAGTGCTTCTCATCTTCAACTTGGTTGTATCCAAATGAAAGACCGATACCACGACAGTTCTCCCAAGCAGCACCGCTCTCATTATCGAGTGAATGCTGGTACTCACTTGTCTTGTAATCAGAGTGAGGTACGCCCCAACGGTCATTGATTACACCTTGAGGGACGCTCTTGTAGTAGTGATCAAAGATTGCTGCAAGGGAATAAGCACCCTCACGCTTTGCGAAATCTGGATATTCAATATCGTCCCAAAGAACATCTGGCTTGTATTTGTTAATCAAATCCATGATGTGCTCATAGCAATACATTGCATATGCAGCATCACTTGGACGGAATCCGCGTACATGTTCTCCGATGGTCATTGGAGGAAAGTTATCGACGCTCCAGTCGAGTCCACCTGAGTAATAGACACCAAATTTGATTCCGGCCTTGCGAACAGCATCTCCGATAGCCCCAACTAGATCGCGCTTTGGGCCACGTGAGACAGTGTTACGAGTACCTGTTCCTGGTGCATCCCAGAGAGTGATTCCGTCGTGGTGCTTTGTTGTTGGAATTACATACTGCGCGCCAGCCTTTGCAAAGAGCGCCGCCCAATCATCTGGATTAAACTTGCTCGCCTTCCATTGATCCAAGAAATCGTCATATGGTGCGCCGCCATAAACCTCTTGCTGATGCTTCTGCGCCGGAGATCCCTCAATGCGAATGGTGTTGTAGTACCACTCTGCATAAGGATTGTGCTTCATCCAAATACTGTCATCAACTGTTCCGAGTTCGCCTGTTGGTTCTGCCCATGCTGGAACAGAGTAGGCACCCCAGTGGATAAAAATTCCGAATTTCGCATCACTAAACCAAGTCGGAACTGGACGCTCAAAACGCTTAAATACTTCTAGATCCATTTTCTATTCTCCTTAATTGGTTTACTATGAAAATTCAATAACAGTCGGGCCAGCTACTTTTGGTGCTGGCACAGTCATTGAAATCTTGTTTCCGGCGCTCTTGACCTCAATTGCACCGCCACCGAGGATTCGAGTGTTCTTGAGCTTTGTCACCCGCTCTGGAACATCAATCTCTACTGGACCAACGGCGTCGACATAAGCAAAGATGCGCTCGCCCTTCTTTGCCCAGCGAACCCATGGTGTATCTGATGGAGCAATATCGGCCACTGCGCGAGTTGCATAAACACCTTCGCTATTGATTGCCATCCAATCACCAAGGCCCATCAAGACCTTCTTCTGAATTTCAGGAATCTCACCTGATGCGGTTGGGCCGACATTGAGCAAGAAGTTACCGCCGCGAGAGACGATATCTAAGAAGTGGCGAAGTGCGCTCTCAGTGCTGAGTGAGTGCATCTCAGATTCAACTTGGTTATATCCAAATGAAAGGCCAATACCGCGGCAGTTTTCCCAAGCACCACCATCTTCGTTGTCGGCCATAAACTGATACTCACTCGTCTTGTAATCGGCGTGAGTTGTCGATCCCCATCGGTCATTTACAACACCGTGCGGCACCACTTTGTAATAGTGCTCAAAGAGAGCAGCCAGTGAATACTCGCCACCATGCTTTCCAAAATCAGGCCATTCGATATCGTTCCATAGGACATCTGGCTTATAGCGATCAATTAAATCGATAACGTGCTTGTAGGCATACATCGCATACGCTGCATCATTAGGTCGAGTAAGTCCGTTGCCATCATGACCTGTGTTATCAGTAATAGCTGGCAAAGTTTTGGTAACTTCCCAATCCAATCCACCGGAGTAATAGACCGCAGAACGTAAACCTGCCTTGCGCACTGCAACAGCAAGGTCGCCGATAATGTCGCGTTTTGGGCCACGGTGAACTGTGTTGCGAGTACCAGTACCTGGCGCATCCCAGAGCGTGATTCCGTCATGATGCTTTGAAAGCGGCACGATGTACTGCGCACCAGCATAGGCAAAGAGTTTCGCCCACTCATCAGGGTTGAATTTTTCTGCTTTCCACAAATCTAGTAGATCGTCATAGTCGCAATCATTGAAATTCTTCTTATGGTATTCACGAGCTGGAGATCCTTCGATACGGATTGTGTTGTAGTACCACTCCGCATAAGGATTGTGCTTAAACCAGTGTTTCCAATCATCGATGGTGCCTAGTTCGCCAATTGGTTCTCCCCATGCAGGAACAGAGAAGGCGCCCCACGAAACCATGAAGCCTAACTTTGCATCAAGAAACCACTCTGGGACTGGGCGATCAAAACGATCGAAGACGTTATCTACCAATTTCTTAGCTCCACATCATTTGGGTTTCCACTGAGATCAACCACTATCACCGGAATAATGCTAGATAGGTCGGCGCCCCGTGTATCAATTATGACCTCACCCAATGGATCCTTTGATGTCACATCATTAATTGCTGTTCTAGTTGTGAAAGGCAATTCTTTATCTGTGCCAAGAATCTTGATTGATTTGATGCGTGCAACAGGGATATCACGTGCAACAACAGATTCTTCAGGCTTTGCAAAGAGGTGAAGGTAGAGAAGATGATCGCGCTTTGTGCTTGGACCATAGAATTGCCATGGCTCAAGACCTGGTTCTGCGCCTACAACGCTCTCTTTATTAACTTTCATCCACTTGGCTATTGCAACCAAGAGATCGCGTTCTTCTGGGACAAGTGATCCGTCGCCACGTGGCCCAATATTAAGAAGCAGATTTCCACCACGAGAGACAACTTCAATGAGTGTGCGAAGAATTTCAAATGGGCTCTTAAATGCTTCATCAGATGGAACATATGCCCATGAGTAGTTCATGGTCATGCAGCATTCCCAAGGTTCTGGGATTGGTTTGGCGGGAATCCATTGCTCAGGTGTTCGGTAATCCCCTTGAGTAAAGAGGCGATCATTAATCAAAGTGTTCGGTGATAACGAGCGAATGTGGTCACCAATATCTTTGGTGTTCCATACTTCTTCACTTCTCTCCCATCCGCCATCGAACCAGAGCAGATCAATTGGTCCGTATTCTGTAAGAATTTCACCGAGTTGGGCCTTGAGGTATTCGCGATAGCGCGCCCATTGTTCTGGTGTTCCGATTGGAGAACTATCTCCAAAAACATATGGTCGATATTCATCTTTCCAAGGAAGATAATCCGGATGTCCCCAGTCAGATAATGAGTAGTAGACACCAACTTTGAGGCCTTCTGCTCGCACGGCATCGACGTATGAACGCAAGATGTCTCCACCATTGGCGCCATACGGCGATGAAGTAATCGTGCGATTGCCAAACTTAGAAGGCCATGAGGCCCAGCCGTTATGGTGCTTAGAGGTAAAGACGACATATGCCATGCCAGCCTCTTTAGCTAAGCGAGCAATCTCTTTGGGATCCCACTTCGTTGGATTAAATGTTTTTTCGGTTGAGAAGTACTCATCGACAGTGACAACTTTTCCGCCTGGTAATGAGAAAACACCACCGACCATCGGCCAAGAAATCTCGATTCCTTGCTGGCTGGTGTGATCCCAGTGGATAAAGAGACCGAGACCTGCGCCCTTAAACCATGCCTTAGTGCGCTCTTCATGCCCTGCTATCAAAGGAAAGTAATCCTGCATTCGCGATTCAAGCTTTTCCATATCAAAAACTGATTCGCTCATGGGCTCTACCTTTACTTTGAGATTCCACCAAGGGCGATTCCCTTAGTGACGTACTTACTTAAGATGATGTACAGGATCACGGGAGGAATTGCAGCAATGGTAAGACCCGCAAATGTTGTTCCCAGGTCGGTGGTGAAGTCACCAGCGAATGAGAGCATTCCAACAGAGATCGGTTGTGACTCTTGGCTCTGCAGAAGCACGATCGCAATCTGGCTGTCGCCCCATGCCCAAATCAAAGTCAGAATTCCAACTGCCACAATCTGTCCTAGCGATAGCGGAAGGACTAGGCGTCTAAAGATTCGCAAGTTAGACAAGCCATCCAGCAAACCAGCTTCAAGAATCTCACGTGGGAAATCGACGAAGAAGCGGTTCATCAAGAGAAATGTTGTAGGAATCGCAAGAACGCCGTAAGCAACACCTGCAGCAATAGGTTTATTGAGCATTCCATATTGGTTATAGGCCTTAAAGAAAGGGATGACCAGGAGAATGGCTGGTACAACGGTTCCGGCCAATACCGTCACCATGACGCGGCGATTAGCCTTTGGCGGCAAGAAGATTGTGAAATATGCTGCAGGAACAGCAACACCCAGAGATACAGCTAGCGCCGTACCAACAAGAAGAAATGTGTTTACAAACCAGATACCCATTGTCGAATCGCCAGCACCGGCGTTCCAAGCATTGGTGAAGTTAGTCCACTCTGGACTATAGAAAACCCCCAGTGGGTTGGCATAAATCTGGCTTGTTGCCTTTGTACCGAAGAGCATGATGAAGAAAAATGGGAATACCACAAGAGCGGTCCAACCAAGAACACCTAGATTTGAAAAGAACTTTCCTAATACTCTAGGCATCAGCGTTGCTCCGATCTGCTGAGGCGGATTCCAAGACTGCCGATAATCATCAAGAAGATTCCGGCAATTACCGCCATAGCAGCTGCGGTACCAAAGCGACCAAATCTAAATGCCTCTTTATATGCAAGGATTGGCAAAATTGATGTTGAATCTGCTGGGCCACCTGTTGTCATCGCCCAGACAACAGTAAAGCCGTTGAAGGTCCAGATAATCTGCAGCGTCAACATAATAAGCATGACAGGCTTAATGAGTGGCAATGTGATCTTAAAGAATTGTTGGCGGATATTTGCGCCATCAACAGTTGCGGCTTCGCGAACTGAGATTGGAATTTGTTCGATTGCACCCAGGATTACCAAGAAAGCAAAACCTACCGCGATCCAAATACCGACAAAGATAACTGGGTAGAGCGCAGTATCTGAACTTGCCAACCACGCGTAATCATCGCGCAGTCCTATCTTTCCTAAAATTGTATTTACAATGCCGGTTTCTGGTTGAAAACCACTGCTCCAGAAAATCGCTACCGCTGTTGGGGGTGCGATTCCTGGGAAGAACCAGACAACTTTATAAAACTTATGTCCTCGCACACCTGCGCTCACCGCAGCAGCAAGAACTGTCGCTATTGCAACTACTCCGATTGCAACTGAGAAGGCATACAAAATGGTGATGCGTGCTGAATAACGCATCTGCTCATCAGAAAATAAATCTTTGTAATTTTGCGTGCCAACTGGCTCTAGTGGGCCAAGGCCACCCCAGCGAGAGAAGCTCAGCTGGATTGAGTTGATGACTGGTAGACCTAAGAAAATAAAGAGTAAGAGAAAGACCGGGATCAACGCGAACTTTGCGCTGCGGATGTTTGTGCCGTCTAATCCAATTTTCTTCTTTTTGGAACGAAAAACCCGACCCTGCTTAGGAGGCTGTAACTCACCTGATGATTCAACTTTCAAGTTAGTCACAACTACTCTCTCTTTCTAAGTCAGGGTCGGGTTTTCTATTCGTGTTCGTCTTCGACTTACAAGTTGTTCAAAGAACTAACCTTTTTATAGGCCGTTCTTTCGAACCTTGAGCAATTCAGCCTGCAGATCCTTGGTGATCTGTACCGCTGTTGTCTTGCCCTCTTGTAGTCGCTGGATTAGCGGATTGAGGAACGCTTGTCCGTATGCACCTGGAACTTCTGAGGTCCATCCTGACTTTGCTCCATATTCCTCAACGTGTGCAAGAACATCAAGCACAGACTTTGGAATCTTTGTATAAGCAGACTTTGGAACTGTGTTGACTGCAGGGAAGTTACCTGAAGCCTCAAGTACACCAATGCGCTGACCTTCATCACTTACTGAGTAACGAAGGAGCTCAAGTGCCCAATCGCGATTCTTTGACTTGGTTGGAACACCAAAAGCATCGCCGTAGTAAGGAGTAAATGTTGACTTAGCTCCTGTTACAACTGAAGGTAGAACAGCGAAGCCCGGTGTGAACTTCATTGTGCCCTTCTTGGTATCTGCTTCAAATGCGCCACCAGGCATCCATGTTCCACCAAGGAGCATGCATGACTTACCTGAGGTGAAGACGGCTGTTGCTTGATCCAAGTCCATACCTAGGTAACCCTTTTGGTATACGCCACCCTTTGCGATTTGCTCGAGAGCTCTGAGTGTCTTAAGGATTCCGATATCAGTCCACTTTGCAGTGATCTTCTCATCTTCCTTGTAGCTGTTGATGTAGTTGTTGAGTGCAGCATCTGAAACTGCAGATGGCATCATCGCATCAAACATCCAAGAAGCTTGGAAGTTTGTCTTTCCACCAATTGCTAGACCTGCGTAACCAGCCTTCTCACACTTCTTTGAGATCTGAATGAGCTGTGTAACGTTTGTGAGGTGCTTATCAGCAGGAAGAGTTACCTTAGCCTTCTTCAAAGCATCTGGGTTTGTCCATAGAACGTTGTAGAACACAACGCTGTGAGGAGCTGCGTAGTAGTTACCGTCAGCCTGCTTCAATGTATCTGCAGGAGGACCAATACGCTTCACAGTGTTATCAGCAGCAAATATTCCATTGAGTGGAACAAGTGCCTTTGCCTTTACCAACTGTGTGTAAACGTTTGAGTTCAGTGGAATCAATCCAATATCTGGGGCTCCATCTGATGAGAGGACCTGAAGATTTGGGCCACCCTTTGCTTCGTTAGTAATTGCAGAGAATTCAATCTTAACGTTTGGATACTTCTTGGTGAATTCACTTGCGATTGCTTTCCATTTTTCTTCTGGCGCAGCTGTTGTTTCGTACTGCACTTTAAGAGTTACAGGAGCCGTACTCAACGCAGCAGAAGCTGGAGCTGAAGTTAGAACTCCCAACAAAAGCGCTGCAGAACCCAATACAGCCGTTGTGGCCGTAATTGATGTACTCAGCGGCAAATTATTTTTTTTCATATTTACCCTTCTTTGCTCGCCTCTGATCGAGGGTGATCTTCGGTGAACAAAGTCTGCATAAAAAAGGGGGCAAAGTAAATAGGATTCTATAGGATATTCGATAGACGATTCTGTGAAGGAGCCCGAATTGAGCGTAAATCAGGGGTGATAACACCAAAAAGTTATGGGAAAGCTACGCCCTAGCGAAGGAGAACCAATCGAGGTCTACCAGGCTTTTTTCGGCCCCCCGGAAGACCAGATAGAGATCTAGCTCCCCTGCAGGATTTACTAACTGCGCGCTGAAGGATCTATACCCTTTCCAGGCCATAAATCCCGGAGTCATCTCAGCTATGCCCAACAATGGACCATCAACAGAACCACTGCGAATTTCGATCTTTGTCTCAACTTTGGGTGATGCGTAGAAATGAATCAGTGCATTCTCAGGAAGATTGCGAACTTTTGGATAGAACAGATATGAACCATCTTGAATATCTGTGACATCAAAACCTAACCGTGGGTTCTCTCGCTTCGTGCAATTGTGCGCCGCCATAAACCATTCGGCTTCGATTTTGTTCCATTGCGCATCGTATTGACCCACGCCCATTTCAACGATTAATCCATCTGTAACAATATCTCCATTGTCGCGATAATGAATATAGGTAATACCAGTTGCGCGATGCACAAAGTGCGGATCAAAAATTGTAAATGCATTGAAATCTTGATTATTAAATGAGAAAAAGGAACCGTGATCAGGGGATGCACCAAAGTTTCCTCTAAAGGAATATGGGCCGTATAGATTGGTAGATGTTGCATAGAAAGATGCCCATGTTAGATAGTAGGTGCCATTCTTTTTATGTAACGAAGCTTTATCGTCAGCATCGTGATTAACTTCAATTAGACGTGGGGCGCTCTTTAGCGACGTCATATCGTCATTGAGCTCGGCCATAAAGTAACCAGCGCCAGGACCGTATGCCCAAGCTGGCCCCCCAAAAAGGATATGCGCAGAGCCATCGTCATCAATAAATACAGCAGGATCGTATTCAGCGGTAGGTGTCAAAGTTCCATCGAGAAGTGGTTTGCCTAAAGCATCGATAAATGGCCCACCTGGTGCATCTGAGACAGCAACACCTGTCCGTTGGTTGCCATCAGAGAAGTAGAGAAAGTATTTTCCATTTCGCATTGCTGCATCAACAGCCCAACATTCATGCGATGGACCCATATATAAATCTTCCGGGCGTAGCGTTGATTCCAGGCGCCAATTAACTAAATCAGCTGATGACCAAATCTGCCAATCTTCCATATGCCAAAGCTCATTACTTGGCGATAAATCATGTGAGGCATAGAGGTAGGCACGATTGTTGAAGATGTGAATATGTGGATCGCAGACTCCACGCCCAGGAATTATCGGATTCTTTAGCGCTTTGTTGGAGAGCTCCATGAAACTAGATTCTAGACATCAAGGCTGAGCGCAGCTAGAGCTCCGTTAACGATTGAGCCGCTATCAAGATCATGGATTCGATAGAGATCTGCGATTGTTCCGGATTGTCCGAAGGTATCTACACCCATAGCTACTTGTGGCATGCCAAGTGCTGAACCAAGCCAAGACATCGCATGTGATGCGCCATCATGGATAGAAACAATTGGAGCGCGCTCAGAAAATATTGGACGAAGTGCGCCCGGAAAAGATGGCGTACTTGCTGTGCGGATACCTTGCTTTAAGGTGCGCTGCCAGCTTCCGTAAAGACGGCCAGGAGAAGTCACTTCAACGACATGAGCAACAATGCCTTCACTTGCAAGTTCGCGCGCAGCCTCAAGGACTTCAGGCATAACAGCGCCAGTTGCAACCAAATGTACTACTGGAGCATGTTCGTCTTCGATTGTTAATCCAGCAACATTACGGCCATCAACTAATCGATATGCACCAGCAAGTACTTGCGAACGCAGGAGCGCATCACCTAAACGCTCACGCGCTGCAGTAAAAGGCCCTTGATCGATAGGACGAGTTGTGAGGCGGAAATAGAAAGCAAGTTCGCTCGGGCGAAGATCAGGAGTTGTATCGCTCTTGGTTCCGGCAACGTGTGCGATGGCATCACAGAGCAACCAATCGAGCGCCTGCGCATAAGCAGGTTCCATCAAGACAACGCCCGGAAGTTCCATGCCAACCGATGGCGTAATTGTTGATTGGTGTGCGCCGCCTTCAGGAGCAAGAGTCACACCAGATGGAGTACCAGCAATAATAAATTTGGCTCCTGAATAAACGCTGTATATAAATGCATCTAGGCCACGAAGTACAAATGGGTCATAGACAGTACCGATAGGAATGAGCGGTTGATCAGAGTGATCGTATGAAAGGCCTAACATTCCTAGCAACATAAAGAGGTTCATCTCGCTGATACCGAGTTCGATATGTTGACCAGTAGGACCTTCAGCCCACTTGAGCATCGGATCTTCATTCCAGCGACGAAGCTCTTTTGGATGAAATACACCAGTACGGTTAATGAATCCACCAAGGTTTGTTGAGGTCGCCACATCAGGTGCGGTCGTTACAAGGTATGGACGAATTGCTTCATCGCGACTGACCTCTGTAAGCACACGACCAAAGACCTCTTGGGTTGAGATCATGCCGGTGCTCTTTGGATTTGTAGTGGTCGGAATAACCGCTTTAATCTCAGAGTTAGCGCTGGCTCGCTTAAGTGCTGCGCTACGAAGAGCGAGAAACTTGCCGGGGGCGGTATCTAAGGCAAAGCCATCCCATTCGTTTTCAAGAGTAAGCCCCATCTTGCCGCGCAGCACATTGATTTGTTCATTGCTCATCTGCGCTGAGTGATTGCGGGGATCTCCTGCCATCGGCAGACCCCAACCCTTTACTGTGTAGGCAAAGACAACACTTGGGCGATCGGTAACAGCATCACATGCTTCAAATGTTTCAACGAGGCTTTCGATGTTATGTCCACCAAGATCGCTCAAGATCTCAAAGAGTTCGCTATCTGAATACTGCTTGAGGTGTTCTGCAACTCCTGCAGGTGCACCATCTAGGAAACGAGCGCGTACATCTTCTTGCTTCTGTCCAAAGAGGGATTGATATTGCTCGTTAGGAATATCATCAAACCACTGTTTGAAACTTTCGCTACCAGGTAGCGCAAATGCTTTCTTGAGCTTTGAGCCATATTTAACTTCGGCAACGTGCCATCCTGCTGCTTCAAATTGTGCACGCCACTGGGCGATACGAATACCCGGAATAACGCGGTCAAGTGATTGGCGGTTAAAGTCAACGACCCACATCACATTTCCCACGCCATCGGTTGCAGGATCTGCAACTGCTTCCCAGATATTTCCTTCATCGAGTTCAGCATCACCAATGAGTGCGATAAAGCGTGAATGTGGTCGCGCGCCAAAGTGGGCATCAACATAGCGACGCGTAACGCCAGCAAAGAGCGGAGCAGCAGCGCCAAGACCAACAGAGCCTGTCGAGAAATCGACGATATCTGGATCTTTAGTGCGAGATGGATAGCTCTGCAAGCCACCTGCACTACGCAACATAGTCAGGTACTTCTTATCGAGATTTCCCAGCAAGTACTGAATAGAGTGAAAAACAGGTGATGAGTGCGGCTTTACGCTAACTCGATCGTGTGGACTTAAGTGATGCATGTAGAGCGAAGTCAGGATTGAAATCATTGAAGCGCTAGAGGCCTGGTGGCCACCAACTTTGATTCCTTCAGTATTTTCACGGTCATGGTTTGCGTAATCAACCATGCGCACCGCAAGCCAGAGCGTGCGCATCTGGATGTCTTCTAGTACTGCAAGTTCTTCCTTGGAGATTTGCGACATTACTTAAATTCCTTGCGCACCGCTAGGACTAGAGCCTCGTAATCTGCCGGGGTGTTATAGAGCTGACCTGATACTCGCATAAAGTATTGATTGCATGCGGTGGTGATTGGAACTTCGATTTTATGAACTTCTGCAAACTTGCGCTGTAGAGCGATGCATCCATCACGGCCGCCTTCCATTTTATGAAGTGGAATAACGCCCAGTGGAAGCTCTTCTTCGCGAAGTTCATCGATACCAACACCGAGTTCGGCCATGACTAAATCGCGGCCATATCTCATGCGTTGTGTGTTAGCGGCGCGCACACGGTGCCAACCAATCTTTTCGTAGAATTCAATTGATGTTGGGGCAGCAAGCCAAGGGCTGAGATCAACTGTGCCGAGCATGTCCCATTGCAATGGATACTCTTCATGATCTTGCCAAGAAACAATCAAGGGACGCATGATTGATTGCCAACGTGGTGCAATGCGATAGACGCCACAACCAAGAGGGGCAGAT
>Ga0079300_10000679_pt1 | contig 12945 bp, 9 predicted proteins | sample Wag4_2014_7_11_FD_74799 | JGI IMG/M metagenome (GOLD analysis project Ga0079300, IMG submission 74799) | Fresh water microbial communities from Ohio, USA - Utica-2 Time Series HT 2014_7_11 | ecosystem: Environmental > Aquatic > Freshwater > Water tank | place: USA: Ohio | collected 2014-07-11
GCGGGCTTGCCGTCGACGGTCTTGACCGTGAAGGGCTGCCCATCCCCTGAGATCAGCTCGAAGAAGCCCTTCATGCGGACCGGGTCGAGCGCATCGATGTGCGGGGGATTCGCCCGAACGGCGTAGGCGGTCTCCGCGTCGAGCTTGACCACGAGCGGCACGCTCACCCCCTCGAACACGAGGGTGACCTGCGCGCCCTTCTTGCCGACGGAGTGGGCCGTCTTCATCGACATCGGCATCTCGAGGAAGCCCTTGGCCGGGATGACCTTGCCCTTCATGTCCACGGTCGTGCAGGTGCAGCTGGGCTTGGCCTCGATGATCCGCACGGGGCGGTCGAAGGGGTTGATGAGCTTGATGGTCGAGGCGACGACCGTTCCAGGGTCGACGACGCCGAAGTCGGCCCCCGGCGGATCCGCGACGATGGGGCAGGGTGGCGTCTGCGGCTGGGAAGGCTGGGCGGCGGCAGGGGGCCTCGCGGGGGGCCGGCCTTGGGCTGGTGCCGCAGGCTGCTGGGCGAGGGCGCTGCTCATCGGGGCAAGGCAAAGGCAGGTGCCGACGAGGATCGCGAAGACGCGAGGGAGCGAGGATGCCATGGTCGCGATGATACGGCGTGCCCTCGTCGGCGCTGCGAATCCGTACACTCGGGGAATGCGAGCGATCACCATCCAGCGGCAGGGCAATCCCGTACTTCCGAACGTGGCGGCCGTCACCGATTTTCCGGAGCCATCGGCTGGCCCCGGGGAGGCGCTCGTCCGCACCGAGGCGGCGGCGCTCAACCATCTCGACCTGTGGGTGGGACGGGGGTTGCCCGGCATCGACATTCGTTACCCGGCCATCTCGGGCTCCGACGGCTGCGGCATCGTCGAGTCGGTCGGCGCGGGCGTCGATGCCTCGTGGATCGGGAAGCGCGTGCTGCTCAACGCGGCGGTGCCGAAGGCTGACCCGATTCGGCCTGGCGTCCGGCCAAGCCCAGCCGACATCTTCATGATCGGCGAGCACGGCCCAGGCTGCCTTGGCGAGAAGTTCACGGCGCCCATCGCCAACCTGCTTGAAGTAGGTGATTCAGACCCAATCCAGGCGGCCGCGTTCGGACTGACCCACCTCACGGCGTGGCGAATGATGGTCTCCCAGGCCGGACTATGTGCCGGAATGCAGGTGTTGATCACCGGAATCGGCGGAGGAGTCGCTTTGGCTTCATTGGCGATCGCCCGTCACTTCGGATGCGAAGTCATTGTGACCAGTCGGCATGCATGGAAACTCGATGCTGCCAAGAAGCTCGGCGCGCACCATGGCGTGCTGGATCAGGGCCAGGACTGGTCGCGCGAGGTTCGCCAGCTCACCGGTCGCCGCGGTGTCGACCTCTGCGTCGACAGCGTCGGAAAGTCGATCCACGGCGCGTGCATCAAGAGCCTTGCGCGGGGCGGTGCCTTCGCCACCTGCGGTGCCACCACGGGACCCGACGCCACCACCGACCTGACCCGCATCTTCTGGAATCAGCTCCGCCTGGTTGGCTCGACCATGGGAGACATGCGCGAGTTCCGCGAAGTGGTGTCGCTGTTTCGCAGCGGCGCCATCGTGCCGACCATCGACCGCGTGTTCGCCCCGTCGCAGGGCGCCGAGGCCTTCGAGCGGCTGGAAGCGGGGGAGCAGTTTGGCAAGCTCGTGGTCGATTGGCGAATGGAGTGAGTCCGCGTTGTGTTTTCGTTGGACTTTCGAGGATGCGTGCTGTGATGGCGCACTTCTCGCCTATACTCGCCGCCTGTTCGAGGTGACGCCCTGATGACCCAACCGTCCGCACCGGCACCGACTCGCCCGACCCCGTCGCCCAAGAAGCCCACGGAGGCGTTGCCCCCGTGGAACGTGCTTCTCCACAACGATGAGGTGAACGACATGGGATTCGTTATCGAGTCCCTCTGCCGATTCGCGCGGCTGAGCGTCCCGGCGGCCACCCGATGCACGATGGAGGCCCACAAGAAGGGTCTCTCGCTGGTGCTCGCGACCCATCGCGAGCACGCCGAACTCGTGGCGGAGCAGCTGACTTCGCTGCGCCTGACCGTGACCATCGAACCCGCCAACTGAGCGGGTTTTGCACTTCCGATCAGTGCGGCGGGCACCATAAACAGTCAACTCTGGTTCGAAGCGCCGTTTTCTTCTGCGGACGCGTGAGTTCTCGGACGTTCCAATAACGTTTTTGGAGAGTTTCTAGCCTCGCGGGCGCAACCGAACCGAAGAGATGTTTCGGAATTGTGAGAACAGCCCAAGATTCCGTTTGGATCGTCCGATCACGGAACTAGATTGGAAAATCGCGTCGCCATCGCGTGCTGTCTGCAAACAGCGCGCGACCCAGACGCGAGAAGCGACGCGAACCCGTCCGTTTCGGAGTTCGTGCAGAGTCCCGGGTTGCGGTCGAGTGACTGCAGCACCATCAGGCGTGGCCCCGAAACGGGGTCCTTTTTAGGAGCGATGCGATGAAGAATCTTTGTGGTACGAGCCTGCTCGTGACCAGCGTCCTTGCGACGGCTGGCTTCACGACGCTGGCCATGGGCCAGGTTGCGAACGACGAGTGCTCGACCGCGACGGTCGTCACTGCGGGCGTTCCCGTGGCGTTCACCAACGTCGGCGCGACCTCGTCGGCCGACCCGGCGCCCGTCGACACCTTCTGCGCCGGCACGTTCCTCGACTGGGGAACCACCAATCCGGACGTCTGGTTCGCGTTCACCGCGGTTGAGAACGGCGTCGCCGACATCTCGACCTGCGACATCGCGGGCTTCGACACCTCGATGGCGCTCTACACCGGCACCTGCGGTGCGCTCACCCAGGTCGGCTGCAACGGCGACGCCGCCGCGGACGCCGCCTGCCAGAACTTCTTCTCGAAGATCACCGGCTTCCCGATGACCTCGGGCACGACCTACTACATCCGCATCGGCGGTTGGAACGGCACGACCACCGGCAACGCGACCCTCAACGTCACCTTCACCCCGGCGGCCGTTGGCTGCCCGGCGACCGGTGGCTGCGGCGTCGTCCACGCGACCCCGGGTTGCGAGGACGCGAACTGCTGCACCGCGGTCTGCGCTGCGAACCCGCTCTGCTGCGAAATCGGCTGGGACGAGACCTGCGTGCAGGGCGCCGTCGCTGCCTGCGGCATCTTCGTCTACCAGTGCCTCACGCCGAATGGCGCCGTGGCCAACGACTGCGCGACCAACGCGACCGTCGTGACCGCGGACGGCGCGTTCGCGATCAACAACAACGGTTGCAACACCGACGGCCCGAACCACCCGGCCGCGACCTGCTCGTCGGGTAACGACTTCTTCCTGAACGACGTCTGGTATCGCGTCCAGGCTCCGGCCAACGGCTCGATGCGCGTCTTCACCTGCAACGCCTCGACCTTCGACACCAAGGTCGCGGTCTACGCGATGGGCACCAACCCGGCCGCCTTCGACTACAACACCCTGAACACCGCGCTCGTTGGCTGCAACGACGACGGCTCGACGGAGTGCCAGGTCGGCGCGACCTTCGCGTCGGATCTCAGCGTGAACGTGACCCAGGCCAACTGGTACCTCGTCCGCTGCGCCACCTACGACATCCCGGGCACCTGCACCCTCACCATCGACCTCCCGGCTCCGTGCGCCCTCCCGGTGCAGACCGGCGTCGAGACCGAGGCCTGCGGTTCGGCCACCAACAACGGCTGCAACGCGCTCGGCGAGGTTGAGGACATCGTCCTCGGCTCGCGCATCAAGGGCACCTTCTGGGCCGATGCCGACAACCGCGACACCGACTTCTACCGCCTCACCGTGACCGAGGACAGCCAGGTCACCGTGAACGTGAGCTCGGGTCAGTTCGTGACCACCCTCGTGCTCGGTGGCGACATCAGCGTCGCCGCCTGCGCGGGCATCTCGGTCCTCAGCGCCGGCTCGGGCAACTGCCCGTCGACGGCCTCGGTGTGCCTCAACCCGGGCACCTACTACGTGTTCGTCGCTCCGGCGGTCTTCACTGGCGCGCCGTGCGGCTCGGGCTTCCTCAACGACTACGTCGTCGAGGTCAACTCGGCTCCGGCCACCTGCCCGGACATCATCAACGGCGTCTGCAACGCGCCTGGTCCGAACACCGCCACCATCAACGCTGCGAACACGGCTGGCAACGGCCTCGTCCGCTGCGCGTCGCAGCCGGCCTTCCCGGCCTGCAACACCGGTGGTACCACCGCCAACAGCTACGCTCGTAGCCTCCCGGTCGGCGCGGTTTCCGGCACCATCAGCTGCGTGAACTTCGGCGTCTGGTCGGTCGCTCGCGACACCGACGCTGCGGGCACGGCTTGCGGTCTCTTCCTCTCGGATCTCCCGCTCCCCGCGACCGTCGGCGTCTACCGCGACATCGACGGTGGCGATCCGAGGAACAAGATCGTCACCGCCGGCGACGGCAACGACCTCGAGCTCATCGATTCGCGTCAGGTCCTGATCCCCGGCGTCGCCGCGGTCCAGACCCTGAACTTCGATCCGCCGCTCTGCGTCGACTCGGCCGCTGCCAACAACCTCGTGATCGTGCTCGACTTCCCGAACCTCCAGGACGGCTCGACCGGTATCCCGGCGAACGCTGGCTACCAGCAGCTCGCTGGCGGCAACACGGCTGACCCGAGCAGCGCGACGTTCATCCGTCTCGCCTGCGCCGACGCGGCCCTCGCCTACGTCATCGCCGAGAGCCTCGGCGCGACCTTCACGGCGCGTTGGTACGTCGACGTCAACGGTGACTTCTCGGGCTGCGGCACCCCGTGCCCGACCGACCTCAACGGCGACGGTTCGACCGGTTCGGCTGACCTCTCCATCCTCCTCAACGGATGGGGTGGCGCGAGCCCCGACCTCAACGGCGACGGCTCCGTCGGCTCGGCCGACCTCTCGGTCCTCCTGAACGGCTGGGGCGCCTGCCCGTAATCCGAAGGGATTGCGACAGACGACCTGAGTAATCAGGATCAGTGTGACACCACGCGGACCCCCGGCTTCGGCCGGGGGTCCGCTGCTTTTTGATTCGCTGGATCCGATCAAGGCAGGACCTGCGCGGTGGTTGTCTTTTTAGGGCGATCCGCAACCCGTCGAAAGCGTTTCGGAATACGCTCGCCTTCCCGCGGTGCGCCTCGCGCCGTCGGTACAGGGAGTCCGACCTCGTGCGCAAGTTCCTGATCGTGGTGGCCGTCGTGTTGGGTGTGACCGTGGTGGCGCTGGTCGTCGCGGGTCCCGCGGCGCTGGCGGTGCTGCCGTCCTTCGGCGGCGGCGACGACGCGCTCGCGGTGCGCATCGCGACGATCACGAAGCGCGAGCTCGTCGAGACGGTCTCGGCGCCAGGCGAGCTCGATCCGGAGATCAAGGTCGACGTGTCGGCCGAGGTCAGCGCGCGCATCCTCGAGCTGCCGTTCCGCGAGGGTGCGACGGTGCGGCAGGGCGAGGTGATCGTGAAGCTCGACGACCGCGATCTGAAGGCGTCGCTCGACGCGCAGGTGGCGCAGCGCGATGGCGAGCGGTTCCGCCTTCGCAGCGAGCAGGAGCGGCTGGCGAGCCCCAACTCGCAGCTGGCCAACGCGCGCTCGGCGCTCGAGCGACAGGAGGCGCTGTTCAAGACGGGGGATGTGAGCCGCGCCGATCTCGACAACGCGATTGCGCGGGTGCGGGATCTCGAGGCGCAGATCGCCTCTGCGAAGGAGGGGCTGTCGGTGATCGAGAGCTCGCTCGCCGCCGCCGAGGCCAACATCGAGCGCGCCCGCCAGCTGCTCAAGAAGACGACCATCACGGCGCCGGTCGACGGCCAGATCACCGAACTCAACGCGGAGCCGGGCGAGCTGGTGGTCGTGGGCACGATGAACAACGCGGGCACCAAGATCCTCACCATCGCCGACCTCGGCTCGGTGCGCCTCAAGTCGAAGGTGGCCGAGAGCGATGTCGCCCGCGTCAAGGCGGGGCAGGCCGCGACCGTGCGTGTGAACGCCTACCGAAACCGCGAGTTCAAGGGCACCGTCGAGCGCGTCGCGCTGGCGCGTGGCACCGAGCAGTCGTTCGGGTCCACCTCGGGCGCGACCGGCAGCGGGCAGGGCGGCTGGTTCAAGTGCGAGGTGAAGCTCGACCTCACCGACGGCGAGACGCTGCTCTCGGGACTCGCGGCGAACGTCGACATCGTGGTCGAGTCGACGAAGGGCCTGCTGGTGCCGAGCCAGGCCCTGCTCGAGAAGAAGCTCGACGACCTGCCGAAGGACATCGCCGAGTCGCCGCTGGTCGACCAGGTGCGCAAGAAGGCGATCATCGTCTTCCGCATGGTGGACGGGAAGGCGGTCGCGACGCCGATCCGCACCGGGAACTCGAACCTCAGTGACACCATGGTGCTCGAGGGCCTGGGCGAGGGCGATGTGGTCGTGACCGGACCGTACCGGGTGCTGGAGCGGCTCAAGACCGGCGACCGGATCCGCGAGGAGACCGCGCAGGATGCGCTGAAGGCCGCGGCGCCGACGGGAAGCCCGAATGGCTGAGCCGAACTCCGCCGCGGGCGACCGCCCGCTGATCCAGGTGGTGGGCCTCACGAAGATCTACCGCGTCGGCGTGGAGACGATCCACGCGCTGCGCGGGCTCGATCTCACCATCGGCCGCAACGAGATGGTCGCGATCATGGGCTCGTCGGGCTCGGGCAAGAGCACGCTGATGAACATGCTCGGGTGCCTCGACCGGCCGACCTCGGGCGCGTACATGCTCAACGGCCGCGATGTGAGCCGCATGGGCGCGAAGGAGCTGGCGCAGGTCCGCAACGAGGAAATCGGCTTCGTGTTCCAGAGCTTCGAGCTGCTGCCGCGGCAGACGGCGCTCGAGAACGTCGAGCTGCCGCTGATCTACGCGCAGGGCGGGTGGCGCGGGCGCCGGCAGCGCGCGCTCGCGGCGCTCGACCGCGTCGGGCTGGCGAAGCGCGTCGACCACCGTCCGAACCAGCTCTCGGGCGGTCAGCGCCAGCGTGTCGCGATCGCGCGGGCGATCCTGAACAAGCCGTCGATCCTGCTGGCCGACGAGCCGACCGGCAACCTCGACAGCGCCACCACGGCGGAGATCCTGTCGCTCTTCCGGCAGATTCACGGCGAGGGGCAGACGGTCGTGATCGTGACCCACGAGGATGAGGTGGCCGCGCACTGCCAGCGCGTCGTGCGGCTGCGCGACGGACGCGTGCTCAGCGACCTGCCCATCGAGCAGGACATCGCGGGACGGCACCTGCCCGCCGTGCACGCGGCGGCGTCGGCCGCCGGGAAGGGCGGCGCCTGATGCTCAATCCGCTGTTCTGGCTGCAGGCGATCACGCTCGCGTTCTCGCAGATCTGGGCGAACAAGTCGCGCGCCTTCCTGACGGCGCTCGGCATCATCGTCGGCGTGGCGAGCACGACCGCGGTCATCGCGGCGCTCACCGGACTCAAGTCGAAGGTGCTGAGCGAGTTCGAGTCGGTCGGCGCGAGCAAGTTCTTCGTGTTCCCCGACCGGCCGGACAACGCGCCGCGCAACATGTATCCGTGGGAGAAGATCCTGCTCAAGACCGCCGAGGTCAAGGCGATCCGCGACGAGTGCACGCTGGTGAAGGCGGTCACGCCGATCACCGAGGTGGGCCTCGACGTCGAGAGCGGCGACAAGCGCATCGAGGGCATCACCGTGTCGGGCATCTGGCCCGACTGGCACGAGGTGCAGAACCGCTTCGTGCAGGAAGGACGGCCGTTCTCGCAGATCGACGTCGACAGCGAGCGGCAGGTGTGCCTCATCAACGAGGATGCGATCCGCGAGCTCGACCTGCCGGCGAACCCGGTGGGCGAGGCGGTGCTGCTCGGCGGGCGGCGGTTCATGGTGGTGGGCATCGTCGAGACCACGCAGGCGCGCTTCTTCGGCATGAACACGTCGAGCGCGGAGATCTTCATCCCGTTCTCGGTGGCGGAGAAGATGCAGGAGCGCAACTTCTTCATGCGCATCGAGGGGCTGTTCGCGAGCCCCGAGACGGCGCAGGAGGGCGAGGACGAGGTGCGCTTCGTGCTGCGGCGGATGCGCGGGCTCACCCCGGGCGAGCCGCAGACCTTCCAGGTGGCGGCGATCGACCGGTTCATCGAGCAATTCAAGGCGCTCGCGGCGGGCATCACCGCGATCGCGGGCGGCATCGTGGGCATCTCGCTGCTCGTCGGCGGCATCGGCATCATGAACATCATGCTGGTGTCGGTGAGCGAGCGCACGCGCGAGATCGGGCTCCGCAAGGCGGTCGGCGCGACGCCGATGGCGATCCTCATGCAGTTCCTGCTGGAGGCGGTGACGCTCTGCCTGGTCGGCGGATTCATCGGCATCGCGTTCGGGCGGCTCGCGGCGTTCGGGCTGACGCGCATTCCCGGTGCGCAGCTCGACCAGGCCGACATCCCGTTCTGGGCGGTGGTGCTGAGCTTCGCGTTCAGCGCGCTGACGGGCATCGTGTTCGGCATGTTCCCGGCGATCAAGGCTTCGCGGCTCGACCCGATCGAGGCGCTCCGGCACGAGTGAGGGGCTGGTTGGACCATGGCCATGCGACACACGCGGTTGAATCTCGTTCGTACGCTCTCGCTCGCCGCGCTGGTGGCGCTCGTCCCCGGCTGCAAGGCTGGGATCTTCGACAACGACGATGAGCGGTGGCGCGCAAGCGACGACCAGCTGAAGCGGATCGAGGCGCTCGATCCCGCGGCGGCGTCGACGGCGCCGGCGGTCTCGCTGGAGGCGGCGGCGAAGCAGACGCTCGACGAGATCAAGGTCGCGGAGCCGTCGAGGGACCCGGTGGCGCTCTCGCTCGCCGAGGTCCGGTCGTCGGTGCTGGCGCGGAACCTCGAGCTCCGCACGCAGCTCATCGATCCGGCGATCGCGCGCGAGAACCTGTCGGCCGAGGAGGCGAAGTTCGAGGGAGCGTTCTTCGCCAGCGCGCGGCGCAACGACAACAGCGTGTTCGCCGACATCGCGCAGGGGTCCGATGCGAGCCAGGACGCGTTCGAGGCGGGCTTCTCGCTGCCGCTCGCGACCGGCGGCGACATCACCATCTCGAGCCCGCTCACCCGCGGGGCGAACGGGATCTCGTTCGGAGCGCCCGACGAGGACTGGCTCGCGGAGCTGTCGTTCTCGATGAGCCAGCCGCTGCTGCGCGGGGCGGGCGTGAAGGCGAACACCCACTCGATCCGCGTGGCCGACTGGCAGGGGCAGATCGCCGATGCGCGCACCAAGCTCGAGGCGATCCGCGTGGTGGCGAACGCCGACAAGGCGTACTGGAACCTGTACTCGGCGTTCCGCGAGCTCGATGTGCGGAGGGCGCAGTACGACGTGGCGATCAAGCAGCTCGAGCGCGCGCGGCGGCGCGTGTCGCAGGGCGAGGCGCCGGAGATCGAGGTGATCCGCGCCGAGAGCGGCGTGGGACGCACGCTCGAGCAGATCATCGTGGCCGATTCGGTGCTGCGCATCCGGCAGCGCGCGGTGAAGCGGCTGATGAACCGCGACGACCTGCCTGTTTCGAGCGCGACGCCGCTGAAGCCGGCGACCGATCCGAATCCGATGGGCCTCTCGCTCGACGGCGGCCTGCTCGCCGACCAGGCGGTGGCCAACCGCATGGAGATGCTCGAACTCGAGCTGCAGCTGGCGATCGACGCGAGCGAGGTCGACTTCCGGCGCAACGCGGCGCTGCCGCTCTTCGTGGTGGACTACGGGTACAACGCGCAGGGACCGGGGACCGACGTGCAGGGCGCGTACGGGGCGATCGGCGACGCCGATGCGTTCAACGTCGGGCTGCGCGCCGAGATCCCGCTGGGCAACGAGGCGGCGAAGTCGCGCGTGGGCGCGGCGATCCTGCAGCGGGTGCAGCGGCTGGCCACGCGGGATGCGCGGCGGCAGGCGATCCGCACCGAGGTGTTCGATGCGCTCGATGCGCTCGCGCAGAGCTGGCAGCGCATCCTCGCGGCGCGTCTGGAGACGGTGCTCGCGGCGCGCACGCTCGCGGCCGAGGAACGGCAGTTCGACGTCGGACTGCGGACGAGCACCGATGTGCTCGACGCCAGCGCGAGCCTCGCCGATGCGCAGAGCCGCGAGGTGGCGGCGCTGTCCAGCTACCAGATCGCGCTGGTCGACCTCGCGTTCGCGACCGGCACGTCGCTGGGCGCGGCGGGGATCCGCTTCGAGGCGTTCAGCGAGGAGGAGCTCGACGCGCTGGAGAAGGCGACCGACGCGGTGATGCCGGTCGGCGGCGCGCATATCGAGGAAAGCAAGTAGTTCCGCTGGCTTCGTGGCCGGGCGATTCGTATACTCGCCCTTGTCTTTCACAATCGGGGCCGACCAGAATCGACCGGACGCAACCGGTCCATCGTTGCGAGCCGTGGAGCATGCAGGCCACGTAAAAAGTATGCAAACCATAACTGCCAACACGCAGTACGCTCTCGCGGCCTAATCCCCGCGACGTGGAGCGGATCCGACGCCCGGTAGGATCCGCCCGCGCAAAAAACCGGGCTGGTTCCAAGGCGATGCCTTACCGCTGAGGAACGAGAACACAGTCAGGCTGGCTTGGGTTTGGCGCCCGCCGTCCGCGGATGACCCAGGTGAGATCGAAAGAACGGAAACGCTCGTTGACGCGGTGGGCAGGACGTATCGGGACGGGGGTGCGAATCCCCCCGGCTCCAGTATTTTCCGATGCGACTGTCGTTGGCGGCCCTGAACGGGCCGCCAACATCTTCGCATCGGGGTGTGTGGGCTGATGCGACTGTCGTTGACGGCCCTGAACGGGCCGCCAACATCTTCGCATCGGGGTGTGTGGGACGCGGCAAGCGGGCCTTGGGCCCGCTTGCTTTGTTTTTGTGGGTTGGCGGCGCGAGGCGGGGGAGAAATGTCGCGATTGGTTGGGCGGGTGCCCGCGATTGCGTACCTTGATGCAGCGCGCGGATGGGCGCGGGGTGGCCAATGGCGAAGCAGTCGAATCCATCGATGACCCAGACGAACTGGGAGCTGATCCGCGATGCGGCGAGTGGCTCCGCGACCGCGCGGGCGAGTCTCGACGCGGTGATGAAGCGCGCGTGGCCCGCGGTGTATGCGTACATCCGGGCGTCGGGGCGTCGCAGCGAGGAGGCGACGGAGCTGACCCAGGCGTTCATCTGCGACGTCCTGCTGGCGCGGCGGCTGCTGGAGAAGGCCGATCAGGCGCGCGGGCGATTCCGGACCCTGCTGCTGGGCGCCGTGCGCAACTATCTCGCCGATGTCCACCGGCGTCAGACCGCGCAGTCGCGCGCGCCGCGGACGGGCCTGGTCGCGATCGATGGCACGGAGCACGGCGCGGGTGCGCTGGTGGGCGAGGCGTCGGTCGGCCACGAGTCGACGTCGCCCGAGCGTGCATTCAATGCGCGCTACGTGGCGGGGCTGATCCGCAGCGCGAGCGAGCGGCTCCAGCGCGAGTTGGAGGCGGACGGCGACGCAGCGTCGTGGGAGATCTTCCGGCTGCGGGTGCTGCAGGGTGCGTTCCAGGGGACGGCGCCCTCGTACGAGGAGATCGCGCCGCGGCTTGGGCTCGACCGCGGTCAGTGCGCGGCGAGGCTGCTGGTGACGAAGCGGCGGTTCGCGTCGATCCTGATGGACGAGCTGCGCGCGACCATGGTCGATCCGGCGGAACTGAAGAGCGAGGTCGCGGACCTCCTGGCACTGCTCACGGAGGGGCGATGAACCCGATGCAGGACACGCACGGCACTCCCGATCCGTCGCCCGACCAGGGCGGCACGCACGAGGCGCATGCGCTGGGCAACACGCTGCGCTGGGCGTTCGAGCTCGACGAGTCGCCCGCGATCGCGGGGGCCACGTTCCTGACGCGGGAGATCATCCCGGGTGCGCGTGATCCGTTCGACGCGATCACCACGGGCGCGGCGACGGTGCGGCAGCTCGAGGACCTCAAGAACGCCTACAAGATGCTGCGGACCACGGGTGCGACCGCGCCCGAGCGGAGCCTGGCGGCGCGGCTCTACGCCGCGACCATCGCGGCGGCGATCGTGCGCCACGGCGCGATGATCACGCGGCAGACGCCGTTCGCGCTGGCGCGCGCGTTCGAGGAACTGGCGGGCGACCCCGACATGCCGGAGCGGATCCGCGACCTCGGGTCGCTCGCAGCCGATGCGCTTGGTCGGATGAAGTGAATACAGCGGGAGGCGCGCGGGCGGTGTCGCGCGGCGTCACGCGGTGTCGCGCGGCGTCGCGCTGCGCCCATTCGGGCTCAGCCGCCGCGCATGTGGTTCGACGCGCTGTAGGCGGCGACCTTGTAGCACTCGGCGAGCGTCGGGTAGTTGAAGACGCTCTCGAGGAAGTAGTCGAGTCCGCCGCCGAGCGAGAGCACGGCCTGGCCGATGTGGATGAGCTCGGTGGCCTGCGTGCCGATGCAGTGGACGCCGAGGAGCCTACGCGTCTCGCGGTGGAAGATCATCTTGAAGAAGCCGCTCGAGTCGCCGAGGATCTGGCCGCGCGCGATCTCCTCGTAGCGTGCGACGCCGACCTCGTAGGGCACCTTCTGCGCCGTGAGCTCCTGCTCGGTCGCGCCGACCATCGAGATCTCCGGGATCGCGTAGATGCCGTAGGGGAAGCCTGCGGGGGTCGGCTTGGCCTCGACGCCGAACATGCTGCACACCGCGAGGCGGCCCTGCTCGGAGCTGGTCGAGGCGAGTGCGGGGAATCCGATCACGTCGCCGGCGGCGGAGATGTGCTCGACCGAGGTCTGGAAGCGCTCGTTGACCTTGAGGCGGCCGCGGTCGTCGGCGGTGAGGCCCGCCTTGTCGAGCGCGAGCTGCTTGGTGGCGCCGATGCGTCCGATCGAGAAGAGCGCGGCGTCGACCTCGATGTGCTTGCCGCTGTCGAGGTCGATGGCCGCGCCGTGGGTGCTGCCGTTGGCGCCGCCGTCCAGCGGACGGATCCGGTGGACGGTCTCGCCGAGG
>Ga0079300_10000680_pt1 | contig 12939 bp, 14 predicted proteins | sample Wag4_2014_7_11_FD_74799 | JGI IMG/M metagenome (GOLD analysis project Ga0079300, IMG submission 74799) | Fresh water microbial communities from Ohio, USA - Utica-2 Time Series HT 2014_7_11 | ecosystem: Environmental > Aquatic > Freshwater > Water tank | place: USA: Ohio | collected 2014-07-11
GGACCGTGGTGCGCGGCGCAGCCGCTACACGAGCCACGGCTTCGCGCACGCGTTCCATGGCGCGCGAGGTGCCCAAGATCGGGCCTGCGCGCAAAGCGTTCATGTCGGCGCGCAGCCTGTCGCGTTCTCTTGACACGCCGCGCAGGCGCAAGGCGCGCACGATGGCGGCTTCCAACATGGTGGCGTCTGCGGGCTTCTGCAAGAAGTCGGCGGCACCGGCCTTCATAGCTTCCACCGCCGTGTGCACATCGGCCCGGCCCGTCAACACGATGACCGCAGGTGCCTCGGGCAAGCGCCGGATCTCGGGCAAGGTTTCGAGACCGCTGCCGTCCTCCATGTGCAGGTCCAGCAACACAAGGTCGCGTGGATTGGTGCGCAGCCCCTCCAAGGCGGCGCGTCCGCTCGGCGCCTCCTCTACATCGTGCCCCAAGGCGCGCAATAGCTCGACGAGCACCCGGCGTAGCGGGGCTTCATCGTCGACGACTAAGAGACGGACCTTCACAAATGAAAGTGTACCCCGTCCACGGCGGAAGAACTTTCCAGCACGGAATCTAGCGAAAAAGCGCGCTGCGTCCTCAAGCGTCCCAGGACCCCTCCGAGAACCATCCACGGTCACAAGCAGCGCAAGCAGCCTGAGGCCACCACAGCGAAATCACCACCAGAGAACGGAGAAGTACTATGGGTCTACGAGTCAACACCAACATCGCCTCTATGACGGCTCAGCGCCAGATGGGCGTCGTCACCAGCCGCCTGCAAGGCAACTACTCGCGCTTGGCCTCGGGCCTGCGCATCTCGACCGCGGCGGATGATGCCGCAGGTCTCGCCATCAGCGAGCGCATGCGTTCGCAGATCCGCTCGCTCGGTGCAGCGGGTCGCAACGCTCAAGACGGCATCAGCTTGGTGCAAACGGCCGAAGGTGCGCTGAACGAAGTCAGCAACCTCTTGGGCCGCATGCGCGAGCTCTCGGTGCAGTCGGCCAACGGCACGCTCAGCACTGCTGACCGCACGACGATCAACGACGAAGTCACCGCGCTCGTCGCGGAAATCGACCGCATCGCCAGCTCGGTTGAGTTCAACGGCATCACCTTGCTCGACGGTACGGCCGCGGGCACAAGCATCCAGGTTGGCCTTGATGCAGCGGAGACCATCGGTGTCACGCTGCAAGATGCGACCACCGCCACCTTGGGTGTGGATGTCATCGATGTCAGCACCTCGGCTGGCGCGAACACCGCGCTGAGCTTGGTCGACACAGCGATCGACACCGTGAACGCTGCGCGCGGTTCGCTCGGTGCATCGCAGAACCGCTTGCAGAGTGCGATCGCCTCGATCGCCAACTCGCGTGAGAACCTCTCGAGTGCCGAGAGCCGCATTCGCGACGTCGATGTGGCCAGCGAAACCGCTGACCTGACGCGCAACTCCATCATGCAGCAAGCCGCCGTGAGCATCTTGCAGCAAGCCAACACTCAGCCGCAGATCGCTCTGTCGCTGCTGCAAGGCTGATTGAAAACTCGGCCTCTGGTGGCCGATCGCTGAAGGGGAGGCCGTCGCTGAAACGGCGGTCTCCCTGGTCCAGCGCGCTCTTTGTCATGCGGCAGGCGCAATGCGCCGCCCACAACCAAACAGTACAGCCGCGGCGTCCGCGCAGCGGCGGGGAACCACCACACGCCCGTGGGGAATCAAAGTGCGACGTGCCACTTGCCTTTGATGAACCACCGGAACCCCGCTTCTAGCGCACACGACAGATACCGCGGCCGGGCGTAAGAGAGAGTCTGAGAGTCTGACAACTTCCGAGGAACTATCATGGGACTGAGAGTCAATACCAACATCACTTCGCTGACTGCCCAGCGTAACCTGGGTTCTGTCACCGGCCGCCTGCAGGGCAACTTTGCCCGCTTGTCATCGGGTCTTCGCATTGCGACGGCCGCTGACGATGCAGCTGGCCTCGGCATCAGCGAGCGCATGCGTTCGCAGATCCGCTCGTACGGCGCTGCGGCGCGTAACGCTCAGGACGGCATCAGCTTGGTTCAAACCGCCGAAGGCGCGCTGAACGAAGCGAGCAACATCCTGGGCCGCATGCGCGAGTTGGCCGTTCAATCGGCCAACGGCACGCTGAGCACCGCCGACCGCACGACGATCAACGACGAAGTCACAGCCCTCTCGGCTGAACTCGATCGCATCGCCGGCTCGACGGAGTTCAACGGTGTTGCGCTGCTCGACGGCACGACGGCTACGGCCGCGATCCAGGTCGGCATCGGTGCAACCGAAACGATCGACGTGAACCTGCAGGACACGACGACGGCGACGCTCGGCGTGGACACCGTTGCGGTGGACACCGCTGCGAACGCCAACACCGCCATCGGCCTGATCGACACCGCGATCGACACGGTCAACTCGGCGCGTGGTGCTCTGGGTGCGTCGCAAAACCGACTCACCTCGGCATACACCAGCATCCAGTCGGCGCGCGAGAACCTCTCGAGCGCCGAAAGCCGCATCCGTGACGTCGACGTGGCGTACGAGACGGCGGACATGACCCGCAACTCGATCCTGCAGCAAGCTGCTGTCTCGGTCTTGTCGCAGGCCAACGTGCAGCCGCAGCTCGCCCTGCGCTTGCTCGGCTGATCGATTCGAGTCCCCAATTCGAACGGACGAAGCCCGCCCCAAGCGGGCTTCGCTCGTTGGGGGCTTGAGGTGTCGTGAGCGGGACAAAGACGGGTGGTGAGTAGGAAACAACTTCCACATTGCAGATGGATGTCAGTCGGCGCTCACGCGACCTAGCGATCGCTCCGATAACTCAGGCCGGAGATCATCACATGGCAGGCATCGGCATCGGCGGCTTGGGTAGCGGCATCGACAGCAACGCGATCATCACGCAGCTGTTGAAGCTCGAGACGATTCCTATCAACCAACTCGAGGGCAAGAAGAAGACACAGCAGGACAAGCTCACGAAGCTGGGCGAGTTCAAGACGCTGGTCAAGGACTTGCAGTCGAAGGCCGCCACGTTGTCGAACTTGTCGAACTTGCTCGAGTTCACTGTGTCGCCAAGCCAGGAAGGTGTCGCAACCTTTGCAGCCACTGGAACGGCAACAGAGGCGAACCACTCGCTCAAAGTACTGTCGTTGGCGGCGATTGATCGCTGGGCCTTCAATGGTGTGACGGACAAGACGGTTGATCTTGCCGCAGGCGCTGGCGAGACCGTCTCGTTCACGGTCGGAGGTCAAGCGGTGTCCGTGAGCCTCGATCCCGCTGCATCGTCCTTGGAGGAGATTGCAGGTGCGATCAACACTGCGGCGGGGACGAAGGTGGAAGCTACGGTCGTCAATACCGGCACAACCGCAACTCCTAGTTGGCAACTTGTTTTGACATCCAAGACGAGCGGCGAAGATGGTCGCCTGACTGGCCTGACCAGTACGGTCGCGGGGTTGACGATCAACGGCACGGGCCCTGATGTCAACGGCGTCGCGCAGAGCACGAACAACATCACGGTCGGCACGAATGCTGTGGCCGTGATCGATGGATTGACGGTCGAGCGCACAACGAACGACTTCACCGACGTCATTCAAGGTGTCTCGATCACCGTCGAGGCGGCCGATCCTCTGAAGACGATCACCTTCGGCGTGGATGCGAACGCCGATGCGATTGTCGAGAAGGTTGAGGCGCTAGCCACGGCCTATAACAAGATCGTTGAGTTCATCAACAAGCAGAACACCTACACCGAAGACAATGGTCCAGGTGGACCGTTGTTTGGCGATTCGATCCTGCGTCAGGTGCGTTCCAGTATTGATGACGCGCTCTTCAATGTGCCCTTGGCGGTCGTGCAGGCAGACACGACGGGCTATTCGACCCTGAACTTGTTGGGCATCGAGAAAGAGGACAACGGCACGCTCAAGGTCGACAAGTCCAAGCTGGAGGAGAAGATCCTCGGCAATCTGGATGCGTTCGCGGACCTGTTCGTAGATACGGATGGTTTCAACAACGGTGGTGCCTTGCCGAACACGCCTGGCTACTACACCGATACCACCGCGGATGCCGGTCTTGCGGACAAGTTGGATCGGGCCATCGAGCGCATGTTCGGCACGGCCGCTGGTCCCAGCGGCACTGTTCTGAAAGGTCTCTTCGACGCCAAAACACAGACGCTGAACGATGCGATCAAGCGTTTGGGCGATCAGATTGAAGACAAGCAGTACTACTTGGAGAAGTATGAGGCTCAGTTGGTGATGAAGTTCGCCAAGCTCGAAGATGTCATGGGTGGCTTGAATGCCAAGGGCGCAGCCCTGCAGCAAGCCTTGGTGGGAATGATCTGAAAGCACGCCTTATGAACGCCTACGAAGCTGCACGCGCCTACACGGTCAACTCCATCGAGAGTGCACCGCCTGTCAAGATCACCCGGATGCTGTACGAGGGGGCGATTCGTTTCATCGACCGCGCTCTCCTATGCGAGCCCAGTGATCCGCGTTCGCAGTTCACGCATTGGGCACTGCGGGCTGACGCCATCGTGGTGGAGCTGCGCTGTGCACTCGACCATGAGGTGGGCTCGACCACATCCAAGGACTTGGAGCGGCTCTATCTCTATTGTGAAGAGCGCATCCACACAGCGACCTCGCAGCGCGATGGTGCGGCCTTGCACGAAGCACGCCAAGTGCTGTGCACGCTGCTCGATGGCTGGAAGCAAGTCGAATTGCAAGCAAACCACGGGACGGCCCGCGCTTCATGATCGAGCTAGCCACAGCTCTGCAAACGGCTCGGCACGCATTGCTGGGCTTGTTGTCGCGTCTCGATCGGGACGACGCGAGCGCGGAGTGGCTAGACCACGATTGGCAGCAAGTTGCCCAGACGACCGATCATGTCCTTGAGCTGGTCAACTACCTCGCGACCCAGCCTGAGGACACGCGGCGCGAGTACGCCAAGGCCATCGCTGACCTAGCTGCCTTGCACGCCCTGGTACAGGCGCGTGCGCGTCAAGTGCACGAACTCACGGGCGACCGTATCCGTCGTGTCCGCGCGGTTCGCGCTCGGTTGGCCCCGCTGGTGCAGCCCACCGAAACAGGCGAGCGAGTCGATCTGGCTGGCTGATCAGTTCTCGAGCTTGATCGTCGGCGGGATCGCTTGTCCCGCGGGCACAAACACCATCGAGATCGAGTTCACGCAATGACGCGTGTTCTTCTTGGTGAAGCGTTCACCCAAGAAGACATGCCCAAGGTGCCCGTCGCAGTTCATGCACAGGATCTCGGTACGCTCTCCATCCGCATCCGTCTCGCGCCGCACTGCACCGGGCAGCTCGTCGTCGAACGAGGGCCAGCCGCAGCGTGAATCAAACTTGTCGTCCGAACGATAGAGCGGCAAGTTGCACTGGCGGCAGATGTAGGTGCCTTGTTCCTTGTTGTTGGTGTACTCGCCTGTGCCCGGATACTCCGTGCCCTTCTTGAGGATGACGCGTGCTTCGGCTTGGGTGAGTGCGTTGTAGGACTTGGCCATGGTGGGCTGACTCGAGGGTGTTTGGTCGGGCGCTGGGGCCGAGGTAGGCGCACCAGGTTGTGTGCTGCACGCTGCGGCAACGACCGCGACAAGCAAGGCGAGTGAGGCAAGGTACTTAGTCATGATGAGGTGTAGTGAGCATACGGTGTCGTGCGCCGGTCGTTAGCGCGGTGTGTAGCGGCTGGCACCAATGTGGAGCGCGTCCACGCGCGCGCCGCGTCGTTGCACGCGTGCTTGTTCAGGGCCATCGTCAAAGCGCAGCGTCAGCGAGTCAGCTTGAGAGGTCCATGTGCCGCGGCGCTTCGTTTCACCACCCACGGCCCCATCGATGCCAAACGAACCGGACACCAACGAGGTCCGCACCACCACACCTTGGGCTTCAAAGCGGTAGGTCACATGGATTGCACCACCGCTGCCAAAGGAAGTGGAGCCTTGGTACTCGCGGTTCAGCAACAACGCTTCGAGCTGCGCATCACGTTGGGGTGCTTGGATGCGCATGGAGGTCAACATCTGCCGTACCTGCGGCAAGAAGCGACCTTCTTGGCCTTGCACCATCACGGCGACAACCGTGGCATGCCAGCCGGCATGCAGTGTGGTGCCGACCCATGTGCGCACCGCGTTCCCCGCTGCGGTGCCTTCGAACATCAGCTCAGCGCCCATCTGCGTGCCTACCGCAACCGGAGTCGGTCGTTCGCGCGGTGCTTGCAACAGCACTTGTTGCCCGCGCAGCTCGTTGCGCAGAGCAGTCTCTTGTTGCTGCATGATGCTGACGGCATCGAGCTGGTGTTGCGAAGGCTCGAGTTCGCCCCACACGATCACGAGCAAGCAATCGAGAGTGTCACTCTCCTTGAGCCCTGGGTTCACAAGCACACGGCCGGGCTCTGCACTGGCGATGGTCCAGCGCTTGGGAAGCCCGCTGCTCAGGACACCATCATTGCTTCGCCAAGCTGTGGTGCTCGTCGCTGGTTGAGCGGGAGCTGTGCGCAGAGGCGCGGGCGTCTCCACACCTTTTGCGCTGGGCATGGATGGAGTTGGTTCGCTGCAGCTGACTGCGCACGCGACCAAGATGCTTGCGCTCAAGGCTGCGTGCTTCACCGCAGTTCCGCTTCGTGCTCGAGGATCCAGCCCGTCAGGCGCGCGTAGATCTCCTCGCTTGCACCGTTCAGGACCAAGTCCAGATCATCGTAGTTGGCATCCGCAGGCTGCGCGCGGTGCCTGGTCAGCGCCTCGCGAAAGGCGGCGGCGCACTCGTCAGCGCCGATCTCGGTGTAGACCCGTGCGAAGTCCTCGGGATCGGCCGGCGGGTCGAAGGGCAAACTGTGGAAGTAGGCGAAGCCGCCGTTGTCGATAATGCCCTGTGCGCTGACCACAAGGACGACTACGCGATCGGGGAAAGACGAGTTTCGGGGATCGAAGCCCCGGTTTACGATTCGGTCAAAAGTCTCGGCGAGCAGCTCGTCCATCGGCAGTAGCGTGACGATATATAGTAGGCGCAGCACGGGGCTTCCGGCGGCTGCGGCAAGGGGTGTTGCCAAATACACTATGTGTTGCTTTTGGCAACACATGTGGGGCGGTCAAGCGACGGGGAATCCCCATTCTTGACCCCGCCAAGCGGGTTGGGGGAGTTGGCACTGCCCTTGCTTTGGGGCTGTGGTCCACGGACGCGTGGACACCACCGCCATGCCCACCCTCGCCACCCTCGCCCTCCTCGCCCCGGCCTTGCTCGCCCAGAGTACGCGCCAAGGTGCCCAAGGGCCCGATCTCACGCGCTACCTCCTTGTGTGCGTCCTGCTCCTTGTCGCCCTCGGGGCGCTGGGTTGGGGGATGAAGAAGTTGGTCGCTGGCGCCGTGCGCCAACGCGCCGAGAAGCGCTCGTTGCAGGTGATGGACCTGATGCCGCTGGGTGGCAAGCAGCGACTCGCCGTGGTGCGTTGCTACGACCGCACCTTCGCCTTGGGCCTAGGTGAGAAAGAGATCGCGCTCATCGCCGAGCTGGACCCCATCGTCCGCCCGGCGAACACCCCGAGCACGACGCCGGTAGAAGCCGCGTCGTTCAGCAAGTTGTTTGCTCGCCTGCGCAACGCAGGACCCGCCAGCAATGCGAAGGACGGTGTCGCGTGATGGACCGCTTGCTGAAGATCTTGTTCGCGATCGCCATGTTGGCTCTGCCGGCGTTGGCGCAACAAGCGCCGATGATGGGACCTGAGGCGATGGGCCCCGAAGCCGCGCTGCTGAACGCTGCTACACAAACCACGAGCGATGGTCGCATGGCCACCGCAGTAGAGATCGCGATCCTGCTGACGATCTTGTCGCTGTTGCCGGCGATCCTCGTCACGGTCACGAGCTTCACTCGCATCGTGATCGTGTTGTCTTTCGTACGCCGCGCGATGGGTGTCAACGAGTTGCCGCCGAACCCGGTCATCATCGGGCTCGCGCTGTTCCTGACGAGCTTCGTCATGGCACCGGTGGCCGAACGCATCTGGGACAAGGCTTACATCCCGTACAAGGAGCAGCAACTCTCCGGCGAACAAGCAGGCGAAGCCGCTTGGGTCGAGCTGCGCGGCTTCCTCGTGGCCAACACGCGCCAGAGCGAGATTGACCTCTTCGTCGACATGGCCAAGCTGCCACCGTTGACAGAGGAGGACATCGCGTCTGGTCAGGAGCGCGAACTGCCGATGCGCGTCGTAGTGCCGGCGTTCGTGTTGAGCGAACTCAAGACAGCCTTCCAAATGGGCTTCTTGTTGTTCCTGCCGTTCCTCGTGATCGACCTGGTGGTGTCGAGCGTGTTGCTCTCGATGGGCATGTTCATGCTGCCACCGGTGATGATCTCGACGCCCTTCAAGATCTTGGTCTTCGTCCTCGTCGATGGTTGGCACCTCGTGTGCGAATCGCTCGTGACCTCGTTCCATGTGACCTAGTGCGAACGCCATGGACCTAGAACTTCAACTCGTAGACCTTGCCCGTGAACTGCTGTGGACGACCATCGTCCTAGCAGGTCCTGTGCTGGTGGTGGGCCTTGCGGTGGGCGTGGTCGTGAGTTTGTTCCAAGCGCTCACCAGCGTGCAGGAGCAGACCATGTCGTTGATCCCGAAGATGATCGCCACGATGGTGGTCGTGCTGCTTCTGCTCGCTCCGGCGTTGCAGATCATGCGCGACTACACCGAGCGCATCCTCTCACAGCTCGTGAGCTTTGGACTGTCGTGATGGACCTCGCGCTCCAACCAGGCACGCTAGAAGCGTTCGGGCTGTACATGGCCCGCACGAGCGCGCTGATCATTGGAGCGCCCTTGCTCGGCAGCGGAACCGGCTTTTCGGCCTACAAGATCGCGCTGATCGCGGGTGTCGCCTTCCTTTTGTACATCGCGAACGGTGCGCCGATGAACCATCAGCCGGATGCAGTCGAGTACGGCGTGCTGATGTTGCGCGAAGTCACGATTGGTCTCGCGCTTGCGTTCACCTTGCACATCGTGATGGTGGCTGTGCGGGTCGCTGGCGAGATGGTCGGCCATGAGATGGGCTTCAACATGGCTAGCATCGTCGATCCGGCAACGGGCGTGAACACTCCGGTGATCACCCAGATGTGGGAGATCTTCTTCTACCTAGGCCTGTTGTCGGTGGACGGCCATCACGCATTGCTGCGCGGCTTGGGCGAGAGCTTTGAACGCGCGCCCGTAGGCATCATGGCCTTCTCGCAAGACCTGCAAACCATCGCGGGCACCATGTTCACGCAGATGTTCCAGGCCGGCATCGTCTTTGCCGCGCCGGTGCTGGTGCTGTTGTTCACGCTCAGTGTGTTGATGGGTGTGCTGGCCCGCCTAGTGCCCCAGTTGAATGTGAACGAATTAGGTTTCACCGCCCGCGTGGCAGTGGGACTAGTGGCGCTTCTAGCCTTCGTGCCTTTGTTGAGCCCTGCGCTCAGCCGCTTGTACGAAGCCTTGGACCTAGGAATCGGACGCACCTTGGATGCGTTGGGTAGCTGAGTCCCAAGGAGCACACACATGGCCGAGAACGACGACGACAAGGACGACAAGACAGAAGAAGCGACGCCACGGCGCCGCGATGAGGCGCGTGAGCAAGGTCAAGTGGCCTTGTCACAAGATGTCCTCGGTGCCGCGTCGTTGTTGATGGCTACGCTGGTGTTGGTGATTGGGGGTGCCAACCTCGCCACCAGTCTCGGTGCGTTGCTGGATGGGTCCATTGGTCTGCTTCCGCACTGGGGCACGATGGAGCTCGATGCCGAGAGCGTCACCGGCCTGATGTGGGCGGCCGCTGAAGTGGTCTTGCCCTCGGTGGCGTTGATCATCCTGCCGCTGTTCGTTGTCGGTCTGCTGGCGGGGTATGGGCAGATCGGTTGGCGCATTGCGCCCAAGGCGATCGCGCCCGACCCGAACAAGGTCAATCCGGCCAGCGGCTGGAAGCGCATCTTTGGCATGCGCTCGGTGATGCGTACCACGACTGCGACGATCAAGATCCTTGTGATCACCATCGCGGTAAGTGTGGTCGGTTGGAACGCTCTGCCGGAACTCGCCTCGTTGGGCGACAACGACCTCGGCCCCGTGTTGCGTGGTGCTGGCGCCATCGTCCTGCGTTGTGCTGCTGCTGCACTGATCGCTGCGGCGGCAGTCGCTGGGATCGATTGGTTCTGGACGCGTCGTCAACACGAGAACGAACTCAAGATGTCGAAGAAGGACATTAAGGACGAGCACAAGCAAACGGAAGGTGATCCGCACATCAAGGCGAAGATTCGCGAAGTGCAACGCGCTATGGCGCGTCGCCGCATGATGGCTGATGTCCCCAAGGCCACGGTGATCGTGACGAACCCGACGCACTATGCCGTCGCGTTGCGTTGGGACGATACCGAGGGCGTGCAGAAGGGTCGTACCGCGCCGTGGGTTGTCGCCAAAGGTGTCGACGCTGTGGCGCAACGAATCAAAGCAGTCGCAGCCGAGCACGAGATCGTGCTCTACGAGGATGTGCCGCTCGCGCGTGCCTTGCACAAGCAAGTGGAGATCGGCGAACAGATCCCTGAGGGCTACTACGAAGCCGTTGCTGCAGTCCTCGCCTATGTCTACCGCGTGAAGGGCCTCGCCCCTGTCGCCCAGGAAAGTTGACAGGAACCGTGACCTATGGCTGACGCTGCAAATCCCTCACAACAAGCTGGCGCGCTGCTCAAGCGCTGGGCCGACCTACTGCTAGCAGTGGGTGTGCTCGGCATGCTCGTTACGCTGATCGTGCCGGTCGCGCCGTGGATCCTCGACAGCCTGCTCGCCATCAACTTGGCGGTTTCGTTGCTGTTGTTGCTAGTGGTGATGAATGCGAAGAGCGCGCATGAGCTTTCGACATTCCCCACACTGCTGTTGTTCACCACGCTGTTTCGCTTGGGTCTCAATGTCGCCAGCACGCGCTTGATCCTGACCTCGGGCGAAGGCGGTCGCATCATCGAGGCCTTCGGTCACTATGTGGCTGGCGACAGCCTCGCCGTGGGCCTAGTCGTGTTTCTCATCTTGGTCGTGATCCAGTTCGTGGTCATCACCAAGGGCTCAGGGCGCGTCAGTGAAGTTGCCGCACGCTTTGTGTTGGACGCGATGCCCGGCAAGCAGATGGCCATCGACGCGGACTTGAATGCAGGCTTGATCGATGCGGATGAAGCTCGCAAGCGTCGCGCGTCCGTCGCGAATGAAGCCGAGTTCTATGGCGCGATGGACGGTGCTTCCAAGTTCGTGCGTGGCGACGCCATTGCCGGGTTGATCATCACAGCCTTGAACCTTGTGGGCGGCATCGCGCTCGGCTCGTACAACGGCATGGATATTGCCGCTGCTGTCGATAAGTACTCGAAGCTCAGCATCGGTGACGGTCTTGTGTCGCAGATTCCTGCTCTGTTCGTGTCGACCGCGGCAGCTGTCTTGGTCACCAAGAGCACATCCGATCGCACGCTGGGCACCAACCTCTTCGCCCAAGTGGGCAGTCGTCCGAAGGCCACCCTCATTGCTGCGGGAATGTTGTTTGTCATTGGCTTGTTGCCTGGCCTTCCACCGCTTCCGTTCTGGACGCTGGCGATTGTGTTGGTGGTTACTTGGCGTGCAACGCGCGGCAAGGAGGGCGTGGAAGCCCTGCTAGCAGAGACGGCTCCCACGCAGGCCGGTGCTGCGGCTGCCACTGCTCCGGAAGGTGCCGCGAAGGACGACCAGAAGGTGGACGAGCTGCTGGCCGTCGATCGCGTCGCGCTCGAGATCGGCTTCAAGCTCATCCCGTTGGTGCAGGACAAGAGCGGAACGGGCATTCTCGATCACATTCAACAGCTGCGTAAGCGCTTTGCTCTGAAGGAAGGCGTGGTGCTGCCGCCGGTGCGCATCAAGGACAACATCCGCTTGGCTCCGAACGGGTACCGCGTGCTGGTCGGTGGACACGAAGTCGCGCACGGCGAAATCGAGCCTGGCATGTACCTCGCTATGGATGGCGGCGGTGTCACGGGCAAGGTGCGCGGCAAGGAAACGAAGGACCCGGCTTTTGGTTTGCCTGCGTGGTGGATTGCCGAATCCGTGCGTGATGAAGCCGAAGTACGCGGCTTCACCGTGGTAGACCCGACCAGCGTGCTCGTGACGCACCTGTCTGAGACGCTGCGCGCACAAATCGGCGAGATCCTGACCCGCGATGACATCAAAGAGATGGTCGATGCTGTCAAAAAAACTTCACCGGCAGTAGTGGATGAACTGATTCCTTCCAAGATGAGCTATGGCGATGTGCAACGCGTGCTGCGCGGCCTGCTGCGCGAAGGCGTCGCTGTGCGAAACTTGCCTGCGATCTTGGAGGCTTGCGCTGACAACAGCGCGAAAACCAAAGACCCAGAGCAAATGATCGAGCTTGTGCGCATGCGCCTTGCGCGTGCCTTGGTCGAAACGCACGCGGATCGTGATGGCATTGTGCACGCCGTCACCCTAGATCCAGAGGTAGAGAATCGCCTCGCGGCTGCCGTCAACGGTACCGGTGGCCCCGAAGCGGCCATGGTCAATCCGGCGTGGTTGCAAAAGCTCATGGAGCGCACGGCTGCATCGGTCGCCACTTCGACGAAGGGCGGCAAGGATGTGGTCATTCTCGTGCGCTCGAACGTGCGTCGGTTCTTGACCGAGCTGGCGCGCACCTCTCTGCCTAAGGTTGCGGTGCTCTCCTACAACGAGGTCGCACCCGCGCGTTCTATCCAAACAGCCGCCGTCGTGCGGATGGAGGACTGACTATGCATATCGATCGCATCGTAGGCCGTTCCCTGTTGGATGCTCTTGAGCGCGCACGCGCTGCTCATGGCGAGCAAGCGGTGGTGTTGAGCCAAGAAGTGCTATCGGGCGGTGATGTGGCACTGGCCGTGGTGCGCAAGGATGCGGCACGCACGGCAGCTGCGCCTGCCCGTAACACGCCGACGCGCGATCCCCTGCGCGAAGTGGCCGAGAAGTTGCTGCGTCATGGAGCCTCGGA
>Ga0079300_10000687_pt1 | contig 12900 bp, 9 predicted proteins | sample Wag4_2014_7_11_FD_74799 | JGI IMG/M metagenome (GOLD analysis project Ga0079300, IMG submission 74799) | Fresh water microbial communities from Ohio, USA - Utica-2 Time Series HT 2014_7_11 | ecosystem: Environmental > Aquatic > Freshwater > Water tank | place: USA: Ohio | collected 2014-07-11
GGGTAAGCTGTAAGCATGAGGTGGATTTATATATCGATATTTCTCGAATTGTCGAAACTTAAATCCCGGATCATCCTCGACCGGACACGCGAAACTGGCGACGCCTCATGCCAACCCGCCTTCCCCTGGCTACCGGCTACGGCTGGCTGGGCCGAGACAGGGGCCAGCGGGGCGACAATGGGAAATGGCGGGTCGGCCTCGGCGGAGGGGGCCACCTCATGTCGTATCGGGCATCCCCATTTCAGGAGTGATGGGAGACCTCATTTCTGGACGGCTGAGTACAGCACGGCTAAGTAATGGAAAAAGCGCCAGAAAATCTCCGTCAATTGTGACATCGCGGGTTGCTCCCGCCCCGCATTGAGCGGAACATGGCCATCAGCAAGCGGCCATGGAGCCCCGCCCACGAGGCGGTCATCCATAACCGCACGAGCAGCCGGGGGAGAGGCGCGTGAGCGACAAGGCGCCGGAAGGGCCTGCGGGCGGAGCCCGCAAGCGCGGGGGCATCCCCAGACGCTGGATCCTCATGTTCGGCGGGCCTCTGGTGATCCTGGCGGCTCTCGCCGTCTATCTCCTGACCCTGGGGCGCTTCCAGACCACGGACAACGCCTTCGTCCAGGTGGCGAAGACCCCTGTGGCCCCGTCGATCAGCGGACGGGTCCTCGAGATCTACGTCCGCGAGAACCAGGTGGTCCGCAAGGGTCAGGTCCTGTTCCGCCTTGACGCCCGTGAGGCCCGCGCGAACCTGGCAGCCGCAGAGGCCCAGCTGGCCGGGGCACAGCAAATGGTTAGCCAGCAGCGCGCCGGCTACGCACGGGAACTGGCCAATGTCGCCGCCGCCCGTGAGAACCTGAGTTACGCCCAGGCTGAGGCCTCCCGGCAGGCCGGCCTCGCCGCCGCGGGAGCCGGATCGGCCCAGCAGGCCGACCAGGCCCGCCACACCGCCCGTCTGGCCCGGGAACAATTGAGGGCGGCCGAACAGTCCGCCGCCGGAGCCCTCGCTGTCCTTGGCGGGGATCCCCAGGCGGGCTCACGGGCCGCAGCCGTCCTGCAGGCCCGCGCCCAGCTGGAACGCGCGCGTCTCAACAGTTCCTACACAGAAGTCCAGGCGCCTTCGGATGGTGTGGTCGCCCGGGTCGACCAGCTGCCGGTCGGGGCCTACCTCAACGCCTCTCAGGCGGCGTTCTGGCTGCTGGCGGGCCGCCCCTGGGTGGAGGCCAACTTCAAGGAAGACCAGGTGGCCCGGATGCGCGTTGGCCAGCCGGTCGAGATCGAGATCGACGCCTATCCCCAGGGCCGGCTGAGGGGCCGGGTCGCCAGCTTCGCCCCCGGCACCGGCCAGGCCTTCTCCGCCCTGCCCGCTCAGAACGCCACCGGGAACTGGGTCAAGGTCACCCAGAGGCTCCCGGTCCGAATTGAGTTCGACCAACCGCCGCCCGACATGGCCGCGCGAGCAGGACTGTCAGCCACGGTCAAGGTCGATGTCCGGCCCCGCCGTGACGGGAAATAGGGTGATGCCCGGCCTTCTGCGCCGGCCGACGGCCGCCCTGGCCCTGGTTGCAGGCCTCCTGTTCCTGGGAGGGTGCGCTGCATCGGGCAACGCCTTCATCGCGCCCGCCGGGACACCCTCGCCAGACGGCTACGGCATGGCTGGCGAGCGGACACCGTCCAGGGTCGTGGTCGAGGCCGGCGCCCGTTCCCGAAGCTGGTGGACAGCCTTCAGATCCCAGCAGCTTGACGAGGTCATCCGGCTGGCCCTGGAGAACTCGCCTGACCTTGCCGAGGCGCGCGCCACCCTCGACCGCCACCAGGCGGAAGCGGAGGCGGCTCGAGCCCTCCTCAAGCCCCAGGTCGGACTCAACGTCCGGGTCGAGCGGCAATTGTTCAACAGCGAGGCCTTCGGATTCAGCGGCTTCCCAAGCCGAACCTTCAACATCTTCAGCCTCGGGGGCCTGGTGAGCTATGATCCCGACCTGTTCGGGGTCGGGCGCACCCGGGCGGCCGAGGCCGACGCCCTGGCCGACGCTGCAGGCTGGGAGGCCGACGCCGCAGCCCTGTCGCTCTCAGCCAATGTGGCCCTGGAAGCCGTGCGGATTGCGGGCCTGAATGCTCAGATTGACGCTGCGGAGCAGGTGATCGACGACGACAGGAAGCTTGTGGAGCTCGCCCGGAGAGCCGAGGCCCTCGGCGGGCTTTCCCGGTCCGGCCGGGTGGAGATTGAAGCCCAGCTCGCCAGCGACGAGGCCCGGATGCCCGACCTCTTCCGGCAGAGAGACCAGGCCCGCCGCCGGCTGGCCCTCCTCGCGGGAAGGTCACCGTCGGAATGGGCCCCGCCGGACTTCAGGCTGGCGGACCTGGCGCTTCCCGGGACCATTCCCGTGAGTCTGCCTTCTGAACTGCTTCGGGGGCGGCCGGACATCAAGGCCGCCGAGGCCGAGTTGCAGGCGGCCCGGCTCGCCGCCCGGGCGGAGCAAGCGGACTCGCTTCCGAAGCTGAGCCTCACCGGCGACTACGCCCAGACATCGAACCAGATCGAGGATCTGTTCAGGTCCGGCTCGAGAGGTTGGGACCTGTCTTCAGGCCTGACGGCACCGATCTACGACGGCGGCCTCGCCCGGGCCAACCGCAGGGCGGCGGAAGCCGACCTTCGTGGGGCGGAGGCCCGGTATCGCCGGACCGTGCTTGAGGCCTTCTCACAGGTCGGAGGACTGATGGCGTCCCTCCAGGCTGGAGAGACCGAGGTCGCTGCATTCCGGCGCGCGGTGGACGCCGCCCAGACGGACGCCGACATCACACTGGCCGGGGTGAGGCTGGGCGGTACCCCCCTGCTAAGGGCCATCGACGCCCGTCGCCAGCTCAGCCTGGCGCGGCGTAACCTTGCAGACGCCGAGGCGCGGCGCCTCTCGGACATGATCGGGCTCTTCGCCGCGGCCGGGGCGGACTGGCGGGCGACGGGCGATGACTGACACGCCAGACTTCCTGGAGAAGGACAAGGCGAACCGCATTCCCATAACCGGCGCCCTGATGCTGGCGACGCTGATGCACACCCTCGACAGCACGATCGCCAACGTCGCCCTGCCGAACATGCAGGGCAGTATCTCGGCGTCACCCGAGCAGCTGACCTGGGTACTTACCTCCTACATCCTCGCCACGGCGGTCATGACCCCCCTGTGCGGCTGGCTGGCGATGAAGTTTGGCCGGAAGCGGATGATCGTCCTGTCGATCATCGGCTTCACGGTGGCCTCCATGCTCTGCGGGATCGCCACGAGCGTGCCGGAGATGGTGCTCTTCCGCAGCCTGCAGGGACTTGCGGGTGCCTCCCTGATGCCGCTTTCGCAGTCCGTCATGCTGGATACCTTCCCGCAGGATCAGATTCCGCGGGTCATGAGTCTCTGGAGTTCGGCCGTCATCCTGGGGCCGATCCTCGGCCCCATCGTCGGAGGATGGATCACCGAACACCTGGACTGGCGCTGGGTCTTCTTCATCAACCTGCCGCTCGGGATCATCGCGGTGCTCGGGGTCTCCCGGTTCATGGCGGATGACCCGGGAGGGCGGCAGCGACCCTTTGACTTCATCGGCTTCTCGGCCTTGACGGCCTTTGTCGTCGGCCTCCAGGTCCTGCTCGACCGGGGCCCGGGGCAGGACTGGTGGGAGTCGCCCGAGATCTGGACCTGGGCGGCCCTGTCCATGGCCGGGCTGTGGATCTTCATCACCCAGTCGGCGACCGCTCAGCATCCCTTCTTCCATCGCGACCTGGCCCGGGACGGTAACTTCGTCGGCACCACCGTCTTCAGCTTCTTCGTCGGGGTCCTGCTGTTCTCGACCACCGCCCTCCTGCCGGTCCTGATGCAGAACCTGCTTGGCTACTCGGCCATGCAGACCGGGACGGCGAGCGTCAGCCGGGGCATCGGCTCGCTGATCTCGTTCCTGATGGTCCCCTTCCTGATCCAAAGACTCGGGGCGAGACAGGTCCTCTTCATTGGCACCGTCCTCAGCATCGCCTCTCTCTGGGCGATGGCCGGGTTCGACCTGTCGATGACGGACTGGCCCATCATTGCCAGCGGATTCATCCAGGGTGCCGGCACGGGCCTACTCTTTGCGCCCCTGAGCACGTTGGCCTACGTGACCCTCAGTCCGGCGCACCGGGTGGAGGGGACCATTCTGTCGACGATGGCCCGAAGCCTGGGATCGGCCATCGGAATCTCAGTCGTGCAGGCGATGGTCCTGAGGAACAGTGCACTCGCCCATAGCGAGCTCTCATCCCGCATGGATCCGACCAGCCCCGTCCTCAATGATGTCATCGCCATCCCGGGTGCCCTTGCGACACCTGAGGGCCTGGCGCAGCTCAACGGAGAGGTGACCCGTCAGGCGATGATGATCGGCTATGTGGACGTCTTCAGCTGGATGACGCTGATGACACTGGCCATGATCCCGCTGATCCTGATCCTCCGGCCACCCCCCCGGGCGCCTATGGAAAAAATCAGCGAACCGCCGGACTAGATTTCTCCGCCCAAGGCGCCATGGTCGTGAAAAGACCTGAGGGAGCCCAGGAAACCAAAATGACAGAGACCGCGACGCCGTCGACGGAACCCAACCTTCCGCCGGGCACGGCCACCGTCAGCGCGATGCCCTACTCGGCTGCCTACACGCGCTACGCCATGCTGCTCCTGATGGCGATCTACACGATCAACTTCCTTGACCGGTCCGTGATCAACATCCTGGCCGAGCCCATCAAGAATGAGCTCAAGCTGGCGGACTGGCAGCTGGGCCTGATGAGCGGCCTCGCCTTCGCCCTGTTCTACACCATCCTGGGGATTCCCCTGGCCCAGCTCGCCGAAAGGCGAAACCGGCCAATGATCATTGGCGCCTCCGTCGCGGTCTGGTCCGGATTCACCGCCCTTTCGGGAGCCACGACCAACTTCGTCCAGCTTGTTTTGTGCCGGATCGGCGTGGGAATCGGAGAGGCGGGATGCACGCCGCCCGCCCACTCCCTGATCGCCGACTACGTGCCCAAGGAGAAGCGGGCTTCGGCTCTGGCCTTCTACTCGATGGGCACCCCGTTGGGCGGGCTACTGGGCCTGGTCATGGGCGGCCTGATTGCGGATGCCTATGGCTGGCGGGTCGCCTTCCTCGTCGCCGGCGTCCCGGGACTCCTCTTTGCGGCCCTCTGCTTCTTCACTCTCCGTGAGCCGCGCAAGATCCTCGCTGAACACAGCGCCAAAATCACCTCGGCGCAGGCGACCTTCCGGGAGACCCTGGCCTACCTGATGAAGAAAAAGACCTTCTGGCTGATCGCGCTGGGAGCCGCCATCAAGGCCTTCATCGGCTATGGACACGCCCCCTTCACCGCCAGCTTCTTCCTTCGGGTCCACGGTGATGAAGTCGCCCGGCTGGCCAGCATGTTCGACCTGAAGTCCGTCGGCTTCATGGGCCTGGCCCTGGGCCTCATGGGGGGGACCGCCGGCATGATCTCCGCCTGGCTGGGGGGACAGATCGCGGACCGTTTCGCCAAGACAGACCTGCGCGGCTATGTCGTCGTTCCCGCCATCGCCTCCCTGATCGCCGTACCGGTCTACATCCTTGCGGTGAGCGTACCCTCGGCTTCCGTGGCCCTCTGGATTCTGGTGATCAACGGTCTGTTGGGTTCGCTCTGGTACGGACCGGTCTATGCGATCGGCCAGTCCATCGTACCGCCGCACATGCGGGCGACCACCTCCGCCATCCTCCTGTTCGTCATCAACCTGATCGGCCTGGGCCTCGGCCCGACCGTCGTCGGGATCATCTCCGACGTCATGGCCAACGGCGTGGGCCTGGGCTCAGCCCAGGGCGTGCGTTGGGCCCTGATGATCTCCACCTGCTTCGGCTTGCTGGCCTTCGCCCTCTTCTGGATGGCGCGCAAGACGATCCGGGAAGAAATGGAGTCCTGAGACGGGATGCCCTGGCGGAGGCGCAGCCGCCCGCCAGGGTCCCGACCACGGAGAGTCGCGGGCTGACATTCTGCTGCGCCAGACTCGCGACCAACAAAGTTGACGCACCCGTCATTTTCTCCTTTCATAAGGGCAGGTGAAAAGAGGACACATCGTGAGCCGAATCCTGCCGCTGATTTTTCAGAACCTCACCTTCCTGTTCGGGATCGGCTTTCTGGCACCCTTGGTCGCCCAGGTCCTTGAGCGGACCGTGCCTTCGATCGCCACCACGCCCTGGCCACTTGTGATCGGGCTGGTGGTCGGAGGGGGATGGGGCGCCATTGCCCAGAAGACGGGGCGCTGGGTATGACCGACCTTTCCGTCGAGGCCCTCCGCGCCCTGCCCCCCCGGGAACTTAACCGCCTCGAGACCGAGACGGCGGCGCGGTTCATGGGCGGCCTGCCCTGGGGCTCTGTCCTCTGGGGCCTGGGAAACCTGGCGGTCTGGCTGTCGCTTTGGCCCCTGACCCTGTCGGGCATGATGCCCCTTTGGGTGGCCTTTCCTATCGCCACCCTGAACGTCGCCCTCTGCTACCTGCCCTCGCATGAGGCCCAGCACAGGATCATCGCCCGGGAGGGCGAGCCCCTCTTCTGGCTCAACGAACTGGTCGGGCACCTGTCGCCCCTGCCCATGCTCCTGCCCTACGGCGTCGCCCGGTTGACCCATTACGAGCATCATCTCCACGCCAACCATCCCGAGCTGGACCCCGACATCCACACCAAGGCGCCGAACGCCTGGAGGCACCTGCTGAACACCATCGCCCACAGGCAGCCAGGATCGGCGACGGGCGGGAACTACTTCAAGGCCCTGACGCGGATCGGGACGGAGGAGGCCAAGCAGGCCGGCCTGGTCGCTGGCCTCTACACCCTGGCCTACCACGCCATCCTCTTCACCCTGGCCTGGTCCGGGTTCGCCATCGAGGCCGCCCTGATCTGGTGGCTGCCGCGGATCCTGGGTTCGACCTACATCCAGTTCTACCTGAGCTGGGCGCCGCACCATCCGGCGGCGGAGATGGGTCGCTACAGGGACACCCGCGCCTTCCGAAGCCACGTCGGCAACCTCTTGTCGTCGGGGATGCAGTTCCACGTCATCCACCACCTCTATCCACGCATCCCCCTGCTCAGGCATGCAAAAGCCTACGCGGCCCTCCGGCCCTTCCTGGTCGCGCGGGACTGTCGCCTGGACGGCCTTTAGAGGCTCCAGACCAGGGTCGCGGCACCCTGAGGCTCTGAGGCCGGTCCAGCGCTTCACCCGGCTTCCGGCAAGGCACTGTCATAGCTTTGTCATCAAAATGCAGCCTAGACGTCACACCACGCGACTAGAACGACGATGTCAGGGGGCGTTCCTGTGGCCGTGCGATTCCGGCCGCCGCCCCCCGCTCACGCGCCAAATGCGGACACGGTGGAGACCGATACATGACTGCCCTCGGAAAGCTGAAGACCCTAGCCCTCGGCGTCGCCGCCGCCGCCCTGCTCAGCGCATGTGGCGGCGGTTCCTCGGTCACATCGCCGGGTGAAGGCGAATTCGCCACCGGAGGAACCGGAGGCGGCGGAGGCGGCGGAGGCGGCGGCACCGGCGGGGCGTCAGCCGACTGCCCGACCGGCTTCATCAACCTGGGGACCATCGCCAACGGGACGCTGCGGTCCTGCGGCCTGCCCCGGTTGATCACGGGTGCCCTCACCGTCCCCTACCGCCCTGGCACCGCCTATCGCATCGACGGCAAGACGGAAGTCGGCCAGGACCTTGGGTCCGATGCCCAGAACCCCCGCGCAGGCGCCCAGTCTGGTGTCCTGACCATTGAACCCGGCGTGACGATCTTCGGCGGCATCGCCGAGTACATTGCCGTGAACCGCGGATCGCGGATGATCGCTGATGGTACGGCCTCGCGGCCCATCATCTTCACCAGCCTCAATGACCTGAACGGCGGCCCGGATCTCAAGGGCCAGTGGGGCGGTATCGTCCTGGCCGGCCGGGCACCGATCAACCGCTGCCCCCCCACCACGACCACCTTCCCCACCAATCCTACGGCTTGCGAATTCCCGTTCGAGGCTATCCCGACCCTCAACTACGGCGGCAATGCTGTAAGCGACAACAGCGGCGTGCTTCGCTACGTTCAGGTGAAGGAAGCGGGCTACGAAGTGGCCCCGAACCAAGAACTGAACGGCATTACCTTCGGCTCCGTGGGTAACGGTACGGTCGTCGACTTCGTGCAGGTGCACGGGGCGGCAGATGATGCCGTCGAGTTCTTCGGTGGAACGGTGAACGTCCGGCGCCTCGTGGTCGACCAGTGGGATGACGACGGGTTCGATACGGACGAGGGCTACACCGGGTCGGCGCAGTTCGTCATTAACTTCTCGGACGCTCCCACGGAGGAAGCCCGCTGCTTCGAGATCTCCGGAGCCGGCTCCTCTTCCGGCGGATTGCCGCTCCTGCGCGCACACCCCAAGGTATCGAACTTCGTCTGCCGCCTCGGCCTCGCCTCTACCGTCTTTGATAGCCGGCAGCATCAGGGGATCGTGCTGAACGGCGGTACCCGCGCCGACTTCCTGAACGGTGTGGTCTACTCGAACAATACAGCCATCCCCTGCCTCGACGTCGACGGCACCTCCACCATGGCGGACCCGAAGTCGACCTTTGCCTCCGTCGCCTTCGCCTGCGCCGGCGGCCCCTACAGGACCACCGACAACGACCAGCCGACGGGTCCCGCGACACTCTTCACGGCCGGACCGAACAATATCGCGACCGGCTACACCCCGACCTTCTCCCAGGTGTTCATCAACGGGACCAACGAGAGCGGCCGTGTGGCCACCAACCCCACGCCCGTCTCCGCCTTCTTCACGTCGGTGAGCTACATCGGGGCCGTCTCCGGCCTGAGCGACAACTGGTACGTGGGCTGGACCTGCGGGCTCGCAGGCGCCGCCTCCTGCTGATTGGTGCCTGACCGGGGCGACGGACTGACCGTCGCCCCTTTTTCTTCCCCTCCCGGAGGCTAACTCCCGATGAACGTCACCACCCGCACCCTTAGCGCCCTTCTCCTGGCCGGCACGGCGCTCGTCTCCGCCCAATCCGCATTTGCGCAGGCCGCACCAGCGGCCGAGGCTGAAGTCGAGGAAATCGTCGTCAACGGTCGCTTCATCCCGGATGTGATCCGGGACACTGCCGAGGTCGCCAGCTTCCTCAGTGCTGAGGACGTCCAGCGGGCGGGCGATGACAACGCCGCCCAGGCCCTGACCCGGATAACAGGTATTTCCCTTGTCTCCGGAAAGTTCGTCTACGTGCGGGGCCTTGGCGAGCGTTACTCCCAGTCGCTCCTGAACGGGTCGCCCCTGCCGAGCCCCGAGCCCCTGCAGCGGGTGATCCCCCTGGACCTGTTCCCGGCATCGATCCTTGCAGGGACGGTCATCCAGAAGACCTACTCCGCCAATTATTCCGGGGAGTTCGGCGGCGGTCTTATCGACCTCCAAACCGTGGGTGTTCCCGACGAGAGCTTCGTGAAGCTGAGCGTCGGCCTGGGCGGTGACACGGAGACGACGGGTTTGCTCGGTCTGACCTATTACGGGTCCGAGACCGACTGGCTGGGCGTCGATGATGGCACACGGAAGCTGCCCGTCGGCGTTCGTCAGTTCGCCTTGAACCGGCCAGTCGTTCCGGGGACGGGCCCGAATGGACTCACCGCCGACGAGTACAAGGCCATCGCGCGCAGCTTCACCAATGCGCCAATCAACCTGATCCAGACTGCCAAGACGCCGATCAACGGTAACTTCGACGTTTCGGCTGGACGGTCCTTCGACACCGACGTCGGCGTGATCGGGGCGATCGGTGTGCTGAGCTACCGCAACAGCTGGCAGACCCGCAATGGCGTGCGCCAGACGACGGTGCCGGACGTCGGCGGGCTCGCACTGGCGACGGATTCAACCTTCGAGGCCAACCAGAACGACATCGGGTGGAGCGGTCTGGCGGGTCTCGCTTGGGAAAACGACGACAATGAAGTTCGTTATACGGGCCTCTGGATCCGGTCGACGTCCAAGCGCGCGCGGATTACCGAAAACAGTGCCCTGTCCACGGGCAATGCCAACGTCAACGCCTACGCGACCGAATGGTATGAGCGCGCTCTTCAGTTGAGCCAGCTCTCCGGTAAGCACAGGCTTGCCGATTGGGACCTGGAATGGAAGGGCACCTACGGTCGTACAACGCGCCAGGCGCCTTATGAGCGTCTCTATCGCTATGGCCTGGGAGCCGACGGTTCGCGCACGGCGCTGCTGTCGGGCGCAAACCAGCTTGTCGCCTTCTCCGATCTCGACGAAAACATCGGCTCGGCCAATATTGACCTCCGCTACGACCTGCCCGTGGACTTCGTGCGGCAGGCCGAGCTCAGGATGGGTGCTGCCTGGCAGAAGAACTCACGGACCTCCTGGCGCCGGGACTTCACCTATGACGAGGGCCGCAACTGGGATCCGTCGCGCTATGCGAAGGAGCGGATCGACTACCTGGTCTCGGACCGGAACATCAACGACGATATCGTAGTGCTTCGGGAGCTTACGGGCTCCGCCTTGACCGGGGACTCGGCCCTCTACGAAGCCGAACTCGCCGTCGCAGGTGCCTACATCCAGATCGACAGTGAAATCATGCCCCTCCTGCGGGGTAGCCTTGGGGTCCGTTATGAAACCGCGGACCAGTCTGTCCGCACCCTGGACATCTTCAACCCTTCGGCGCCGGCGATCTTCAGCCGCTCTGTGACGGAGGACTACTTCCTGCCCGCGGCAACCTTGACCTGGAACTTCGCCGAGGACCAGCAGCTCAGGGTCGGCGCTTCCCAGACCATCGGGCGCCCCCAGTTCCGTGAACTGGCACCGCAGCGGTACCGGGACACGGATACCGACCGGATCCTTTCCGGAAACCCGTACCTTGTGGACACGACCTTCGTAAACGTCGATGCCCGTTACGAGCGCTACTTCAGCAACGGACAGTTCGTCACGATCGGTGTCTTCTACAAGGACATGGAGAAGCCGGTCGAAGCCCTGGCCGTCCTCGGCTCGGACGGTGCCTTCCGTCAGACCTTCTTCAACGCCCCCGCAGCCCAGATCCTGGGTGCGGAGTTCGAGTTCAAGAAGTTCTTCGACCTCGACACGGGGACGAGCTGGATCGACGATCAGCGTTGGCTCGTGGCCCTGAACTACACCTACACAAAGTCGGAACTGAAGGTCGAGAAGGGTGACACCATCGTCCTCGCCACCACAGGTGTCTTGTCCACGCCCCCGGCGACCGACTACCTCACCGGAGGCGAGCGGCTTCAGGGACAATCCGACCACCTGGCGAACCTTCAGTTCGGGTTCGAGAACGAAGATACGGGAACCCAGGCTACCATCCTGATGACCTATACCAGCGACCGGGTCGTCGCGCGGTCCAGCAGCATCGACCTGCCCGACCTCATCCAGGATCCCGGCTTGCGGGTGGACTTTGTGCTCCGCAAGGCCTTCGAGATCTCGGGCCAGGAGTTTACCGGCTCCTTCGAAGCCCGGAACCTGACCGGGACGGACGCAGAAGAGTACCAGTCTGCGGGCGGCAAGCGCTTCGAGACGAACAGCTATGATGTCGGGCAGTCGTTCTCTGTCGGACTTTCGACCCGCTTCTGACGCTCAGTTGATGAGGCGTACGCACTGCACGCCGGGCCTTCAGGCCCGGCGGAGCAGGCGGATGTCGGTAATACGCCGGGAGCCGCCAACCCGTTCGAGCTGGACGACAGCGTCCACCACGCGGGTCACGTAGTCGCGAACCGTATCCCACCCGAGCTCAAGACCCGACGTCAGGGCCAGGAGACCGATCTGGTCCAGGGCACCATCGGCGCTATCCGCATGGATGGTGGTGATTGAGCCCGGATGACCGCTATTGACGGCGCGCAGGAAGGCAAAGGCCTCGGACCCGCGAAGCTCACCCAGCAGGATCCTGTCCGGCCGCAGGCGCAAGGAAGCCGTCAGCAGGGAATCCACATCGACCCGCGCCTCGCCGAGGTCCCCACGGACGGCGATAAGTCCGACGCTGTTGGGGTGATCCAGGCGAATCTCCGGGGCGTCCTCGATCACGACCAGCCGCTCTGAAGTATCGATCTCCTTGACGAGGGCGTTGAGCAGGGTGGTCTTGCCGCTGCCTGTGCCGCCGGAGATCACCAGGGTCTTGCGAAGACGCACGGCGAGGCGAAGAAAGCCAAGCCAGTCCCGCGCCTCAAGACGCTCCACCAGTCGCACGTCGTCAGGTCCACCTGCATCCGGCGGGGGAGGTGCCGAGAACAGGCCGTCGCTGGCCAGGTCGTCAAGAGAGAGGTCCGTGAGCCTGTGCTTGCGGACGGCGAGCACGACCCCGCCCCGGGTTGCTGGCGGCGTGACGGCCTGGACCCTGGCCCCGTCGGGAAGTGTGGCGGAGAGAAGCGGCTGCTCGCGGTTCACGCCCTGATGGCTGTAGGCGGCGATCTGCCGGACCAGGCGCTGCAGGGTCACCTCATCGAGGTCGGGTGCCGCCTCCCGGTGCATTCCGCCGTCCGGGGTCTCCACCCAGACTTCGCCAGGGGCATTGACGAGCAGGTCCGTGACCTCGGGACGCGTCAGCCAGGGCGACAGGGGCGCCAGGTAGGCACCGAGATAGACGTTGGCGTTCATCAGCGGATCACAGTGGAGAAGTCGAGGTCCCGGGCGACAAAGACCTGAATGGCCGCGCCCTGCGGGACCCGGAGGGTCGCGGGGATTTCCCGGTTCCCACCGCCGCCCGTCACGGCCTGCCCGACCTGGCCGGGCCACCCCAGGACCAAGGTGTTGCTCCCCGAATTCGACCCGGCATTGACCGCCGCCGTGATGCCGGCGTTCAGGACGGTGAGCAGGATGGCTCCGCCGTAGCGCTGCAGGAAATGGGTATCGACATCGCCCTCGACCCCCCCCCTACCCAACCG
>Ga0079300_10000691_pt1 | contig 12857 bp, 8 predicted proteins | sample Wag4_2014_7_11_FD_74799 | JGI IMG/M metagenome (GOLD analysis project Ga0079300, IMG submission 74799) | Fresh water microbial communities from Ohio, USA - Utica-2 Time Series HT 2014_7_11 | ecosystem: Environmental > Aquatic > Freshwater > Water tank | place: USA: Ohio | collected 2014-07-11
GGCCAAGGATTTCCTCGAGAAAGCCCTCAATCATGAGGGAATGCGCGCTCAGGTTGGCGGCGATCCGGGTGGTCACAGGCAGGGACTGCAGCTCCCTCAGCAGCCTGCGGACCACCGAGAGGTCGAAGGCCTGGATCATCTCCAGATCCTCTGCCAGCTGGATGGTCTCCGCCGGGCTGGTGTCCCTGGAGAACCGCGCCAGGGCCTCGAAGTGGTGGAGCTCGCCCGTCGCGAGGGAGACGACGGGCTGGTAGGCCAACTGGAAGGCACCGCGCGCGACGATGTCGCGAAACCGGTCGCTGTCCCTCAGGGTCCGCGCCACGGCGTCGCGGAAGCCTGTAGTCGCCGCGTCGCTGCCGGCTTCGATGTATCGGTCGAGGGCGAGCCTAAGGGTGCGCATGTTCTGGCTGGACGCTGCGCCGTCCAGCGACATCCGTGCAAGCTGGGGGCGTGAGCTTCCTCCTGACGCGGCGCTCAGGCCCTCCACCAGTCGGGCGTTGGGAGCATCGGCGGGGCGCATGATGGCGAAGCGGTCGGAGCTCAGTTCGGCGCCGCCGACTCCGGCGTAGGATTCCGCCCTCAGGGTCGCCTCGATCTGGCGTCGGGTGCGCTCTGCCATGTCGGGACTGAGGCGGGACAACCGCTCCCGAAGGCCCCGGACTTCGACGAGATCCAGGGTGAGCACCAGCCCTGCCTTCTCGGCCTCCTTGAGCAGGTACTCGGCGGCGGCGGAAAAGGACTCCGCGGGCGTAAAGCCGTCCCCATCGCGCGGATAGGGGGCACCGCCGCCGGACCCGCCCGCACTGAGGGCGCAGGACAGACGGGTTCCCAGCTGCGGAAGGCGGAAGACCGAAAGCGAGGCCGACTCCGGGGCGTTGGGCGTCTTTCGTTCAGCAAGGGCCATCTGGAGGGGACCGCGACGTTCGCCGGGCCCCAGGGTGGTGCGGAGTGTGTCGAGGAGGGTGAATTCGGAGGACTTGAAGAGTGCCGCCCAGTCGCGTCCGACGAGGTCCTGGTCGGGGCACCCGGTCAGACGCTCCGCCGCGCCGAGAGCAAAGGTGATGGAGCCTTCGCTGTCGATCTCGAACACCAGGTCCGCTCCGGCGAAGGCAAGACCCAGGAGCCGGGCAACGCCGGCGTCCTCCAGGCGGGGCGTCGACGCCGTCAAGGCATGCGCTCGCAATCCGGACGCCCACGCCTGCACATGCCGGAGACCTCCACTCTGCTCCGTTCCCGGGGAACCTGCAGGGATCTGTGTACCGAGCAGGCTTTGAAGCCTTGTGCACCTGCAAGGTTAAGACCTTGCCACCACGCAGGTCCACCTATGCGACAAAATGTCGCAGACTTGATGGTGCCCGCTGCCGGACTCGAACCGGCACGCCGATGGCGACGGATTTTAAGTCCGTTGCGTCTACCTGTTCCGCCAAGCGGGCCCTGTCGACATTCTAGCCCGGCACCGACGGGTGGGCCACCCGCCCTCAGATCAGTCCCTGGGCCCGGAAGCTGGTCAGGCCATCGCGGCCGACGATGACGTGGTCGTGGACCGACAGGCCCAGGACCTTTGCGGCCTCGATGACCTCGCGGGTCATGGCGATGTCGGCCTTGGAGGGGGTGGGATCGCCGGAAGGGTGGTTGTGGGCCAGGATCAGGGCGCTGGCCGACAGTTCGAGCGCCCTGCGGACCACTTCGCGGGGATAGACGGGGGCGTGATCCACCGTGCCCTCGTTCATGGCCTCGTCGGCGATCAGCTGGTTCCGGCGGTCGAGGAAGAGCACGCGGAACTGCTCACGCGGCTCATGGGCCATGGCGGTGCGCAGGTAGGCGGACAGCTGGGTCCAGGACGTGATGACGGTGCGCCGGGCGACGGGCTCGCGGCTGATCCGGACGGCGGCCTCATGGGCGAGCTTGAGGTCCAGCGCCGCCTGCTCGCCCAGGCCGCGTACCCGGACCAGGTCCTCGAGGGGGGCACCGAAGACCCCGGCGAGGGAGCCGAAACGCGCCAGCAGGGCCTTGGCCAGGGGCTTGACGTCGCCGCGGGGCAGGGACCGGAACAGCAGGAGCTCGAGAAGCTCATAGTCTGGCAGGGCGCCCGGGCCGCCGTGGCGGGCGCGGTGACGCAGGCGGGCGCGGTGTCCGGAATGGGGCGAAAGCTGGGGCGGCGATACGTCGGTGGCCGATCCGAAGAGCGGGGCTTCCTGCAGGTCGGATGGGGGCATGACGGGGCTCCGGCGACCTCGCCAATGTTCCCTAAATGTTCATGCGGTGCAAGCCTATCCTGCGACCTTGACCCGGGTGACGTTGTCGCCGGAATTGCGGTCAATCCGCTTGTTGTAAGGATCGACCCCGGCGAATGCGGGCTTACCTTCGACGGTCAGGGTCAGGGTCTGCTCGCCGTCCTTCAGGGTCTGCACGGTGAAGCTCTGAACGGATGCCCGACTGAAGCCGGCCTTCCCGGGCTCGGCTGTGAAGACGCCGACGTCGAAGGTCTCGCCACCGAGGGGCGAGGGCGTCTCGGCACCCTTGCTATCGGCGTAGAGCTTGCGCGCCGTGACCCTCAGGGTGACGTCATAGCGTCCGTCCGCCCTGCGCCGGGCCTCCGCCGCGTCGGTCTGAAGGTCGTAGAGGGTGATTTTCTCGAACAGGTCGGTAATGAGGGCCTGGGCCCGGGCATCATCGCCGGCCTCGCGGCGCAGGGCGTCCACCAGGTCGCGGGAGGTGGGGAAGGGCGCGCCCTTGAAGGCGTAACGGGCCAGGAGGCTGCGCAGGGCTGCGTTGACCCTGCCCTCGCCCATCTGGTCGCGCAGCAGGTACATGACCAGGGAGCCCTTGCGGTAATGGATATAGCCCTGGTTCTCGACCCGGATCAGGGGCGTCTCTTCCACCGCCTGGCCGCCGCGCGCCGAGAGGTAGGCGTCGAGCTCGTTGCGCAGGAACTTGCGGATGCCCTCAGGGCCGTAGGTCTCTTCCATGATCAGCAGGGCGGAGTACTGGGCCAGGGTCTCGGACAGGACCGTTGCCCCCTGCATGTCAGCGCCGACGATCTGGTGCGCCCACCACTGGTGGGCCATCTCGTGGGCCGTGACATAGGTGGCGTAGTCGATCTTGTCGGTCCTTTCCGGGTCGGCCGTGAAGCCGATGGACTCGGAAAAGGGAATGGTGTTCGCGAAGGCCTGGGCGAAGCTGGCATAGCCCGGGAACTCCAGGATCCGGGCCTGCCGGAACTGGTAGGGGCTGAAGTTGGCCTGGTAGTAATCCAGGCTCCGCTTCATGGCCGCCATCATCCGTTCGACGTTCCAGGTGTGATCGGGGTGGTGGTAGACCGCCAGGTCGACGCCCTTGTAGGTCTCCCGACGGATGGCGTAGCGGGCGGACTGGACCGAGAAAAAGTTGAGGACCGGGGCGTCAGTATGGAATCGCGCCGTCCGGCGTCCGTTCGCCGTGGTGTCTGAGACCCGGTAGCCGGGGGCGACCGGCGTCTGATCGGCAACAGTGGAGACCGTGATGTCCGCCCTTACCCAGTCGGCGTTACCAACATAGTTGCGAGCCCGGGCGCCTTCGTCCTCCAGCCTGGCGGGGCGAAGCTCGGGGGGCAGGCCATACTTGCGACGCTTGGTCCGGTCCTGAAGCAGGCCAGACCGGGACATGCCCAGGACCGGCGCGAACTCGTCATTGGAGATGAAGGTGCCGTTGTCCACCAGTCGGGTGGTGTTGCCAGAGTTCTTGAAGCCCTTCTGGCCGAGACGGGAAGAGAACTCGAGGCGAGCGGTCCCGCCCGGTGCCAGCGGCGTGGCAAGGTGCAGGATCCTGTAGTTGAACCGCGCGAAGACCTCCGTTCGGGCGGGCCGCGAAAGGGAAAGGCGCTCGACCTTTACGTCGCGGTCGAACCGGACATGGATCTCGGAAAGGGGTGCCCCGGTCCTGTTGACGAGGTCGTAGGCCCCCGTCACTGCCAGCTGCGGGGCGTGCGGGTCCAGGTCCATCACCAGGGTGACGTCCGTGACGTTGGGCTGGGGCAGGCGCTCGTACTTCAGGAAGCTCTTCTCGTATTCGGCCAGAAAAACCTCGCCTTCCTTCTGCGTCCGGTAGGGATTCCAGACATTGGTGTTCAGGAAGATGAAGCCCCCCAGACCGGCGAAGACCAGGAGAGCACCGGCGGCGGCCAGGCCCGTCCGGCCCTGCAGCCGTTGGACGAGGCGCGCCACCCGGGCCTTGACGCCGTCCCGGGCGCCCCGGGCCCAGAGCCCCTGTGTCAGGATCAGAAGGAAGATGGCGAACGCCGTCCAATAGGCTCGGAACCAGGCCGCGAAGCCGGCATAGTCGCCCTGGCCGTTCATGTCCGACAGGGGAACCGACGGCCCGCCCCCAAAGCTGTAGAGATTGTGCTCGAAGCCGGCGCTGGACAGGCTCAACTGCAGCACCAGGAAGACGGCCATCAGGGCCCAGCCTACGAACTTGTTGGGCGCCAGGGTCTGCAGGAAGATGGCCAGAACTGCGATCAGGGCCCAGTCGGCGAGGGTCGGCAGCACATACCAGCCGATGTACTGGCCCCAGTCGGGATGCGGAAAGCCGAGAAGGACCTGGGCGATTGCGGCGGCCAGGACGCTGACGAGGAGCATGGCACCGAGCACCATGACGAGGCCCAGGACCTTTGGGACCAGGAAGGTCCAGTCCGGGGCGGCGGTGGAGTCGACGATGTCGGCAAAGCGACGCTCCCGGTCGCGCCAGACAAGTTCGCCAGCGTAGTAGATGGCGACCAGGACGACGACGAAACTGAAGGCACCCTGCAGCATTTCGATCATGCGAAGGGTGGTGGGCAGGAGGACGGACCCGTTCTGCTCCAGGCCCAGGAAGACGCCGCCCAGGGCATTGACGAGCCCCAGGACGATGAGGATGCCAAAGGCCGGGCTGTAAAGGATCTGGCCGGCTTCGAAGCGAGCCCGGTGAAGGGCCTGGACCCCTTGGGCCAGCAGCCCCTGTTGCGGCGTCGCGACCCCAGCTGCGATCGCCCGGGGGATAGGCCGGGGTGCAGAAAGGGCCGCCTCGGCGGCATTACGCCTCTGTTTTGCCGGACCGCTTCGCCGGGTCTCGAAGCGAAACACCAGGCAGGCGGCGGCGAGGGCAACCAGCCCGAGGGCGGTCCACAGCAGGCGGTTGGCGAGCAGCACTCCAGCCAGCTGGGGGAGTCGGGAGTTGGACTCGAAGGTTGTGTAGTAACGGGTCGCCTCACCCACTGCGATCGCGCCGAACGGATCCAGCCAGGCGGCGAGCTCACGCATTTCATTGCGGGTGGCAAGGGTTCCCATGATGACCCAGAGGACCAGCAGGGCGGTGGCGCCGATATAGGTCGCCATCATCGACCGCGTTGTCGTGGCCAGGGCGAAGAACAGGGCCGAGGTCAGGAAGATCGAGGGTAGGGCCAGGGCCCCATAGGCGTAGGCATAGGCCCCCAGCCGGTTGGGGCCAAGCGTCTCCGGGTCGACCCAAGGCGCCAGGCTGCCTGCGAACATGCCCAGGGGAACGGCCAGGAAGACGAGGGCCGCCGCGCCGAAGGCACCTGTGAAGCGACCAAGGAGATAGTCCAGGCGTGTGATCCGGGTGGAACGGATGAGCGGGCCAAACCCTGTCTCGTCATCCCGGACGATGACATTGGCGACCATGGCGGCGGTCACGAAGATGAAGAAGATCGACATCACGAGGTGAGTGAGGGCGATGGCCGTCGGGGCGTTCTTGTGGACCCCGCCGCCGCCGCCGCCGATCTGGATATTGTCGACGGTCATCGAGCCGAAGACGATCAGGAAGAAGAAGGCCGCCGCCACCCAGAATACGGGCTGGCGGACCTGGTAGCGGAACTCGAAGGCGGCGATCCGGCCTAACATCATGCGCTCCTAGGCCGTCAGGCGGGCGGATTGCAGGGCCGCGAAATAGACGTCCTCGAGACCACCCTGGACCGCCTCGAAGCCAGGACCAGGCGAGGTGTCGGACAGGAGATGCGCCACCGTCCTTCCAGCCGAGAGCCGGGTCGAGATGACGGGAGCGATCTGGGCCAGGGCGGGCAGGTCGGCCTTGTCCACCACCTTGCGCCAGACCCGGCCCTCCAACTCGCGGACCAGGCTGGAGGGCGAACCCTCGCGGAGCAGGCGGCCTCCCGCCAGGACGGCCATCCGGGGGCAGAGGTCTGCGACATCCTCGACGATGTGGGTCGACAGGATCACGACCACTTTTTCCCCGATCTCCGCCAGCAGGTTGAGGAAGCGGTTGCGCTCCTCAGGGTCGAGGCCGGCGGTGGGCTCGTCCACGATGATGAGGTGAGGCTGGCCGATCAGGGCCTGGGCGATGCCGAACCTCTGCCGCATGCCGCCAGAGAACCCGGCCACCGCCTTCTTGCGGACGTCCCACAGATTGACCTGGGCCAGCAGGCCTTCGACGGTCTCGCGCCGCTCGGCGCGGCCCGTGAGACCCTTCAGGACGGCGAGGTGGTCCAGCAGTTCCAGCGCCGAGACCCTCGGGTAAACGCCAAAATCCTGGGGCAAGTAGCCGAGGGTCCCGCGAAGGCGCGCCGGATCTGCCAGAACGTCGATCCCGTCGAAGTGGATGGCGCCGGAGGTCGGGGTCTGGAGCGCGGCGATACACCGCATAAGGGTCGACTTGCCCGCTCCGTTGGGGCCTAGCAGACCGAACATGCCGGCTGGGATCTCGAGGCTGACGTCATCCAGGGCCCGGGTTCCGCCGGGATAGACATGGGTCAGGTTGCGGATCGACAGCATGACAGGCTCCTCGGGTATCGAGAAGACGTCGCCCTACCCAGGACCGGGAAGCAAGTTAAAGAAAAGTCAGCCGAATTTCCGTCAGTCGGCCTGGATGGGCGGCTGAAAGAGCCCGGCGGGCGAGGCGGTAAAAACCTCGTATCCGGTCTCTGTCACACCCACGGCATGCTCGCACTGGGCGGACAGGGACTTGTCGCGCGTTACGGCTGTCCAGCCGTCGGACAGGATCTTTACCTGCCACTTTCCGAGGTTCACCATGGGTTCGATGGTGAAGAACATTCCCGGCCGGAGGACCTCGCCGGTGCCCTTCTTTCCGTAGTGCAGGATGTTGGGGGCATCGTGGAAGACCCGGCCCAGGCCGTGACCACAGAAGTCGCGGACCACCGAGCAGCGCTGGGATTCGACCCAGGCCTGGATGGCCGCACCGATGTCACCCGTGGTCGCGCCGGGCCGGACCACCTCAAGCCCCCGCTGGAAGGCGTCGTAGGTCACCTCCACCAGGCGTCGGGCGCGGGCCGGGACCTTTCCGACCCCGTACATGCGCGAGGTGTCCCCGTGCCAGCCGTCGACGATCACGGTGACGTCGATGTTGGCGATGTCGCCCTCACGGAGCGTGCGCTCGGAAGGGATGCCGTGGCAGACGACATGGTTCACCGAGATGCAGAGGGTGTGGCGGTAGCCGCGATAGCCGAGGCAGGCGGGCAGGCCGCCATTGTTGAGGATGAACTCCCGGGCCAGGCGGTCCAGGTCCTCGGTCACGACGCCGGGAACCACGTGAGGCGTGAGCATGTCGAGGCACTCGGCGGCCAGGCGGCCCGCCCTTCGCATGCCCTCGAAGCCCGCCTCGTCATGCAGACGGATGTGGCCGGTCTTGTGCTGGAAATCGACGGTGTCGCTCTGGTTCATGGCTCCCAGCCTAGCACAATCCGATCAGGGGTGCGACGCCCGGCCGGGCGTGTCGATCAGGATCCAGGTCTCGCCATCCTGGGCCAGGATGGCGGACCAGGTCTCCCAGGCGCCGCGCCCCGAGCGCTTCTGGCGCCAGGTGCAGCGGTACTCGGTAGGGTCGCCCAGGACCTGGCATCGGATCGAGCGGACCTCGACGGGCCCGCCGGCGGCAGGGGCAACCAGGGCCTCGAGCCGGGCGGGCGTGGGCGCTGCGGAGACTGAGGCGGCGAGGATCAGGGCGGCGATCATGTCGTGGATGCTGGCGCCCGGTACGAAGAAGTCAACGCTGCCAGGGCAGGGGCCGTGTGATGCGAACCCGGGCGGAGCCGACCTCGCAGCTCCAGGCCATGACCTCGACACCGGCCGTGGCCGCCGCCTCCAGCCCCCGGGCGAAGGCGGGATCGAGGTCGGCGCAGGCGCTGAAGGCCTGGCAGTCCATCCGCTGGATCACGAACAGGGCGACGGCGCGGTCCCCCGCCGCGACCTGGTCGGCCAGTTCCTCCAGGTGGCGGGTGGAGCGGGCCGCCACGCAGTCCGGGAACTCGGCGAGGCCTGGGGTGCGCATGAGGTGGACGTTCTTCACCTCCAGCCAGCATCGGCCCCGGGCCGGGTCCTCGAGCAGGAAGTCCACCCGGCTGGCCTTGCCGTACTTCACCTCCCGCCGGAACGAGGCGTAGCCGGCCAGCTCGGGGATTGTCCCCGCCTCCAGGGCCTCGGCCACCAGGCGGTTGGGCAGCAGGGTGTTGATGCCGACCAGGCCGCCGTCGGCCTCGAGAAGCTCCAGCGTATGGGACAGCTTGCGCTTGGGATTTTCCGAGATCGACAGCCAGGCGGGCAGGCCTGGCGTGTTCAGACCCAGCATGGCGCCCGGGTTGGGACAGTGGGCTGTGAGCTCCGACCCGTCCGCCAGGACGACATCGGCGAAGAAGCGCTTGTAGCGCCGCAGGAAGGTGGCCGGGACCAGGGGGGCGGGGAAGTCCATGTGGCGGGTATAGGCAAGCGGGGCTCCAGCCGATAGATGTTCGCCGGAAACGGAGACGTACGCATGGGCAGCCCGGGCGGAGACGGCGTGGTGACGGCGGCGGTGTTGATCATCGGTGACGAGATCCTGTCTGGCCGCACCCAGGACACCAACCTGAGGGACATCGCCCGGTACCTGGGCGTGCACGGGGTGGACCTGTGCGAGGCGCGCACCGTGCCTGACATCCAGGACGAGATCGTTGACGCCCTGAACGCCCTGCGCACCCGCTACGACTATGTCATCACCACCGGCGGGATCGGGCCCACCCACGACGACATCACCGCCGACGCGGTCGCGGCGGCCTTTGGCGTGGCGCTGGAAGAGCATCCCGACATCCTGGCCCTGATGCAGTCCCGCTGGGGCGACCAGATGAACGTCGCCCGGCGGCGCATGGCCCGGGTGCCGGTGGGCGGGTCCCTGGTCAACAACCCGGTGCAGGGACCGCCGGGCTTCACCATTGGCAATGTCTTTGTCCTGGCCGGCGTACCGCAGATCATGCGCGGCATGTTGGAGGATGTTGGACCAAGGCTGCGCTCGGGCGCGGTGGTCCTGTCCCGCACGGTCCGCGTGGAAGGCTCGGGGGAGGGCGCCATCGCCGCGCCCCTGGAGGCGGTCGCGAAGGCGCATCCGAGCCTCAGCCTGGGCAGCTATCCGTTTTTCACCGAGGGACTCTACGGATCAAACCTGGTCCTGCGCAGCCGCGACGAGGCCGAGCTGACGGTCACCGTCGAGGAGCTGATCGCTGCCCTCCGGGCCGCGGGCATCGAGAATGTCCGCGAGGTCGAGCCGGCCTGAGCCCGGACCCGTGAGCCTCTATCCCGTCATCATGTGCGGTGGCTCCGGGGTGCGCCTCTGGCCTGCCTCCCGGCCTGAACGCCCCAAGCCCTTCGCGCGACTGTTCGGCGACGGGCCCACGGCCTTCCAGGACACCGCCGCCCGGGCCGCCCCCCTGGGGCCACTCCTGGTCATCGGCGGAGCCGACCACGGGGGCCTGATCCGTGAGCAGCTGGCCGAGGCCGGGCTCGACGCCGAAGTCATCCTTGAGCCGGAGCCCCGCGATTCCGCCCCGGCCATGGCAGCAGCGGCGATCCGGCTGTTGCGACGGGACGAAGAGGCAATCATGGTCGTCCTGGCCGCCGACCATCACGTCCCGGACGCCGGGGCCTTCCGCGATGCCGTGGTCCGCGCGGCGCCCTTCGCCCGCGCCGGCCGCATCGTCACCCTGGGGGTCAAGCCGACCTTCGCCTCGACCGCCTACGGTTACATTCGGCCAGGGCGCGGCGAGAGCGTTCGGATGGTCGAGGCCTTCATCGAGAAGCCCGACGCCAGCCGCGCAGCCGGCCTCATCGCCGAAGGCTGCCTCTGGAACAGTGGCAACTTCATCGTGCCTGCGACCACCCTGGTCTACGAACTGGGCCGCATGGCACCCGAGGTTCTGGAAGCGGCGGAAGCGGCTGTGGAGTCGGCGACAAAATCCGACACAGGGCTCCTCCTGGGTGAGATTTTCCGGACGGCCCCACGGATCTCCATCGACTATGCGGTCATGGAAAAGACCGCCAGGGCCATGGTCGCCAAGGTGGACTTTGCCTGGTCGGACGTGGGGGCCTGGGATGTCGTCCACGCCCTCTCGGAACAGGACGCGACGGGCAGTCACATCGAGGGCCGGGTCGAGGCCGAGGGCGTCTCCGGAGCCTATATCCGTGCCTCCGGCGGTGCCGAGGTGGTGGCGGTCGGGGTCGAGGGCCTGGCCGTGGTGGCCGACGGTGCCCGCATCCTCGTGGCGCCCCTGGCCGACAGCCAGGCGGTGAAGCAGGCTGTCGAGCGGCTCCGGGCCAGGGGCCCGGCGGGTTATCCAAGCCTTGAGACGGCGACAGCCGACCTGGGCCTCTGGCTCCGGACGGCGGCCCTGCCCGTTTGGTGGTCCCTGGGCGCTGACCGGGAACGCGGGGGCTTTGTCGAGGCGATCGGCCAGGATGGCCGGCCGCGGCCTGCGCCCCGGCGCGGACGGGTGCAGGGCCGGATGATTTTCAGCTTCGCCCAGGCAGGGCGGATGGGCTGGGATGGACCCTGGCGCGAGGCGGTGCGCCACGGTCTCGCCGGAATGACCGACGGCTTCCTGAGGCCAGACGGCCTGGTCCGGAGCCTGGTCGGGCTGGACGGAAGGCCGCTGGACGACTCCCCCTTTGTCTACGACCAGGCCTTCGCCCTGCTGGGTCTGGCCAGCATGGTCCAGGCGGGCGAGTCCGCAGACTTGGCCCTCGGTCTCGCCCTGCGCATGCGTGAGGGGCTGGATAATCTACGGCATCCTGGCGGCGGCTTCCGGGAGGCTGGCGACCAGCCCTTCCAGGCCAATGCCCACATGCACCTTCTCGAGGCCGCCCTGGCCTGGGAGGAGGCGGGGGGCGATAGCGGCTGGACAGACCTTTCAGACGAGATTGCAGGCCTGGCCCTCGGTGCTTTCATCGATCACCGCGGGGTCCTGTCAGAGTTCTTTGACGCCGACTGGCGGCGAGCCGGCGGGGATGCCGGAAGGCTGGTCGAGCCGGGCCACCAGTTCGAGTGGGCCTGGCTCCTCGATCGCTGGGGTCGAGCCCGGGGCCGGGCCGACGGCCAGCTGGCGGCCAGGGCCCTGCACGCGGCGGGCCTGCAGGGCGTGGACCCCCGCCGGGCCTGTGCCGTGAATGCCCTGTGGGAAGATCTCTCCATCCGGGACGGGTGGGCGCGCCTCTGGCCGCAGACCGAGTTCCTGAAATCCGCACTGGCCCTGGGGGAAACCGAAGACGCCCTGCAGGCCGCAACGGGCCTTGCCCGGTATCTCGAGACCCCCGTCCGCGGACTTTGGCGGGACCGCCAGGGACCGACTGGGGGATTCGCGCCCGGGAACGCGCCCGCCACTTCGCTCTACCACATCGTCGGTGCCATCCGGCAACTCGAGGAACTATCCCCAACACTTTCCGCATAAGTGACATTTTTTGGACGTCACACTCGCTGGAGTGCTCGCCTTTTCACAGAAGGTTGATTACCACCACCCGAGTCCGGCGACCTGGACCGACTCCCCCAACCGCCGCCACGGCTCGGAGACGTTGAACTGATGACCGCGATGCCCGGCATTCATCCCGCGCCCACCCACCACGCCCGGCTTATCGCCTGGGTCGAGGAGATCGCGTCCCTGACGCGGCCGGATAGGGTGCACTGGTGCGATGGATCGGATGCGGAGTGGGAGGCCCTGACCCGGGAACTCGAGGGCAGGGGAACACTGACGCGCCTCAATCCCGCCAAGCGCCCGAACTCCTTCTACGCGGCCTCCGATCCCAGCGACGTTGCACGGGTCGAGAGCCGGACCTTCATCTGCTCCGAGCGCCAGATCGATGCCGGGCCGACGAACAACTGGTCGGACCCAGTGGCGATGCGGGTGAAGATGGCAGGCTTGTTCGACGGCTGCATGGCCGGTCGCACGATGTATGTCTGCCCTTTCAGCATGGGACCCCTGGGTTCCAAGATCAGCCAGCTGGGCGTTGAGATCACGGACAGCGCCTATGTCGCTATCTCGATGCGGGTGATGACCCGCATGGGCCAGGCGGCGCTGGACCAACTGGGCGATGACGGTGCCTTCGTGCCCGCGGTGCATACCGTCGGCGCGCCCCTTGCAGCTGGTCAGGCGGATGTCCCCTGGCCCTGCAACCCCGAGAAATACATCGTCCACTATCCGGAGACCCGGGAGATCTGGTCCTACGGCTCCGGCTATGGCGGCAACGCCCTCCTGGGGAAGAAGTGCTTCGCCCTGCGGATCGCTTCGGTCATGGCCCGGGACGAGGGCTGGCTTGCCGAGCACATGCTGATCCTGAAGCTCACCTCGCCCCAGAACGAGGTCCGCTACATCGCTGCGGCTTTCCCGAGCGCCTGCGGCAAGACCAACATGGCCATGCTCCAGCCCACCCTGTCGGGCTGGAAGGCGGAGACCGTCGGCGACGATATCTGCTGGATGCGGTTCGGAGACGATGGCCGCCTCTACGCCATCAACCCCGAGGCCGGCTTCTTTGGCGTGGCACCCGGGACCGGCAATGAGACCAACCGCAATGCGGTGGCCTCGCTGCATGCCAACTGCGTCTTCACCAACGTCGCCC
>Ga0079300_10000693_pt1 | contig 12855 bp, 12 predicted proteins | sample Wag4_2014_7_11_FD_74799 | JGI IMG/M metagenome (GOLD analysis project Ga0079300, IMG submission 74799) | Fresh water microbial communities from Ohio, USA - Utica-2 Time Series HT 2014_7_11 | ecosystem: Environmental > Aquatic > Freshwater > Water tank | place: USA: Ohio | collected 2014-07-11
GCGCAAATCAGGCGGCCATCCACGGTGATGGAACAGGCGCCGCAATCGCCCGTGCCGCAGCCTTCCTTGGCACCGGTCAGGCCAAGCGGGCCGCGCAGCGCATCCAGCATGCTGTCATGCGCTTCACACAGGAACTCCATCGGTTCCCCGTTAATGGTGGTCGAAACATGCATTTTGGACATCAGATCAGCTCCGGCTGGCGCGTTCAGCGGCAATGGCGACAGCGCGCTTGAGCAGCACGCCGGCAACCTTGGTGCGATAGGCAATGGTGCCACGCTTGTCATTGATGGGGCGGCAAGCGGCGCTGCAAGCAGCAGCAGCAGCGGCCAGCGCGGCGGGTTCAAGCCTGGTGCCGATCAGCGCCTTGGCGGCATCTTCCACCAGCATCACGGTCGGCGCCACGGCGCCAAGCCCAACGCGAGCGGCGATGCACACGCCATCCTTCATGGTCAGGCTGACACCGCAGCCCACCACCGCGATATCCATTTCCGTGCGGGGGATCATGCGGAGATACGCATCGCCCGAACCGGCGGGGCGCGCGGGCAGGGTGAAGCTCACCAGGATTTCACCGGGGGCGAGGTTGGTTTTGCCAGGCCCGGCGGGGAAGGCTTCCACCGGCATTTGCCGGCGGCCATTCGGCCCCTGGATGGTCACCACCGCGCCGGCGGCGATCATGGCCGGCACGCTATCACCGGCGGGTGAGCCATTGCAGAGATTGCCCCCCGGCGAGGCACGGCCCTGCACCTGCTTCGATCCGATCAGGTTCACCGCTTCCAGCACCCCCGGCCACACCGTGCCGAAGCGCGGATGATCCGCGAGCGAAACAGCGGAGACCGCGGCACCCACGGTAAAACTGCCATCGGCATTTTCCGTGATGCGGTTCATTTCGCCGATTTTCTTGATATCAACAATCAAGCCAGGGGTGGCGACGCCGGCGCGCATCTGCACCAGCAGATCCGTCCCGCCCGCCAGAATCCGTGCAGCCCCCTGGGCCGCGGCAAAGGCGCTGACCGCTTCATCAAGCGTCTGCGGCGCCAAATATCGAGTATCCGTCATGAGCGTTCCTGTCGTCCTTGCCTTGCTTGTGGCACCCCGGGTCAGGGGGCCATTCTTCCTCAGCGTCTAGAGTGGGACAAAGCTATAGGGACGCGCAAGATCAGCATAGCCCCCGGGTCTCCATCGGGCATTGTTCGGCACCTGATTCGACTGGGCGAAGGTGTGGGCTATGGGGCGCTGCAGGGAAGGGTGGAGATGGGAGGCGGTTTGGGGGGGAGGCTGGGCTGCGACGAGGTTCTGATAACTGGGCGCAGCGCCTTTGGTGGCGCCGCGCCTGGCCCGCGCAGCGTGGTCGGAAAGACCCAACGCAACGCTGATGCTTTTTGGATCCAGACTGGGCGTTGGACGCGGTGCTTGTCGATCAGGTGCCGGTGGGCGGAGCCGGCCCGCAATCGGCCTTGCCGCCATCACCCGGTTTGGACCCTTCGCCACCGCGGATTGACCAGCTGATGAGAAGGTACATTCCCAGGCCAAGTGCCATCACGTGACCGTCGGGCAAATGCGCCTAAATGGCACGGGTCCGGAGCGACGCTTCTGTCCCGCCTGCATTTTTGTCCGGATGGTTTTCACGGCTTTCACGGAAAAGTGACGGTTTTCGCCATGCTGATGGGCTGGAGACCTGACGATTTCACGCCCGGCATGCGCCGTTATCACGGCGGGCATACTCATGCGCGCCATCATCGGCATGGATAAACGTTCAGCGACGCTGCCTTCACATGCGGAGCATCGCGAAAGGGGTACCATGTCAGTTTTCAAGCCGACCGAGCAAGACCTTCTTGACTCCTTGCGAAAACCAGCAAGCCGGGAAACCAACGAGGTTGACAAGTTTGTTGGCGAACGCATTCGGCTTTACCGATCCATGGTCGGCGTGAGCCAGCAAAAGCTCGCGGAGAGCCTTGGCGTCACCTTCCAGCAGCTTCAGAAATATGAGCGTGGGGAGAATCGTATCGGTGCCGGAAGATTACTGATGGTGGCGACCGCACTTGGCATACCTATTACTTTTCTATTGGACCAGGATGGCTTTTCGCAACAGCGCGGCAGCGATGCCTCCGCTGAAATGGAATCGCCGGAAGCCGCGCGGGATGCCTATAGCATCGGGCGGGCCTTTTCACAGATCACTGATCCTGAGATCAGGCGTTCAATCACGACCCTGGTGCAGAGTCTGGCACGACGGGCGGACGGAAATGAGGTTTGAAAATGTTCGACGGAGAAGGGAAGCTCAGGCCAAATTTCTGCACAGCGCCGCAAATCAGGCGTCTGCAAATTGTTGGGGAGAAACATCTTCCCAGCCAATCGCGGCGGGTAGCAGATGCGCGGCGGTGATGGCGCGTGACAATTCTGGCAGGGCTTCGATTTCCTGACGGCTGAAACTGCGTTCCATGTGCATGGCCGCCGCCCAAAGCCGAAGAACAGCCAATTCAAGAGCGGGCGAGACAAGTTTATCACCAAGCGTATCATCACCATCGCGCGGCATGGCTGCTTTATCCTTTATCTGAGCTGACATTAGTTTACGCGGCAGGTAACATAAGACAATATATTTCTGTACATTATCCAAGCGGATATAAGGGTTTTTTCTGATAGCGATGTTCTGTGGCGGGCTTGGGCGCAGGATTTTGGGGCGAGACAGATGCGTATGTGGCGTGGCCGGGTCATCATGGTCAGCCCTTGGCCGATTCGTCACGTTCCTGCGCGCGTTGGGTCTTGCGAATGCCGACCGCGTAATCACCAAGCTTGCGATGCGGGTCCTTGTTCGGACGCACGATCGTGTGGCGGAAATCATTCCATTCCGCTTCACCAAAGCCAGATAAATCATCAATGATCGAGAAATTCTCAGCTGCCGCGCCATAGGCTTCGCGGGGGAGGGGTTGCACTTGCAGAAAGGGGAAGTTCGGGTCGAATTCGATCGGGTGATGCGTGCGTGTCAGGCGCACATTGATGAAAAGTGGGCCGAACCAGCTGCTGGTTTCCACAATGCCTTCATAACATTCATAGCCGCGATTGCGGACAAAATTGGCCGGCGCACGAATGAGGGCAGCCCAACCTGGCGCGGTGCGCATGGCAAGGCCGCTCCAGATCTGCACCAGGCCAGGTTCGATGAAGGTGCTGAGGAAGGGCGGCGAATAGCCCTTGATGTCATCCGGTGCGGCATCATCGAAATGCGGCGCAAAGTTCGGGAACTGCGCAGTGGTCAGCGGAAACCAATCTTCCACGCCATCATAGGACCAGATCACATCCGAACCATCCCACATCAGCTTGAAGCCGATGGGCGGGAAAATATACCAGCCGAAGGAAGAAGCGGTTGTCATTGCTTCACAAAAACGAAAGGCGCGGGTCGGCATGGTGCCGGCAGCAGCACGATCGGCGCGCTGAGGTGGGCGCGCCGATGGGATCATCCGGTAGAAAGTGGCAAGCGGCGTTTCCGCCTTACGGGATTCAGTCAATTTCCAGCCTGTCATGCGGTTGGGGGATTGAGGGAGATGAAATTCTCCCCTGGATTTCCCCGAACCGCCATCCGGGGCGCGGTGCCCCGGACGCCATTGGCCTTGGGTTCAGCGCGGGAGGCTTGGGGCGCAGCCGCCGATGCGGACCTTGCTGGCATCAGTGGTGGCATCGGCGGAGAGGCGCACTGGCGGCAGGCTCGGCGCCATTCCACCGAAGCGAACCTTGCCTGAATCAGTGGCGGCATCGGCGGCGAGGCGCACGGGCGGAAGGCTCGGCGCCATTCCACCGAAACGAACCTTGCCGGCATCGGCGATCGCGACGCCTCCAAGGGAAACCGGCGCCATGGAAGGAAGTTGTTGCGTGTGCATTTTATTCATTTTGCCATCTCCTCGGTTAGGGGTTCGCCTTAAAAACTACCAGAGGTTGAGACGAAACCGTTGTGAAGCATCGATATGTCGTATCTTGCTGCCTCGGTGTGATTGTGCTGTGAAGCCAGCATCAGCGCAGCGTTAAAAAAACGCAGTTAGGCGTGAAATGATGCTTGCGCACCACAACCACAGGTTATAGGCTGGTTGAGTAATGTTCCTTTTGGACAATCTTGGGGGTGGCATTGGCGATACAAAATGCCAATCAGAACAACCTTGTGGCGCTGGATGTCGGCGCCCGGCAGGCGATTGTTCGCATCCACCTCCTCGGCGCGCTGCGGGCCATCAGCTATCTGGGTGAGGATTTGGTGCCCCGCGGCCGCAAGGCCCGCGCGATTCTGGGTTATCTTTGCCTGCATGCCGGGCAGCGGGTGCCGCGGGCCAAACTGGCCGCCCTGCTTTGGGACCGGGTGCCGGACCAGCAGGCCCGCGCCAGCCTGCGCCAATCCCTGCGGGAATTGCTGCTGGCCTTCGGCCCCTTGGTGGATGAAGTGCTGGAAACTGATGCCGAAATGGTGCGGCTCAATCAGCGCGTTTGCTGGGTGGATAGCGCCGCGATCCTGGCCGGCCCGCACCCTGCCAATCTGCTCAGGACTGACCTCGCGGCGCTCTGCGAAGGCGAATTGCTGGAAGATTTGAACGGCATCTCAGAAGCCTTTGACGAATGGCTGCTGATGGAACGCGCCCGCTTCGCGACTGAAGTCACTGCGGTTTTCGATGAGGAATTGCACCAGATCGCCCAGGCCGATGTCCCCGCCGAAAGGCGCGCGGGCCTGGCACGCCGGATAATTGCCTGCGAGCCAACCCATGAAGGCGCCAGCCGCATCCTGATGACCGCCCTGGCCGATATGGGGGAAAAGGCGCAGGTGCTCCGCGAATTTGAACGCTGCCGCATGGCGATGCAGAGCCGGCTGGAGGTTGAACCAGCAGCCGAAACACGGGCGCTTTACGAGAAATTACGTTCAGCGCCGACGCGCCCGAAGCATGAAGCGGCGCAAGCCCCCCCGGCGCAAAGCGCACCACATGCAAGCATGGCGGCTACGGCACCCACCGCGTCGCGGTTGCGGATTGGTGTCATTCCCTTCCAGGCAACGAATGAGGAAAATGGGCAACTAGCCTTTTCACTCAGTCAGGAAATCGCCTCGGCCCTCGCGCGGTTCCGCTGGTTTGATGTGGTTGCTGCGCTGACGCCGCAGCCGCAGACCGTGCAATGGGATGAAGCTTTTCTGCGCGCCAAGGGCTGGCATTATGCGGTTGAAGGCAATCTGATCAGCGGCGCGGATAAAATCAGCATCAGTGTCCGGCTTTTGGATATAGGCCAGGATATCCGCCCGGTCTGGAGTGATCGTTTCGAACTTGCGACCGCAACGATGGATCAACTCCATGACCGCGTTGTGGCGCCGGTGGTTGCGCGCATTGATCCGGCAATTCTGTTTATTGAAGGACAGCAAGCCGCTTCTCGCTGGTCGAGTGCATCGAGGCTCGTTGTCCAGGCTATCCCGCTACTTTCATCCATGCGGCAGGCACCATTTGAAAAAGCCGGTGAATTACTCGCCGAAGCGCTTCGCCTGGAACCCGACAATGCCAAGGCTGCGGCTTGGAGCGCCTTTTGGTATATCTACCATATCGGGCAGGGATGGGCGTCGGACCCCGCCGCAAGCATAAGAAAGGCGCAAGAACTGGCATTCGGCGCCATCAAGAGTGACCCCGAGAGTGCTGAGGCTCATGCAATATGTGGCCACATCTGCGCTTTTCTTGAGAAGGATTTTGACTCCGCGCTGCATTATTTCAATGTTGCCACGCGCCTAAATCCGAACATAGCCGTTATCTGGGCGATTAGTGCGGCGACCTATTGTTACATCGGGCAGGCGGATAAAGCACTGAGGCACCTTGAGCGATACAAAAGTTTGGCACCATCTGACCCGATTACTCATGTATGGGACAATGTGTTTACAATGGCTTATTTCATGGGCGCTGATTACGAGGCAGCCTATCGGCATGGCCGTCGTTTTGTGCGTGAAAACCCGGATTTTTCCAATGGTTACAAACCACTGATCGCGGCGCTTGGCCATCTGGGCCGACGTGAGGAAGCTGGGCCTTACGTCCAAAAGCTCCTACAGATCGAACCAAATTTCAATGTTTCGAAGTTCGCGCAAAGCTATCCTTTTGCGCATCAACAAGACCGCGAACACTATGCACGCGGTCTGGAATTGGCCGGCGTGCCGAAGGGCTGAATCCTTGCACTACTCAACCCCGCTTGCGTGATTGAAGCCTAGCGTGTCGGCCCATGCCCAAAGCCCAATGGCCGAGCCCATGATTAGCAAAAAGCTGCAAGGCACGCTCTGGGCCGCACTCACGGTCATTGTCTGGTCGGCCTGGCCGGCCTTTACGCGGCTTGCAGTCACCGAATCCGTGACGCCTGCTGACATTGTCCTGCTGCGCTATGGCATTGGGGGCTTGATCCTGCTGCCGGTGTTGTTGCGGCTTGCGGGTTCCATGCCGCGCCATGCCTGGCTTGAGGGGCTCTGGTTCGCGCTCCTGCAAGGCGCGCCGCTGGCGATGCTGACGGCACAGGGCTTGGCTCTTGCGCCAGCCGGGCATCTGACGCTTTCCACCGGCCTCATGCCGCTTTTCACCAGCCTGCTCTGCTTTTATTTTTTGGGTGAGGCGATGTCACGCCTGCGCAAATTCGGGCTTGCGCTGATCACCTGCGGCGCGCTTGCCATTGGCGGTGTCAGCCTCACCAGCATCCAGCCGGATTACTGGAAGGGCGATATCCTGTTTATCGGCGCTGGCATGTTGGGTTCCGTCTATCTGCTGCGCATGCGCCGTTCCGGGCTTTCCGCACTGCAGGGGGCAGCCTTGCTCAGTGTTTATTCCATGCTGCTTTATGTCCCGTTTTTCGTTTGGCTGTTTTGGGAATCGTCGAAGCTCGCGCAGATCCCGACCTCTGACCTGCTGTTCCAAGGTTTCTATCAGGGTGTGCTGATGGGTGCCTTGACCATTTTTTCGCTTGGGCGGTCAACCATGCTGCTGGGCGCACCGGCAGCGGCCATGAGCCTTGCCTTGCTGCCGGTTGCGAGTTTTTTGCTGGCTTTTTTCATTCTGGGCGAAACGCCGAGCGTTTTTGAAATCCTGGGTGCGGTTGCGATCAGCCTTGGCGCCTTTGTTGCCGCCCTATCGGCGCGGGCAGGCAAACCAGGTGAAAAACCAGTTAGGGTCTAGCTTCTTCATCCTCGTGCACCGGATGCGCCCCAAGCCTTTGGCCGATCGCATTTTCCAAGCCGCCAGGTAAAGTCACCGACATTCCGGAAAATGCGACCAACAACAATTCAGATGCAGCGCGGTGAACGAGGGCAGAAGGGATATGGTCTTCTGAATTTGGGCCGATTGCGTCCCTGGTCTCAATCCCCCACCACAGTCATGCTATTGGCTGGGATCGTCACATTGCCAGGCACGTTGAGCGTGACCGGGGTGGTGAGCGGCGCCCAAAGCAGCGGGTTGCCCGCGGTTTGCGCGTCGAAAACGCCGATATGGGTCAGGGTGCCCGGTAGGCTGGTGAAGGTGAAGCGTACCTGCGATGCATTGTATTGCTGGCCGGTTCCAAAAAAAGTGCCTGCCTGGCGGGCATAGCCGGTGCCTGTCGGTTCACCGGAAAGGCCTGTTGCGTCGGAACCGCCAGTACCAAGGCCGATGAAGACAGCGGCGGGCAAGGCCGGGCGGCGGCCAACCACGGAACGGCCAAGCAGATTCTTGGCGTAGTCTGTCAGGGATGTCATGTGAGTCTTCCTGTGGAAATCAGGTTGGATTGGCACCTGATCCGCGGCTACGGTGGCCCAAGGACGCGGATCGGGCGTGGCGGGAAGAAGTGTTGATCAGGCAACCACCGCGCCATCCGGCCAGCGCCAGTTGGACCCATCACTGATCGCGAAGCGCTTACTGGCGGTGCCATCCGCGACATAGATCATGCAGCGCGGATAGGTTGCCGCGGCCGGCAGCGTGGCCACGGTATAGGATGGCAATTGCAGCGGTGATCCAGCCTGCACCGCACCAGTGCCCTTGCCCAGCAGCAGCAAATTCACGTTGGTGTCGATACCCTGGGCCGTGATTTGCGGTGGTGCCGCAGCGCCCGAACCATTGATGCGCACGAAATTGACGGGTGTTGCCACCGCATTCACCTCAAGCGCGATATTGCCGCGGCTATTCAGCCGAACCGGTGCTATATTCTTGGCCGCAAGTGCCAGCGGGATATTCGCATCCGTTCCAGTCGCCGCAAGGCTTGGCGTACCGCCGGCAGCGCTGCCGGTGACGGTAACCTGATTGACATTGCTTGCCGGCGTCGCAATAGCAAAGGCATGGGCACCTGACGCGCCGCCCATCGAAATGGTGCCTGCCGCCAGGCGCATGCGCTCCGCCCCACCAGCGCTGAGCGCAAGGCTGGTGGCGCTTGGTTGGAAAAGGCCGGCATCCTGTGTGCCCACCATCACGCCGGGGCGGTCGGCGCGGCCCGCCGGCGCGGCCGAAGCGATGAAGCCATTGGTGCCGGTATTGATCAACGGACCGCCATTGCCATTGCCGAGCAGGGCCGGCGAACCAAGGTAGATTTCATTAGGCGTGCCGGTCACCACATTGGCAAGATGGATCGCGGCCGAACCATTATTCAGGTAATTGAAGTGTTCGGCGCGGAAGGCAAAAATGTCCAGGCGGTTATTGACGCCATTGACGCGAATGGCGTTGCCTTCGGTGTCATCCACGCGCAGATTGCCGATTTGGACACGCACATTATTGCCATCAATCAGGATTCCGATGGCACCGGCCACGGGAATTGATGCGTTGGCGGTGAACCTTTCACCTTGCGTCGTGATATTGGCGATGCGGCCTTCCACGTCATTTGCATCAATCCAAACACCGTATTTCGAAAAATCGGCATAGATGTTGCTGCCGTAGAACTTGGTCGTGACGCCGGATGCGGAAGCGCTGAAGCGCAGCGTGGAACGAGCGCCAAGCACGAAAATATCATCCAGAAAAACACCATCCACTTTCCGGAACACCAGCGCATCCTGGTTGTTCTGCTGCCAGGTCACGACATTCCCGTCATTGGTCTGGAAAGTCCAGAAATGGACATGCTCCAGCCGGCAGATGTCATAGCAGCGATCAACTTCAACGCCACGCGTAAAGACCTGGCCACGCAGGCGCCTGATGCTCATGCGCCCTGAATTGTCGCACCAGATTCCGCGATTGACGGCAACCAGGAAAATATTTTCAAAATCCACCGCGCCAAGGCAATCCTGCACGCGAAAGACGTAATCATAATCCGTCGGTGTCCAGGTGGCGCTGGGTGCGGCGTGATATTGCCGAATGGCGATGTCGCGCACGGTGGAACCGCGCGCCATGGTTCCGGAAAAGGTGAAGGGCGTGAAGCCGGTCTGGTCTATCTTGAACCAGGTGCCATTCGCTTCATTCGGGCCCTCGGTGAAGCCGGAACCTTGCAATGTCACCGTAACGCCATTGATCACGACCGGGCTTGCGATGCGATAGATGCGCGGGCCGAATTGCAGAACACCGCCGCCGGCAAGCTTGATCGCATTGATCGCGGCCTGGATCGCCGGCCCGTCATCGGCGACACCATTCCCGACAGCGCCATAGTCACGCACATGAACGGGACGATCCGCCAGCAGCCCGCTTCGCAACTGCGCAAGGCTCGTACGACGTGTCGTGAGCGTTAAACCACTTGCCTGCACGATAGGCAGGATATCTGCGTCAGCAGTGTTGGAAGCGCTTGGAAGCGCGCTGATCTTTGTGTCGGACATGGTCTACCTTTTCCTGGTTGCGGCAAAGCGCTTCGGCGCTTCCGATGGGGCGCGCCAAGCTTGGTGGTTTCGGGAGGAGCGAGGCTCAGAACAGCAGCAATTGGCCACCGTCTTCGAGCCGAAGAACGCCCCCGGCCTCATTCAAGAGGCGCGGGGGGGCGCCAACGGCGAATGGTTCCGAGAGGACGGCGTGATTGGTATCCGCGCTATTGCGCGCCAGAATGCGATAGCCGCCGCCTGAGGCCTGAGCCGGGAAAAGTGTGGTCGCCCGGCCATTGGTCACCGCGGAGGATTGGGTGGCAATGACGGTGCCGGCGGCGTTGCGGAGCTGGAAGGTGATATTGGCAATGCTGCCCAGAATGGTGGCGCCTGTGGAAATGGAAGCCCCGGGCTCCACGGCATTGGGGATGGGATCAATGACGATGGCCCGCGCCTCCGCGCTGGCGGTCAAGGTGAGGCGGAAAGGCAGATTTGCCGAACGCCGAATGCTTGGCGGTGCCCCGAGTGCATCCAGCACCACCGCGGCGCCAGTCAGGTTGCCGGCGCGCAGCGGCAGCAGGGTGGTTCCATCGGCGGCCTGCACAAGGATGATGTCGCCAATGCGCGCCCTGTCAGAGACGGGCGCAAAATAACCCGGGGCCTCTGTGTCGGCTCGGTTATCCGTGGTGCGGTAATGCCAAAGCGTGAAACCATTCGCGGCGCTGAGCGCCGAGAAAGTGATGGCGATGAAGGGCATGGGCGCTCCTGCTGGCAGCCATGCAGCAGGGCGCGCGCCCGGCTGCATGGCAAGCTTGGGGTGAAGGTTCAGGGATGGGGGAGCTTCGGGCGCAATTCGGCCCTTGATGAGGGACTAGGTATCGGAACAATAACCTATAGTCAAGGAAAAAATACAACTATAAAGAATTTTTTCCCGCCCCTCGAGCGCGCGCCGATTTCCGCTACAAGAAGGCGTTAGCTTACGGAGCCGCTACCCATGATACTGCGCCTGATTGCCTTCCTTGCGTTGCTGCTGCCCGGCTTGGCCGTAGCGCAGGACCGTGTTTTGAATGTCTATAACTGGTCCGATTACATAGACCCCTACGCGGTGCAGCGCTTCACGCGTGAGACTGGCATTCGGGTGCGCTATGATGTCTATGACAGCCTGGAAACGCTGGAGGGTAAGCTTTCCGCCGGGCGTTCGGGCTATGACATTATTGTGCCAACCAGCGAACCAAGCTTCACGCGGCTGCTGCGCGCCGGGGCACTTGCGCCGCTTGATCGCGCACGCATTCCAAATTGGCGCAATCTTGACCCAACGCTGATGGCACGTGTGGCGGAAATTGATCCGGGTAATCGCCATGGCGCGATTTATCTGTGGGGCTCTGTAGGGCTTGGCCTCAGGCTTGATCGGATCAGGGCCATCGCGCCTGATCTGGCGCTCAATGGGTTTGATGTGTTGTTCAAGCCGGAAAACGCCGCGCGGCTGGCGCGTTGCGGCATTATGGTGATGGATAGCGCAACCGATGTCCTGCCTTCCGTGCTGCGCTGGGCGGGGCGTGATCCCAATGCGCATAGCCTTGAGGATTTGCGCGTGGCCGAACAGGCGCTGATGGGTATTCGCCGGCATGTGCGCGCCATTATCCCTTCGGGCGCCATTCTGGATGCCCTGGCGAATGGGGAGGCTTGCGTGGCGCTGACCTATTCCGGTGATGTCATCCAGGCGCAGGCACGCGCCAAGGAAGCCGGGCGCGGCGTTGAAATTGGTTATGTCGCACCGCGCCAGGGCGCGCAGCTTTGGTTTGACATGTTGGCGATACCAGCCGATGCGCCTAACAAGGAAGCGGCGCATGATTTCATCAATTTCCTGCTGCAACCTGATGTGATGGCCGGCATCACCAATCATGTGCGCTATCCCAATGCCGTGCCGGCATCGCTTGCAGCGGTGGATGTTGCGGTCCGCGACGACCGCAATGTCTATCCGGATGAAGCGATGCTGGCCGCAAGTTTTGTGGCTGGGACGCCGCCGCGCGACATTGAACGCGCACGCAGCCGGCTATGGTCGCGCTTCAAGGCGGGCCGCTGAGCCAGTGCTGATCGCGACCGCGCTGGAGAAGCGCTTCGGCGCAGTGCGCGCACTGGCTGGGCTTGATCTGGCGATCAATTCTGGCGCGTTTTTTGCGCTCCTTGGGGGATCGGGCTCCGGTAAATCATCGCTGCTGCGTGTTCTGGCGGGGTTTGAGGCGCCGGATGCCGGTGCGCTGACACTCGATGGGCAGGATTTGCTGTGCGTGCCGCCTTGGGCGCGGCCGATCAATATGATGTTCCAATCCTATGCGCTGTTTCCGCATATGAATGTTGCCGAGAATATAGCCTATGGGCTGAAGCGTGCTGGCCTGGCGCAGGAGGAACGGCGCAGCCGCGTTACGGCTGTCCTTGATCTGGTGGGGCTGAAAGGGCTGGAAGCGCGCAAACCGCAGCAACTTTCCGGCGGGCAAAAGCAGCGTGTGGCGCTGGCGCGCAGCCTGGTGATGCGCCCGCGCTTGCTGTTGCTGGATGAACCCATGGCGGCGCTGGATGCGGGCTTGCGCGAACGCACCGGGCTTGAACTGCGCGCCCTGCAGCGCAAGACCGGGGCGGCTTTCATCATGGTCACGCATGACCAGCAGGAAGCACTCGCGCTTGCGGATCGTATCGCCGTGCTGGAAGCCGGGCGCGTCGCGCAAATCGGCCCGCCGCAAGAAGTATATGCGCGACCCGCGACGCGTTTCGTCGCACGGTTTCTGGGGGCGGCCAATGTGCTGGAAGGGCGCATGCGGGATGGCGTTTTTGAAAGCGCTGAAGCGGGCGGCGTGGTTGCCTCAGGCTTGCCGGTGGAAACCATTGCTATTGCCTTGCGGGCGGAACAGATCAGGCTGACCAGCGCGGGCGAAGTTCCCTACGTTACGGGCATTCTGGAAGATGCGGCGTTTCGCGGTGATGATTGGCTGTTGATCATTCGCCTGCGTGGCGGTGCTTCTTTACGCCTGGTGCATAACGCACCGCCGCCGGCACCCGGCAGTGCTGTTGGCGTGGCATGGGGGGCGGGCGCGGTTGTGCCGCTTTTCGCCTGATGCAACGCGGCATGTTGCTTCTGCCCTTATGGG
>Ga0079300_10000695_pt1 | contig 12833 bp, 11 predicted proteins | sample Wag4_2014_7_11_FD_74799 | JGI IMG/M metagenome (GOLD analysis project Ga0079300, IMG submission 74799) | Fresh water microbial communities from Ohio, USA - Utica-2 Time Series HT 2014_7_11 | ecosystem: Environmental > Aquatic > Freshwater > Water tank | place: USA: Ohio | collected 2014-07-11
GTCGCCAGGCTCTCCACCGAGACCCGTGAGGCCGTCCAGGGGGTCGAGGATACCGCGCGGGCGGCGGCGGCGGCGAGCGCCCGGTCGGCCCTGGCCGAGGCGGCCATGCCGGCCCTGAGGGATGCCGAGACCTTGGCCGCAGCCGTGCTCAACAAGCTGGCCATCGACCGCGACCGCCTGGAGCGCGAGGCCGAGGCCCTGGCCGACGAGGTCCGGCGGCTTGAGGCCGACATCGCCCGGATCGACGCTGACCGAGCCCGTGAGACCCAGGACTCGGCCGACGCGGCCGAGGCCCTCTCCCGTCTGGCGTTGGAAGTGGCCCGGCTGGAAGCGGAGATCGCCGCGGCACCGTCGCGAGGCCCGGAACTCGAGGCCGCCCTGCGGCGCACGGAGGCCGAACGCGACCAGGCCCAGGCCGAGGTCGAGGCCCTGACCGCTCGCGTCGCTGCAGAGTCCGCCGGGCGACGGGCGGCCGAGGCGCGGGTCGAGGAGGCCCGGGGCCGGGTGGCCCGGACCCGAAGGGCCCTGGAGCAGGCCCAGCGCGAGCGCGCGGCCCTGGCAGGAGACGAGGGCCCCGAGGCCCTCGCGGCGACCCAGGCCCTGGCGGAGGCAGAAGCCCGGCTCGCTGCCGTCCGCGCCGAGCTGGAAGCGGCAGAGACCGTGCGGACTGCCGCCGCAGAGTTGGAGTCCCAGGCCCAAACCGCCGTGCGCGAGGTGCGGGCCCGGCTCGACGCCGCTGAGGCCGAGTCCCGGGGACTGAGCCGGCTTCTCGAGGACGGCGGATCGGAGGGTTACGCCCCCGCCGTGGACTCCATCCTTCCCGAACGGGGCCTGGAGGCCGCCCTGGCGGCGGCCCTGGGTGATGACCTCGACGCGGCCCTTGATCCTTCAGCACCGGCCTTCTGGGGCGGCGCTTCGAAGCCGGATGTCCGGCTTCCGGAGGGCGCAGAACCCCTCGCCGCCCGGGTCCGGGCGCCGGGTGCCCTTGAAGCACGCCTGGCCCTGGTGGGCCTGGTTCGGCGTGAGGATGGCGACCGGCTGGCCCTCAGCCTGGCGCCGGGCGTGCGCCTGGTCTCGCGCGAAGGCGACCTGTGGCGATGGGACGGCTTCACCGCCCGGGCCGACGCCCCTCGCGCCTCTGCGGTCAGGATGGCCCAGAGGGCCCGGCTTGCCGAGCTGGAGGCCCTGCTGGCGGACCTCCGCCCCGAGGCGGAGGCCTCCGCGACGACAACCCGCACGGCTTCGGAAAGCCTGGCCACGGCCGAGCAGGCGGTCCGCGAGGCCCGGCGCCAGCCGGCGGCAGCCGAGCAGGCCCTTGCCCAGGCCCGGCAGGCCCGGGAACGCCATGACCGCGAGGCCGCGCGCCGGGACGCCCAGCGCCAGTCCCTCGACGAGACCATCCGACGCTTCGACGCCGAACGCGTCGAGACCGAGACCGCCCTGGCGACCGCCGAGGCCGAGGCCGCGACCCTGGGTGGCGAAAGCGACGCGGCCGCCCGGCTCGAGGCCGCAAGGGGCCTGACGGCACCGGCGGTCGAGGCCGCCGCCCAGGCCCGGGCCGCCCTCGACACCGAGGTGCGCGAGCGTGAGGGGCGCCGCCGACAGCTGGACCGGGTCCTGTCCGAACGCGAGGACTGGTCGCGCCGGTCTGCCGCCGCGGAGACCCGCCTGGAACGGCTGGTCGCCGAGCGTGTCCGGGCCCTCGGTGGCCTGGACGCGGCCCGGGAAAAACCCTCGACACACGCCGAGCGCCTCCAGGCCCTGCTCTCCCAGTTGGTCCAGGCTGAGGCCCGGCGCGCGGCCGCCGGGGACGCCATGGCCGCCGCAGAGGCCGAACGTGCCGAGGCCACCCGGGAGGCCCGCGCCTGCGACGCCGCGGCCTCGGAGGTCCGCGAGCGGCGGGCGGGTCTGGACGCCCGGCTTGAGGCCGCCCACGAACGGCTCGCCGAGATCGCCGGCCAGATCCGCGAGACGGCGAAGGTTGAGCCCGAGGCCCTGGCCCTGGCCCTCGCCGACGAGGCCGTGGCCATTCCGTCGGAGGCCGGAGGGATCGAGTCTCACCTCTACAGTCTTGAGCGGCAGCGCGAGGCCCTGGGGGCGGTCAACCTGCGGGCCGAGGAGGAGAGCCGGGAGTACGCCGAGCGTCTCGACACCCTGCGCACCGAACAGGCCGACCTGTCGGGCGCCATCGGCAAGCTGCGCCAGGGCATTGACGAGCTCAACGGCGAGGGCCGCGAGCGCCTGCTGGCCGCCTTCGACGTCATCAACGGCCACTTCCAGGCTCTTTTCCAGGCCCTGTTCGAGGGTGGCCAGGCCGAGCTGAGGCTGGTGGAGTCCGACGATCCGCTCGAGGCGGGCCTCGAGATCTTCGCCTGCCCTCCGGGCAAACGCATGGCGGCCATGAGCCTGATGAGCGGCGGGGAGCAGGCCCTGACCGCCTGCGCCCTGATCTTCGCCGTCTTCCTGGCAAACCCGGCCCCGATCTGTGTCCTGGACGAGGTGGACGCCCCCCTGGATGACGCCAATGTCGACCGGTTCTGCAACATGCTGGATGAGATGCGCCAGCGCACCCGCACCCGGTTCATTGCCATTACCCACAACCCCGTCACCATGGCGCGAATGGACCGGCTGTTCGGGGTCACCATGGCCGAGCGCGGGGTCTCGCAGCTGGTTTCGGTGGACCTGCGGCAGGCCGAGGCCCTGGCGGCGGAGTAGCCCGATCTCGGGAATCCCCGGACAGTGGGAGAGAGCCGGTGCCCCGACCCCCTTTCAGGGTCAAATTTCTATTCGATTTCAATGCGTTAAAAGGCAACCGCCCAGCCTTGACGCACTGCAACCGCTTCTATAGGTTCCGGCCCGAAATCCAGCCCGGGGTCCTGGCCTCCGCCAGGGCCGTCAGACCGTGTAACCCATGCCAGGATCGGATCCATCGAGGGAAGAGGCCATTCGTCGGCTTGACGAGCAGGCTGCAGCCCTCGAAGCGCGCACCACGCGAGAGGTTCCGGAGCATGGGGCCAAGGCGGCGGGCTATGGATACCGGATCATGGCCCTGCTTCTTGGCGGGGTGTTCGTGGGCCTGGGGTTCGGGGCGGTGGTCGACTTCCTGGTCGGCTCGGCACCCTGGGGAATGATCGTCGGGGTCCTGGGGGGCTTCGCCATTTCGATCTGGATGGCCGTTCGTTCGGCCAGAGCTTATAGCGCCGAGGCGGCGCGGGATTGGGGCCCTCCGCGGGACCTGCCCGACGACGCTGAGGACGAGGACGATTGAAGGAGTTCAAGGCGGCATGGCCAGCCCGATGGAACAGTTCAAGATCCACGAGGGTCTACAGCTGCCGACCGTGCCTCTGCCCGGCGGTCTCGCCGTAGACTTGTCCCTGAACAACTCGATCATGGCCATGCTGATCGCAGCCGGCCTGGTCATCGCCTTCTTCACGGTGGCCACAAGCCGTGCGGCCGTGGTGCCCAGCCGGGTCCAGCTGATGGCTGAAGGGGTCTTCAGCTACATCGACGATATGGCGGCGGGGATCATCGGCCCCGAGTCCCGCAAGTTCTTCCCCTATGTCTTCTCGATGTTCCTGTTCATCCTGTCGATGAACATGCTGGGACTCTTCCTGGCCTTCACGGCCACCTCCCAGCTGGCGGTCACCGCCACCCTGGCCTTGATGACCTTCCTTATCGTGATCATCGTTGGCTTCGCGCGGAACGGTGCCAACATGTACAAGCTCTTCGTCCCGGAGGGGATACCCTGGTACATGCTCCTGCTGGTGACGCCGATTGAGATCATTTCCTTCTTCCTCCGTCCGGTGACCCTCGCCCTGCGACTGTTCGGCAACATGCTGGGCGGCCACGTGGCCCTGAAGGTCTTCGCGGGCTTCGTCTTCTCTCTCGCAAGTCTGGGTGCCGTGGGCATCGTAGGTGCCATCCTGCCCCTGGCGGGGGTTGTCGCCCTGACGTCGCTGGAATTCCTCGTGGCCTTCCTCCAGGCCTTCGTTTTTGCGGTTCTGACCTGCGTCTACCTGAACGACGTGGTCAACCTCGGCCATCACCACTGACGGCCGGGCCCTCCCTCACCCTCATTTCATCACTCAACCAGGACTAAAATCATGGAAGCGGAAGCGGCTAAGTTCATCGGCGCGGGTCTGGCAACCCTCGGCATGATCGGCGCGGGTATTGGCGTCGGCACCATCTTCGGGAACTTCCTGTCGGGCGCGACCCGCAACCCGTCGGCGGCCGGTGGTCAGTTCACCAACCTCATCCTCGGCGCCGCCCTGACCGAGGCCCTGGGCATCCTGGCCTTCGTGCTGGGCCTGCTCATCCTGTTCAGCTGAGTTCAACTGATCCTGCGGAGACGCCGGCCGGCCTGCGGGTCGGACGGCGAAACCGAATCCTGAGGACGTCGTAGCCAAATGGCCGCCGAAGAGATCCCTCACGTCCCCGACGCCGTACCCTCGGCGCAGGAGGGCGCGTACGCCGGAACCGCGACCGCCGAACACGGCGGCGGGGGCGGACTGCCCCAGTTCGAGTTCGAGTATTGGGGCGGCCAGATCGTCTGGCTGCTGCTGATCTTCTTCGTCCTCTACACCCTCATGTCGAGGGTCTTCATCCCGCGCCTTCGCAGGGTGCAGGATACCCGGGCCCAGACTATCGCCTCGGCGGTGGCCGAGGCCCGCAGGGTGCAGGACGAGGCGGACGCCCAGGCGGCCGCGGCCCGCGCCGAGATCGACCAGGCCCGCACCCGGGCCCGGACCGTTGCGGCCGAGGCCAAGGCCAAGGCCAACGCCGAGTTCGCGACCCGCCAGGCCGAAGCCGATGCCCGCATCGCCGAGGAAGTGGCCGCCGCCGAGACCCGCATCCGCGGCCTTCGCGACTCGGCCATGGCCAGCGTCGGCGACATCGCCGTCGAAACGGCCGGTGCCATGGTCCAGCGCCTGACCGGGACGACCGCTACCGCCGCCGACCTGCGCGCCGCCGTCAAGGGAGCCGCCTGATGAATCCCTTCCACATCTCCTTCGATCCGAGCAAGTCGGAGACCTGGGTCGGGGTCGGCCTGCTGATCTTCCTGGGCATTGTCGTGTTCGTGGCCAAGGCCCCGAAGATGATCGCCGGCCAGCTCGACGCCAAGCGGGACACCATCCAGCACGACCTGGACGAGGCTGCCCGCATCCGCGCCGAGGCCGAGCGCCTCCTGGCCGAACTGAAGGCCGAGCGCGTGGAAGCCGAGGCTCAGGTCCGCGACATGCTGGCCGCCGCCGAGGAACAGGCCCGGGCCTACGAGGCCGACGCCAAGGTCCGGCTGGAAGAGTCCCTGGCCCGTCGCCAGCTGCTGGCCGAGCGCAAGATCGCCAACGCTGAGGCCCAGGCCGAGGCCGAGGTTCGCGCCGCCGCCGTGGATCTCGCCGCCCACATGGCCGAGCGGGTCATGGCCGACCGCCTTGCAGGTACCAAGTCCGATCCCCTGGTGGATCGCGCCATTCCCCTGATCGCCGAAAAGCTCGGCTGAGGTCGTCAGGCCGCCGCCTTCCGGCGGCTCTTCGTCTTCTTTCGCGACTTCACGAGAAACCGGAAGCGCTTGGGCAGGATCAGGCGTTCGATCCTCAGGGACTGTTGCCAGGCGAAGGGGACGAACTCCGGATCCCGGCGCAGGAGCCGGCGGAGGGGTCGGACGAACCGGGGATGCCGGTTCTGGAGGCGGAGGAATTCCCGCTTCGCCCGGAAGGATCCCCTCAGCACCATCATCAAGCCGACGATTGCGACGGGCAGGCCGAAAGGGCCGGGAAGCGGCATACTGATCACCCCGCCCACCACCAGGATCAGACCGCCCACGGTCAGGCCCGTCCGGATGATCCTGGACAGGATGGTGCGCGCCAGGGCGTCCGCCTCGCGGTAGACCGACCTTTTCTCCTTGGGCGCCTCGGACACAGGCTTCAGTTCCGCTGACACGAGACGGCGGAAGGGGTCCGGGTCTCCGTTGAACCTGAGATATGGGAGGATCCGGCGACAGGAAAATGGCGCCGGCGCAACACTGCAGCCTGCCCGTCCGCCCGGGGGGCGGAGGCGGGCTGAAGAGGCGGGACTGGAGAAGTGCGCGCCACGGTCATCAGAACCCGAATCAGGGCCTCTGGCGGACCACTCCGCCGCAGGCAGGACACAGGCTATGCGACCCCGGCCGGGGCGCGTAAAGCCGTCCGGGCCCGGGGGCGACCTCCTCCGGGCGGGGGGAAGCCGCTATTCGGCGGCGAGCGGCGCCGGCGCCACACCCGGCTCGGCCGGACGCCAGGTCAGGCGCGGCTTGCGAGCGGCCAGGGTCTCGTCCAGGCGACGCAGGGGTGCCAGGTGCGGCGCAGAGGTGAACCGGTCCACATCCCCCGAAAGCGCGGCGTCGGCCAGGCCCAGGAGGGCGTCGCAGAACCGGTCGAGCTCGGCCAGAGACTCTGACTCCGTCGGCTCGATCAGCATGGCCCCGTGCACCACAAGAGGGAAGTACATGGTCATGGGGTGGAAGCCCTCGTCGATCATCGCCTTGGCGAAGTCGAGGGTGGTGACCCCCGTCCCCTCCAGCCAGCGATCGTCGAACAGGGCCTCGTGCATGCAGGGGCCGTCGGGGAAGGCGGCGCTCATCACGCCCGACAGGCGGGCCTTGATATAGTTGGCGTTCAGCACCGCATCCTCCGCCGCCTGGCGCAGGCCGTCAGCCCCGTGGCTGAGCATGTAGGCGTAGGCCCGGACGAACATGCCCATCTGGCCATGGAAGGCCGTCATGCGCCCGAAGGCCTGGGCCGCCTCAGCCTCGGTCTCCTCCACCAGCCGGAAGCCGTCCTCGCCGTGGACGACCCAGGGGGTCGGAGCGAAGGGCGCCAGGGCCTCAGACAGGACCACCGGGCCCGAGCCTGGACCGCCGCCCCCATGCGGGGTGGAGAAGGTCTTGTGCAGGTTGATGTGCATGGCGTCGACGCCAAGGTCGCCAGGCCGGACCCGGCCGACGATGGCGTTGAAGTTGGCGCCGTCGCAATAGAAGTAAGCCCCCGCCGCATGGGTCAGGCGGGAGATCTCCAGTATGTCCCGCTCGAACAGGCCGCAGGTATTGGGGTTGGTGACCATGATGGCGGCCACCTCGTCGGTGAGCTTGGCGGCGAGGTCCTCCAGGTCGACCCGCCCGTCCGCTGTCTGTCCGATCTCCATCACCTCATAGCCGACGAAGGCCGCGGTGGCGGGGTTGGTGCCGTGGGCAGACGTGGGGGTGAGGACCAGCCGGCGCCGGGTCTGGCCATGGGCCGCGTGGGCGGCGCGGATGGCCAGGAGGCCGCAGAGCTCGCCGTGGGCCCCGGCCTTGGGGGACAGGGCCACGGCGGGCATGCCGGTCAGGGTCTTCAGCCAGTGAGCCAGACGGTCCATCAGTCCCAGGGCACCCTGGACCGCCGACACCGGCGCCAGGGGATGCAGGTCCGCGAAGCCGGGCAGGCGCGCCAGCTTCTCGTTGAGCCGGGGGTTGTGCTTCATGGTGCACGAGCCCAGCGGATAGAGGGCCAGGTCGATGGCGTGGTTCTTCTGGCTCAGGCGGACATAGTGGCGCACCGTCTCCGGCTCCGACAGGCCCGGCAGGCGCAGGGGCTCGGCCCGAACAAGTCCGCCAAGGTCCTCGACGCCCGCCTCCGGCTCGGGAAGGTCGACCCCCGTGCTGGTCCAGGCACTCCGCTCGAAGATCAGGGCCTCGTCCTGCAACAGGCCACGCCCGCCGCTGAGGGAGGCGAAACCAGCGCCAGGGGTGTCGGAAACGGGCCGGGTGGGGCGGCCAACAGAATTCAGGCTCATCCGCAGGTCCTCCGGGACAGGGCGGTGACAAGGGAGTCGATATCGGCGGCGGTGGTGGTCTCGGTGGCGGCCAGCAGCAGGACGTCGTCCAGGCCCGCCGATGGGTCGAGCCGTGAGACCGGCACACCCGCCAGGATCCCCTCACCTGCCAGGGCCTCGACCAGGACCGCGGCAGAGCCGGGAACCCGGATGGCGACCTCATTGAAGAACCGCGGCGTCAGCACCTCGACACCCGGGACAGCACCGAGGGCCTTGGCGAGGGTCCGGGCGCGGCCATGGTTGACCTCAGCCAGCCGGCGCAGGCCCGTCCCGCCCAGCAGGGTCATGTGGATCGAGAAGGCCAGGGCACACAGGCCGGAGTTGGTACAGATGTTCGAGGTCGCCTTCTCCCGGCGGATATGCTGCTCGCGGGTCGAGAGGGTCAGGACGAAGCCCCGGCGGCCCTCGGCGTCCACGGTCTCGCCGCAGAGCCGGCCAGGCATCTGGCGGACGAATTTCTCCCGGCAGGCGAAGAGGCCAACATAGGGCCCGCCGAAGTTCAGGCCGACCCCCAGGGACTGGCCCTCGGCCACGGCAATGTCGGCGCCCATCTCGCCGGGCGACTTCAGGAGGCCCAGGGCCACGACCTCGGTGGTAACCACAACCAGCAGGGCGCCGGCAGCGTGGGCGGCCTCGGCGATGGCGGTGACGTCGGTGACCGTGCCGAAGACGTTGGGCGTCTGGACGACCACGCAGGCGGTCTCGGAATCGATGGCCGCCAGGACGTCGGCCTCGGCATCGACCGTCGCCGGACGCCGGGCGATCTCCATGCCTTCGGCTGTGGCGATGGTGGCGGTGACGGCGGCGTAGTGCGGATGAAGACCGCCGGAAAGCACAGCCTTGCGCCGGCGCGTCACCCGACGGGCCATCATCACCGCCTCGGCGCAGGCCGTGGAGCCGTCATAGAGCGAGGCGTTGGCCACCTCCATGCCCAGAAGGGCCGCGACCTGGGTCTGGAACTCGAACAGGACCTGCAGGGTCCCCTGGGCGATCTCAGGCTGGTAGGGCGTGTAGCTGGTCAGGAACTCCGACCGCTGGATGATGTGGTCCACCGTGGCCGGGACCTGGTGTCGGTAGGCGCCCGCGCCGCAGAAGAAGGGCCCTGCGCCCGCCGGCCGGTTGAGGGCTGCCAGGGCCGAAAGCTCGCGCTCGACCTCGATCTCGCCAGCGTGGTGGGGCAGGTCGACGGGGGCGGACAGGCGCGCCGGGACGGGCACGTCGGCGAAGAGGTCGTCGGCGCTGGCGGCACCGATGACCCCCAGCATGTGGCGGCGATCTGCCGCGTCCAGCGGGAGGTAACGCATGGCTCAGAGGGTCTCCAGGAAGGCGTCGTAGGCGGCGCGGTCCATCAGGGCGTCGTACTCGGCCCGGTCGGCGATCCGCACCCTGGCAAACCAGCCACCGGCCTCGGGGTCGGCATTGACTGTCTCGGGCGCGCCGGACAGGTCGCCGTTGGCTTCGACCACCTCGCCGGAGAGCGGGGCGTAGACGTCGGAGGCGGCCTTGACGCTCTCGACCACCGCCATGCCCTCGCCCGCCTTCAGGGCGCGGCCGGGTTCAGGCGTCTCGACATAGACCACGTCGCCCAGCTGCTCGGCGGCATAGGCCGTGATGCCGACGGTGGCGACATCGCCGTCGAGGGCGACCCATTCATGGTCCTTGGTGAAGCGCATGGGAAAGGTCCTTTCAGGGTCGGCGGACATAGCGGTGGGGAACAAAGGGCAGGTCGGTGGTCTCGACGGGCCAGGTGCGGCCGCGGACCACCACGCCGAGCCTCTGGCCCGGAGCGCAGAGGGCGGGCGGGGCGAAGCCGATGGCGATGGGCACCCCAAGACTAGGCGAGAATCCGCCGGAGGTGACGATGCCGACCTCGGCGCCATCGGCATCGACGATCACCGCGCCCTCCCGGGCGGGGGCGCCTTCCAGCACCTTCAGGGCGATCCGGGCCCGGGCCAGGGCGCCGGCCGCTTCGGCCAGGATCCGGGCCGCTCCGGGGAAGTCGCCACGGCGGCGGCGGGACGGGGAAAGCGCGAAGGCCAGGCCCGCCTCAATGGGGCTTACCGAAGGGTCCACGTCGTGGCCGTAGAGGGGCAGGCCAGCCTCCAGTCGCAGGGAGTCCCGGGCACCCAGGCCAATCGGGCGCACGCGGGGGTCAGACAGCAGGGCGGCCCACACCCGGGGCGCTTCGGCGGCGGGCAGGGAGATCTCAAAACCGTCCTCGCCGGTATAGCCCGAGCGCGAGAGAATCAGGTCGACCCCGCCGAAGCCGGTCAGGGCGGCACTGTCCATGAAGGCCATGCCGGTGGCAGCCGGCACATGCGCCGACAGGGCCGCCGCCGCCTCGGGTCCCTGCAGGGCCAGGAGGGCGCGGTCCTCGATCCGGACGAGGCGGGCGTCGCCGGACAGCTTCGCGTCCAGGAAACGGAAGTCGTCGTCCTTGCAGGCCCCGTTGACCACGATGAACAGGCCGTGGTTGTCAGGCCGGGCCGCCATGAGGTCGTCGAGGATTCCGCCTGTGTCGTTGAGGAGGACAGAATACTTTTGCCGCCCAGGCTTCAGGGCCGCGAAATCCCCCGGGGTAACGGCCTCGAAGGCCGCCGTTGCGTCCGCCCCGAGGATCCGCGCCTGACCCATGTGGGAGACATCGAACAGGCCTGCGGACGTCCGGGTCCAGGCGTGCTCCTTCATCACCCCGTCGGGGTACTGGATGGGCATGTCATAGCCCGCGAAGCCCGCCATCCGCGCACCCGCGGCCAGATGGGCCGCGTGCAGGGGTGTAAGCTTCAGTTCGGGTTCGCTCATCTAGGACTCCCGGCGACGACAGACGACCGCGCACCGGCCTGGCCGATGCGCTTCGCCCCCGCTGTCCTTGGCACCTGAGAGATTTCAGCTGACCCGGAGGGTATCCGGGGGCCTTGCTCCTTCGGCGAGCGGCGGGACAGGCCCGTCGCTGCTTTCCAGCGTTCCTTCGCCTCACGCGGTCCTTTTGCCTGAGCGTTTCCGGGGCGGTTGCGCCTTCGGCTCCGGGACAAGCCCGGTCTCTCCCGCGAGAGTCGTTCGGACGGTGTGCGATGGCCCCCTGGGAGTCAATGAGTCGGGGCCGGGTATCGGGATTGTCCACAGGTTGTGGCCCCGAGCGCCCTCTACATCCGTTCGGGTGCGGACAGGCCCAGGAGATCGAGGCAGAGCTCAAGCTGGCCCAGGACCATTCCCGCCAGGGCCAGGCGCGAGGCGCGCACCTCGCCCTCGGCTGGCAGGATGGGGCAGGCGGCGTAGAAGCGCGAGAAGGCCTGGGCCAGGCGGTAGGCGTGATCGGCGACCAGGTTCGGCGCCCGGCGGTCGTAGGCCTCGGCCAGGGCGTCGTCGAAGGCGTCTAGCAGCAGGGCCAATTCGCGCTCAGACGGGTCAACGATGTGGATGGGCCCCGCCTCCAACCCTTGCTCGACCGCCCGGCGCAGCACCGACTTGATGCGCACGGCCTGGTAGAGGAGGTAGGGACCGGTCTTGCCCTCGAAGCTGGTGAAACGTTCGAGGTCGAAGACGTAGGAGGTGCCGCGGAAGTTCGACAGGTCCGCGAACTTCAGCGCCGCCACGGCCACCTGGTGGGCCGTCGCCTCGAAGGCCTCGGGAGCCAGTTCCGCGCCCAGCCCCGCCTCGCGCAGGCGCTCACGCGCCCGGTCGCGGGTCATCTCGATCAGGTCATTCAGCTTCAGCACCCCGCCCTCGCGGGTCTTGAAGGGTTTGCCGTCCGTCCCGTTCATGGTGCCGAAGCCGATGTGCTCCAGCTGGCCCTCGGCGGCGTAGCCGGCCAGGACGGCAGCGCGGAACACCACTTCGAAGTGGTCGGCCTGCCGCTGGTCGACGACGTAGAGCACCTGTTCAGGATCGAAGGTCTGGCGACGGTCGAGAATGGTGGCGAGATCGGTCGTCCCGTACATGGCCGAGCCCTCGGAGGATACCACCAGCAGGGGGGGCAGGTCGCGCTTGTCGCCCTGGCGGCCCACCCGGACGATCCGGGCGCCCTGGTCGTCCTCCAGAAGGCCCCGGGCCTCGAGGTCAGCAACCATTTCCGGGATCAGGGGATCGGCGTCGCTCTCGCCCTTCCAGAGGTCGAAGTCCACGCCCAGGGCATGGAAGTCCCGGGCCAGGGCAACCTGGGTCACCCGGGCGAAGTGTCGCCACAGGAGGAGGCATCCCGGCCGCCGGGATTGCAGGGCGGCGGTCAGGCGGCGGGCGCGGTTGCGATAGGCCTCGTCGGTCTTCCCCAGGGCTGCGGCCTCCGGATACATCCGGTCGAGGTCAGCCAGGCTGATGCGCTGGGAGAGCCCCTCGAAGGCGGCGGCTTCGGCCTCGGGCGACGGCTCGACCCCGGCGGCGTTCAGGTCCTCCACCAGGGCCTGGATCCAGGGATCAGCGTCCATGGCCGCGCCAATCAACAGGCCCATCTGGTAGCCCCAGTCGCCGAAGTGGGCGTCGCCCACGGTCTTATCGCCCCGGAACCGGTGGATGCGCTTCAGGGACTCCCCGATGATGGACGAGCGCAGGTGACCCACGTGCATGGGCTTGGCCACGTTGGGACCGCCATAGTCGATGAGGATGCGTCGCGGCGTTGCGACACGCCCGGTGCCGAGCCGGGGGTCGGCGGCGATCTCGTCGGCGCGGGTGGACAGGGCGGAGTCGGAGAGGCGCAGGTTGATGAAGCCGGGACCGGCGATCTCCACGGAGGCGAACTCCGGGGCGGCGCCGAGGACCTCGACGACCGCCGCAGCAATCTCGCGGGGATTGCGACCCACCCGCTTGGCCGCTGCCAGGGCGCCGTTGCACTGGAAATCGGCCAGGTCTGGACGGTCGGAGGGTGTGGCGCGGGCCAGGTCGACGGGCAGACCAAGGGAACCGAACGCCCCGGCGAGGCGCTGGTCGATCGCGCGTCTCAGCCCGCTCATTTCGGGTCCCGGCCGCCTGCGGTTGCGGTCTGGGTGCCGGCG
>Ga0079300_10000701_pt1 | contig 12771 bp, 11 predicted proteins | sample Wag4_2014_7_11_FD_74799 | JGI IMG/M metagenome (GOLD analysis project Ga0079300, IMG submission 74799) | Fresh water microbial communities from Ohio, USA - Utica-2 Time Series HT 2014_7_11 | ecosystem: Environmental > Aquatic > Freshwater > Water tank | place: USA: Ohio | collected 2014-07-11
GGTTACGTTAGCGGCATTTTAGCAACCGGCAATGAAAGTTTTGCTGCTGTTGGAACCAATAAAATTCAGTCAGGACTGCCTTCAGATATGCCTGTTAGCAATGCAATTCAAAAATCTAAAAATTATTTGTGGGTGGTGGGTAAGGAAAAGCGCTTTTTCCCAATCAAGCGAAAAGATTATATTTTAGAATACAATAAATAGCTCTAAACCCGTCTTTCCATCCAATTTTCTTGCCTTCTTCGAAAGTTCTTCCGTAGTAAGAAATGCCCACTTCGTATATTCTAATTTTGGGAATTCGAGCCATTTTTGCAGTCACTTCAGGTTCGAATCCAAATCTCTTTTCCTTCAATTTCAGCTGCTGTAAAACATCTGTTCTGAACATCTTGTAGCACGTTTCCATATCTGTCAAATTGAGATTAGTGAACATATTACTCAAAAAAGTCAAGAATTTATTGCCAATGCTGTGCCAGAAGAATAAAATTCTGTGCGGATTTCCACCCATAAATCGGGAACCGTAAACCACATCAGCCACATCCCTAAAAATGGGGTCTAATAACAAATTAAATTCATGCGGATCGTATTCCAAATCAGCATCTTGAATCACAGTAACCTCTCCCGTTGCCTTCTGAATACCTGTATGCAAGGCCGCTCCCTTGCCTTGATTCAAAGGGTGTTGAAAGAGTTGCAAGTTTTGCTCGGGATTCTGCTTTTGATACTCGTTTAAAACCTTCCACGTATCGTCTTTCGAAGCATCGTCAACAACAATAACCTCTTTTGCCATTCCTCCTAACAACTTTACCTCTGCTACCTTATTTAAAATTAAATGAATGGTTGCTGCTTCGTTGTAGGCCGGAATTACAATAGATAAGGTTTTCATAAAGTCAAGAAGCAAAGATAATTAAACCAACTCTACTTCCATTAAACCCGGAACAAGGTATATTTTGGCTGTTTTCACTTCAATACAGCGATATCTACTTCTCAACTTCTCCACTTTCCTGAAAATACGTCCATCTTTGGTTCTGAAATTACCCTCCATCGGCACTTCTTCAACCATCAATTTATTGTCTTGCTGAAGATCATACATCTTTAATGTTCGGAATAATTTAGGATCTGTACAACTACTGGCTTTAGGGTTGCTTAAATATCCATCCAGCGCGTACAAAACTGGTTCTGGTAAAAACTCTTTGTTCAAAACCGGAGTAGCAATCTCTCTAAACTCCAATTTCCACTCCTTCCCATGCGGCTTTATATTGTGTCTTCCCCGCTTTTCGAAGTTCACTAAATGAGCTGCTTCATGTAAAAAAGTCACCAAAAAAGCATAAGGATTTAAATTGTTATTGACGCTAATTCGGTGTGGTTCGCCGGGCCTGGGATATCTATAATCTCCAAATTTAGTAGTACGAGGCTTCTTGATATGCAGCTGAATTCCATACTTCCACAGTAAATCATGAGCATAATCTACACTGCCCGTGGGTAAATACTTCCCTAAAACTTCTTTTAGATTCCCCATTTTTCTCGGGCTCTATCAGAAATATGCATTCCAATTGACAACGATGACGTTGCCGCTGGACTAGGAGCATTCAACACATGTATAAACTGCTCAGACTCTTGGATATAGAAATCATCAATCAAATTCCCTTGCTTGTCGCAAGCTTGAGCTCTAACCCCAGCTCCAGCCGGCTCTAAATCGTTCATTGTAACGGCAGGTACCAACTTTTGAAGAGCCTTTGTGAATGCTCTTTTTGAAAACGACCTGTAGTACTCACCAATACCGGTTTGCCAATATTTGAAGGCCACCTTTTGGAATCCACGCCAAAATATACTCTCCAAAAATTCACTCGCACTAAAATCCGTCTTTTTATATCCTTCTCTTTTAAATGCAAAAACAGCATTGGGACCAGCCTCAATTTCACCCGTAATTCGGCGGGTAAAATGCACCCCTAAAAACGGAAAATTCGAATCTGGCACCGGATAAATCAAATTCTTGATGATGTGTGCTCTTTCCGGTTTCACTGTGTAATATTCACCCCGAAAAGGAATAATCTTAACATTCAATTTTTCACCTGAAAGCTCGGCTATTTTATCGCAGTAAAGGCCCGCACAATTGATGGCATAGTCAACTTGAATATTTTTTTTCCCTTTTGGGGACGCGTAATCAATATTAACCCTTGAATCGGTGTAACTAATTGCATTCACTTTTGATGATAATAGTATACTAGCTCTCGAGTTTTGAAGCACCTCTTCTGCTAGTTTCTCTGTCACCCGTTTGTAATCTACAATTCCAGTTTGTGGAACAAAAACCCCTTTTACTCCCGTACATTCCGGTTCGATTTCCTTGATTTCTTGGGATGTTAAATACTTCAAGCCTTTTAGCCCATGCTCATTTCCACGATCGTACAATTTCTCCAAAGCCGAAATTTCATGTTCGTTGATGGCAACAATCACCTTACCACATAATTCATAATCAATGTTGTGCTTCTTGCAAAAATCAATCAGAAAATCATACCCTCTGAGACAATTCTTGGCTTTTAAGCTTCCCGGTTTGTAATAAATACCTGAATGTATCACTCCGCTATTATTGCCTGTTTGATGGGCTGCCACTCTGTTCTCTTTTTCTAAAAGAATGATCTCACAATCCGAAGTTTCATTCAACAGTTGATATGCTGTTGCAACACCCACAATTCCCCCTCCAATGATGGCGATTTTTTTCATGATTTCTACAAATTTAAGTCCAAAATATCAGTTTATAAGTTCCATATTGATTTCCCAATTTCACAATTGCTGCATTTTTTTACGCTGCACCAATTCTGCCACATCGAAATCTGTGAAAAACTATCAAAAGCACTCAATGGTGCACCATCAATCTTTCTGTATTTCTTTACAATACCATTAACCTCAGGCTTCCATCCCTTCAACAATTCCAAAATCTGATTTTCACTCAAGGATTCATCTTTATGTTCTTTATAAATCAAAAACAACGGTAGCCAAGCATTTGCTGCAATTCGAAAAATCTGATCACCTGCGAATTTAGAAAACCCAAATTTATAATCTATCACCTTTTGACTTTTATTTAAATTAATCCAAGAACCTTCATTCTCAAGCAATACCGTCAAATCTCCATCCCAAGAAGAAACAAACGATAAATACTGAATAAATTTCACCAACGGATAGTTTTGATACCGAACCTTTCCATGGTACCAAGGCAGCTGCTCACACTTTTCCTTCATTTGCTCCTCCAAATACGAAAGCTTATTTTGAACCAACGGAATTATTTGTCGGAAAATAGGCAAATCAGGAGTTGCTTCAAACAATCCAAACCGATACAAAATTTCAACCAACACCTCCTCCCAATTACCTCTTTTCATCTTATTCAATGAAATATTCCTAAAAACCCTTTCAGCCGATAATCTATTCTGGGGATCCACGCAATATGAACCCAGCCAAATCCAAGCCGTTTGCTCCCAATCATGTTGGGTAAATTCTAATATTTCTTGAATTTTCGTTTTCTGGATATCCAATTTCTTAAATACCGCCCTCTTTTTTTGATTTTCAAGTATTTCACCTATCCCATTTAAATCCCTTCTCTCGCAGATTTTGTTCTCGCACATCAAATCAATAGGCCGCTCCATTTGTGATTTTTGCAAATCTTTTTTCGTGAAATACCTAGACAGTTCCAAGGTAGGCAAAATTTGTCCCTCTTTGTTGCGTAAAGGCTCCAGTTTTAAATCATCTTCCCATACCACATGCAAAACCACATTATCGTACTTAGAATCAGACGAATGTTGGTGTTTCAGCCAGTCGCTTGACAACCAGTGCATCTCCATGAAACCGGCTAAAAGCTGCCCATCTATTCTCGCGCTAAACCCATGAATATCAGGTCCTTGAAGTAGATTTACTTCGCCAAAACTCTGAATCTCTAAAACTTGATTGTTGACTAATTTAAAAACATTTTGCCCCAAATGCTTTGGGTGCCAAAATTGATGCAATACTTCTTCTTTCATCACTTATCTTTTTCACGAAAGAGAAGTTAATGAAATTTCTTTATACCAACAAAGTCTCTAAAGTGGTGTGTTGAATTCTGTGGTTTTTCAAGATTTCCCGAACCTGACCTTTGATACTTTCAATTTCTTGCGATTTAACAAGGTCTATTTCCAAAGTAGCTGTAAAAGCACTTCGTGTGGTACTAATGGCCCAAATGTGCATATTTTCAATTCTCCGCAGTCCTGGAATTGCTAAAAGTTCGTCTGAAACCATTTTAATATCCAGTCCTTCTGGCACCCCATCCAAACTCAGTCTCAAACTACTGCTAAACAATTTCAAGGTTCCCCACAAAATCACCAAACAAATGACTAAGCCGAGTGCTGGATCAATCCATTCCGGTGCGCCTAATGACATGAACCAACCACCTAGCACCACCGCTACCGATACCAGAGCGTCAGCTGCCATATGCAAAAATGCCGCCCTGTTATTCAATTCATTGCTGCTCATAAATAGCAAAGCAGTAACCGTATTTACAATAACACCCATTCCAGCCACCCACATAATGGTGCCTGTTTCAACTGAATGAGGATTACCAAAACGATGAATAGCCTCAGCACCCATCACATAAACTGCAATAAATAACAACACGCAATTGGCCAACGATGCCAAAATTGTTCCTTTCGAATAACCGTAGGTATAATTTTCTGTGGGTTTCTTCGTGGCCATTCTGAATGCCACCCAACTAATAATCAAACCAGCCACATCTGACAAGTTATGCCAAGCATCCGCAAACAGCGAAATAGATTGAACTTTCCATCCATAGAAAAATTCAACCAAAACAAAAGAAAAATTCAGCACGACACCAATAAGAAACTTCCTACCCATCTCAAGATGATGGTCGTGGTGATCGTGATTATGCATTACAATCCCAATACGCGTTCTTCGGGGCGTTTACCATCGAAGAGCATCTCTGGGTTCTCAAGAAGGTTCTTAACCCTCACAAGGAAACTTACGCTTTCACGTCCATCAATGATTCTGTGATCGTAACTCAAAGCAAGATACATGATTGGTCTAATCACAATTTGTCCGTTTTCAACCACGGGTCTTTCAACGATATTATGCATACCCAAAATACCACTTTGAGGAGAATTGATGATTGGAGTACTCATCATGGAACCAAAAACACCTCCGTTGGTGATGGTAAAGGTACCTCCAGACATTTCATCAATTGTCAATTTATTATCACGAGCTTTAGTGGCCAATCGCTTCACTTCTTTTTCAATGCCTTCAAGGCTCAAAGTTTCAGCACTTCTAATAACCGGCACCACCAAACCCTTAGGAGCACTCACCGCAATTGAGATATCGCAATAGTCATGATATACGATTTCTTCGCCTTCAATACTTGCATTTACTGCAGGCCAATCTTTCAAAGCAATACAAACCGCTCTTGTAAAGAAACTCATGAAACCCAAGTTCACACCAAACTCATCTTTGAATTTATCTTTATACTGAGCTCTCAAGTCCATCACCGGCTTCATATTAACCTCATTGAAAGTGGTCAACATAGCAGTTTCATTCTTAGCCGCCACCAATCTTCTGGCCACCGTTTTACGTAAATTCGACATTTTTTCACGTCGAGGTTCGCGATTGGTTTGCGAATAATTATTGGTATCGGCCTTTTTGGTGCCACCCAATTTCACGATAGCTTCAAGGGCATCCATTTTAGTGATTTTCCCATTTGACCCTGTCCCTTGAACCTGACTTGCATTGATACCATATTCATTCAGCAACTGCAATGCTACGGGCGATGCATTTACATCAGAGCTGTTTTCGGGGGACGTTTTAACCGCCGAAGAAGACTCAGATTTCGCGCTTTCAACTTTAGCACTTGGCGTTGGAGCAGCAACAGGGGCTGCATCCGACTTCGAAGCTACAGGAGCCGCAGGCGCTGCATTTTCTGGTCTTGCCGCTTCGGTATTGATCAAAGCAATAACCGTATTTACATTAATTGTATCACCAACATTACCAATCAGCTTTTCCACTACACCGGCTTTTTCTGCATTTACCTCAAAGGTTGCTTTGTCACTTTCAAATTCTGCGAGTGGCGCGTCCATTTCAACCCAATCGCCTTCTTTTACTAACCAATTGGCGATGGTAACTTCACTAACAGATTCTCCGGGAGCTGGAACAATGATTTCTATGGCCATGATATTGCACTAAAATTTCAGCAAATTTAGGGGATTTATTGGTGATTTCATCAATAAAAAAGGCTCCCAAGGGAGCCTTTTCATATTAGTTCTTTTTTGATTCTTTTTCTTTCAGAGTTTCAATCTTAGGATTCTTGTCTTCCTTACTCAACAGTCTGTAAGACAGTCCCATATGCAATTGATAGTACCAATCGTTAAGTCCGTCAGTGGAGCGTGCTGCGGTAGAAGCGATACGACTAGCAGTACCTATACCGCCTCCAGACACTTTTGATAGTTTAGCTTTGGGTAAACCTTGGTCAGTAAAGAACGTAGGATCTTCGGCAAAATCAGGATTATCTTTAATTGACTGCATCCACTGGTCATAATCACCACCATACCAAAGGCCTGGACCATAATCATCCAAATAATCAGTAAACGTATATACTGCCTTCATCTCGCCCTTGAATGCCCAACGTTTTCTGATGTATGACAACTGCCAAGACAAACCAGTATTCATAGAAATTTTACTGTATGGTTTTGAGTTTTCTAAAAAGTTTTGACCTTCTAAACCTAATTCTCTTAAATTCACTCTTTCTTCACTCCAAAGCCTTGCTTTGTAGGCAGAACGAGACTCTTCATTACCTTGATTCCTGTATGCTATTCTGTAGGGTGTATATGTAAATACTCCAATACTCAATCCTACAGAATTCACAAACTTACCCTTTTGGCCTGGTTTTAAATTGTATTTACCAATATGCCAAACACCTTCTACATCTAAAACCGTCATGGGAGTCACAAACATTAGCGGCCATGTATTTCCGTAAGGCTGAAATTTATTACCCGCAGTATCTGTTACCTCCGGAACTACCCCCCCTGAAAACAAACCTTGTGCCCAAAGGTTATGCACGGATACCGTTGAACGATAAATGTTGGATTTCAATGAAAATGCGTTAGTGATATTGTACTGTGCGTATCCTCCGCCGCTCAGTTCAATAGTACCTGGAGGTCCAGGCATGAATCCACCATTGACATTATCAAATGGGAAAAACTTATGTTTGATGTCTCCACCGCCATAAACCGATCCACCACCCCAAAATCCAAACTCCCAAGTTTTTAACTTAACAATATCTTTCGGCTTGTGGAACATTGGTATGATAACCATAAATCCAACCTTTGCTTTCAAAGTTGTGTCAGGCCACTCAGGACTTATTAAGGTAGTGTCTACACGTCGGTAAATTGGTGGAGGCAATTGAGCTGCAGTTAACTTTGGCACGTTGTATTTCAAACCATTTTGTAACGTTAAAGTCGCAGGATTCCCTTCCAAATAGGTTGCAATAAGGCTGTCGCCAGCGAGGTTTTGATTGATGAAAACCGCTCTTCCGAAAGAATCTTTCATTTCGACAATTTTCGGTTGCCCAACCACTTCTAATGCTAAACGTCCAAATTTATGTGTTGCACCCGTGATGAAAATCTCATCTCCTCCCTTTTCTTTAAGGTTGGACGTCTCAGTTGCACCAATTTTGGGTAATCGTGGATCGCGACGATTATCAAAAATAACTTGTGTACTAGATGCATTAGAGAATACTTTTCCCGATGGAATACTCACGGGAACACCAGAACCACCACTCACTGAAAGTCCTATATTATTATCACCTGCCTTGTTATTAACAAAAGTCAAATTTCCTAAAGAAACCTGATCTGAAATTACCGTACGCGCGAAGTCCAAATGAAGAATTCCCATTGAAGCATTGTCACCCTTCAAGGTATTATCATTGAGAGTTAAGTTATCCAATGTATACTTGATGCCTAATGAACCAACCTTTTCAAGAATTACGTTCCCGGTATTGTTAAAGAAACGAGAATTGGTGATTTGGAAATCAATATTCTTATTGTCCCTCAAATCCAAAAGTGGCGAAGATGCATAAATCAAAGGCTCGCGAGAATCTATACCTGAAAACTTTACGTTGTTGATACGCACAGACTTTCTGTACCAAAAAGGATCAAATCTAAGAGCCTGAACCAATCCAGAAATCTCAGCATTCTCAACAATGACTTCCTGATTTCTAGCTTTATTGTCAGCAATTACAATACCCAATCCAGGGGTTTCGGCGTTGCGAGACGTAATTTTCACTGGGTTATCTAGTGTACCCTTTATGCTTAGGCCACCAAACACCAACAAACGTGCGCCTTCCTCGAATATTAATGTTTGACCAGACTTTACGCTAAAAGTTTCAGAAGAATCTACCACCCTTGTGCCAGATATAACCACTTCGCTAGACTGCGCTTGAAGCATCGAAAATGATGCCAAGGCTAAAATAGTTGAAAAGGTATGAAATATATTTCTCATTGTTGATTACTTAATTTGAATTACTAATGGCTTCTCAAAAACCATGCCCTTTGAACCAGTATTAATATCTGCGCCTTGAACCACTATGTATTTCACTTTATCCACTTGATCTGCTGATAAGGAAATCTTGTTGCCGTTAGAGTTCATTACCTCATTCGTTGCACCAACTAAACGATATTTGATGTTAGATAATGAATATTTAAACTTCTGCAAATCAGGATGTGTGCCATAAATATTCACAAATCCATCAGCTTTCAAACGAGTTCTAGACATTACACCACCGCTGGTTCCCTCTGCATATAGAAAAGGCTCAGGAATCTTTTGAACGTAGATAGAGTCCCTCAAAAGTGCCTTACCATCTTTATTGTTAATATTGAAACTGCACCAACCCGCCTTTTGAGGAGTAAAGGTAACCTTGTTACTGCTTCTGTTCATTGAAATGTTAGGATCGCAATCACAACTAATTCCAGCCGGGTTTAATAAGTTCACGTAATGCAATTCCGCCGGTTTGCCTTCGTAAAAAATATTGTACTTATTGTCTTTTTCACGTTCAAACGTTTTAGCAATAGAAGTTACTTTCAACGTCTCTTCAACCCCATTCTTTTTGAAACTCAAATTGTAAATACCAACGTATTTTGGAACAAAAAACAAGGTATCTCCATGCCAATCGGTCAAGTCAAACACTTTGTCGTTTTCGGTAGCATTAACTTGCATCTCTTCATGATTGAAAACCACAATTCTCACTGTATCACCAGGGCGAACAGCTTCCATATTGTATGCCATCAAAACTAGGTAATCTTGGTTTTGCTCCTCTTTCAAAATGATACCGCCATTAAGCAACTTCATTCTCAATTTCAAATCAGCCAACCAAGTAACTACCACTCCCGCAGGAACGTGCTTGAATTTCCATTCTACCCACAGAGTTGCTTTTTCAGATTCCAAACCATTTTTCAAATCGTCGGCAAACAATTTTTTAAATTCGGCCTTCTTGGGATTGTTATCTGGGAGTGCTAAATGATACTTTTTCAATTCGACCAATTTTTCGAAGAGATTGTATCCTTTCTTCCAGCGGATAAAATACATGTCTGTACCACTGTAACTATCTGGATCCTTATAAATCTTCTTTTCTATTTCGTATCCAACTTCCTTGTAGAACTCCTTTTCAATACTCTCAACTTCATTGTAAACCGCTAAAATCTGCTTATTATCCATTTCAACAGAAGTAGCATTATTGATATATTGTGACATATTGATGTTGGTTCTCAACCAATCAATGGGTATTTGCAAAATTGACAGTGAAATGAACAATAAGTACATGACGCTTATCAATTGAAAACGTAGAACCTTGGCTTTTTTTACTCTAACAAAATTTCCCATGTTACTTTATAATTATTACCGGCCTACCCTTTGTAACCACACCATCAGTTTGACCCACCAAGCGGATATTATCAAAAATAAGCACACTGCCGGTCGGAGCTGAGGATTCTAATTCTCTTAGGTCATTACGCAAAAAACGAGTTGAACTATGAGTTCTCTTTGAAAATCCATTGGGATGAGTAACACTCATATCAAAATCTACCACTTGCCAAAACGTATTTTTTGCTTCCAACTTATTTGCTTGACTCAAATCAACTGAATTTCCGCTCACATCCATTAAAACTACTTCTTCCTCCGGCTTAACTGTTGCAACAAAGTCAGATTCATCAATGAACTTACCATTGTCGAACATTTGAACACTAAAAATCCCCTCTCGATCTGGAGTAATGATAAGCTTCCAGCCTTTCCTCTCTACTTTGGCTACTTTAGATGAGAAGGTGATATTGCGTCCTTTGGGGACATAGCCGCTATCCAAAGTCACATAAAATGCATCACCAACAAAGCCAGAAACAGAACTTGCCGAATTGATAAATCTAAATGAAGGAGGAACTACCTTAAACGATGCAAACAATCTTTTGTCATTTGACATTACTTCCAAAGCGTAATCACCTGCAGCCGGCGGTAGATAATACATTTTAAAATCATTTGATTTCAAAGAATCAACTTTAATTGGAGAACCATTGATCTTAACCGTTGGTCTTTTTCCAATTTCTTTTGGACGAATGATTAAATCAAGGGGTTCACCCAAAATTAAATTCTTCTTGAATTTCTGAATGAAATCAGTTTCATCTAGCGTTAAAATCTCGAACTTTGGAAGTTCAGATTCTTTCTTTTTCATTGCCAAAATGGAATGATAAAGCATCACTGTTTTGAAGTGTTCAATCACTGAAGGGATTACACCGTTGGGTGTACCCTTGAAAAAGTAATACAAAGCATCGAACTCTGTTCCTTTACTATCTTTCAATGAAACAAACTCCTCTTTTAGGTTTTTGTTACCAACAGTGTTGTAGGTCTTGATGAAATTGCTTAACGTTTTTTCAATGATTGGCCCCCATTTACCGTTTCTAACCTCTTGTTCAGCAAATTTACTTTCTCTGAGTCGGTCACCTGAAATACTCGCTTCTTTCTCATAAGCATAGTAAGCTTTTTTTACATCTTCCAAAGAAGCTAGGCACTGCAATGTGGCACTTTTAAGCTCTACATGCTCAGGTACTTGTGGTTTAAATACGTTCAACTCAGAAAGCAAACGCTCGTTCACCATTTTCTGTGACTCCTGAACATCTGGATATTGCAGAACATACATTCCAGGAGAGGTAAAGAAGATTTGTACAATGAAAATCAAGTAAAACAAAGACAACCTCATGAATGAGATGTTCTTTGCTTTCGAGATTTTTACGGTCAGTTTTCCCATGAAGGATATTACTTATTCAAAAGCTGATTGTATTGGTCGTTGATTTTCTTCAGATTATCATTGTAGTTGGTCATCAAACTATTGAATTCAGTCATTGACTGTTTCATTTGGTTTGATTGATCTGCATTTGTGCGCATCTCAGATTTGATATCATTAACGGCAGAGGTCATTTCTTTCAAACCCTCATTCAGCTGAGCCAAGGTTTGGCTAAATTGTTGCATAGCTGATTGATAACCTGTAGTATCTACCGCCGTACTGTTGCCTTCGTTATCCAACTGCGGAAATACTTGCTCCCACTGATATTCTTTTTCTGTAACCTTTCTTTCGAACGCAGATATTAAAAATACGATTGCTTCTACAGTCAAACCAATGATAAACATTTCATTGGCATAGTTCCAACCCAAGAATTTGAACATCGCTCCGACCAATACGATGGCTGCACCGACTCCATAGACAAAGGTTACTGCATCGAGTTTACCCTTTTGTTCTTTTTGTGTATTACTCATATTGTTTTATTTTTTTAATAGGTGTTCTTGGAAGTTATTCCAATTTGCAACATTTTGCTTTAACGCTTTCTTCGTTGCAGCATTGTTCAATACCAAGAAGATGATGATTACAACAAGTATGCCAACAATCATTATTATTAACTGTTGATCGATTTTACGACCAAGCTCATCTTGTACTCCTTGTACCACTTTATTTTGATCTTCGAATTTTTTGGTAAATCCATCTAAAGCCAAGTTCATGGCTCTTTCGTTTTGAGCTTGTAACTCATGAGATCTAAGAATTTCGGCTTGAATATCTGTTTTGGTAGATTCAACCTCTGACTTCAGTCGATAATTAGCATCTTCAAGTTCACCAATTCTTTTATTCAATACATTATTTCTTGCTTCTAATTGACGAACAGCCGATTGCAAATCTCCTGATTTATCTGACTGCCCATAAGAAACAAAAGGCATGGCTATTAAAACGATCAGCGCAAATATTCTCATAGAATTATAGTTAAATTTTAAAGCAAATATACAAGTTATTATCAATTTTATAACTTTCATTCATTAACTATTATAGTCAATCTACAATGATAATTATTTCTTAATTTAGATAAAATTGGTAACTTTGGGGTTATTACACCTTATGACTTACAGCCGTTGTTTGAAAATTTTAGTCGTCGTTTTTCTAAACAATGTCAATATTTTATTTTCTCAAACTTTTCCTAAAAAAAATATTACCATTCACGTTTACGAAGCCGAAACCCAAGAACCTGTGCCCTTCGCCTCTGTTTATTGGCAAAGAACTTCCTCTGGATTTCAGACTGATTTTGAAGGGAAAGTTTCCGCTTCTTTTTCATGGTTTCAGTCTGATTCTTTGAAAATTGTTTTCGGGGGACTGCAAACCAAAATCATCAAAATTGATACACTCTTAACAAATCTCAATCTAAATATACTGCTAGAGAGGGAAATCATTAAATC
>Ga0079300_10000702_pt1 | contig 12766 bp, 11 predicted proteins | sample Wag4_2014_7_11_FD_74799 | JGI IMG/M metagenome (GOLD analysis project Ga0079300, IMG submission 74799) | Fresh water microbial communities from Ohio, USA - Utica-2 Time Series HT 2014_7_11 | ecosystem: Environmental > Aquatic > Freshwater > Water tank | place: USA: Ohio | collected 2014-07-11
CCTGAATTGATCAGCGCAAAGGGTAAAAATGTGGTTGTAATTGGAGGAGGAGATACGGGAAGTGATTGTGTAGGAACCTCAAACAGACAGGAAGCAAATCATGTTACACAGTTTGAACTAATGCCCAAGCCTCCTGAAAGCAGAAATACCCAAATGCCATGGCCAACTTACCCGATGATTTTAAAGACCACATCATCTCATGAAGAGGGATGTGAAAGACAATGGGCCATTGCAACAAAAGAATTTATGGGTAATGAAAAGGGAGAGTTGACTGCACTGAAGACTGTTGAACTGGAATGGAAATTTGAAGACAACAGACCTGGAAAATTTATGGAAAGAGCCGGTACTGAAAAAATCATTCCCTGTGAGCTTGTTTTACTTGCCATGGGATTTGTTTCACCACAGCAGACTGGCATGGTTGAAGAATTAGATGTTGAATTGGATGAAAGAGGCAATGTGAAGGCATCAGAGAAGGAATTCAGGACAAGCATTTCCAAAATTTTCACTTGTGGAGATATGCGTAGAGGACAGTCGCTTGTGGTTTGGGCCATAAGTGAAGGACGTGAATGTGCACGTAAGGTAGATGAGTTCCTTATGGGATCGTCTCTTTTAGAAAAGAAAGACAGCAGCTTGCTCGTTCATTAACAAATTTAAATACCAGGTAAAGCCAGACATACTTAATTGTCTGGCTTTTTTTTGCTTTACATATTATATTTTTTTATATGTGTATTTTTTTATTTTTATATTTTCGAAAAGGAAATCACCAAAAATATTATTATTTAATTGATTTACAGTAATTTATAAAACATTTATCAAATATCATATACATATTACATTTATTTATATATATGTTTTATTTGCGAATTAAGGTTACTTTTCATTAATTTTGAAATTAAGTTTTGATATTTAACCCAAATTTGAATAAAATGAATGCAAAATTTCTAAGAGACAAACTACCGTTTATTGTTCTTGCTGCAATTTCGATTGCTGCCATTTTTGTTCCTGTACTTCCAAATTTTGAAGATGCGGAGGGTGTATACAATGGAGCTGACATTACCTGGGTATTGATTGCAACAGCACTTGTTTTTCTGATGACACCCGGTTTAGCTTTTTTTTATGGTGGAATGGTACACAGAAAAAATGTGATTTCAACGATGATCAAGAGTACGGTTGCAGCTGGAGTGGTAACTGTGATTTGGATTACCTTCGGATTCAGCCTCAGCTTTGGAGACTCATTAGGCGGATTCATTGGTAATCCGATGACTAACTTCTTTTTCAAAGATGTCAGCAATGCTGCTCCATGGAGCCTTGCACCAACAATTCCTAAAACACTTTTTGCATTATTTCAATTGATGTTTGCCATCATAACACCAGGTTTGGTAGTGGGTGCGCTTGCTGAACGTGTAAAATTTACTTCCTACATACTATTTATTATTCTCTTTAGCATATTGGTATATGCACCATTGGCACACTGGAGCTGGCATCCTGAAGGCTTCCTATTTAAAATGGGAGCTCTTGACTTTGCAGGTGGAACGGTTGTTCATATTTCTGCAGGTTGTGCAGCGTTGGCAGGTGCATTGGTTCTGAAGCGCAGAAAAGCACACATGGATGGCGTGGAAATACCTCCTGCCAATGTTCCATATGTTTTAATAGGAACCGGGCTTTTGTGGTTTGGCTGGTTTGGTTTCAATGCAGGTTCAGCACTTGGTGCAAATGGACTGGCAGTATCTGCTTTTGCTACTACAAATACTGCTGCTGCTGCTGCCGGACTTTCCTGGATGTTCTTTGATGTAATGAAAGGTAAAAAGCCTTCAGTAATGGGTTTCTGTATAGGTGCAGTTGTTGGCTTGGTAGCCATAACTCCTGGTGCCGGCTTTGTTGGTATCCCGCAAAGCGTCTTTATTGGTGTAATTGCAGCTATTATTTCCAATATTGCTGTATTGTACAAGCAAAAGTCTACACTTGATGACACACTCGATGTATTCCCATGTCATGGTTTAGGTGGTATAGTGGGCATGATTTTAACAGGTGTATTTGCCACAAAAGCTGTAAACAGTGCAGGAAGCGATGGATTGTTCTATGGTAACACTGATTTCTTCCTGACCCAACTGAAAGCGATGGGAATTGCTGTTGCATATTCTTTTGTTGTATCCTTCCTCATTTTCAAGTTCATCAATCTTATTCAACCATTAAGGGTTAGTGAAGAGGAAGAAGAATTGGGACTGGATGCAACCCAACATGACGAGAAATATGGAAGAAATCCACAAAAAGGATAATATAAAACAAACAGGGCACAGCGCATGGCGGTGTTGGACTAGAACATTCACCACTGCTGTACCCCTCTTTTAAGAACTAAAAACCAAAACAATGATACGAAATCTTTACCTAATTGCCTCCATTGCACTTCTTCCTTTCACTACTTCAGCGCAAACAGCAACAGAAGCCCAACCGGCTGAAGAAAAGTCTTCCAACTTCACTTTTACTGGTTCAATTGATGGTTATTTCCGATCTGACTTCAGCAAAACATCTTCGAACAACAGAACAAGTTTTACGAATAGTAATGGTAAGGTAGCTTTGGGTATGTTGTCTGCAAAAGTGGATTATGCTTCAGGTAAATTCTCTGCCACTGCTGATTTGGGTGCAGGTAAAAGAGCAACAGAATTTGCATACAACGACAAAGGTATCTTAGCTTATGTGAAACAACTGAATGTGTCCTTTGCTGCTACCGACTGGTTAAAATTCACCGCAGGTACCTGGGCCACTCATGTTGGCTATGAATTGGTAGATGCATATGCAAACAGGAACTATAGTATGTCTTATATGTTTTCATATGGTCCGTTTTTACATACAGGCCTTAAATCTGATCTCACTTTCGGTAGTACGGGCATCATGGTAGGAATTGCAAATCCTACCGATTATAGAAAGTCACCAGATGGCAGTAAAAAGTCATTGTTATTGCAGTTGAGTCAGGCTATCACTGACGACATCAAGGTATATGTCAATTATGTGGGAGGTCAACGTCCTGCTGATGAAGCTAAAGTCAGGCAGTTCGATGTAGTTTTTACAGCCAAAATTAATAATCAATTTAATCTTGGCTATAATGGCACAATCAACAGCACAACAGTTAAGACAGCTGGCACATACGGTGATGCCAGCTCCTGGTCTGGTTCAGCGGTTTATCTTAATTACGATCCAGCCAAAAAATTCGGTGTGACATTAAGATCTGAAGTGTTTGGAGATAAAAATCAACTCTCAGCACTCGGAACTGCAACATCCGGTGGCAATATTTTTGCCAACACAATTTCAGGAAATATAAAATTGGGTGGGTTAACCGTAATTCCTGAGTTACGTTTTGAGTCATCAAACAACAAAGTATTCTTCAATAAAGATGGTGCTGCGACACAATCAAATGGCAGTTTCCTTTTAGCATTAGCCTACAAATTTTAATTTATAGTTTTGGGTCATAATCAATCAGGGCGGCTTTTCAGCCGCCCTTCTTTATTTTTTCCGAAAAAATATCCTCACTGGAACACCTTTGAAATTAAACTTTTCTCTAAGCTGATTTTCAAGATAATTCCGATAGGGATTTTTTATATCATCAGGATAATTTGTAAAGAAGGCAAAACTCGGCACTGCTGTTGGTATCTGCGTTACAAATTTGATCTTGACAGAATTGCCCCTTACCACTGGAGGCCTATATGCTTCAATTACTTTGAGCATTTCTTCATTGAGTACGGATGTCTGGATTCTCCGCTTTCTATTTTCACACACCTCAAGTGCAGTTTCAATGACTTTAAATATCCTCGTCTTTTCTTTGGCAGAAATGAAAATTACAGGAACATCTGTGAATGGGGCAAGCCTGTTTTTCAACTCTTTTTCATAGTCTCTAGCAGTATTCGTTGCCTTTTCAACCAAATCCCATTTGTTGACTATCATCACCACGCCTTTCCCTTTTTTAACAGCAAGAGAAAAAATATTTAAATCCTGTTGTGCAATTCCCTTTTCCGCATCAATCATTATCAAACAAACATCTGCTTCATCAACCGCTTTAATTGCCCTAATCACTGAATAAAACTCAAGGTCTTCATGCACTTTGGTTTTACGTCTGATACCAGCTGTATCAATAAGTATAAACTCTTTCTGAAAAAGATTATAGTGGGTATGGATTGTATCCCTTGTTGTGCCGGCAATATCACTCACAATTGTGCGCTCGGAACCAACCATTGCATTCAGCAAAGAAGATTTTCCTACATTAGGTTGACCAATTATTGCAATCTTTGGTAAATCTTCACCAGGCTGATCAACATCAATTGTAATCAAATTTGATACCTCATCCAGTAAATCCCCTGTTCCACTCCCAGACATTGATGAAACAAAAAATGTTTTTTCAATACCAAGCGAATAAAACTCAGTAGCATCAATATGTCTGGCGGAGTTATCTACTTTGTTCACTACAAGAAAAACAGGTTTTTTAGCAGTTCTCAGAATTGAGGTCATCGCCTCATCAAGTGTAGTTATGCCCGTAGTTACATCAACCATAAAAACAATGGCATTGGCTTCTTCCACAGCAATCATTACCTGTTCTCTGATTTCTTTTTCAAAAACCTCCTCGCCGTCTGGAACAAATCCACCTGTATCAATTACGTTGAATGTTTTTCCATTCCATTCAGAAATACCATATTGTCTGTCTCTGGTAACTCCGGGTGTATCTTCTACGATAGCTTTACGCTGCTCGAGTAATCTATTGAAAAAGGTGCTTTTACCCACATTTGGGCGTCCTACGATTGCAAGGGTAAATCCTGGCATTTTTTGTTTTTTAGGGTAATTGAATACCTGTTATTTATTTGCGATTTCGAAATTCCATCTCCTGATCATTGCAATAAGATCTTCTTCCCTTTTGGGGTTAAGTCGATTTTGTTCAGCCCATCTTGTTAAAGTTCCCCTATCGCCCAAGATATCTGCAATACCAGACAGGTTCATCTTTTTAATCAGAAGTACTTCTCTCGCATCTGAAAGAAAATAATGTACTGTATTTGCAAAATAGTATCGTTTCAATGTTCCAAACATAGAGTCTGCAGAGGCAACATATCTTTTTGTGTACTTGTATAATTTAACTTGTCCGTTCACCATTTCCTCTACATAATCAGCAATTGGACGGTTGTTAAGCTGCATACCTGGAATGTTTCTTTCAAATATGGCCAGTGTATCTTTACCTGAATTATCTGAAAAAATCACCACACGCTTTGAAAATGACGCTGGAGCCACATATTCATTGTCTTTTTCACCAATGAAATATACCTCTTGGCTAGCCATATTTAATTTAACCTGCATCCGTCCTCCATATTTACCATTTGCCCCGAATAAATCTGCGGAGTGGTACTGATCTACATAAAAGGGACTACCTTTTATGGAAGTATAAGGAAGTCTTCCTGAAATACTATTCTGCTGCACACCTTCAAAGTTAATCTCGTGAACTGCAAGTGTAAATGCAGCATTACTGAAATCCGACACGGGTAAATACCCCTGCCCTGATTGTCCATATACGAATGGTATTGACAAACAGAACAAGACCAACAGTATATATTTAATGATGAATTGCTTCATACTGTATTTTTAATTACGCCCAAAGGTACAACATAGGCTTTAATCATTTTTGCTGACACCTTTATTGATTAGATTAAGTAAACCAAGGACTTCGTCTTCCTGGCTGACAGGATTACCTGAAAAATCATTTCTTTGAAGGGGCCACTTTTCAGCAGAAATACACCTTCTCAATTCCTGAAAATTCAACCTTTTAAGGTAAACTGTTTGTCTTCCTGATTTCAAAAAGTAGAAATACTTGTCTTTGAAAAAATACCTGTTCATGGTGCTGAACATAGAATCTGACTTTGAAACTTCCCTAACAGTAACTTTCATCAGCGTGTAGTAGCCTTCATTCAGGTGTACTGCATATTTCACATCTCCATTGAATTTGCTTTTAATTACTTCTTCATCACTGGTGTATACCCTTCCCGCTCCGTTTGAATCATTGCTGCTATCTAACTCTACCCTTGCAATCTGACCATTATCCGCTTTTTCGATACCTGATTTATCCAGGTAGTGTACTTCGTGCGTAGCCAGGTTCAACCTTACCCTGAACTTTCCAAATGTATTCCCCTTACTGTCGTATAGTGTTGCGTTTTTCCATCCTTCATCCAGAAAAGGAGAACCGTTGATTTTCTCATAGCGTAACTTATTTTCCTGACCTGTAAGACCATATATGTAGATCCCCCCATCTCTTGTGGAGGCGGAAGGCCCTTGCTCAATCATCAACTGTGCATTAAGTTTAACAGAAAGCAATACCAATAAAAAAAATATTTTGCCAGACAATTGCTTACACATGATAGCCATATTCCCTTAAGTGTGAATCATTGTTACGCCAATTGTTTCTTACCCTTACAAAAATCTCAAGAAAAACCTTGCTGTCTAAAAACAACTCTATTGATTGGCGGGCAGAAGTACCTAATTTTTTGATCATTATTCCACCTGCACCCAAAATGATAGCCTTTTGAGATTCTCGCTGTACAATAATATCTGCAGAAATTTTAATCAGTGTAGACTTTTCTTCAAATGCTGTTATAAGCACTGTAGACTGATATGGAATTTCTTCGTCAAATAATTCAAATATTTTTTCACGAATCAGCTCTCCACAAAAAAATCTGGTTGGCATATCAGTGAGATCTTCTTGATCATAAAATGGTTCTCCATCCGGTAAAGAAGCGACTATTTTCTGCTGGAGTAAGTCGAGATGACTTTTTTTAGCGGCAGAAACGGGTATGATATCTGAACAATACTTCTTGTTAGAGAAAAATGAAATGGCCTCTTCAATTTTTGAAGGCTTCACCATATCTATTTTATTTAACACCAAAATAGCCTTAACCTTCAATGATAATGCAGTGAAAATAGAATCCAATTCTTCAAAATCATCCCTGACATCTGCCATGAGTAAACATAAGTCTGCATCCTCCATACTCGATTTAACTGCTTCCATCATTTTATGATGCAACTTATATCTTGGTTCAATGACACCAGGAGTATCAGAAAAAACTACCTGATAATCTGGACCATTGAGAAATGCCCTAATCCTGTGACGGGTCGTTTGAACTTTAGACGAAACAATTGCCAGCTTTTCTCCTATTAATGCATTCAATAGAGTACTTTTTCCTGCATTGGGCTTACCGATAATATTAACAAATCCGGACTTCATATATCATGCAAAGGTAACATGTTCAAATTTGTTTTGCTGATATTAGATTTTAGTGTACATTTGCAATGCGAAGTAGAGCAGCGGTAGCTCGTCGGGCTCATAACCCGAAGGTCACTGGTTCGATCCCAGTCTTCGCAACAAAAAAAGCAACCAATTGGTTGCTTTTTTCTTTTTAATATCATTGAGTTCAGTTTCCTTTTTTTACGCTGCTTGCACCGCTTGCTCTTGTTGAAACACTTTTAGGAGAACCATAATATGTTATAGAACTGGCACCTGAAGCATTGGCTCCTAGCGCACCCGAAACACCAAGCTTAATTGTTGATGCACCCGTTGCCTTTAATTCAGCATCAACAACCTTAAAAGAAGCACCGGATAGTTTACTAGCCCCTGTAAGATCCGCAACCACCCTATCTGCACTTCCCATTATTTCAATGTCGGAGGCACCTGTAAAATTCAGTGTAAGAGATCCACAATCCAACTTTCCAGAAAAATCACTGGCACCAGTAAACTTCAACGATAGGTCCTCTGCCTTGATCAGATCAGTAATCAAAAAATCAACAGCCCCTGATGCATAAATATTTTTAATCTCAGGTGATGAGATATATACTTTAAATTCAGGATTTTTCCCCCACCAGCTCATGTAGGCCCCTTCAAGTTCAATGTTCAAAATACCTGCTGAAACACGTGTTGTGATTTTATCACTTGCAGACTCTGTAGAAGCACTTACACCAACTGCATGCTTGGCACTTTGGGAATAATACACTTTAAATGGACCTTTTATATGGATTCCTTTAAACTCGCCCATGTCTCTCAAAACGACATTTTTGTCATTCATGATGACTTTATCTTGAGCTGAAGCATTCAAGCATATCAAACTTACCAAAACAAAAAAAAGAGGTTTCATAAAAAATTATTTGATTGTTATTACTTACCATCCATATACGAATATGCAAGCATAAAGTTACATGACATTTATTTTACAATTAATTCAAATGAAATAACAACTAATGTCTAATTTCGCATCGTTCCCGGGGTGCTGTATTTACCAATATGGCTGAGATCAAACCCGTTAGAACCTGATCAGGATAATGCCTGCGCAGGGAAGGAAGAAACAGTTCTTGTTATCCTTTCCTGTTTTTGTCAACCTGGCTGATATTTTTTCATTATCGGACAAAACAAAAACAGTATGAGTATCGAAAAAAAATTATTCGCTTTCTGCCTTTTCATTACAGGCTGTCTCTCAGCTTTAAGTCAATCAAAAAATGTAAGTGACAGTGTAAAAACAGCTCCTAAGAGCAAGCTTATGCCTGCAATTGAAATTCGGGCTGTAAGGGCAGCAAAGGAGTATCCCTTTACCCAAACCCTAATCACAAAATCAACCATTGAAAAAAATAACCTAGGGCAAGACATTCCGTTTTTACTTAATCAGGTTCCAGGAGCAGTTGCCAATGCAGATGCAGGCAATGGTATAGGATATACAGGCATTCGGATCAGGGGCACAGATCCTTCAAGAATCAACTTCACTTTAAATGGCATAGCCTTCAATGATGCGGAATCACAGGGAGTATTTCTTGTAAATCTGCCAGATATTCTTTCCTCCACAAACAGTATTCAGGTGCAGCGTGGTGTTGGCACAAGCTCAAACGGTACCGGAGCCTTTGGCGCAACAGTTAATTTGCTCACCAATGAATTGAATGAGAAGGCATACGGACAAATCAGCAATAGCCTGGGTTCCTTCAATACAAGGAAGCATACTGTAAAAACAGGTACAGGACTAATCAATAACAGATACACAATCGACCTCAGGTTGTCTTCTCTTGCTAGTGATGGCTTCATAGACAGGGCAACAAGTGACCTTAAGTCTTATTACTTCTCTGCGGCAAGTATTCAGGAAAAATCATCTCTTCGGCTGAATATATTTTCCGGTAAAGAAAAAACATACCAGGCTTGGTATGGCATTCCAGAGGACAAACTTAAGTCAGACAGAACCTTTAACAGTGCAGGAACTGAGAAACCAGACAGTCCCTATGACAATGAAACTGATAATTACAACCAAACCCATTACCAGTTGTTTTACAATAAAAAATTAACCACAACTTGGAATTTTTCTCTGGCAGGTTTTGCAACAAAAGGTCAGGGTTTTTATGAGCAATACAAGGCTGATGAATCCTATGAAAAATATGGTATTACACCACCCCAGGTCAATGGCGTTAAAATAACGGAGACGGACTTGATAAGACAGCTTTGGCTTGACAATATTTTCTATGGCAGTAATTTTTCGTTTCAGCGCATTGATGCAAAAAATGAAATCATTTTGGGTGGAGGAACCGATCAGTATATGGGGCAGCATTTCGGAAAAATTATCTGGGCTGAAAACAGCATTTCGAAAGACCAGAAATGGTATGATCATGATGCAGTTAAACGAGAAAATCATGTATTTGGAAAATGGCTCAAGAAAGATGGACTTATCAATATGTTTGCTGATTTACAACTGAGATCAGTTTCCTACAGGATTGATGGTTTCAGAGATAACCCAAAGTTGCAAGTTGGCAGGCAATGGTTGTTTGTTAACCCAAAACTGGGAGCAAGAATGACAAAGGATAACTTTTCAACGTTTATTTCTTACGCAATTGCCAACAAAGAACCCAACCGTGATGATTTTGAAGTAAGTGATCAAGGCTCTCCCAAACATGAAACATTACATGATATAGAAACTGGATTTGAAACGAATATTGGCAAAGTAAATTTAAATGTAACAGCATATGGTATGTTTTACAACAACCAACTGGTACTTACCGGAAAAGTAAATGATGTAGGCGCTTATACCAGAACGAATATAAAAAACAGCTACAGAGCTGGTGTTGAACTTGAAACAAGTTTCAAGTTTCATCGAATCTTTCAATTCAATAATAATCTGGCATTGAGCAGGAATAAAATTAAAACATTTATAGATTATTATGATGATTATGATGCTGGAGGGCAGGTTGCCACAGTTTTCAACAATACAAATATTGCTTTCTCCCCGGCAATTGTAAATAATGCTATGCTCTCAATTTTACCCTGGAAAAATGGAGAGATCAAAATTATTTCAAAATATGTTGGTTCACAATTCCTTGATAACACATCCCGAAAAGACAGAAGACTTGATGCATTTATGGTCAATGATTTACACCTTTACCAGTCGTTTCAGCTCAAACAAATAAGATCAATCGATCTTTTTTTTCAGCTAAATAATTTTCTGAATGCTGCTTACGCGCCTAATGGATACACTTATTCTTACAAATTTGGCGGTGAGGTAAGTCGGAATAATTTTTATTTCCCGATGGCCGGCATCAATATAATGACTGGCTGCACCATAAATCTGTAACAGCTTTTTTATCATTTATCAGCTTTGTCAATTATAAAATAGAGAGCGATCCCATTGGATCGCTCTCTTAATTTAAGTTGCATCAAAGTTTTTATGATGAAAAAAACAATTATCAATATGTTGCTTTTTGTATCGCTGGGTTTCAGTTTGATGGGGTGTGGAGCATCCAGTAAAGTAACCTATAGCTGGACAAACAAAAACTATGAAAAACCTCAAAATATCTCAAAAATTTTCGTTGCTGCACTTTTAAAAAATCCACATGTTCGAGAGCACCTTGAAGAGAATATGGTGAGTACAACAAAGTCTCAGGGCTATATACCCGAAAAGAGCATGGACTATTTTACACCAAACTTGATTGATAAAGTTCCTACAAATGTTGAAACCATGATGGATAAAATCAAATCACTTAACTGTGACTTGATTTTCACAATCAACCTTGTAGACAAAACAAGTGAAACACGCTACATTCCAGGAGGAATGCCATATTATGGTCCGTTTCCAGGGTATGGACTGCATTTTAGAGGCTTCTATTCTTATTGGTATCCATTCATTTATGATCCAGGATATTATGTTACCGATAAGAAATATTTTATGGAAGGAAATTTATTTGATGCACACTCCGGAATGTTGCTATGGACTATCCAAACAGAATCACTAAACCCTGAATCAGTAGAAAAATTCAGCAAAGATTTAATTGATCTGATGCTACGCAGGGCCCTAAGCGATCTTGGAAAAACATCAATGGAATAAATCTCAGGTAATTTTACCCGGGGAATGTATCCTGCCAGGCTAGCATACCACCCGAAACATTGATTACATTTGTAAAACCCAACGATTCCAGTACCATACATGCCTGTCCACTCCTGTTTCCACTTCTGCAATAAATGATTATTTCCTGATCTTTCAGGTGATCAATTGTAGTGGTATCTCCAACCCTGATATCACCTAAAGGCAATAATATACCGCCTATATTAAAATCATCATGCTCCATGGGCTCCCTAACATCAAGTAAATTGAGGTTATCACCAGCTTCAATTCTGCTTTGAACTTCCTTTACATTCATTGTTTTCATCTATCTGAAATTTTATTTGTTTACATTATTTAACGAATCAGGTCTCGATTCAGGTTTTGATATACCAAGTTTAATATCAACCAATTGACCAGACCTGATTTTGTTTGTCTGCAGCTGCTCATTTATTGGCATAGGATTCTGCCAATAAACAAAACCTGCAGCTGTATCAGACAGATTATCATCCAACATCACAACACCCGGATTTAGTCCGTTTACCTCAATAACAAGCAAAGCTTCCTGATAATTCAAGCCAAATAAATCAGGTACAGGCAACTCATCTCCTACCACACCAGCTCCAATCTGTAAGTCAATTAAAGAGCCCATTCTAATGGGATCTCCCGGCTTTATCGATAACCCTCCTGATAATTGATCCTTAACTGCATTCTTGGCAATATCAGGAACAAAAGATGTATCACCAAGTTTGAGTCCGAGCGACCTTAACTCGAGCAATGCATTCCTAAGGCTCATTCCAATCAGATTCGGCATTGCGATAGTAGGAGGTATTAATCTGTTGATTGTCAGGTATATAACTCTATTTACCTTAACAGTAGCTTCAGGTTCTGGGAATTGCTTTAGAACCCTATTGGGAGCAATGCTATCAATGTAAATGGAATCCTGAATCACTACTTCAAATCCACCATTCTCCAACTCTTTTACAACCTTAGTGTAGTCTTTTCCAGTAACTTCTGGTACTGTAAGGTATTCTCCATGATTGGTAATAAAATTTAAAAAAAGGAGAAATATGGAAACAATTGCGATGGATATACCGGCACCTGCAAGTATATTTTGCCACAATGGTTTTTTCGTAATGGAAGAAAATATCATACTACAGATTGGTATTTACATTCATAGCTTCATCTATTAACATAGAATAGAATTCCATTAAAGTTATTCCAGCTGCTGCAACCTGTTGTGGAACAATACTTGCTGCACTTTGTCCTGGCACGGTATTAATCTCAAGCAAATAAGGCCGGCTGCTGGCTTCTTGATATATAAAATCCATTCTCACTATTCCTCTGCAATTAAAAACGGCATAAATACCCTTGGCTGCACTGTTTATTTGATCCCTGATTTCGTCAGA
>Ga0079300_10000704_pt1 | contig 12735 bp, 12 predicted proteins | sample Wag4_2014_7_11_FD_74799 | JGI IMG/M metagenome (GOLD analysis project Ga0079300, IMG submission 74799) | Fresh water microbial communities from Ohio, USA - Utica-2 Time Series HT 2014_7_11 | ecosystem: Environmental > Aquatic > Freshwater > Water tank | place: USA: Ohio | collected 2014-07-11
CTGCTGATATCTCATCTGATTCCTGACCGAAAAGGAAATCTAAATCGGCATCTTCGTTATTTTCTTCACTGGCAGATATTCGGGGAGCCACGATATAGGCCTGATGACCTTGTGCGACTTCCTCCCTGATTCGCTCCCAAGTTCTGTCCAAATAATGAGGCTTTTCTTTAACTGGGACTACATGAGTAGTAATCGGCTGTCGACCCAAAGGTAGTTCGCGAAGAGTTGAAACATCTAGATCTCCAAATACAGTCATTGCAACGGTGCGAGGAATTGGCGTTGCCGTCATAACAAGTAAATGTGGAGGAAGTATTGCTTTTTCTTTCAGTGCATCACGTTGTTCCACACCAAAACGATGTTGTTCATCAACAACTATTAATCCAAGGTTTTTAAACTCAACTTTTTCACCAAGCAATGCATGAGTTCCAATCACAATACCGGCAGAGCCATCTGCGGTCATCGCAAGTGATTCTTTCCGAGCAGCGGCGCTTTGAGAACCAGTCAAAAGAACAACGCGAGTAGCTTTTTCGCTTCCTCCCAACATTCCGCCCTGCGAGAGATTGCCCAATAGTTTTGTGATTGTTCGAAGATGTTGTCCGGCGAGTACCTCAGTTGGAGCAAGTAATGCAGCTTGCCCTCCATTATCTACCACTGAGAGCATCGCCCTTAAGGCGACAATTGTTTTTCCTGAACCAACTTCACCTTGGAGTAATCGATGCATTGGATGTGCTTGAGACAAATCTGACTCGATCTCTTTACTTACTGCCTTTTGGCCAGCAGTGAGTTCAAAGGGAAGTGAGGCATCAAATGAATCGAGTAATCCTGCAGCAATTTTCTTAATGGGATTTGAATTAAGTTTCTTAAGTTCATTACGACGTAGTACCAATAATGATTGCAGTAGAAATGCTTCATCAAAAGTTAAACGCTCTCTCGCCAATTCGGCATGATCTAGATCGGCTGGTTGATGCAATTGAACCAAGGCCTGGTGCAATGTTGGATAGCCATGCTTTTCTCTAATTGTTTCAGGAAGAAAATCTTCAACCTGTTCAAGAGAGCCGATTGCCAATTGCATGCACTGTGAAATCTTCCACGATGGCAATTTTGATGAAGCAGGATAAACAGGTAGATACTTTCCAGCAAAGCCCTCAACCGCCGTATCAACATCAGAACCATCTGGAATAAGTTCATAGTCTGGATGTGTCAGCTGTTTCTTATTGTTAAAAACACCTATCTTGCCTGCAAACAAGCCTTGTCGTCCGACTTTGAGATCTTTTTCGCGCCAGGCTTGATTAAAAAATGTGAGGGAAAGTTTGTCGGTTCCGTCAGTAACAACAACTTCCAGCATGCTTCCTTTACGTCCTCGCATCGGTCTATTTGTTGCTGAATAAATCTGCGCGAGAATAGTTGTTTCGTCTCCTTCACTTAACTGCGAAATATCCGATAGCTCTCCACGGACCATATATCGACGCGGGTAATGCCTCATTAGATCAGCGATGTTTTTTATTCCGAAGGTGGCCTCTAGAACCTTTGCAGTCCTGTCTCCAACTACCGATGAGACCTTGTTCTCTAGATTAGCCACGGGTTCATTCTCCCCTTTATGAGGTTTTAGATTGTGAAATTCTTAGGAATTGGCTCCTCAAATTTTGAGCAAAAACCACGCGTGTGTGAGCCTCTTTACGGTCAGCTAGTGACGAATTGGCATCTGCCCCTGCCCACGCGATACCCTTACGCCCTGTTCGAAAAGCACCGCTAGAGAACATGATTCATGTCAAACATTTAAAGGAGTTCTGCCATGGCAGCAACATGCGATATCTGTGGCAAAGGCCCCAGCTTTGGTAATAACGTCTCACACTCACAGGTGAAGACACGTCGTCGTTGGAATCCAAATATTCAACGCGTTCGCACTCTTGTCGGTGGAAGTACTAAACGCCAAAACGTCTGCACTTCATGCCTAAAGGCTGGAAAAGTAGTTCGTTAATTTCAAGCTTTATTGAAAATGGCGCCAGGTTTCTGGCGCTTTTTTCATTTCCATACCAATAACGCTTTGCCCATCAACGCGATCAACAACTCTGCCAACTTTAAATCCATTGAGATTTTGACCTGTTGCCAAAAAAACATGATCTTCTCCCCCTGCATAAATCCACTGCCAAACATCTAATCCAAGTGAATCTGCTAACTCCTTTAGACTTTCGAATTCAAGATTCTTTGCGATGAGCTCACTATCGATTTCAAATGTTACATTTGAGGCATCTGCGATTTGATCTGCTTGGATTAAGAATGCATCACTTATGTCGGTCAAACTATGCGCACCAGATGAAGCAAAAGCAACTGCTTCGGAGTAGTCCAGAGTGGGCGCAGAGAATTCGCTGACCGCATGGTTTGCAAAATCGTTATCACTGATCAACTCAGAACCAGAAGAGATCGAACTTTGAAGAATAGCTAAACCTGCAGCAGACCAGCCCGGCAGTGAGGACAGATAAATTCCATCACTTACCTGTGCACCAGAGCGCTTAATCGGAGTTTGAACATTACCTACTGCCGTAATTGAAATACTCTTGCTTTTGCCTTTAGCAAGATCGCCGCCCACAACTGAAGCACCACAACTGCTAGCTTCATGGGCAATGCCCTGTGCCAACTCCTCGATCCACTCTAAGGATTCATCACCAGTTAAAGTAAGTGCAACCACTAAATACTGAGGTTGCCCGCCCATTGCATAAACATCTGCAAGATTGGCGGCTGTGATCTTTCGTCCAATCTCAAAGGCACTACTCCATTCTGTTTGAAAATGGGTTCCTTCTACTGCAACATCATTTGTAATCACAGTCGTTTCGTTGGTTTTGACCACAGCACCATCATCGCCAATCCCAATATCGACCCCGCGATGCTTGCTCCCAAAAATGCCGGTGAGCAGTTCTATGACGCCCGCCTCGTTGAAGTTCATACCCCCTAGCCTAATCGACTAGAGAGAATAGGAAGTTCTGCGGTAGCGTTTGCGTACGGCCATACAATTAGAAATCAAGAAATTCCTTGGAATTTACATGAATTCAGATTGATAAAAACGGAAAGGTTCTCACATGTCAGTACAGGCGTTCATCTTGATTCAAACTGAAGTTGGAAAAGCAGCAGGAGTTGCTAATGCCGCGGCGAAAATCCCTGGTGTAACACTTTCTGAAGGTGTAACTGGACCTTACGATGTCATCATGCGTGCCGAGGCTGAAAGCATGGAGGAATTTGGTCGACTTGTTTTAGCTAAAGTTCAGGGAGTACCTGGTATTACTCGAACACTTACTTGCCCAGTAACTCATCTAAGCTAATAACTCGCTACTTCTTTTCCGTTTTTAATGCAGAGTTAATCAAGATTGATATCAACTCACTATAAGTAAGGCCACTTGCTGCCCACAATTTTGGATACACAGATGTTCCTGTAAATCCAGGCATCGTATTGATTTCATTGATAACAATTTCACCGCTAGGCGTGTAGAAGAAATCACATCGCGCAAGGCCGCTACAACCTAAAGCCTTGAAAGCTATCTTTGCCTGATCGGCAATCTTTTGAGCATCCGATTGGTTTATGTTGGCAGGAATCTGCACAGTAGTAGCACTATCAAGATATTTTGCTTGGAAGTCATAGAATTCAAAAGAAGGGTTAACAATTATCTCCCCTACAACTGATGCCTCTAGGACTCCTTCGCGTTCGATTACCCCACACTCAATTTCACGACCATCAATAGCTTGCTCCACTAAAACTTTGTCATCATAGGCAAGGGCATCAATGATGGCCGCTTCCAATAAATTGGAATCTTTGACTTTGTGTGTGCCTCTACTTGACCCACCACTTGCCGGTTTAACAAATACTGGGTAGTTCAAATCCCCCGTTAACTTCTGCCAATTAAGCGCCGTCACCTCGATGCCTTGGGCAATCATTAATCCAGATTGAGCGAAAATCGCTTTTGCAATTGATTTATCCATTGCATGAGCAGAAGCTTCAACACCACTTCCGACATAGGCAATCCCGCGCTCTTCTAATAATTGTTGGATCTGACCATCTTCACCAAACTCACCGTGTAAAACAGAGAAAACACAGTCGATAGGAATGTGTGTGCCATCTAGTTCAAAGCCATTCTCAGTTAGCTCAATCTGATTGTTGATTAATTCAATAGTCGGCAATTTCCCATTACTGATTGAGAGTTGATAGTCATCAGGTAATAAAACCCACTGTCCAGATTTAGTAATTCCAATAAGTACAGGCTCAAACAATTCTCTGTCTATACCCGATAGAACACCTGAACCTGACAGAGCTGAAACCTCATGCTCACTGCTGGGACCGCCACAGATAATGGCGATCTTCTTTTTTGTCATTGGATGAAATTCTCGGATTTGATGCTGATTTCCATGAGGCGATCTAATGCCTGAGACGGAGTAATTGTTTCAGAAACTACATCTGCCACGGCTTCAATTACGGGTACTTCAACTCCCACACGGTGTGCAATCTCAAGAACGGCACTTGAAGATGCAACACCTTCCACAGTTTTTGCAACATCTCTTTTAGCGATCTCCATCGAACCACTTCGTCCGAGAACTTCACCAAATGTTCTGTTGCGAGATAAAGGTGAACCACAACTTGCAACAAGATCTCCCATACCGGCTAGTCCTGCTGCACTAAGTGGGTCTGCTTTGTGCGCCGCGCACAACCGTGCCACTTCATTCAAGCCTCGCGTAATCAACATCGCTTGAGTGTTTTCACCTAAATTCATTCCGATAGACATTCCAACCGCCAAAGCGATTACAGATTTAATGGCACCAGCTAGCTCGCATCCCAAAACATCCACAGATGGATACACTCGATAATACGGAGTTGAAAACAAATTCTGAACTTTTTCTGCCAATGCCATTGTTGGCGCTGCTGCGATTGCACCTGCTGGCTGGCGCAAAATAAGTTCATTGGCAAGATTTGGGCCCGTAATAATTGCCACATTCTTAGTCTCTAAAACTTCTTCGATGATCTCTGTCATTCGAGACAGAGTGCTTTCTTCGATTCCTTTGAGTGTACTTATATAGGTAGCGTTTGGTTGAACCAATGGTTTCCAAACATTGAGATTTTCTCGCAATACCTGAGCTGGAATCGCGACGATATAAACGTTTGAATAATCCAAAGCCTCTTTGAGATCTGTTGTTGCCTTCAATCCAACTGGCAAGACATTTTCACCTAAATATTTAGAGTTTGTGTGGGAGCTATTTATTTCATCAACCACTTTTTGATCACGGCCCCAGATCAATACATGGTTGCCGGCATCACTTAGCACCTGTGCCAAAGTTGAGCCCCATTGTCCGGCGCCCAAAACAGTTACTTTGCTCATTTCTTCCTTGCCTTCTTAAAGTTACCTGTCCGGGGTAGATCAGAGTTGTGAGGATCAAAAATCTCCACTGGTCTTTTCTGACCTCGAAGCTGCTCTAATAGCTCGGTGATCGCTCGCATTGCAAAGGCAGTTGCCTCCACAAGTGCTGCTGGATCATTTTCTTTTCCATACCAAGGTGAAAAATCTAGCGGTTTGCCTGCCAAGATCTTAATTGGTGTTCGGGGAAAGAGCTTAATTTTCTTCTCATAGGTTGGCATAACGATCTGTGAACCCCACTGGGCCACCGGAATAACAGGGGTCTGAGTAATGATCGCAAGCCGAGCTAATCCGGTTTTTGCCACCATCGGCCAACCGTCTGGATCGCGTGTCAGAGTACCTTCAGGGTAAACGCCAAGACAGTGGCCGGCTTCTAATAACTTAACCGCATGTTGGACTGCCTTTGATGCATCCTTACTTTCACGAACCACGGGAACTTGTCCTGCAGCCAAAAGAAGTTTGCCGATTACTGGAATTTTAAATACGCCCTCTTTCCCAATGAAACGAGGGGCACGGCCATTACCGTAGAGAAAGTGTCCAAAGAAAAGTACATCCATGTATGAAACATGATTACTGGCAATGATTATCTTTCCAGAACGCGGAATGTTTTCTGAGCCTTGCCATTTTCTTTTCGAGATTAAAGTCATCAGCGGAATTAGAACAGAGCTTATAAACCGAATAGTTTTATTTGAACCCAACGGTTTGCCGACAGGCGGTGCGTATGAAACCTTGTAGTCAGCCACGAGATTAATAGTAGTCAATAACAGAAAAAACGGGGCTAGCATCTGCTAGCCCCGTCGATAAATCTTGTTAGATTTACTTCTTCTTAGCCTTTTTTACTTTCTTAGCTGCTTTACGAGCGGCTGGCTTTGCTTTTTTAACGGCCTTCTTTGCGCTCTTCTTAGCTGATTTCTTTGCGGCCTTCTTTGGAGCTGCTTTCTTCGCAGCAGCTTTTTCAACCTTTGGTTCTGGCTTTGGAGCAGGACCTAATTTACGCTCACCAGAAATTACATCTTTGAGTCCCTTCGCAGGAAGGAAGCGAGCCTTCTTAGAAGCCTTGATCTTGATCGTTTCGCCAGTAAATGGGTTACGTCCCATACGTGCTTTGCGATCTACTTTCTTGAACTTACCAAAGTCGTTAATCATCACATCTTCGCCCTTTGCAAGACTGCGAACGATTGTGTCGAAAACAATATCTACAGCATGTGCTGCTTCTTTCTTGCTGTCATTAAAGTGTGGAGCTAGCGCCGCAATGAATTGGGCCTTGTTCATAGAAATCCCCTTATTACGCGTAATTAGTTAAGCAATTGCTTAACGTGTGGTCAAAACTTACGCGCAAAAATGGGGTGATTCGTTCTTTGATTAGGGCGTGTCGCAGTTATTTATTTTTACTGTTTTCGCCAAAAACTGCGTTTTTTATGCGTAGAAAACTCTAAACAAGAGATTGAGGGTATTCAAACTTAACTCTCACCCATCCAAAAAACATTGAAATTACGCTTGTTTTTGAGGCTTTATGACTTTATTGGAAGAGTTTTTGGTTTAAACGCTGAACGATTCTTTTCAAAGGCATCAATTGATTCAGTCTGTTTCATGGTCAAACCAATGTCGTCTAAGCCCTCCATCAAGCGCCAACGTGTGTAATCATCGATTACAAAAGGCAGAGACTTACCTGAGTACTTAACAGTTCGACTCTCTAGATCCACAGTAATAGGGGTAGTTGGATCCGATTCAATAGTTAGCCAAAGCGCTTCCACCTCGGCAATATCTAGAATTACAGTAAGCAATCCGCCTTTAAGTGAGTTGCCGCGAAAAATATCTGCAAATCGGCTGGAGATAATGACTTTAAATCCGTAGTTTTGTAGCGCCCATACAGCATGTTCACGAGATGAACCCGTCCCAAAGTCTGCGCCCGCCACCAGAATTGTGCCTTTCGTGAAAGCTTCTTGATTGAGCACAAACTCTGGATCGTTACGCCAAGCTGCAAATAACCCATCTTCAAATCCGCTACGTGTTACGCGCTTCAAATAGACGGCAGGGATAATCTGATCGGTGTCAACGTTACTGCGGCGCAAAGGAACTCCTGTGCCTATGTGCTGAATAAATTTTTCCATAGTTCTTTACTCCTTACAGATCCGCTGGCGATGAAAGAGTTCCACGCAACGCAGTTGCGGCTGCAACTAGTGGACTAACCAAGTGAGTTCGCCCGCCTTTACCCTGACGGCCCTCAAAATTTCTATTGGATGTAGATGCAGATCGCTCACCAACTGCAAGTTGATCTGGATTCATTCCTAAACACATAGAACAGCCAGCGTTACGCCATTCGGCGCCGGCTTCCAAGAATGTTTTGTCTAGGCCTTCTGCCTCGGCCTCAAGACGAACTCGAGCAGAACCAGGTACAACCAACATCCGCAAAGTTGGCGCTATTTTTTTGCCCTTTAATATTTCAGCTGCAGCTCGAAGATCTTCAATGCGACCGTTTGTGCAAGAACCTAAAAAGACAGTATCGATTGCGATTGATTTCAGTGGTGTTCCAGCTTCTAGACCCATATAGACAAGCGCGCGCTCAGCAGCCGTGCGTGCTTCGGTATCGGTGATGTCAGCAGGATTTGGAACCTTTCCACTTAGCGGCAAGCCCTGTCCAGGATTTGTACCCCATGTAACAAATGGTTCTAGATCATTTGCATCTAGGTTTACCTCAACATCAAATTGTGCATCCTTATCGGTATACAAAGTCGACCAGTAAGCAACTGCAGCATCGAAATCTTCAGGTGCGTGAGGCTTACCCTTTATGTAATCAAATGTTGTTTGATCAGGTGCAATTAGTCCTGCGCGAGCACCTGCTTCAATCGACATATTACAAACAGTCATTCGTGATTCCATAGACAGTGCGCGAATTGCACTTCCACGGTACTCAATGACATAACCTTGTCCGCCGCCAGTTCCAATCTTTGCAATGACTGCAAGAATAATATCTTTTGATGTGACCCCTGGCTTGAGTGTTCCTTCTATATTAATTGCCATTGTCTTAGGACGTTGCAAGGGTAAAGTCTGAGTTGCCAAGACATGCTCAACTTCAGATGTTCCAATACCAAAAGCTAATGCACCAAAAGCACCATGAGTAGATGTGTGTGAGTCTCCACAAACAATTGTCATTCCCGGCTGTGTTATTCCAAGTTGTGGCCCAACTACGTGAACCACCCCTTGATCTTTATCTCCGAGTGAATGGATTCGAATACCAAACTCTTTGCAGTTTGCGCGCAAAGTATCGACCTGTAGTTTTGAAACGGGATCTGCAATAGGTTTATTAATATTTAATGTTGGGACGTTATGGTCTTCTGTTGCAATCGTTAAATCTGCGCGGCGAACTTTGCGATTAGAAAGACGAAGTCCATCAAATGCTTGTGGGCTAGTTACTTCATGAATTAAATGAAGATCGATATACAGTAGATCCGGTTCACCATCTATTTGGCGAACAATATGCTCTGCCCAAATCTTCTCCGCTAATGTTTTACCCACGGCCGACTTGCTCCTTTATCTATCCCACTTGCTGTATCAAATAATGGGATGCTAATATCACTCTGTGAACAAGAAGAATAGCGGAGTTGGCGTATTAGACAAAGCCGTAGCTATTTTGAGCACGTTGGAGTCAGGTCCGCACTCCTTGGCAGAGTTAGTGGCAGCAACGGGAATTGCTCGGCCAACTGCCCACCGACTGGCCGTGGCACTTGAGTTTCACCGAATGGTTGCTCGGGATTTAACGGGTCGCTTCATTGTGGGCCCTCGCTCAGGTGAATTAGGAGCAGCAGCTGGAGAAGATCGTTTACTGGCTGCAGCCACTCCTGCTTTATCAGCACTTCGCGATGCAACAGGTGAGAGTGCTCAGCTGTACCGTCGTCAAGGAGATTTACGAATCTGCGTTGCAGTTGCAGAGCGATTGTCAGGACTTCGTGATTCAGTTCCAGTGGGCGCCGCATTAACAATGCAGGCAGGCTCTGCGGCGCAAATTCTTCTTGCGTGGGAAGACTCAGAAAAAATTCATAGAGGATTAACCAATGCCCGTTTTACTGCAACTCAGTTATCTGCAGATCGCCGACGTGGATGGGCGCAATCTGTCGGAGAGCGCGAAGCAGGCGTTGCCTCTGTTTCCGCACCTGTACGCGGGCCTAATGGAAAAGTTATTGCCGCAGTAAGCATAAGCGGCCCGATCGAACGTCTAGGACGTCAACCAGGCCGCATACACGCTGCTGCTGTTGTAGCTACTGCGGCTCGTCTGAGCGAACACCTAGCTCGCGAATAACTCTAGAAATCACCGAAAAGGAAAATCCCTTTCGCTGAAGAAGAGATTGAATTCTGCGAATCTGAACCTCGCTATCCAAGCGACTTACAGTTGAGTACTTTCGCATACCCAGTGCAAAAGCCGTTCGATACTCAGACTCATCATCGATCTCATCTAAGGCTTCATCGATGCAGTTTTGATCAACCCCACGAGTTCGAAGTTCGCTAGCGATAATGCGCTTAGAGATCTTCTTTGCATTATGGCGGGACTGAGTCCATGCCTTGGCAAACTCGGCGTCGTTAATCAAACCAGCTTCTTGAAGTCGAAAAACCGTAGCTTGTGCGACTTCTTGATCGATGCCACGCTTTTTTAAGTGGGCCAGAATCTCACCCTTACTCTTTGCGCGAGCTACCAATGCATTAAGTGCAATGGTGTGAGCAATTGAGTAAGGGTCAGAATCCTGATCAACCTTTGCGTAATCAAGCATGATTAATTAGAAATCAACCTCTGAAGTAGCTTCATCGATTGCAGCTACCAACTCTGGGTCCACTTCTACAGCAACAAAGTGGGCTCGAATCTTGCCTTCAATCTCATTGGCTAGATCTGGGTTGTCTAGAAGGAATGCACGGGCATTTTCCTTGCCTTGACCCAACTGATCGGCTTCATATGTATACCAAGCACCGGCCTTTTTAACGACACCGATCTCAACACCCATATCGATAAGTGAGCCTTCGCGTGAAATACCTGTTCCATAAATGATGTCAAACTCTGCCTGCTTAAATGGTGGAGCCATCTTGTTTTTAACAACCTTGACGCGAGTACGGTTACCAACTGATTCAGTACCATCCTTAAGCGTTTCAATTCTGCGAATATCTAAGCGAACTGAGGCATAAAACTTAAGTGCTTTACCACCAGTTGTAGTCTCTGGAGATCCAAAGAAAACACCAATTTTTTCACGCAACTGGTTGATAAAGATTGCTGTTGTCTTGGATTGATGCAAGGCTCCAGTTACTTTACGAAGTGCTTGTGACATCAAGCGAGCTTGCAGACCCATATGGGAATCACCCATCTCGCCTTCAATTTCTGCGCGAGGAACAAGAGCTGCTACGGAGTCAACCACAACTAGATCTAGTGCACCTGAGCGAATTAACATGTCCATGATTTCGAGTGCTTGCTCACCTGTATCTGGTTGTGAGACTAGAAGCGCATCGATATCTACACCAAGCTTCTTGGCATACTCTGCATCGAATGCATGCTCTGCATCGATAAACGCACAGATACCACCGGCTTTTTGAGCATTTGCAATCGCGTGCAACGTCAATGTTGTTTTACCTGAAGACTCTGGTCCATAAATCTCTACGATTCGACCACGTGGAAGTCCGCCAATGCCAAGTGCAATATCTAATGCAATTGAACCAGTTGGAATAACTTCAATAACTGCGTTCTGCCGATCAGACATCTTCATAACTGAGCCTTTACCAAATTGACGTTCGATCTGGGCTAGGGCTGTGTCCAACGCTTTTTGGCGTTCATTGTTGGCTTTATCTTGTGCACCTTCGTTTGCTTTGTTGCTTTTTTCAGTAGCCACTTACATTCCTTTCGATAGAACGCTCTGCTGTGTGCAGATCGTTTGGTGTCGGCCCAGAAGGTACGGAGACCCAACGACGGACCGCTTCAACTCGAGAACGAGTGTGGAGAAACGGGCGGAAGTTGGAACCGCTCTGGCTGAACGCTGCAATCCCTTGCAACGGAGTCAATTCTATCCGAACATCTGTTCGAAAGGTAACAGGAGCCACTGACAATTCTGGCCGTGTCGCAGCGGTACTCAACGGCCATACTTACCCCGTGTTGATCCTTTTGCCCCCAAGCGAGAAGAAATCACCGATCGCCGGCCCTGCAATTACCGTCTATACGGGGGTCCTCTATCAGGGGCTGGGCTGGTCCACTCTTCCTAAAGCGGCGCAAAACCGGGGAGCTAAGGCGATCACCATTATCTCGGCCAAATATGGCGCGATCTCCCCTACAACAGTTATCAGGGCCTACAAGGAAAAAATTGATAACAACGCAATGCGACCAATAGTTGGTACCGCACTTGATAAAAATAAGGCTGAGTTAATTATCGATTGCCGATCATCAACATATCAAAGCGTATGGCGCTCGCCTGTAGAAAAAACAGTTGAAATCAAGGTCTATACAAAAGTTGACGGGGTGAAGAAAACAATCACGCATATGTCAAAAAAGACACGAGGTGAAGTTGTTCGAGAGATTTTGTTATCAAAGACTGCCCCTAAGGATCCTGGGCAATTGGCACAAATTCTAAAACCGAGCTTTACCTGCAGGTTAATTAAAGGTGATGAAACTAATCCTTGGATATTGGAGATTTATATCTGATCAGAGATGATCGGATACGAGAGTGTCTAATTCGAAGTGTCTAATTCGAAGTGTCTAATTCGAAGTGTTTTAAGCGATGCGGGCCGTGCGCTTTATGAGATCTACAGTTAAATCAGGATAGTTCCACATGATTACGTGGGCACAGTTTTCAACCACTATCCACTCTGCATGTTCTGGTGCCACTTCCCGCTTCTGTGCAATGTTTTCTGGCAACGTTAAGTCGTAGTCACCAAAGACGATAGAAACATCAACGGAATTATCTATTTGAGAGTCGAATTTTTTACCAAGCAGGCCCCTCCATGTTGGCATGTATCCCTTCGAATTTGCCATTGCAATGACAGAATCCCGGCAGGATTCAAAACTAAGCTCTCGCCATAAGTGTGTGATTTTTTTGTAACCCAACGCCTTTAAGGCGGGTATCCGGTATGCAGTCCGCATGAAGTATTGAGAAATCTTGGCAAGTATTCTTGCAAACAAACTTGGAGGAAATTTAGATGTGGGTACTTGATGCCAAAGCCCGGCAGGAGCTAACGCGGTCACACTTGAAACGTTTTTTGGTGCGACCGCTCCCATCTCTAAAGCAATCCATCCGCCTAACGAGTTTCCAGCAACATGCATCTGTGAGACGTTGTGCTGGGTGCGCATAGTCGAAACAATCAAGCGGGCCAATGACTT
>Ga0079300_10000706_pt1 | contig 12730 bp, 7 predicted proteins | sample Wag4_2014_7_11_FD_74799 | JGI IMG/M metagenome (GOLD analysis project Ga0079300, IMG submission 74799) | Fresh water microbial communities from Ohio, USA - Utica-2 Time Series HT 2014_7_11 | ecosystem: Environmental > Aquatic > Freshwater > Water tank | place: USA: Ohio | collected 2014-07-11
ATCCAATTCAAAGATGGTAACGCCACTCCTAAAGGGGACAAAAATTATTTAGTCAATGCTGCTTTAAAAATGTACAGCAAAATGGGGGAAGAAATTGGCGAATTTTTCCAAGCTATGGTTAATCAGGAATTATTAGATTTAGAAGCAAAACCTGGTAAACGAGGTGGTGGTTATATGACCTTCTTCCCACGTTATCAAATGCCATTTGTCTTCTCAAATTTTAATGGTACTGCCGGCGACGTTGATGTTTTAACTCACGAAATCGGTCATGCTTTCCAAGGATTTATGTCTAGAAAAATTAAGCCAGTTGAATATCGTGATCCCACCATGGAAGAAGCAGAAATTCACTCCATGTCGATGGAATTTTTCGCCACACCCTATATGGAGTCATTTTTCAAAGAAGACAAAGATAAATATTTATTCGGTCATTTAGAAGGGGCGATTAACTTCTTACCATATGGCGTCACTGTTGACGAATTCCAACACTGGGTTTATGAAAATCCAACAGCCACCCATGATCAACGTTGTGCCAAATGGCGTGAAATTGAAATGAAGTATACTCCTTACAAGAAATATACTGGTTTCCCACTTTATGAAAAGGGTACACGTTGGATGCGCCAATCTCATATTTATGGTGCTCCATTTTATTACATTGACTATACCTTAGCCCAAGTGATTGCCCTTCAATTCTTAGGATTAATGAAGAAAAATCATGACAAAGCATGGAAAAAGTATGTCAAAGTATGTTCATTAGGTGGTAAATATCCCTTTACTCAACTTTTAGAAAAGGCAAAGTTAAAAAATCCATTTATGGATGGCACCATCAAGAAAACTTTTAGACCAGTTAAAAAATTACTAAAAGTTTACGGCGAAACCTTTAAAGCCTAATCTCCATTTCATAACTAAAACTTAAGGTTAGAACCTTAAGTTTTTTTATTTTTATTCTTATCAAAAAGGAAATTGACTTGTCAAGAAAATCATTTATTTTTTTCAAGATAAATTCTCTTTACAATTGCCTCTCTATGGTATGATAAGTGCATAACTTATTGATATATTTGGAGGCTCAACGATGGAAGTAAGATTGGAAAACTTAACCAAAGTTTTTGAAAGTAAAAATTCAGCCCGCACCATTGCTGTTAATCAATTTAATTTCACCATTCCCGATGGGAAACTAGTAGGACTTTTGGGCCCTTCAGGTTGTGGTAAATCTACCACCTTATATATGATTTCTGGATTACTATATCCAACACATGGAAGAATTTTCTTTGGAGATGAAGATGTAACAGAACTCTCTCCAGAACAACGTGGTATTGGATTGGTGTTTCAAAACTATGCTCTCTATCCTCATATGACGGTCAAAAAGAATATCTTGTTTCCTTTGGAAAATATGAATTTAAAAAAGAAATCAATCGAGGATGCGACAAAATTAGCTCATTTTGCAATTTCACCAAAAGAAGCAAAAGTTTATTATCAATACATTAAAGAAAGTACGAGTTTAAAGAATAAATATAAGCGCCTAGAAAGTGAAGCAAAAGCAGTCTATCAATCCAAACTACTTGAAATCTCTAAAACAAAGAAACGAAACGAAAAAGCCACCAATTCAACCTCATCAGAACGGCAATCCTTTAAAGATCAACTAAACGACTTTAAACTTAGTTTTGAGAAGGAAATGCAAAACATAACTCCTGATAAACTACAAACTATTGTCTCTAAAATGAATGATGCTTATGCTGCGATTGAAAAGCCTTATCAAAATCATAAACAAAAAATTATGATGCAATTGTTGTTGAACCCGATACATTGGTTTGATTTTAATCATCACTTTTGGAAGGCTTTAAAACCAATTGTACCTGAAGCAATCAAACAAGTAGAAGAAGCACGCTATAAAGATTACCAAAAGCAGATGCATGATGAGGCGATTGCCATGGCAAAACTGGTTGGTATCGAAGATCAACTCAATAAAAAGCCTGCACAGTTATCTGGTGGTCAACAACAACGTGTGGCAATTGCCAGAGCTTTGGTTAAAAAACCAAAAGTACTCTTACTTGATGAACCTTTATCAAACTTGGATGCACGGTTAAGATTGCAAACAAGGGAAGAAATTAAAAGGATTCAAAAAGAAATTGGTATTACAACTGTCTTTGTCACCCACGACCAAGAAGAAGCGATGTCGATATCAGATGAGATTGTATTAATGAATTTTGGTGCTGAACAACAAAAAGGCAATCCACAAGACGTATACAATCAACCTGCTAACTTATTTGTTGCTAAATTCTTAGGCACACCACAACTTAATTTGTACCAAGGTGCTTTAAAAAATGGAAAAGTTATGATCCAAGATCAAGTTGTTTTTGAATCAAGTTCTTTAAAAAGCAAATCGCTGGACGAAGTATTAATTGGCGTTCGACCAGAAGGTTATGAAATGGATGAAAAAGGGACGCTGACACTTCAACCTCAATTTATTGAGATGATTGGTCGAGATGTTTCGCTCGTGGCAAGTCATCCCCAAGCGCAAACGCCTAGTATACGCATTATCCTAAACAGTGATGATTTTTCAGTGAAACCTAACCAGTTGATTAAGGTAAGATTGAAACCACATAAAACTTTTATTTTTGAAAAAACGACGGGCCGGAGATTAGCATAATGCTAGACCATAAGCGCGATCTAAAAGCTTGGTTATATCTTTTAATACCTTTATTTCTTCTTACAATTTTTACCTTTTATCCTCTTATCAAAACCTTTTTAATTTCACTTTTCTCTGAATACAATGCCCTCACGGATGATTTTGGTAGGTACTTTGATTTGTATGCTTATACCGCCATATTTAACGATCGATTTTTCATCAATGCTTTAACCAACACTTTGGTGATTGTTTTTGTTTCTGTTCCTGCCTCCACTATTTTGGCCTTACTGATTGCAGTAAGTTTAAATTCAATCAAACCTTTACAGAAGATTTTTCAAACGATCTTCTTTATTCCATACGTCACCAACGCTTTGGCGATTGGCATGGTTTTCAATGTGATGTTTTCCCACCCCTTAGTTGGTGGTGTAGCTGCTGAGGGACTTATCAATACGCTATTTCAAACTGCCATCGATTGGGTTGGTCCAACTGCAACGGTAGAACGGTGGCGAACCGTTGTTTTAATTTATACGATTTGGAGTGCATTGCCATTTAAAATCCTAGTTTTTATAGGCGGACTTCAAAATATTTCTAAACAGTATTATGATGCGGCTAAAATTGATGCTGCCCCAAAGTGGAAAGTGATGACAAGAATTACAATTCCGCTTTTGTCCCCTATAATCAGTTACATTCTTATCACTTCATTTATTGGATCTTTTAAAGCCTATGAATCTGTCTTATCAGTTGTTGGTACGGTTGGTAGGAGTTTAGATCGTAATCGTTGGACTGCTGTTGCCTATGTTTACGATAAGATTGGTATTTCAGGTTTAGATATTAATAACATTTCTTATTATTCGAGAGGTGCTGCGGCTGCGGTTGTGTTGTTTTTCATCATTATGATCTTCACTTTTTTGAATTTGTACATTTCAAAAAAGACAGTTCACTATTAAGGAGTTCGATATGGCAAAAGCAATACATTTAAACATTAATCAAGATTATCAATTTGACCAAAAACTTAAAATTCAAAGAACTGCTCAATTATTTCGAAATATACTCCTTTACACTTTTTTAACGGTGATGGCGTTTGTGGTTATTGTTCCATTTTATTGGATGTTGAATGTTTCTTTTCAAAGTAGTAATGAAGTATTAAACTCGTTAAATGTGAGCTTTTTCCCTAAAGTCTTTTCTCCTCAAAACTATTTAAATGTCTTTTTGTACAGTTCAGCTGCGCAAGGGAATATCGATTTTAGTCGCTATTTATTTAACACAGTGTTGGTTGCTTTTTTTACCACCTTGGGCGGGACGTTCTTTTCGATTCTGGTAGCCTTTGCTTTGGCTAGGTTAAATTTTAAAGGTCGGGATTTAATCTTCACCATTTTACTTGCAACGATGATGATTCCAGGTGAAATGTTGGTAATATCTAATTTCGTCACCGTATCTAGATTGGGTTGGGTTAACGCCAATGATGCTGGATCTTATCTTGCGGTCATTATTCCGTTTTTGGTTTCCATTTTTCACATCTATTTGCTAAGGCAAACATTTAAACAAATACCTAATGAACTCTACTATGCTGCTAAAGTTGATGGATGTACGGATTTTAAATACTTATGGAAAGTGATGGTACCGATGGCTAAGTCATCGATTGTCACCATTATTATCTTAAGGATCATGGGTACATGGAATGCGTATATTTGGCAGGATATTGTTGCAAACGAAAAATATAAGTTAGTGACGACATGGTTAAGAAGTTCGTTTGTTGATTTGGCTGATACTGGTTCAGGTCGAGTATTGACTAATTATCAAATGGCTGCAACGGTGATTGTCACCGTTCCACTTTTATTACTCTTCATTTTCTTTAGAAAGTACATCATGAGTGGCGTTTCTCGCAGTGGCGTAAAGGGTTAACAATTTCTTAACAAAAACCTCTCTTTACAATTGGACACCATGTTATAATTTTTGAGGAGGAAATCGAATGTTACTTAAGACATTTCAATTCAAAGCAATTGCATTTGCTTCTTTAACGCTTTTACTCGCTGCTTGTGAAACTAGACCAAGCAGTGAAAATCCGACTTCGATGGATCAATCGACGAGTGAAAACTCGGGTGATTCAACGACTTCCATTTCAAGTAGTGCAAGTATCGATCCTACCGCCCCTAAAATCGTTAATTGGTATAATCTTCCCCAAGATACAGTCTTGGACACCACAACAGAAGTCACCATTAATTTTTGGCATCGTATGGGCGCAAGTAGCCAAGCGATTGTGCAAAAGTGGATTACTGAATTCAAAGTTTTATATCCTCACATCACCGTTGTGGAAGAACGAGTAGCAAACGATTACACTGCTGTTGCTGACAAAGTAGCGCTATCGATTACCGCCGGTACAGAACCGGATATTGTAGAAGGCTACCCAGACTCAGTTGCACGTTACGCTCAAGCCAAAGCACCTCTCGCACTCAATAATTTTATCAACCATCCCGAATATGGTTTAACCCAAGAACAACAAGATGACTTTTTACCTGGTCTTTGGGCGGAAGGTCGTAGTTATGACAATGCCGGAACTATTCTTTCCTTACCCTTCACCAAATCAACCGAAGGTCTATTTTATAACGCCCCTTATTTCGCTCAACATGGGTATGACGTGCCTAGAACTTGGGATGAATTATTTGCCATCGCTGAAGATATCAAATCAAGAGAACCAAACGCCATTCCATTTGGTTATGATTCAGAAGATAATTTATTCATTACTGCTGCAAAGCAATGGGATGCTCCATACACTGGTTATAACGCTACCACAGGACGTGGTGAAGTTTTATTCAACAATAATGAAGCCAAAGATATGGTGAAATATTTCAAAGATAAAGTTGATCGTGGCTTGATGATCACTCGAGCTTTAAATGCAGATGCATATACCTCCGACATCTTTAAGACCAATTCGCGGCTTTATATGTATGTTGGTTCAACTGGTGGTACCCGATATGCTTATATCGGAGCCAGTGCCTCAGTTTTTGATTCCGGTTATCGGGTCGGCGTTGCACCATTACCATCACAAACCCTTGAACGTCCAGCACAAATTCAACAAGGACCCAATATCACCTTATTACGTAAAGGCAATAATACCCAACGGATGCTTGCTGCTTGGTTATTCGCTAAGTATATGACTGGTGCTGAACAATCTGCAGAATTCTCGATTCCTTCAGGCTACGCCCCAATTCGCTTTTCCGCTTATCAAACCCAACGTTGGCAAAACTATGAAGCCACCATTGTAGCCAACCCAACAACCTCTGCCGATGCCCAAAATAAATTAGTTAGGGAAGCGATTGAAATGTTTTTAGAAAATAGCCAAAACTTTTTCACCTCTGCTGTGTTTAACCTAAGTTCAAAAACACGAACTGAAGTAGGTGCTCTTTTAGTGAAAATATTTGCTTATGATGCTGCTGATGAAACCGATTTGAATAGCTACATAAACACCCAATTTGGTGAAAGCTACGACTTTATTGTTAACTAATTATGGAAAACCAATCAAATAAACATAAAGGAGGTCAATTTATGTCAAAGAAATTTGGTTTGATGTCAGTCTTACTCGGGAGTATGTTACTTGTTGCTTGTGGAGAAACGGTTTCTTCTAGCAACCCAACAAGTACGCCAACGAGTACAACGACCTCGACAACCTCAACGGTTACGAGTGTCACCCCATCGAGTTCGAGTGTTTCTTCATCTGAAATTGATGAAGCGCAAGAATTCTTGGATATTGCTTATGATAGCTTGGGTGGTTTGATTGCAGATCCATCCAATATTACTGCTGGTTTCCAAGTACCATCTAATCTTGCAAACGGAGTGACTGCAACATGGGCTTCAGCCAATCCAGGCGTGTTATCCTTTGGACAACCTGCCCAAGACACTGGCCTGATCAATACAGTTGTAAATCGTCCAAGTAATGGAGATGGCGATGCTCAATTTAACATTTCGGCAACTTTATCTATTCCTGCCACTTTAACAAGCGGAAATTTGACGAGAGTTTGGACGATTGAAATCACCGTTAAGGAAAACGAAGTACCTGAACTCGTGATTGAAAATGTTGAAGATATTCTTGCGATTCGAGACGTTGCTTATGACGGCACTTTAAATGTCACCTTAGATGATTTAACAGTGATTGGTAAATCTGCTGGTGATGCGTTTGTCTATGACGGCACAGGTACCATTATGATTTATGGTGGCGCTGCTTCATCATTAGTCGTTGGCAATGTTTATACCATTTCTGGTATTGCTGAGTGGTATTTCGGTTTATGGGAAATCACCGATTCAACTGCTACCTTACAAGCAGAATCTCAAGCCCAATATCCAAATAAAGAAACTGTCGATAGCGTCGATACCAAAGTTGCTTCTTTAGTTGCAGATGGTAAACACTTATCCGCATTTGCCAATGCTGCAGCGGGAAACTTTGAACCTATTTATGCATCATTAACTGGTAAAGTTTATATGATTCCAGGCGATTCGGGTAACTATAACACTTGGATCTTAGATGATGAAAATACAGTTGGTTACGTTGCTGGTTCCGCTTCTGGAGAAACCAAAACACCAGCTAATGCTTTCATGCTTTATTATCAAACCCCAGATTTCAATTTAATTAGACAATATAATGGCATCGTTATTACCATCGATGTTATTATCTATACTTATCGTTCTAACAACCATGCTTTCGCGATTTATTACATCGGCGGGCCCAATGGCGTTAGTGCCATCCTGAGTGATGAACAAAAACAAACCATTGATGCCAATGCAATATCCTTGCCCACCTCAATCACTGAAGCCACAACATTAACCTTATCAACACAAGGAACCAACGGGTCCACCATTACATGGTCATCTTCGAATAATGCGGTTATTGATCCTGTTACCGGAATTGTAACTATTCCAAGTCCTGCACAAGTGATTACGCTCAGTGCCTCTATTGTTGCTGGTCAATTAACAGCAATTACCCGGACATTTGATATCGTTGTCGGTGAATTAGAAAATACTACCATGGCAACATTATTAACCAAATCTGTTGGCAATATTGCTTATTCCGAAGCTGAAGTTATGTGGTTAGCCGCAAATAAACGATCTGCAATTTTAGCAGATGCAACTGGTTATGGTTTCATCTTTAACTCTGTGGCTCTGGATATTTCAGTTGGACAATTTATTGGCGCAAATTATACCGTTGGAATTTTCAATGGTTTAGTGCAAATGACTGCCGTTAAATTACTGAATCCAAAAGGAACCGATCCAAATATTACCCCAACAGCACAAGTTTGGACTGCAACAGAAGCAATTGCATTAACAACAGCATCTGTTTGGGCTCCATCATTAGTTACTATGGAACTCATTGGTTATGCTAATAACAACTTTACAAATGGCTATCTGGCTGGTTTTGGTACTAAATTTGTTCAAACCAATAACGCTCCAACAACTTTAAGAAACAAGAAATTTACAATTACAGCTTGGACAACTGGTCGTGGCTCTGGAAATCCTGCTCCATCTATTACCTTAGGTTCTTTAGTCGCTGATGACTTTACTCCAATTGTTGCGGCTGCTACCGATCTCACCGATGTTGAAATCTTAGCATTAGCAACTCAACGTTATGTTGCCCCAGTCGCCAATGCTGAACTAACCTCTAACTTAACCTTACCCACCACCTATACGCCAGTTGGTACAACCTTCGTTGCCAACATTGCTTGGACATCTAGTAACACAGATGTCATTTCAAATACGGGTGTTGTAACTCGTCCAGCCTCTGGTCAACCAGACGCAAGCGTAACCTTAAGTTATGTGATGTCGGTTGGTGCAGAAAGTAACGCCGCAGTTGAAATCGCTTATACGGTTAAAGCTGCTGAAGCTATACAACCAACTTTACCCACTGACTTATTCTTCTCTGAGTATATTGAAGGTTCGAGCAACAATAAAGCCATTGAAATATTTAATGGTACAGGTGCAGCAATTGATTTATCAGTTTATACAGTGAAATTATTTGGTAACGGATCGACCCTATCAACTGCCTCGCAAGCTTTGACGGGTACCTTAGCAAATAACGATGTTTATGTAATTTCTAACGCCAGTGCTAATGCAACGATTCTAGGAATCAAAGATATCACCAGTGGAGTTGCAAACTATAATGGTGACGATGCGCTTGGATTATTCAAGAATGATGTCTTAATTGATGTTATTGGTGTTATTGGCACTGACCCAGGAACAAATTGGGTCGTTGGCACAGGTGCTACATCTGAATATACGCTCGTTCGTAAATCCTCGGTAATTGCTGGTGTTACAACTTGGGACACAACACAATGGGATGTTTATCCTCAAGACACCACTACTTATCTTGGCTCCCATGCTTTAGGTTAATTTAATTTAATTCAAGTAAAAAAAGGATACATTCAATGTATCCTTTTTAATTTAATTTATAATGATTAAGTATGAAATATAATTCACTAAAAACAATTAGTTTAATTATCCTATCTATTTTGATAACGCCAATCGTTATTACGTTTTCCCAAGCTTCAAAAACTGTGGATTTTTTACGTGATCAAAAAGAGAATTTAGTTCAAAATCCACAAGCTTTATTAACGGCCACAAACATCACTCAATATCAAGGATCGATGGATGCGTTTGTCGTCAAAGAACCCTTGATTGCTGAATCCTACAATGGTGCACTAAACTCGATGAATTTAGAGATGTATGCGATTACCGCATTCAATCAAAATCAAATGATTGATAAACTTGCCTTTTATTTAAAAAACGTTAGCGTTCAAGATGAATTGGCGATTATTGATAATCAAGGAAATTTATCCATTTTTATTCGCATCACCTTTAATCAACCAATAAGGAATAATGACGAATTCACTTATCAAATTCCATTTGTAAGTGTTTATGATGTCAATCATTACCTTATCTTTTTTGAATATGATCAATGGCAAAATAATTTAGCCTCTCCATTACTGATTGAATCAATATCAGTCGAATATGAAGTGCAAAATGGATTACTCCTAACGACAATTTCTATCACCCATGATCAATTGATAGATTTGCAACAAAATGATTACCAACCATCATTAATATACGGTGATAATTACGATCAAGAGCCTCGCATTTATTATGATCATTATTTATTAAATGCTTTCCATCAATATTGGTACTATGACCTATATTTTATCGGCGGTGAAATTTTGATTCTAATAGGATTATTTTGGGTTATTTTTATCCTTCCTGTGAAGAAAAAGCTCAAAACTTTTAACAAAACCCAACCTTAGTCGTTATAATAAATGTATGAAAAAAATCCTGATTATTAATACCGTTCTTTTACTCGCCTCATGTGTGAATCCAACGGAGTCATTAACCTCTATCGTTTCTAGTACTACTATCAGTGAAATTCCAAGTTCGGAAGCCGTCGTCTTACCTAATTTAGTATTTTCCAAGGTTATCACAGGTACTGCCTCGAGAAATAATGTCATCGAACTTTATAATGCTAGTGAATTAGCCGTTGAACTAAACGACATTCGCATTGACTTTTATTCTAATGGATCTCTAGAGGTTACGGCTTCTATTCCTTTACTAGGTATAATTAATGCTCAAGATTATTATTTGATTGGCAGTGCCAATCAAACGATTGAAAATATATCGATTTCCTTTGATTATGTCTATCAAAACGGATCCTTACCTTTTAATGGTAATGATTACATGGAATTAATTTTTCAAACTTATCCAATCGACGTTATGGGTTATTTAGGTTCGGACTTAGATTATTCTAAAAATGTGACCATGATTCGTTTAGGGACGTTAGATCAATATCAGGCAAGTGTCGAATATGATGATCATTCATTTATTCGCTATATTCCTGATTACTTTCAAAGTTTAGGCAATGATAACCATCAAATTAAAACCTTTGATCAATTGTATGCAGGGCCGCAATTAGAGGAGCGTTATAAAGCCTTACCTTACGTCGAACTAGGAAGTACCACGACTGGTGGCGGTGGTGCTGTCATCACTTATAATTCATCAGTTGCGGATGGAGATACGGCTTTCTTTTCAGCGGGAAACGGTTTTCCCGGTGGATCGGTTAGATACTATTACATTAATACACCGGAAGTTGATGGAAGTTATACCAATGCAGAACCGTGGGGATATGTTGCCAGTAAATATCATAAAGAATACATCATGCGAAACAAACAAACCTCAACTTTTTATGTTCAATCCATTCCCGGAGGGTCTTTAAAAGAAGTCAACAATCGTAATTTAGGTCTAATTTGGGTCAATGGCCAACTTGCCCAATTCCTGATCATTCGCGAAGGATTATCTGAAAATGTCGGATTATCCTATGGAGCTAGTGATTTAGAACTGACCGACCGTGATGTCCCTTATTTAACCTTCTTGAGATTTGCTGAGCAACAAGCAAAATTAAATGGATGGGGCACAAAAGGGTATCCCATCCAATTAGAAGGTGAAAAATCTCCAGATTGGAACTATCAAGCTCAAGGTGGTTTAGGTGCCCTTGCCACAACCAATCCTGTCTGGTTCCCACATTTTGAATTGCCTTGGTAAAAAAATAAAAACCCGCTAATGCGGGTTTTTTTATTCGATTGGTGCAGGTAGGGAGACTCGAACTCCCATGGGTTACCCCATACGCCCCTCAAACGTACGCGTCTACCAATTTCGCCATACCTGCGCGAATAGTATTATAACTAAACCCCTTGAAAATTAAAAGAAATTGAATAAAAAGTTGGCGAGAACAAAATAAATAAGGAGAGTACTGAAATCCACTATCGTAGTTAAAAAAGGAGATGACATCACAGCAGGGTCTTTATTAAGTTTTAGCGCTAATAAAGGAATAAGACTTCCTAGCATTTTTGAAATAATGATTGAAATTAGCAACGTCAGACTTACCAATCCAGAAATTCTAATAATGAATAACCACCATCCAGGTTGATACATAAGCAAACCCATGTCTAATGGCAATCGTATAAATCCAATTGCTAACTCAAAAAAAATGAAGCAGAATGTAAAAATTGAGGTTAGCAAGGCTGTGAAGATTGATACCTTTAATTCTTTACGAATCACAAATTGGAAATCCTTGATCGTTATTTCTTTAACTGCAATGGCGCGTGTAATGATAGCTACTGATTGATTCCCAGTATTACCACCCGTGTTCATGATGCCGGGAATGAAAGCAGTAAGGATTACGACACTTTCTAAAATACCTTGGAACTGGTTGATGGTGAAGGTTGAAATTGCGCCAATCACCATTAATCCGAATATCCATGGAATTGATTTCATAACAATTGCAGTAGGTTTAATAAGACGATATTGGTCATCGATTGGTTGAACCGCAGCCATTTTTAAAATATCTTCAGAGGCTTCTTTTTCGATGACATCCACAATATCGTCAATCGTAATAATACCCACTAAATGTTTGGATTCATTTAAGACTGGGATAACGGATAAATCATAGCGTTTAAATAATTGTGAAACTTCTTCTTGATCGGTGTGGACTTGGCAAAAAATGAAGTCTTGATTCATAACGTCGTTAACAAGTTGATTTGATTCATGAAAAACCACATCTTCAATATAAATAATTCCTTTTAGGAAACGATTTTGGTCGATGATAAAGTTTGAGTATATGGTTTCTTTATCTCTTCCTGTTTTTCTAATTTTTTCTAACGCTTCTCCAATCGTAGAATTTTCAGGAATGGTAATATACTCAGTTGTCATAATACTACCAGCGGAATTAGGCTTGTAATTGAGTAATACATTAATTTCTTGACGAAGTGAGGGATCTGCAACTTTGAGAATTTTTGAAACTAAATTAGCCGGCATATCAGATAGAAAATCCGCAATATCATCTTGGTAAGAGTTGTTTAAAAGATCAATTAACTGCTTATCAGTAAAAATATGAATAAGCTTTTCTTGTTGTTCGGTAGACAAGTGAGAAAATAATTCCGCGGTATGATCAGAATTGCAGGTTCGGAAGATAAAGAGTAAATCTTCTGGATGATCAAGGTGATTGACTAACGTGGCAAGGTCAATAATATGAAAACGATCAAAAAGTGCTCTCAATTTTTTGACATCTTTTTGTTTGAGATA
>Ga0079300_10000709_pt1 | contig 12707 bp, 9 predicted proteins | sample Wag4_2014_7_11_FD_74799 | JGI IMG/M metagenome (GOLD analysis project Ga0079300, IMG submission 74799) | Fresh water microbial communities from Ohio, USA - Utica-2 Time Series HT 2014_7_11 | ecosystem: Environmental > Aquatic > Freshwater > Water tank | place: USA: Ohio | collected 2014-07-11
AGCAGGTGGGCGGTGATCGAGGTCGTGCGCGCGATGCGCGGATTGAGGCGCGTGAGCAGCTCGTGGGGAATCATCCCCGACTCCGCCGCGAGGCGCGGCAGGTGCGTCGGCGCGTGGATGTCCCGCGAGATCAGCTCGACGGTGCAGCCGATCCAGTCGTGGATGTCGCCGGCGTGGAGGCCGGTCACGTCGACGGTGATCTGGTCCATGTTCACGGCGCCGACCACCGGCGCGTGCGCCGTGCGCCCGTCCGGCGTGAAGAGGCGGACGCATGCACCCACCGCCGCCTGCGGATTGCGCGGCATCGGGTAGCCATCCGAGTAGCCGACCGGAATCAGCGCGATCGTCGAGGGACGCGTCGCGACCCAGCGGCCGCCGTAGCCGACCGCCGTGCCGGTCCCGACCTGCTTGGCCTGCACCACGCTGGTGGTCCAGCGCACGACCGGACGCAGCTCGCTGCGGTCGATGACGGGCGCGCTCGCCTCGAGCTCGTCGAGCCCGTAGCCGAGCCACGCGAGGCCGAACCGCACCATGCCGCGGTGGTAGCGCGCGTCGCGCGCGAGCGCGTAGGTGCTCGCGACATGCTGGTGGACGTCGGCCGGCATGACCCCGCGGCAGGCATCCACGACGTCGTCGTAGCGCGCGAGCTGCCGCGCGGTCAGCCCCGCGTCGGAGCGCGCGTGCGAGAAGTGCGCGAACACGCCGCGCAGCCGCAGGCGCGAACCCGCGCAGATGCGGTGGATGATGTGGATCGCGTCCTCGGGCAGCGCGCCGCCGCGGCTCATGCCGACGTCCACCTCGACATGCACGGGAAGCTCGACGCCGAGATGGCGCGCACACGCCTCGAGCGCCTCGAGGTTGGCCTCGTCGTGCACCACGAGATGCAGCTGCCCCGCGAGCATGAGGCGCACGAGCTCGTCCTCGCGCTCGATGCGGGTGACGGGCATGAGTACGAGCACCGGCTTCGCGCCGTTGATGGCGGCCGCGGTCTCGATCGCCTGCCGCAGGGAATACACCGCGAGCATCTCGGCACCCGCGGCCACGAGCCGGCGCGCGACGTTCCCGACGCCGAGTCCGTACGCATCCGCCTTGACGATCGGGCACAGCGCACAACCGTCGCCGACGACGCGGCGGATGACCGCCATGTTGTGGTCGATCGCGGAGAGGTCGATGTCGATCGTGCTCGTGTCCTGCATGGCGTCTTGCCCTCGCTGCCGATCGCGCCATCCGCGGCCCCGGGCATCCTGCCCAGGCCCCTTCGGAGGCTGCATTTGTATCGACTTCCGAAAGGCTCTACCATCAGCGTTCCAAGCGAATCACCGCGGCCCCTCGGACGGCCGCAGAAAGAGCGGCTGAAAGAGTTCATGGATACCAACGCCCCCGACACATTTGTCCTCGAGAAGACCTTCGCCGACCTCGGCCTGCGCGCCGAGGTCCTCGACGGACTGACCAAGCGGGGCTTCAAGCACCCCACCCGCATCCAGGCCGCCCTCATCCCCGCCGCCCTCCAGGGCAAGGATGTCCTCGGCCAGGCCAAGACCGGCACCGGCAAGACCGCCGCCTTCGGCCTGCCCCTGCTCCAGATGCTGAACCCGGAGGCGGGCTTCTCCGCCCTCGTGCTCGTGCCGACCCGCGAGCTCGCCATCCAGGTCGCGAAGGAGCTGCAGGAGCTCGGCCGCTTCGCCAAGGTCTCGACGGTCGCCGTCTACGGCGGCCAGCCGATCCAGAAGCAGCTGCCCCTCCTCGAGAAGCGCCCGCCGATCATCGTCGGCACCCCCGGCCGCGTGATGGACCTGGCGGAGCGGAACCTCCTGCCCTTCCACGAATTCCGCTTCGCGATCCTGGACGAAGTCGACCGCATGCTCGACATCGGCTTCCGCGACGACATCCGCAAGATCCTCGGCAAGCTCAAGAAGGTGCCGCAGACGATCTTCGTGTCGGCCACCATCTCGCCCGACATCGAGAAGCTCGCCCGCAGCTACATGAAGGACCCGGAGAAGATCGTCACCTTCGAGAAGAGCCTGACGGTCTCCCAGGTCAAGCAGAGCTACTTCGCGGTCGAGCGCTGGGACAAGAAGCGCCTGCTGCTCCACCTGCTCAAGAAGGAGAACCCGGGCCTGGCGGTCGTGTTCTGCCGCACCAAGCGCGCGGTCGACGACGTCACCGAGTACCTCAACAAGCACAAGTTCGACGCGATGGCGATGCATGGCGACATGTATCAGAAGAAGCGCGACCAGGTCATGGGCAAGCTCCGCGAGGGCGATCTCAAGGTGCTCGTGGCCAGCGACCTGGCCGCCCGCGGCCTCGACGTCGATGACATCACCCACGTCGTCAACTACGACATGCCCGAGGATCCCGAGGTCTACATCCACCGCATCGGCCGCACCGCGCGCGCCGGACGCGAGGGCGTGGCGTGGAGCTTCGTGGCGCCCGACCAGGGCGAGCTGCTGACCAACATCGAGATGCTCGCGAACGTCGAGATCCCGACCACGACCTACGACGACTTCAAGCCCGGTCCCGTGCCCTCCGACGTGGTCGCCATGCGCGAGCACGAGGCGAAGCGCAAGGAGGAGGCGCAATCGGCGCGCAACCGCATCGCCGGACCCGAGGTGCCCGTGGCCGCCGAGGCCGTCGATGCGTCGATGTTCCCCGACGGCATCGTGCCCACCGCGCTCCCGGGCCGTCGCCTTGGTGGACGCGTGCGCACCAGCAGGCGCTGACCGTCGATGGGTCGGTTCCTCCGCATTTCCGACGAGGTGCGTGACGCCCTTGCCTCGGGCCGGCCGGTGGTCGCGCTCGAGACGGCCGCGGTCACGCACGGACTTCCGCGCGAGCCGCTGGCCGCGATGCCGGCGTACCTCGTCGACGCCGGCACGCCGGCGTCGGTGCGCGCGTGCTTCGAGGGCGGCATACCGGCGCACCTCGGGCTCGGTCGCGCCCTCGCCGCGGCCGTGCGAGCCGAGGGCGCGGTGCCCGCGACCGTCGGTCTCCTGCGCGGACAACTCATCGTCGGGCTCGCCGACGCCGAGCTCGAGGAACTCGCTGCGATGCGCGAGGTCCACAAGATCGCGGCGCGCGACGCGGCGATCGTCGCGGCGCGCGGCGGCTCGGGCGGCACGACCGTCGCCGGCACGCTGCTGGCCTGCCGCTTCGCGGGGCTGCCGGTGTTCGCAACCGGCGGCATCGGCGGCGTCCACCGCGGCTACGCGGAGCGTCCCGACATCTCGGCCGATCTCCTCGCGATCCGCGACACCGGCACGCTGGTGGTGACCGCGGGCGCGAAGTCGATCCTCGACCTCCCCGCCACGGTCGAGATGCTCGACACGCTCGGCGTCCCGCTGATCGGACTCGGCACGCCGTACTTCCCGCGCTTCCTGTCGGAGGGCAACGCGGACCTTCGCGTGAACGCGGAGGCGGCCGATCCCGCCGAGGCGGCGCACCTGTTCTCGGCGCACCGAGCACTTCTCCCCGATCGCGGCATGCTGCTCTGCGTGCCGCCGCTCGCGCGTTTCGCCCTGCCTGCGGAGCTCATGGAGCGCGCGATCGCCGAGGGACTCGCCGAGTGCGAACGCGTCGGCGCACGCGGGCCCGAGGTCACGCCGGTGCTGCTCTCCGCCGTCGCGCGCGCATCGCAGGGCGCGTCGCTCGCGACCAATCTCGCGGTGCTCATCCACAACGCCCGGATCGGCGCCCGCGTCGCGACGCAACTCGCGCATGTCGCCTGACTTGACACTGCCCCGCCGCTCTGTTTGACTACGCGGGTCGCGGGCCCTTGCCCCGACGCCGATGACCAACGCAGAGGGAGTCTGAAGCCGGGCGCGCCGCGCCGCTGGAACCAGGCTTTCCCGTTCGGATCATCCGCGCCCAAGCACCGTACATCCTCGACCGCCACCCGCGCGCGACGCGTGCCGGGATCCTCGCCCGCTTTCGAAGTGTCCCGGGCGAGACGCAGTCGACCACTGGTTCACACGATGGCTGCCAAGAAGTCCGCATCGAAGAAGACCGTCAAGAAGTCCGAGCCCGCGGCGCCGAAGGCGTCGACCGCGAAGTCACCTGCGGTGAAGGCTGCCTCGGCGAAGGCGAGCGCTGCGAAGGCCGCGCCTGCCGAGAAGACGGTCGGCGTGAAGAAGCCCAGCGCGCCTGCCGCGAAGAAGTCCGCGACGAAGGCGGCGTCGGCTCCGGCCGCGAAGAGCGCGGCGAAGGCCGAGTCGAAGATCGACCCGAAGCCTTCGGCGAAGGCCGTCGCTCCGAAGGCACCCGCGAAGGCGCCGACGAAGAGCACCGAGAAGGCGCCCGCGAAGAAGCCGGCCGCTGGCGCGGAGTCGACCGCGCCGCCGCCCGCAAAGGTCGCACCGAAGAAGTCCGCGGAACCCGCGGCGATCGCAGCGAAGGCCGCGGCGCCGAAGGCGAAAGCCCCGCGCGCCGCGAAGCCGCAGCCGGTGGACGCGACGTCCGCTGCGTTGAAGGTTCCGAGCGCGCCCTCGGTGCCGGCTCCGGTCGTCGCACCGGCACCCAGCGTCGTCGAGGTGAAGCAGCCGATCGCGCCCGCGCATCCGCCGCAGCGTGAGCAACGCGATCCTCGCGAGCAGCGGAACAACCAGCCGCGTCGGGACGATCGCGATCGTCCGCAGCAGCGCCCGCAGCAACATCCGCAAGCCCAGCGGCAGGACCAGCCCTCCCGCGATGGAGCGCCGCGCGAGCAATCGTCGGCGTCGCAGGTTCACACGGAAGGTCACACGGAACGCCACACGGAAGGACAAACCTCCGGCGGCCAGCAGAACTTCACCGGTGGTCCCGCGGGCGGTGACGCCGGCGTGCCGGGAGAGGGCGGCGGCAAGCGCCGTCGTCGCAGGCGCCGCAGGAGGCGTCGCGGTGGTGGCGACGGGAGCAACGCGAACGGTCAGCAAGGCCAGGGTCAGCAAGGCCAGGGCCAGCAGGGCCAAGGTCATGGCCATGGTCACGGTCAAGGCAAACAGCGCAACCAGAACCCGCAGCGCCCGCCGCAGAATCAGCAGCAGCAACAACGGGGTCCGCGTCCCGATGCCGACGAAGGCGATGACGGTGATGACTTCGACGGCGTCGACGGATTCGATGACGGAGGCGACGAGGGCGAGGACAGCGGTGCCATGCAGCAGTCCGGCCAGCAGGGCCCGCCGCCGTTCGAGTGCGAGGGCGTGCTCGAGTGGACCGGCAACGCCGACGGCCGCATCCGCCAGCTCGGCGATGGATTGATCGAGTCGGAGAACGACCCGTTCGTGCCGCAGGCGATGGCGCAGCAGTACACGCTGCGTCACGCGCAGCGGATCGTCGCCGAGGCCGTGCTCAAGAAGCCGAAGCGCAAGCGACGCGGCCCGCGGCCCACGCGGCCGATCGTGACCCGCATCCTCTCGATCGAGGGCATTCCGCCCGAGGAATACGCGCAGCGCAAGACGTTCGCCGACTTCACGGCGCTCGATCCGCAGCCGCGCATCTCGCTGGAATACAAGGGTTGCCCGCCGGCGTGCCGGCTCATCGACCTCTTCTGCCCGATCGGCTTCGGCACGCGCGGACTCATCGTCGCACCGCCGAAGGCGGGCAAGACGATGCTGCTCCAGAACATCGCCTACGGCATCAAGCGCAACCATCCGCACGTCGAGCTGGTGGCGCTGCTCATCGACGAGCGTCCGGAGGAGGTCACCGACTTCAAGCGCAACGTGCCCGCGCACGTGCTCGCGAGCTCGAACGACCAGGACCTCGACCGGCACCTGGCACTCGGCATCCTCGCCATCGAGCGCGCGAAGCGCATGGTCGAGGCGGGCCGCGACGTCGTCGTGCTGCTCGACTCGCTCACGCGCCTCGGCCGCGCGTTCAACAACAGCCGCAAGTACGGCTCGTCGGGCCGCACGATGTCGGGCGGCCTCGACTCGCGCGCGCTCGAGGTGCCGAAGCAGCTCTTCGGCGCCGCGCGCAAGTGCGAGGAGGGCGGCTCGCTCACCATCATCGCGACCTGCCTCGTCGACACCGGCTCGCGCGCCGACCAGATGATCTTCGAGGAGTTCAAGGGCACGGGCAACATGGAGCTCATCCTCGACCGCTCGATCGCGGAGAAGCGCCTCTTCCCCGCCATCAACCTGGCGGCGAGCGGCACGCGCAAGGAGCACCTGCTCATGCCCGACAAGGAGTTCAAGACCGTGACCGCGCTCCGCCGCCGACTGCTCGCGGTGCCGCCGCACGCGCAGGTCGAGCAGCTGCTCGCGGCGTGCCAGCGCTTCGAGACCAACGAGCAGATGGTGGGCGGCGCGAGCTGACGCGATGGATGCCGCCGCGCCGATGCCGATCGATGTCGAGCCGGGCGACGCGCGCCTCGACGCGTTCCGCGGGATCCGCGACCGCGAGCTGCGCGGCACGCTCGGGCTGCATGCGATCGAGTCCGAACGCGTGGTGCGGCGCTTCCTGACCGCGGCGCTGCGGCGACGCACGCAGCCGATGCCGCCGGTGCTCGAGCCGGCCGCGCTGCTGGTCACGCCCGACGCCTGCGAGCGGCTCGCCGACATCACCGCGCATTTCCCCGCGCTCGCGGTGTTCCGCTGCGCCGGCGAGCATGCGCTGCACGAGATCACGGGGTACACGATGCACTCGGGTGCGATCGCGCTCGGCGTGCGGCACGACGACGGATCGGTCGGGGAGCTCGCGGCGTGCCTTGCGCGCGGCGTGAGCGAGGCGCGCGGCGCGAGCGAGGCGCGCGGCGGGAACGAACACCGCGACGTGCTCGTCGCACTCGACGGCATCACGCAGACCGACAACGTCGGCGCGATCTTCCGCAATGCGGCGAGCTTCGGCGCGCGCGGCGTCATCCTCTCGCCGCGGGCGAGCGACCCGTTCCTGCGGAAGACGCTGCGCGTGTCGATGGGCCGCGCGGTGAACCTGCCGTGGGCCCGAGCGCGCGCCGAGGAGTGGCCCGCGTGCCTCGACCGGCTCCGGCGCGAGCACGGCTACGCGATCATCGCCGGCGAGGACACGCCCTCGGCCGTGAATCTCGCGGGCTTCACGCCTCCCGCGAAGTCCATCGTGGTCTTCGGCGCCGAGCAGGACGGCGTGTCGCGCGCGGTCCTCGACCTCGCCGACGCGGTGGTGCGCATCCCGATGAGCGACCTCGCGGGCGCGCTCGCCGACGACCCGCCGAGCCTGAACGTGTCGATCGCCAGCGCGGTGATCCTGCACCACCTGCTGGCCTGAGGCGCGCGACGGGGCGCCGGCGCGCAGCACCCGCGCATGCCGCACGACCGATGCAGACCGAACGCGCGGCATCGGGAGATCGCCCCGAACCGTTGCCTTCGCGGACACTGAATTCCATGCTGTTCGGCAGTGATTCGGAGGCAAACCCCGGGTCTCTTCGGAACTCCATGCGCACACACACCGGCCTGATCGCCCTGTCCGCCTCGCTCGCCGCCGCGACCACCTCGCTGAGCGGCTCCACCACCCCGCACCCGGCCGACCCGCCGGCCACCATCGCGCTCACCGGCGTGGTGCGCGACTTCCGGGAGCGCACCGTCGCCGGAGGCCACCCCGATTTCGAGCGGCGCCCTGCCGAGGGCTTCGGCCAGTACTGCAAGAACGTGGAGGAGGAGCTCGGTGCCAACGGCAAGCCCGAGTACAACTCCTGCGGCTTCAAGCTCACCCGCCAGTGGAAGAATTCGGCCGGCAAGAACATCTGCTGGCTGCTCTACGACGACGACCTCGGCGATATCCGCGGCGACAAGGACGGCGGCAGTCCGAGCGGCGGAGTCCAGAGCGAGGAGAGCTTCGACAAGTGGTGGCGCGACGACGTCGCGACCAACGTCTCGGCGCCGCTCCCCCTGAACTTCGTGCGCCAGGCGAACGGCACCTACGTGTTCGACTCGAACACCGATCCGCAGTACGCCGCGCTCGGCGGGTTCTTCCCGATCGACGGCCAGCTCCTCGGCAACTCCGCCGGGACGCCGGCGCACAACTTCCACTTCACCTACGAGCTGCACACGCGGTTCACCTACAGCGCGGCGGCGCACCAGACGCTCGCGTTCCGCTCCGACGACGCGCTGTGGGTCTTCGTGAACGGCATGAACGTGATCGATCTCGGCGGCGTGCACGGCGTCGTCGAGCAGGAGGTGCAGCTGAGCCGCCTCGGCCTGTCGGAAGGCCAGGAGTACGACATCCACATCTTCTACGCGGAGCGCCACCGTCCGGTCGCGAACCTGAAGCTGACGCTACCGCTCCCCACACCCGACGCGCCTCCCCCGCCGACGATCTCGGCCGGCTTCGACTGAGCGCCCCGGGCACGGACCACGCGAGCTCGCTTGGCGGCGAGCCATACAAAACGCGACGGAGCATGGAAATCCTGGTGGAAACCCATGCTCCGTCGCGTTTTTCAGGGGTTGCGCGGCCGGCGCCGCGGGCGATCAGGCCTCTGCCGCGACCGGCGCCGACTCGCTGGCGGCACCTGCGGCGGCACCCGACGACTTCACGCCGCTCTCCTCGCGCACGCGCTCGATGCGCGCGCCGAGCACGTTGAGGTGCTCCTCCATGCGCGAGTATCCGCGGTCGAGGTGGTAGATGCGCGACACGTTGGTCTCGCCCTCGGCCATCAGGCCGGCGAGCACGAGGCAGGCGCTCGCGCGCAGGTCGCTCGCCATCACGGGCGCGCCCTTGAGCGGCGCGCCACCGGTGACCACGCAGGTCGGTCCCTGGCGGTGGATCTCGGCGCCCATGCGCGAGAGCTCGGCGACGTGCATGAAGCGCTCGGGGTAGATCTTCTCGGTGACGATCGAGTTTCCGCCGGCGAGGCAGAGCAGCGTCATGAACTGGGCCTGCAGGTCGGTCGGGAAGCCGGGGTGCGGCTGGGTGGTGATCTGCGTCGGCTTGAGCACGCGCTCGCTGGTCACGCGCACGGTCGCGTGCATCGTGTCGTCGTGGCCGTCGATCACCTCGACGTGCACGCCGATCTCGTTGAAGCGGTCGATCACCGCGAGCATGCCGTCGTAGGGGAACTCCTCGAGCGTGACGTCGCCGTTGGTGACGGCGGCGGCCACCGCGTAGGTGCCCGCGACGATGCGGTCGGGGATCACCGTGTGGTCGGCGTTGCCGAGCTGCTCGACGCCGTCGATCACCAGGCGGGGACCACCGGCACCCTGGATGCGGGCGCCCATCTTGTTCAGGAGGTTCGCGAGGTCGACGACCTCGGGCTCGCAGGCGGCGCACTCGATCACGGTGCGGCCCTTGGCGAGCGCGGCGGCGCACATGACGTTCGCCGTGCCGAGCACGGTCGAGCCGTTCGGCCCGCCGAGGAAGATCGTCGTGCCCTTGAGGCCCTCGGGGGCGGTCACGATGATGTCGCCGCCCTCGAGCTCGACCTTGGCGCCGAGCGCCTGCATGCCGCGGAGGTGGAGGTCGATCGGGCGGGAGCCGAACGCGCAGCCGCCGGGCATCGCGATGACGGCGCGGCGGCGGCGGGCGAGCATCGGCCCGAGCACGCAGATCGACGCGCGCATGGTCTTCACGATGTCGTAGTGGGCGTGGACCTTGTTGTGGTCCATGACGCGCATCCTGACGGTGCCGCAGTCACCGCTGACCTCGACGCCGAGCTGGCGCAGCAGCTTCGCCATGTTCGAGATGTCGGAGAGGCACGGGACGTTCCGGAGGGTGATCTCGCCGTCGGTGCAGAGCGCCGCGGCCATGAGGGGCAGCGTGGCGTTCTTGGAGCCCTCGATCTGAATCCGACCCGCCAGCCGGCGGCCACCCTGAATGCGGAAGGAGTCCATGTCTCGTGCAATCCTTTGCTGCGTGCGAGCGTGTTGGACCTCTCCGAACAGGTCCTGGCTTCATGCCTGACGCCCTTCATGATGTCGGATCTCGGCGGTCGCGACGACCGCGCGGATTATGACGATTGCATCGGCTCGCGGGCGCGTTTCGCAACACCTTCTGCGCGATTCTCCCGACCGCTCCAGACGGTGCCCGGCCACGCAGCCGTCACAGCCGGCCCGCCGCATGGTCGGACTTCACCCCGACCACTTGACCGTGCCTCCGGCGAAACCCACGGTTGTTCATGTGAGATCAAGAGGTCGTCCCCTCTGGAAGGAAATCACCATGTGCAATCGCCGCCAACTCATCGCCCGCTCCGTGCTGTTCGCCACGGCCGCCCCGCTGGCCATCTCCGCGTACTCGCTGAGCTTCCCGTCCGATCCGCCGACCAACGGTCCCGCCGCGATCACCCTCACGGGCGTCGTGCGTGACTTCAAGGAGCGCACCGTGCCGGGCGGCCATCCCGACATGGAGAAGCAGCCGACCAACGGCTTCGCCCACTACTGCGGCAACATCGAGGCCACCCTCGGCGCCGACGGCAAGCCCGTCTTCAAGGGCGGCGGCTTCAAGGTCAAGACCGAGTGGAAGAACTCCGCCGGCAAGAACATCTGCTGGCGCCTCTACAACCCGTCGCTCGGCGACGTCCAGGGCGCCAAGGTCTCGGGCATCGTCGACACCGGCGGCATCAAGGACGCCGCGTCGTTCGGCAAGTGGTACAACGACGACCTCGCGTTCAACGTCTCGGCCCCCCTGTCGATGACGCTCGTCCGCCAGTCGAACGGCACCTACGTGTTCGACTCGAACACCGATCCGACCTGCGTCGCCCTCGGCGGGTTCTTCCCGATCGAGAACCAGCTCTTCGGCAACCCGGGCGGCACCCCGAACCGCAACTTCCACTTCACCTTCGAGTTGCACACCACGTTCACCTACGACGCCGACGGTGGACAGACCTTCAGCTTCCGCGGTGACGACGACGTGTTCGTCTTCATCAACGGCCAGCTGGTGATCGACCTCGGTGGCGTCCACGGCGCCGTCGAGCAGGAGGTCCAGCTCAACCGCCTCGGCCTGGTGGACGGCCAGGAGTACACGCTCGACTTCTTCTTCGCGGAACGCCACCGCACGCAGTCGAACTTCAAGATCACCACCAACATCAACCTGCAGAACGCCGAGCTTCCGACTGTGTCGAACGCCTTCGACTGATCGGTCGGCACCCGGCGCCTGCAGCGGCGGCACCCGCCACGCAACCCGGACTGGAAGTGGTCCGGGCAGGGCCCTCGCCGATGAACAACCTCACGGCTGAGGGGGACGACCCCGTGGCAACGACCGGCGCGCCGTGCGCGCCGGCGTCGCCGTTTTTGCGGTCATGCCAGGAGGCGCGCCGGTGAAGCGGACCCGGTGATCGCGACGCGGTGTCGCCACCGATCGGTTGGCGACGACCGACCTCGCCGGCGCGCGGCGACCGCGGCGACCTCGCCGGCAACTGGCGGGAACCCCGCCCGCGCCCTACAGTCGCCGCCCCATGTCCGACGCCGAGACCGCCGCAGATCCGACCGCACCCGTCCTCCCCGAGGCCAAGATGCACGTGGTCATGCCCAATGCCCCCACGCGGGCGAAGGTGCATTCGACCCGGCTGTGCCTGAAGGGGAAGAGCGCGTCGTTCATCCGCCACGTCGAGATCGACATCGCGGGGACCCCGCTCGAGGGGTCGTTCCGCGCCGGGCAGAGCTTCGGCGTGGTGCCCGCGGGCGTGGACGCCGCCGGCAAGCCGCACAAGGTCCGGCTGTACTCGCTCGCCAGCCCGAGCTGGGGCGAGGACGGCCACGGCCGCGTGATCGCCACCACCCCGAAGCGCGTCATCGCCGAGCGCGAGCCACAGCGGCCGACCGACGATCCCGCGGACCACGACCTCTTCCTCGGCGTCTGCTCGAACTGGATCTGCGACCGGAAGGCGGGCGACGACATCGATGTGTCGGGGCCGAACGGCAAGCGGTTCCTGCTGCCCGAGGATCCGTCGCGGCACGACTACCTGTTCCTGGCGACCGGCACGGGCATCGCGCCGTTCCGCGGGTTCCTCATGGAGCTCCTGGTCGGTCCGCCGGCCGGCTCCCCCGCTGCCGCCACCTGGAGGCGCTGCGAGAGCCGCATCGAGCTCGTCATGGGTTCGCCATACACGACCGACCTGCTCTACGACGACTTCCTGCGCGACCTCGCCGCCAAGCACCCGAACTTCCGCTACCACCCGGTGGTCTCGCGCGAGATGCGCGCCGACGGCGCCGGCGGCCTCGCGAAGGGCGAGTACGTCCACCACTTCATCGACCGCCAGCTCGCGCGGCAGACGGGCGCGATGGACCTCCTCCACTCGCCGCGCACGCTCATGTACATGTGCGGCCTCGCGGGCATGCAGCTCGGCGTGTTCGAGCTGCTCGCGCGCCACGGGATCGGCGGCTTCACCAAGGTCGCCGAAGAGCTTGCGTCGAAGCCCGTCCCCGAGTGGACGGCCGACGACATCAAGCGCCGCGTGCGACCGACGCATCGGTGCATGCTCGAGGTGTACTAGGTTTGAGCGCTCGCGACTTGGCGCGCGGGCGGCTGCGGTGCAGCCGCGTGCGCGCATTCGCAAGCTGTGGTGCTCGGATGCCGCCGGGAGCCGACGTCAGCCGCCGCCCGGGCCCTTGCCGCCCGGCTTCGTCATGCTGGTCGCGTCGAGCAGCTTGGTGAGCTGCTTCGCCTCGACGAGGTTGTTGCGCAGCGCGTACTGGCGCACGGTCTCGCCGGTCTTGAAGGCTTCCTTCGCGACCTTGGCCGCGTTGTCGTAGCCGATCACGGGCGCGAGCGAGGTGCACATCATCAGGCTCTTCTCGACCGTGCCCGTCGCCTCGGCCTCGTTGAGCTGG
>Ga0079300_10000711_pt1 | contig 12697 bp, 10 predicted proteins | sample Wag4_2014_7_11_FD_74799 | JGI IMG/M metagenome (GOLD analysis project Ga0079300, IMG submission 74799) | Fresh water microbial communities from Ohio, USA - Utica-2 Time Series HT 2014_7_11 | ecosystem: Environmental > Aquatic > Freshwater > Water tank | place: USA: Ohio | collected 2014-07-11
ACCCGCGGTCAGTCGTTCGCAACGGGTCGGGACCGAACCAGCGGGGCCGACCCCGGGGGTAGCGACCGCTCCAGCGGGACCGACCCTCTGTTAACCAAGCACCCTGCCCGGCGAGAGACCCGGAGAGACTTTCGGCCCATTCGGTCGGCCAGAGGGGGAGCCCGGCGACCCGGCGGTTAAGACCCCGAGACAACGCGGCACCAACCGCCCTGGCCCACCCCTCGAAATCGCTGCGCAGAAAGCGAAAGACGCGCCCTCGTGGAGGACGCGTCTCTCGTGCGTTTGGCGAGGGCTGCTGTGCGCAACCACTCTTGAAGTAGCGGGGACAGGACTTGAACCTGCGACCTCCGGGTTATGAGCCCGACGAGCTACCAACTGCTCTACCCCGCAGACTGTGAGGATAGCAGAAGCCGCCCGCGAAGGCAAGCGCGTCGCCAGAGCGGCGGGATCGCCGCAAATCCCCGCAAAAACGGCGGGCCGCTCCGTAGGATTCCCCCTCTCGCAGTTCGCAACGACGGAAGGACAGCGTCATCCCATGAGCAACAACGCCACCGACACGCAGCGCGTCATCTACTCGATGCTCGGCGTCTCGAAGACGATCAACCAGAAGCAGATCCTCAAGGACATCTACCTGTCCTACTTCTACGGCGCCAAGATCGGCGTGCTCGGCCTGAACGGCTCGGGCAAGTCGACGCTGCTCAAGATCCTCGCGGGCGTCGACAAGGAGTTCGAGGGCAAGGTCGAGGCCGCGCCCGGATTCCGCGTCGGCTACCTCGAGCAGGAGCCGCTCAAGCACGAGAAGCGCACCGTCGAGGAGGTCATCCGCGAAGGCTGCACCGAGGTCACCAAGCTCCTCGAGGAGTTCGATCGCCTCAACGAGAAGCTCTGCGACCCGGACATCACGCCCGACGACATGGACAAGACGCTCGCGCGCGTGGGCGACCTGCAGGAGAAGCTCGACCTGATCGACGCCTGGACCCTCGACAGCCAGCTCGAGATGGCGATGGACGCGCTCCGCTGCCCGCCGAAGGAAGCGACCTGCGACAAGCTCTCCGGCGGTGAGCGCCGCCGCGTCGCGCTCTGCCGTCTGCTCCTCTCGAAGCCCGATGTGCTGCTCCTCGACGAGCCCACCAACCACCTCGACCCCGAGTCGGTGTACTGGCTCGAGCAGTACCTCGCGCGCTATCCGGGCACGGTCATCGCCGTCACCCACGACCGCTACTTCCTCGACAATGTCGCGGGCTGGATCCTCGAGCTCGACCGCGGCATCGGCATCCCCTACAAGGGCAACTACACCGGCTGGCTCGAGCAGAAGCACAAGCGCCTCGCCATCGAGGAGAAGCAGGAGTCGGTGCGCCAGAAGACCCTCGCCCGCGAGCTCGACTGGGTGCGCCAGAACCCGAAGGGCCGCCAGGCGAAGTCGAAGGCGCGCGTCGCCGCCTACGAGAAGCTCCTCAGCGAGGACAGCGAGAAGCGCGCCCGCGAGATCGAGATCTACATCCCGCCGGGGCCGCGCCTCGGCAACCTCGTCATCGAGGCGAAGGACCTCTCGAAGGCCTTCGGCGACACGCTGCTCCTCGAGAACGTCGAGTTCTCGATCCCGCCGGGCGCGATCGTCGGCATCATCGGTCCGAACGGCGCCGGCAAGACGACGCTCTTCAAGATGATCGTCGGCCTGGAGAAGCCCGATGCCGGCAGCTTCAAGGTCGGCGACACCGTGCAGCTCGCGTACGTCGAGCAGACGCGCGACTCGCTCCCCGCAGGCAAGAACGTGTGGGAGGCGATCTCCGACGGCAGCGAGGAGATCAAGCTCGGCAACGCGAAGGTCAACAGCCGCGCGTACGTCGCGCGCTTCGGATTCTCGGGCACCGACCAGCAGAAGCAGGTCGACACGCTCTCCGGCGGCGAGCGCAACCGCGTGCACCTCGCGCGGCTCCTCAAGAGCCATGCGAACGTCATCCTGCTCGACGAGCCCACCAACGACCTCGACGTGAACGTCATGCGCGGCCTCGAGGAGGCCCTCGAGAACTTCGCGGGAACGGCCGTGATCATCAGCCACGACCGCTGGTTCCTCGACCGGCTCGCGACCCACATCATCGCCTTCGAGGGCGACGCCAAGATCCACTTCCACAACGGCAACTGGTCGAGCTACGAGGAGGAGCGCCGCAAGCGCTTCGGCGAGGACGCCGCCCAGCCGCACCGCCTGAAGTATCGGAAACTCACGCGTTCCTGAACCGGACGGATCGGATGGCCCGCTCCGCAGCGGACTTCGGTCGCGAATGGGGAAGTCGCCCCGCCCGCAGTCGGGCGCTCCCGATGCATGATTGCGAACCCCGCTCGTCACCCGGGGCCGTTCGTCCATGCACACGCCCTCCGACCCGACCGCGGCGCTCGCCGCGCTGATCGCTGGCAACCAGCGTCACATCAACCGCCGCGCCGAGGGGCGCCGGGCGTCGACGCCGTCGTTGCCGGCGGGGGCCGTGCTTCCCTTCGCGATCACGATCGAGGTCGAACCAGTCCCCGAGACGCTCACGGAACTCTTCGACGTCTCGCCGGAGCAGGTGCAGGCGTTCGTGCTCTCGCCCGACGGCGCCGGCATGCGGTCCGGCCGCTTCGAGGTCGTCGTGCCCAGCGACGCGGAGCTGGTCCGGGTCGTCGAGGGGTCGATCGAGCCGCTCGGGTGCGCGCTGATCGTCGTGATCGCGCGACTCCATGCCCGTGGAGCCGCGCTGGAGGCGTCATTCGCCCTTTCGGAGCAGCGTGCGTTCGCGGTCGCGCGACGCCTGCTCGGACCCTCGGCGAGGGTGACCGAGGCGATCGGCCGCGGGCGCCTGCGGATGGTCGCCGCCATCTTCGACGAACAGGACGGGCGCGTGCACTGGCTCGGGGAGCACCCCGAGCAGGGCGAACTGGTCGGACGCGCGCGCGGGTCGAAGTAGACTGTCCCGACCATGTCGAGCACGACGACGACCGCAACCGTGATGGCGGGCATTCCCGCCACGAACCTCTCGCTCTTCCGTGAGATCCGCTTCAAGGTGGGCGATCCCGCCGCGCTGATCACGCTGCCGGGTGCGACCGGCGGGTCGGAGCGGCTGCTCATCATCCGCGACATCGAAATGGAGCGCGCCAAGCGGCACGCGCGCGCCGACACCGTGCGCTGCCCCGCCGACTTCGAGCCGGCCGGCGGCCTGTCCGGCGACCGCGAGACCGCGACGGCGCAATCGGTCGCGCAGTGCCTCGTCTCGCGCGGGATCACGCGCGCGCGCGCCGACCGCTCGCTGCCGCTCATCTTCGCGCACTTCATCCAGCGCGCGGGCATCGCGCTCGAGTGCGACACCGAACTCGGCGTGCTCGAGCGCCGCGCGAAGGACGCGCAGGAACTCGACTGGCTCCGCGAGGCGCAGCGCGCCACCGAGGGCGCGATGCAGCTCGCCTGCGAGACCGTCGCGCGCGCGCGCGCGGCCGCCGACGGCACGCTCGTCCACGACGGCGCGCCGCTCACCTCCGAACGGCTGCGCGCGATCATCGACATCCACCTCCTCACCGCCGGCTACGACAATCCCGAGTCGATCGTGGCGTGCGGCCCGCAGGGCGCCGACTGCCACGACCACGGCCACGGCCTCCTCCGGACCGGGCAGCCTGTGATCGTCGACATCTTCCCGCGCAACCGCAAGACGCTCTACAACGGCGACATGACCCGCACCGTCGTGCACGGCGCGATCTCGCCCGAGCTCGCCCGCATGCATGCGGCGGTGGTCGAGGCCAAGCGCGACGCCATCGCGGCGGTGCGACCGGGCGTGACGGGACAGTCGGTGCACGAGGCGACGCTCGCCGCGCTCGCGCGGCATGGATTCGCGGCGGGACAGCCGTCGGCGCCGGGCGTTCCCGTGATCTCGCACGGAACCGGCCACGGCATCGGGCTCGAGGTGCACGAGCCGCCGCTGCTTGCGATGAAGGGTCCCGCGCTGGTGGCGGGGGATGTCCTCACCGTCGAGCCCGGGCTCTACGCGATCGGGATCGGCGGCATCCGCGTCGAGGACATGGTGGCCGTCACCGGCTCGGGATGCGAGAACTTCAACCGGCTGCAGGAGTCGCTGGTCTGGGCGTGAGGCGTCGGAGCGACGCCTCGATGCGCGTGCACGGAGGCGACGCGGTCATGCCGCGCCGGGCTGCGGCCGCGCGTCACTCCTCGGTGTCGTCGTAGACCGCGGCCTGCTCGCCGGTGCGGATCTTGACCGCGGCGCGTGCGGGTGCATCGCCGTCGGCGTAGTAGCGCGCGGCCTCGCGGCAGACCTCCGCGAGCGCCTGGTGCAGCTTCTCGTGGTCGGGTACGGCGTCGAGGCGCTCGAGCAGGGCGTCGACCTGCCGCGCGGGCTCCGCGGTGCGGTCGAGGGTCTCGATCGCGGCGTCGCCGAGCTGCTCGGTGGCCTCGATGAACCAGGAGAGCTCGGGCTTGTCCCACTTCTTCGGGGGGTCGATGCGGGTGCGCACGGTGACCTGTCCGATCGCGACGACCGGGCAGAGTCCGAGCTGCGTCTTCGGCTCGCGGCAGAGGAAGACCGCGGGGATCTCGCGCTCGAGCGCGAGCAGGCGCAGGCGGCGCGCGTCGGCGCCCACGAGCGGGGGCTGCACCAGGTAGCACTTCGACTCGAGCTGGCGCTCCTCGCTGAGCGGCTCCTCGACGATCACGATCTTGCGCGAGTCGAAGGCGATCTGCATGCGCTGGCGGCGCGCCTCCTGGAGCGGCAGCAGCACGCGCGCCATGAGGTTGAAGTCGCACTCGGCCCGCGCCATGTCGAGGGCGCGCGCGCACAGGCGCTCGGCCTCGAACCAGTGGTTGCGGGTCAGGGCCTGCTGGGCCTTGGACATCAGGCTGTTGACGGAAGTGCTCTTGACGGTCGCCATGATGGGTCCTGCGTTCACTTCTGCGGATTCGAATGACGGGCCGCGATCTTCGCGACGGCGCCGGCCATGGCGGCGAGCGTCTCGGCGAAGCGCTTGGTCGTCGCGGGGAACTCGTACATCAGGCAGTCGGAGACCGCGGTGGTGTCCTGGGACTGCATCGCGGAGCGGAGGGCGCGCAGCTGCGCGTCGAGCACGGCGACCGCGCCGTCGAGGTCGATGCCGGCGGCCCGCACGTCGTCGCGCGTGAGCACGCCGAGCTCGAGCCCGCGCGAGACCGCGGTCTGCACCGAGCCCCACACGGCGAGCGCCTCGAGGAGCTTCTGGAGTCCCTCGCCCTCGCGGTTCGACTGCATGAGCTTGGCCGCCGCGCGCTGGATCTCCTCGGCGTTGAGCACGGCCTCGGTGGCGTGGGCGAAGGTGTCGCGCAGGAGCTCCGCGGGGTGCGCGGTCGAGAGCCGGACCTCGGTCGCGCCGCGGGCGGTGTGCTCGGGCCGGGCGAGGTCTTCCTCGCACCAGGCGATGCCGTCGACCTCGATCTCCACGATCATGCGCCCGGACTGCCCCGCGAGCGTGGCGGCCTCCTGGAGCGCGACGCCCACGGTGTCGGCGCGGAGGGTGGTTTCACGGTCGTCGAGCAGAATGCGCATGGAGACAGCCTTTCGGTGGCACGATAGGTGTGCCGCGAGGGCTGCTATCGGCCTCCAGGGCGGGCCGAATGAGCGAATCGTTCGATTTGCGCGGTGCGCGCGGGGAAGGCCGAGAACCTCAGGCGGTTGGGCCAGGGGGCATCGAGGTCGCGGCGGCGGTGGCGCTCTGCGGCTGCCACATGGCCGGGACCGAGCGCTTGTCGTCGGGGCGCAGGCGCTCGAGCGCCCGTCCGTGCACGCCCGAGGCGCTGGCGACGAGCGCGTCGCAGAGCTCGTGCACCTGCGCGATCTCGGCGAACTCGGCGCGGAGCTCCTGGATGCGCGTGGTCATGGTGGCGCCCGCCTCGCAGAAGAGGCGACGGTAGGCGGTCCGGACCGCGTCGATCGCGCGCTCGGAGGCGCCGCGGCGGGTCATCTGGATGTGGTTGTGGCCGCGGATGCGCGCTGGCGAGCCCTCGACGATGAGGTACGGCGGGACGTCCTTGGCCACGCGCGCGAGACCACCCACGAGGGCGCAGGTGCCGATCGTCACGAAGTGGTGGAACGCCGCGTTGCCGCCGATGGTCGCCCCGTCGCCCACGTGCACATGCCCGGCGAAGAGCACGGCGTTGGCCACGGTGATGTCGTTCCCGAGCTGGCAGTCGTGCGCGACGTGCGCGCCGACCATGAGCAGGTTGCCGTCGCCGATGCGGGTCGCGCCGCCGCCGGTCGTCGTTCCACGGTGGATGGTGACCTGCTCGCGGATGTGGTTGCGGTCGCCGATCTCGAGCCAGGTCTCCTCGCCGCGGTACTTGCGGTCCTGCGGGGTGCCGCCGATCGAGCAGAACGGATAGAGCACGTTGTCGGCGCCGAGCCGGGTGTGGCTCTCGACGACGACGTGGTTCCGCAGGATCGTGCGGGGACCCACCGTCACCTTGGGACCGACGACGCACCACGGCCCGATGACGGCGTCGTCCGCGACCTGCGCGGTGCTGTCGATGACGGCGGTGGGGTGGATCGATGCCATTCGCGGGGAGGGTGTTCGTGGACGTGCTCGTGACGACGCGCGCGCGAGCGCCGCTCACTCGATTTCGGGGTCGACCATCATGAACCTGAGCTCGGCCTCGGCCGCGACCTTGTCGCCGACGAGCGCGCGGCACTTCAGGTGTCCGGTGCGGGCGGTCGCGCGGATGTTCTCCGCCTCGAGGACGACCTGGTCGCCGGGCACGACCGGCTTGCGGAGCTTGACCCGGTCGATCGAGAGCAGGATCGCGATCTTGCCGGTGTGCTCGAGCACGTTCGCGAGCAGGAGACCGCCGAGCTGCGCCATCGCCTCGACGAGCAGCACGCCGGGCATGATCGGGGTGCCGGGGTAGTGGCCCTGGAAGAACGGCTCGTTGATGGTCACGTTCTTGATGCCGACCGCGCGCTTGGCGCCGTCGACCTCGACCACACGGTCGACGAGCAGCATCGGGTAGCGGTGGGGCATCAACTTCTGGATCGCGCGGATGTCCATCACCTTGCCGTCGACGACCGTCTTGCGGAGGTCGGCCGCGAGCATCTGCTCGCGCACGCGGAGGGCGAGCTTGCGGTTCAGTCCGTGGCCGGAGCGCACCGCGAGGATGCGGCCCTGGATCGGCACGCCGATCAGCGAGAGGTCGCCGATGACGTCGAGCACCTTGTGGCGCACCGGCTCGTCGTCGAAGCGGTAGGCGTTGTCGATCGGGTCGCCGTTGTCGCCGATCACCAGGATGTCGCGGGGCGTGAGGTGCTTGCACAGGCCCGCGGCCTGCAGCGCCTCGGCCTCCTCGCGCAGGCTGTAGGTGCGCGCGGGGGCGATCTCGCTGATGTAGCTGCCCTCGGCGACGTTGTACGAGAACGTCTGGTGTCGGATCCGGTGACCGCGCTGGCCGTAGTCGAGGTCGTAGACCACGCGCATGCCCTCGGCGTCGTAGGGCATGGCGGCGATCATGCCGTCCGGCTCCTCGATCACGATGGGCTCGCGGATCTTGAAGACCTTGCGCGGCGCGTCCTGCTCGACGATGCCCGCCTCGAGAATCGGCTCCGCGAAGAGCGCGGCCGAACCGTCGCCGCAGGGGAGCTCGGGGCCGTTGATCTCGATGGTGGCGTTGTCGATGCGCAGGCCGGCGATCGCCGACAGGCAGTGCTCGACGGTGTCGATGGTCACGTCGCCCGACTTCAGCGTGGTGCGTCGAGGCCGCGGCGCGACGTGGTCGGCGGTGGCGGGGATGCGCACCGGCGGGTTGAGGTCGGTCCGGATGAAGGCGACGCCGCTGTGGGGCGGGGCGGGCTGGATCGTGATCGTCGCATCGGCGCCGAGCATGAGGCCCTTGCCACGCACGGTGACGGGCCGCGCGAGCGTGCGCTGGCGCGGGGCTGCGACGAGACCGGTCGCGTCAGCCTGCGCCGATCGCGCGGAGGTCGGGGTCAGGGCGCCCGGGATCGAGCCCGCCTGCGGGACCTGCTTCCCTGCGTCGTGCTTCATGGGCTCTTGGGCGCCTCGAGAAAGTGCTTCAGTTGACGATGCCACTCGGGGAGTTTACGGATGAGCGCGATCTCCCGCAAAGCCGAGCGGAACTCCTGCGCCGGAATGCCGCCCCAGGTCTCGCCATCGGGAATGTCGCTCATAACTCCCGCGCGGGCCGCAAGCGACACTCCGCGGCCGATGTTGAGGTGGTCGGCGATGCCGCAGCCGCCGCCGATCCGGCTGCCGTCGCCGATCCGGGTGCTGCCGGCGACGCCGGTCAGACCGCTCATGACCACGCAGCGCCCGATCTCGACGTTGTGGCCGATCTGGCAGAGGTTGTCGATCTTGGTTCCCGCACCGATCCGGGTGGCGCCGAACTTGCCGCGGTCGACGCAGCTGTTGGCGCCGATCTCGACATCATCCTCGATGAGGACGTTTCCGATGTGCGGCACCTTGGCGATGCCGCGGCCATCGGGACTCGGCCGGTAGCCGAAGCCGTCGGTGCCGATCGCGACGCCCGACGCGAGGATGACGCGGTTCCCGATCACGCAGCGCTCGCGCACGACGACATGGGCGTGCAGGACGCAGTCCTCGCCGATGCGCGCGCCCTGGTAGACGGCGACCCCGTCGAGCAGCGCCGTCCGCGCGCCGATGCTGGCGCCGGCGCCCACGGTCACGCACGGCCCGATGCGCGCGCCGGGCGCGATCACCGCGGTCGGATGGATCCGCGCGCTCGGATCGATGCCGGGCTCGGGAAGCAGCTCGGGCGCCGCGAAGCGCTCGAGGATCGCGATCATCGCGTGGTCCGCGCTCTTCACCCGCAGGATGGCGCGGGCGCGCGCGGCCTCGGTCAGCGGCACATCGGCGCTGACCACCGCGGCGAGCGCGGGGCTGCGCTCGAGCAGGCGCGCGTACTTGGCGGCGCCGACGAAGGTCAGCGAGCGGTTGCCCGCGCGCTCGACCGTCTCGAGCGACTCGACGGTGGTCGAGGTGTCGAAGCCGTCGGGAACCTCGAGCGTGGCGCCCACCAGCGCCGCGAGCGCGGCCACGGAGCGGTCGCCCGAAGCCGCGGCTCCGACGGTGGATTGGCCTTCAGCGGGGTTCGCCACGCGGTGTTCCTTTCACTCGGCGTTCATCATGCCGACGAGCTGGTTGGTCACATCGCGCTTCGGGCTCGCGAAGAGGAAGCGGCGGGCGGAGATCTGCGACATGGTGCGCGCGGCGTTGGCCGGGTCCATCTCGGGCACCGAGTCGTCGAGCAGGATGTAGTCGTAGCCCTCCTTCTCGGCGAAGCGGCGGACGGCGTCCTTGATGGCGAAGTAGGTCTCGCGCAGCGCGCGCGCCTTCTCGAGCTCGAGCTTCGCGTTGGCGAACTGCTGCACGGCGCGCAGCTCGCCGACCGCGGCCTGGAGCTTGGAGATCGCGTCGGCCTGCTCCTTGGAGCCCTCCTTGAAGCTCTCCATCTCGCTCTCGAGCTCGCGGACCCTGGCCTCGGCGTCCTTCACCTGCTTGTTGAGGGTCTCGCCGACGGACTTCACCTTGGCCTGCTCGGCCTCGTAGCGCTTGAGCGAGTTGAAGGTCTTCTCGAGGTCGACGGTGGCGACCTTCACGGGCTCGGCGGCCGGCGCCGACGAGCTGCGCAGGAGCGAGGCGCCCGCGATCGCGGCGAAGACGGCGACGAGCAGGAGTTCGGGCCGGAGGAGGCTGCGGAGCGCGCTGGCGCCGCGGGTGGTGCTGTGCGTGTTGCTTGCCATGTGCGTTCTCCCGGCGCGGATCAGCCCGCCTTCGGCCGGCTGTTGTTGATCTGGACGATGAGCTTCTCGGTGACATCGACCGTCTTGGTCGAGTGGAGCACGCGGAGCTGGGTGATCTGCGCCTTGACCTGGGTCTCGAGCGGCGGCGCGTCCTTGGAGCGCTGGGCGGTGATCTCGATCTTCGAGTCGTCGACCATGACGAGATCGAGCTTCTCGTTCTCGCAGAGCTTGGCGCAGCCCTCGCGCACGGCGCGGTAGACGGCCTGCCACTTGAGGCTCTTCTCGCGGTCGAGCTCGAGCTCCTTCATGCCGTTCCACGCCTCGGCCTGCAGGCGCTTGAGTCGGAACTCGTCGAGCTTCCGCTCCTTGGCCTCGCCCTCGGACATGGCCTTGATCTCCTTGTCCATCGCCTCGAGCGCGGCGCTGCGGGCGCGGCCCTCCTCGATGAAGCGGGCCTCGAGGTTCTTGAGCTTCACGTCCCACTCGGCGGCCTCGTTGAGGCGGTCGAAGACGGTGGCCATGTTCACCAGCCCGACGGCGGTCGGGGCGGCGGCGAGCACCACCGGGCGGCGGGCCTCGGCGGAACCGGCGAGGAAGGCGGCGGCGGCGATGGCGGCGCCGGCGGCGAGGGCGAGGAGTGTCGAGCGTTGCATGGTCGGTCTCGGGGGGGACGGTCGCGGAGGGCGCAGATTGTACGGACGCCCGCGGGAAGCGTCGGCATTCCCGATCCGCCGGGTCAGAAGGGGATCTCGGCCGAGAAGCTGAAGACCTGGGTCTCGTCGGTGTCTTCCTTGAGCAGCGGCACCGCGAAGTCGAAGGCGAGCGGCGCCGGTCCGAAGGCCGGGATGTACAGGCGCACGCCGAAGCCGACCGAGAGGCGGTACTGGTCGAGGCTCACGTCCTCGGTGACCGTGCCCGAGTCGACGAACAGGACGCCGGAGAACGCATCCTTGACCAGCGGGTGCTCGAGCTGCGCGCCGGCGAAGAAGAGCCAGTTGCCGCCGATCGGATCGTTGGGCGCCGGGAGCGTCGGATCGAGCGCGCCGCGGGACTTCGGGCTGATGGTGCGGAACTCGAAGCCGCGGAAGTTGCGGCCGCCGAGGTAGAGCTTCTCGTAGGTCGGGACATCGTCGCCGAAGATGTAGGCGACGTCGGAGTTGACCTTGAGTGTCGTGCGGTTGCCGAGGAGGTCCTCGGTCACGGTGAAGAACTGCGTGTAGCCCGCGCGCACCACCGTGAAGGGGTCGATGTCCTCGAAGCTCTGGAACTGGGTGACGCTGAACTCGGAGTTCGAGCCGCGGCTCGGGCGCATCTGGCGGTCGACGTCGGTGCGCTTCACGAAGAAGCCGCCGGAGAGGAACGAGCTGGGCCCGCGGTCCTCGTAGACCTCGATCGCGGCGTCGGGATCGAACTCGCCGAGCTCGACCCACTGGTAGCCGCCGGTGAGTCCGACGGTCCAGAAGTCGCCGAGCTTGCGCGACAGGGTGATCGGCACCGTCGCGCGGGTCTCCTGGTAGTCGGGGTAGAGGCGGACGCGGTACGCGGGCGATCCGCGCAGCGCGTAGTCGCTCTCGAAGAGGTGCGGCTCGAGCAGGTCGAACGAGAGCGTCGAGACCTCGTTGCCGGGCGCGATCGACATCGAGAACTGCTGCCCGGCACCGCGGAAGGCGCGGCCGGCGATGAGCTCGTCGAGCGTCTCGGGCGTGTCGGCGATGTCGAAGTTCCGCTGGTTGACGCTGAACTCGCCGAACACGCCGGAGTCGGTGCCGAGGCCGACGCCGAAGTTCACGCTGCCGGTGTTGCGCTCCTTGACCTCGATGAGGACGTCGCGCACCTCGCTGCGGATGAGCGCGGCGCGCTTCGCGGCGGTCTCGTCGGCGGGAGCGGCGGCGTCGGCGGCGGTCGTCCCCTCGGCCGAGGCCGGCGGCTCGACGTCGAGGGCGTCCTGGTCCTCGGCGCGCGGGCGCTGCACGGTCACGCGGACGTCGTTGAAGAGCTGCGTCGCGCGCACGCGCTCGGTGGAGCGATCGACCTCGCGGCCGTCGAGCACGCGGCCCGGCTGCATGCGGACGAGCCGGCGCACGACCTTGTCCTTGGTCAGGAAGTTGCCCTGGATGTTCACCAGGCCCGCGACCGTGCGCGGACCCTCGCGCACCGACAGCAGCAGGTCGACCTCGGGCTGCTCGCCCACGCGGACGGTGCGGTCGGTGACGTCGACGTCGACGTGGCCGAGCAGGAGGTAGCTGTCGCGCACGCTCGCGATCGACTTGTCGAGCTTGAGCCGCGAGTAGATGTCGCCGGGGTGGATGTAGAGGAGGTCGTTGATCTGGTCGTTGCTGAACACGACCAGCGGCTTCGGACCCTCGGCGCCCACGCCCTCGACCACCACCGAGCGCAGCCGGTAGCGCCGCCCCTCGGAGACGACGAAGACGACCTTCGCCTCCTTGGAATCGGCCGAGATCTCGACGCGGCGGTCGACGCGGACGTCGACGAAGCCGCGGTCCTTGTAGTACTTGTCGAGCGCGGCCACGTCGTCGACGAGGATCTCCTCGTCGAGCTCGCCCTTGGCGAACAGGGGCACCGCGGTGCGGGTGCGGATCTCGCCGCCGAGCTCCTTCGCGGTGAGCGTCTCGTTTCCGGTGAACTCGATCTCCTTCACCTTGACGCGCGGACCCTCGACGATGCGCAGGATGAGGATGCCCGTGTCCTTCAGGCGCGACTCGTCGACGGTGACCTCGGCGAGGTAGTGGCCGCGCTTCCTGTAGAGGTCCTTGATGCGCGCGACCGCCTGCTCGAGCAGGAAGTCGTCGCGCGGCCCGCCGGCGTAGAGCGGGATCGACTTGCGGAGCTCCTGGTCGGAGATCAGCTTGTTGCCGACGACCTGGAGGTCCTTGACGATCGGCTGCTCGACGAAGGTGTAGGTG
>Ga0079300_10000715_pt1 | contig 12661 bp, 8 predicted proteins | sample Wag4_2014_7_11_FD_74799 | JGI IMG/M metagenome (GOLD analysis project Ga0079300, IMG submission 74799) | Fresh water microbial communities from Ohio, USA - Utica-2 Time Series HT 2014_7_11 | ecosystem: Environmental > Aquatic > Freshwater > Water tank | place: USA: Ohio | collected 2014-07-11
CCTGGTGTTCCAGGACCCGATGACCCGTCTCAATCCCCTGCTCACGATCGGAGGCCATCTGGCCGACACCCTGGCCGCCCACCGGCCAGCCTGGCGGCGTCCGGAGGTGCGCCGCCAGGCGGAGGAGCTGCTGGAGCGGGTGGGCATCAGCCCGCAGCGCTACGGCAGCTACCCCCATGAATTCAGCGGCGGCATGCGCCAGCGCCTGGCGATCGCCCTGGCCATGGCCCTGCGGCCGCCCCTGGTGATCGCCGACGAGCCCACCACCAGCCTGGATGTGGCGGTGGCGGGCCAGGTGATGGCGGAACTCACCCAGCTCTGCCGGGAAGCGGGCAGTGCCCTGCTGCTGATCAGCCACGACCTGGCGATGGCCGGGCGCTGGTGCGACCAGATCGGAGTGCTGGACGAGGGCCGGCTGATCGAGCGCGCCCCCTCCTTCCAGTTGCTCACCTCCCCCCGCTCAGCCCTGGCCCAGCGCCTGGTGGCCCGGGCCCGGGAGCGGGAGGGGCGCGACAGCCAACCGCCCCAGGCCGCGCCCCTGCTGCTGGAGATCGAGGCGCTGCGCTGCTGGCACCCGCTGCCGGGCCTGCCCTGGCAGCGCCAGTGGCTGAAGGCCGTGGACGGGGTGAGCCTGCGGCTGCAGCAGGGCGAGACGATCGGCCTGGTGGGGGCTTCCGGCTGCGGCAAGAGCACCCTCTGCCGGGCCCTGATGGGCCTGGCGCCGGTGCGGGGCGGGGCGGTGCGCCTGGAGGGGGTGGACCTGCAGCAGTTGAAGGGAGGTGCGCTGCGGCGGGCGCGGCGGGCGATCCAGATGGTGTTTCAGGACCCACTGGCCTGTCTCAACCCGCAGATGCGGGTGGGGGAGGCGATCGCCGATCCCCTGCTGATCCACGGCCTGGCCAGCCGCGCCGCCGCCCGGCAGCGGGCCCGGGAGCTGCTGGAGTCCGTGGGACTCACGCCGCCCGAGGCCTTCGAAAACCGCCTGCCCCGCCAGCTCTCCGGGGGGCAGCAGCAGCGGGTGGCGATCGCCCGCGCCCTGATCCTGGAGCCGAAGGTGCTGCTCTGCGATGAGAGCGTGAGCATGCTCGACGCCGAGGTGCAGGCCGATGTGCTCGACCTGCTGCGCGGGCTGCAGGCCCGCCTGGGCCTGGGCATGCTGTTCGTGACCCACGACCTCTCGGTGGCCAGCGGCTTCTGCCACCGGGTGATCGTGCTCGACGGTGGCCGGATCGTGGAAGAGGGGCCCGGCTCCCGCCTGCTGGCCGACCCCCAGGCGGCGATCACCCGCACCCTGGTGGAGGCCTGCCCGAGGCTGCCGGTTTAGGCGGCCAGGCTCCACCAGCGGGGCTTCATGAAGTAGTCCTCGTCCTCGTACTCCACCAACGCGCCGTCGGCGAACGCCACCAGGTCGGCCGGCGACACGGTGAAACCCAGCTCGCGGGCCATCGCCGCCACCTCATCGGCATCCGCCGCCCGGGTGGTGGAGAGCTGCTCCTCCAGGGCGGCGTCCTGCTGCACCCGCTGGATGAAGGCCTGGAGATCGCTCTGCGCCATGGAACGGGATACAACCGGCAACACCGCTGCAGTCTGGGGGTCGGGGTGCTGGCGGCGAAGCACGGCGAGCAGTTTGTCAAACACCGCCGGCAGCGGCGCCTCGCACACCATCCGCTCGCCCGATACCGGGTGGTTGAGCCCCAGCTGCACCGCATGCAGGGCCTGGCCAGGGAGGGCCACCGGCAGGCGCCGGGCCCGGGAGTAGGTGGGATCGCCCACGATCGGGTGGTTGATGTGGGCGCAGTGCACCCGGATCTGGTGGGTGCGGCCGGTGTCGAGCTTGAAGCGCAGCAGGGCGTAGTCGCCCAGGCGCTCGATCACCCGCCAGTGGGTGCAGGCGTGGCGGCCGCTGGCGTCGTCGACCACGGCATATTTCTTGCGGTCGGCGGGGTGGCGGCCGATGGCGCCCACGATCGTGCCGGCATCGGCGGCCGGCTGGCCATGCACCACGGCCAGGTATTCGCGCGAGGCGATCCGCTTCTGGATCTGCACCTGCAGCTTCACCAGGGCTTCCTGGCTCTTGGCCACCACGATGCAGCCCGTCGTGTCCTTGTCGAGCCGGTGCACAATCCCGGGCCGCAGCTCGCCGCCGATGCCCGGCAGGTCGGGGCAGTGGTGCAGCAGGCCGTTCACCAGGGTGCCGTGCTTGTTGCCCGGCGCCGGATGCACGGTGAGGCCGGCGGGCTTGTTGAGCACGATCAGGTGTGCGTCCTCGAACAGCACATCGAGGGCCATGGCCTCGGGCTTGAGGTAGTCGAGCGGCTCGGGCGGCGGCATCCAGAGCTCCACGATGTCGCCCTGGCGCAGGGGGGTCTTGGCCCGGCCAGTGACGGCGTTCACGCGCACATAGCCGGCGTCAATGAACTTCTGGATGCGCGAGCGGCTCTGCTCCGGCCGCTGGGCCACCAGCCAGCGATCCAGCCGCATCGGCATGGGCCTGGGATAGGTGAGGGTGAGCAGCTCGCCTTCGCCCTGGCCGAATCCCTCCATCTGCCCACCGGTGCTGGTGCCCCTGCAGCCTGCCAGTTCACCCGCGAGGCCTGAGTTGATCGATCTGGGTCAAACGCCGCTGCCATAGTGAGGGACCCGATCGGTGGTGTACCGGGCCTTGGACGGTGTTGCCGATCGCGCTGTGCTGGAGGCCCGGCGGGATCTGCTGCTCTGCCTGCTGCGGGATCAGCAGGTGCTGGTGGCTGTGTACCCCAGGTTTCTGGCCCTCAGCCTGGCCTTCCGTTCCGGGGCTGGCGATGGCTCCCCCCTGAAAACCCTCGTGTTTGCCACCTCCGCGGCCGAGGGGCTGGCCCAGCTGGCGCAGGCCCCAGGCCCCTTCCACCTGCTGGTGAGCGAACACCTGGCCGATGGCCCGGGCCTGAACCTGATCCGGGCCGCCAAGGCCCGCTCCCCCGAGCACCGCTGCCTCCTGGTGCTCACCCACAACCATCGCGTGCTGGTGCAGGCCGCCCTGGAGAGCGGGGCCGATGCCCTTGTGCAGGAGGAGAGCCTGGGGCGCACCGGGGCCCTGGTGTTTGCGGTGGAGCAGGTGCTCAAGGGCCACACCTTCGTGGATCCGACCCTGGAACAGGAGCCCCCGGAGGTTGGAGCGGAGCCTCTCAGCCAGCTCACCCCCAGGGAGGTGTCCGTGCTGCAGCTGGTGGCCCATGGCCTCAGCAACCGGGAAATCGGCGAGCAGCTCCACATCGCCACCACCACTGCCCGCGACCACGTGCAGGACATCCTGCGGCGGCTGGGAGTGCGGAGCCGGGCAGCGGCGGCCGTTGAGGGAGTGCGGCGGGGCTACTGCCACTGACAGGCGACACGCCCACGGACCCGGCCGTCATCAAGGCTGGCAAGGGGGTGCCCGGACGGGGCCAGTTGTTGCTGGATGGGCAGTTGGTGGGCCAGGCAGACTTCGCAGCCACGGGTGCCGATCCAGGATGGGGATGCGGAGCTGCGTCGGATCCTCAGCCGGCATTGAGGGCGGGGGGCGCCTCGAAAAGGGTCATCGCTGCAGGAGTGCCCGGCGAAATGCAGCCGTTGGAAGAATCGGTGCGTTGTGCCCCAGATCAGCCACCACCACCAGCTCCGCCACGCCGGGTGAAAAGGCCCGGTGAAGCGCTCGTGCATGGCGGGGCGGCACAACCGTGTCGTTGGCCGCCGCCACGATGGTGGTGGGGACGCGAACCCGGGGGGCTTCCGCTGCCGCATCCCAGCAATCCTGCAGGAGGAGGTCGACCGGGAGCCAGGGCATGGCGCCGCGGGCCACCGCCAAAAGGCTGTCGAAGGGCACCAGCAACACCAACCGTTGGACGGGCTGCGTGGCGGCCAGATGCACCGCGGGCCCGGTGCCCAAGCTGCGGCCCACCACCGAGATGGCGCTGTGGTGCTGGGACACGAGGGCAAGGAGAGCCTGGGCATCAGCGCGGATGGCTGCCTCGCTGGGGGTACCTTGGCTGCCGCCATAGCCGCGGTAGTGGAGCAGGTAGAGGGCGGTGTCGGGCAGCAGGGCGGCCAGGTCTGCCCGGGTGAGGGACACATCCTCGGCATTCCCGCCGAAGTAGATCAGGGCCCTGGGGCCCGGATGGGGCCGATGGGCCACGAGAACCTTGATGCCGGCCACCTGCAAAACCAGTTGGTTGGTGGGATCAGCGGCGGGCTGGGGAAAGTAGATGAAGTTGCGCTGGGTGGCGCCCATCAACAGGCACATCGCCCCGTAGCCCAAGGCGACACACGCGGCCCATCCCTGCCAGCTGGCAATGGTCATCCATCCAGGCTCGCACCAGGGGCCAGGGCCAGCCATTCCCTGCAAATGTTCCCTGCAGATGAAGGATGGACCGGGCCTGGGCCCCGTTCGTAGGACTCCGCTACAGACCCGGAGCCCCCATGGTTCAGACCCCGTCGTCCCCCATCAGCGTGGCGATCAGCGGCAAGCGCTGGTGGAAGGGCTTCACGGCCGAGCTCACCATCACCAACACCAGCGGCCGGGACCTGGCCAGCTGGAGCACCACCTTCGACACTCCCCATCGCATCACCGGAACCCCCTGGGGAGTGACGCTCACCAGCGTGGAGCTGGGGAACGGCCTCATCCGCTACACCCTCACCGGCAGCGGCTGGGGTGCCTCGCTGAAGGCTGGGGCCTCCGTGAAGGTGGGCTTCAACGGCAGCCAGGGCGTCGGAATCGGCAACGAAGGCGCCCTCACCGCCGATCTGCTGCTGGCGCCAGGCACAGCACCCAGCCCTGCTCCGAGCCCGGAAGCTCCGCCCTCGCCCACGCCCACGCCGGCCCCCGCCACCCTCCAGGTAGTGGTGGGCGGCACCCGCTGGTGGAACGGCTTCACCGCCGAGCTCACCATCACCAACAACAGCGGCAAGGACCTGAAAAGCTGGAGCACCAGCTTCGACTCTCCCCATCAGGTGAGCGGAGCGCCCTGGGGGGCGACCCTGAGCCGGGTGAACCTGGGGGCGGGATTGACCCGCTACACCCTGACGGGCAGCGGCTGGGCTGCCGGGCTGAAGGCCGGCGCCTCCGTGAAGGTGGGCTTCAGCGGCAGCCAGGGGATCAGCATCGGCAACGAGGGGGCCCTCACAGCGGCCCAGCTCTTTGGCACCGTTGCTCCTCCTTCTCCACCCAGCCAGCCAACGCCTCCCACCCCGGAGCCGCCGTCGTCCGAGCAGGGGTATGGCGAAGCCCTGCGGCAATCCTTTCTCTTCTATGAGGCCCAGCGCTCCGGGGATCTCGATGAGGCCAGCAACCGCATTCCATGGCGTGGCGATTCCGGCCTGCGGGATGGGCGCGACGGGGTGTATTTCGGGGATCGCACCTCGGCCAACCTGCAGGCGGGGCTGAGCCTGGATCTCACCGGCGGCTATCACGATGCCGGCGACCACGGCAAATTTGGCCTGCCCCTGGCCACCACCCTATCCACCCTGGCATGGGGCGGGCTGGCCTTCGAGCGCGGCTACACCGCCACGGGCCAGCGCGATGAGCTCCTGAGCACCGTGAAATGGGGCACCGACTATCTCCTCAAGGCCCATGGCACCGATGCCACAGGGGCCACCCGCTACTTCGTGGCCCAGGTGGGCCATGTGCCCGCCGACCATGCCCTCTGGAGCGCCCCGGAGAGCCAGACCATCCCCCGTCCCGCCATGGCGGTGACCCCCACCAAGCCAGGGTCGGACGTGGCGGCGGGCAGTGCGGCGGCCCTGGCCTCCGCTTCCATCCTCTTTCGCCGCAACGACGAGGTGGCCTACGCAGACACCCTGCTGAGCCACGCTAAATCCCTTTATCGGTTCGCCGACACCTACCGGGGCAAGTATTCCGATTCCCTGCGGGAAGTGCGGGATTATTACAACTCCTGGAGCGGCTACAACGACGAACTGAGCTATGGGGCGGCCTGGCTGGCCCGGGCCCGCGAGGCGGCCGGCGCTGATGGCAGCGCCTATCGCAACCAGGCGCTGCAGATCTATCGCCAATCCATCGGCGGCCTGGGCAGGGGCTGGACCCTCAACTGGGATGATGTGTCCTACGGCACGGCGGTGCTGCTCGCCCAGGACACGGGCGACAGCAAGATCCAGGCCGATGTGCGCGGTTGGCTGGACAGCTGGGTGGAGGGCACCAATGGCGTGCAGATCACGTCCGGGGGGCTGCGCCACATCAGCCAGTGGGGCTCCCTCCGCTATGCCGCCAACACGGCCATGGTGGCCGGTGTGGTGGCCGACAGCCTGATCGATCCTGGTGGTACCTATTCCAAGCTGGCGGCCGACACCATCGACTACATCCTGGGCGACAACCCCCGTGGCTCAAGCTATGTGGTGGGCTACGGCACCAACTCGCCCCGGCAGCCCCATCACCGGGGGGCGTCCGGCGTGGGCTGGGAGGGCTTCCGCAATGGCCTGCCCAACGCCCACACCCTCTACGGCGCCCTAGTGGGCGGGCCCGATCGTCCCAACGACTTCTCCTATGCCGACGTGCGCAGCGATTACATCCGTAACGAGGTGGCCATCGACTACAACGCCGGCTTCAGCGGGGCCTTGGCCTTTATGAGTCAGCAAGCGATGGGATTGTGAGGTTGGCATGCACGTATCAGGACTCAGGCATTCCTCAGTCCGAGAGCGGCAGCAGTTTCGGCACGCACCTTGGTGAGCAGCGCCTCGTCCTGCTTGAGATCATGTCCATAGGAAGGGATGATTTCACACATTTTTGCCTTCCAATCACCAACGAGATCATCACGCAAGACGGTCTCAATCATGGTCACCATGATGTAGGTGGCCGTCGAGGCGCCTGGCGATGCGCCAAGCAGGGCCACCAACGTTCCGTCAGCTGCAGCCACGATCTTGGTGCCAAACTCAAGCTGACCAGCGAAGTGCTTCTCTCTTTCGATAATCTGCACTCTCTGACCTGCAACCGCCAGTTCCCAGTCTTCCTCGTTGACGTTTGGATAATACTGCCTCAGAATCTTGAAGCGATGGGCCTTGCTCTGCAGAACCTGACCCAACAGATATTCCTCCAACGGGAAGTTATCTTTGGCTACAGAAAGCATCGGCAGAAGGTTGGCCAGGCGCAGCGATCGGGGTAGATCGCAGTAGGAGCCATGCTTCAGGAATTTGGTGGAGAATCCCGCATAGGGCCCGAACAGGAGCCACCGCTTGCCCTCAATGATGCGGGTGTCGAGGTGGGGCACCGACATAGGCGGTGAACCGGCTGCCGCCTTGCCATAGACCTTGGCACTGTGTTGATTCACCACCTCAGGCTTGTCGCAGCGCAGCCACACCCCGCTGACCGGGAATCCGGCAAAGCCATGGGATTCCGGGATGCCGGATTTCTGCAACAGGGTGAGGGCAGCACCACCGGCACCGAGAAAAACGAAACGCGCGTCAACCATGCGCTCGCTGCCCGAAACCGCATGGCGCACAACCACCCGCCATCCCCCCTCGGGCCGGCGCTCCAGGTTGATCACATCTTCATCGAAGTGCACCTTGAAATCGTCGTGCTTGCGCAGCACAGCGAGCAGGTTGCTGGTGAGAGCGCCGTAGTTCACATCAGCGCCGTTGCCCATATGGGTGGCAGCAACCGGTTGCCCGGGGTCACGCCCCTCCATCACCAGGGGAGCCCATTCCGCGATCCTGGCATGATCTTCTGAATACTCCATACCGCGGTAGCAGTGATGGGCACTCATCAAGGCATGGCGCTTCCTGAGAAAGTCCTGGTTATCACGACCCATCACAAAGCTCATGTGAGGCACTGGATGGATGAAGCTGTCGGCTGAAGCGATCAGCCCTTTGCTCACCAGATACGACCAGAACTGGCGGGACAGATCAAATTCAACATTCACTTCCAGAGCTGTGGAGATATCCACCGTGCCGTCCTTGCGCATCGGTGTGAAATTCAGCTCACAGTTGCCCGCATGACCCGTGCCGGCGTTGTTCCAGGCGCCGGAGCTCTCCTGGGCCTCCTGGGGCATGCGCTCGATCATCTCGATCGCCAGGTCGGGCTTGAGCTCCTTGAGGAAGACGCCCAGCGACGTGCTCATGATGCCGGCTCCCACCAGGAGCACATCCACCGATTCGCGGTTCATGCCTGCACCTCTGCTGTGAAGCGAACGTCGGCTCCAGGAGCCAGCACCACATACACGCGGCGCCAGGGCTCTTGATCAAGCAGCCGCCAGGAGTGACCGCCTCCTGCCGTATCTTCGGCCAGCAGCAGGATCGAGGGGTCCAGGGTGAAATGCTTGTCTTCTCGGGTGACGAAATCGAGCGTGCCGCTCAAAGTGATCACAAATTGGCGAGCTGGTGCCGTGTGCCAATCAAATGAACCCCCCGAATCTGTTTGCTGCAACGACATACTCACGACATCCATCTTATGGCTCAGAAAATCACCGCGGGCGCCAACCCGAAGATCGATCACACCGCTTTGGAAATGGGACTGGCCATCATCACCAGTCCACAAACGGATACATTTCAGCATGTTGCGCTAAGCCAAGCAGCCTTTCCTACCCAATCTAAATCGACCGATTAACTGGGCGAGGATCGTTGCGAACGTTTATAATAGAAGAGATGGCCGATATCGACCAATGACGGACATGCGCAGTGAATCCGACAGCCTCGGCGCGGTGGCCGTCCCTGCCGACCGGCTATGGGGGGCCCAGACCCAACGATCTCTGGAACATTTCAGCATCGGCAAGGACCTGATTCCCGCCGAACTTGTGTGCGCCTATGCCCAGCTCAAAAAAGCGGCCGCCAACGTGAATCATGCCCATGGCCGGCTTGCGGACAATGTTCATCAGTTGATTGTGCAGAGCTGTGCGGAGATCCTCACAGGCCAGCATCAGGAGATGTTTCCCCTGCACGTGTGGATGACCGGGTCCGGTACCCAGTTCAACATGAACGTGAATGAGGTGATCTCCAACCGCAGCTGCCAGATCGCCGGCACGCCACTGGGCAGCAAGACACCCGTGCATCCCAATGACCATGTGAATATGTCGCAGTCGTCGAACGACACCTTTCCGACGGCGATGCATCTCGCGGCGGCGGTGGAAACCGTCACCCGCCTGATTCCGGCGGTTCAGGCGTTGCATGATGCCATCGCCGCCAAGGCGGAGCTCTGGGCCGACATTGTGAAAATCGGGCGCACCCACATGCAGGACGCCACGCCCTTGACACTCGGTCAGGAATGGTCTGGTTACAGCGGCATGCTCGCCGATGATCTCGAGCGGCTGCGCGATGCGCTCAAGGGTGTCTATCAACTGGCGATCGGTGGCACCGCAGTGGGCACCGGACTCAATGCCTGCATAGGCTTTGCCGAAGAAACAGCAGCAGAACTCGCCAGGCTGACCGGCCTTCCATTCGTCTCCGCTATCAATAAGTTCACCGTGCAGGGCGCGCACGATGCCTTGGTGCAGCTGTCAGGCACCTTCCGAACCCTCGCCGTGTCACTTTACAAGATCGCCAACGATATTCGGCTGATGTCCTGCGGACCACGCGCCGGTTTTGCTGAGCTGCAGATCCCGGCCAATGAGCCCGGCTCATCGATCATGCCGGGCAAGGTGAATCCAACCCAGTGCGAAGCACTTACTATGCTGGCGGTTCAGGTGATGGCCAACGATGTGGCCGTTGGTTTCGGAGGAGCAAGTGGCTACTTGGAGATGAATGTCTACAAGCCACTGATCATTCACAATATCTGCAATTCGATCACATTGATCACCGACGGTTGCACAAACTTCCGCAAGTTTCTGATCGAAGGGTGTGAGCCCAATCGTGAAAAGATTACGGCTTATGTTGAGAGCTCCCTGATGCTGGCAACAGCCCTGTCTCCCGTAATCGGCTATGACAAAACAGCTCAGATCACCCACCACGCACTAGATAAAAACCTCACACTCAAGCAAGCTGCCATGGATCTTGGCCTGGTGAGCGAAGCTGATTTTAACCGCATCGTTGATCCCACAAAAATGACAGGCCCATCCAACATCAAGGGCTGAATAATCAGCCACAGCCAGGCCTGATCAGATAGAAAGGGCAGCTCTAGCTGAGAAGCCTACGAAAAACGTTGGTATCTGCCAGATCAATCAGCTCTTCACCGCGGCCCGAGAGGATGGTACGCAAGGCAAACAGGGAAAAGCCCTTGGCCTGTTCCACCGTGATCGTCGGCGGAATGATCAGCTCTTCGCGAGCCGTCACCACATCAACCAAGGCAGGACCGTCGTGGGCAAACGCGGCACGTAGGGCTGATTCGAGATCATCAGGCTTGTCCACACGCTGGCCGAATAAGCCGATCGACCTGGCCACCTCAGCAAAGTCGGGGTTATCAAGATCAGTACCAAAGTTAACAAAGCCATTAGCCTTCATTTCCAGCTCCACAAAATTGAGCGAGGAATTGTTGAAGACAACAATTTTCACCGGCAGCCTGTTCTGACGTAGTGTCAGCAGCTCGCCCATCAACATCGCAAGTCCTCCGTCCCCCGCCAGCGCAACCACCTGACGCTCTGGGAATGCCGACTGGGCGCCAATCCCCTGGGGCAGGGCGTTGGCCATCGTGCCGTGCGTGAAAGAGCCGATCAGACGGCGACGACCATTCATGCGCAGATAGCGGGCAGCCCAACCGGTGGGCGACCCCACATCCGGAATGAAAACCGCATCATCAGAGGCCAGATCGCTGACCATGCGGGTCAGGTATTGCGGGTGAATCGGCGACCTGTTGTGATCATTAATGGCCAGGTCATCGAGCCCTTTTCGGGCTTGAACGTAGTGATCTCTGGAGGAATCTAGATGCTGCGTATCGGGGTGATCCTTGAGCATGGGCAGGAGGGCCTGCACTGTGTCCTTCACGCTGCCCACAAGGCCGATATCAATCGGGGTTCGCCTGCCCAGATTCTCACCTCTGATATCAACCTGAATGATTTTTGCCTTGGAAGGATAAAACTGTCGATAGGGAAAGTCGGTGCCAAGCAGGAGCAAAACATCGCAGCTTTCAATCGCCCTGTAGCCGGATGTGAAGCCAAGCAGGCCAGTCATGCCGACGTCATAAGGGTTGTCATATTCAATGAACTGCTTACCCCGCAAAGCATGAACCACCGGTGCCTTCAGCTTCTCGGCAATCGCCAACAACTCGCGGTGGGCCCCTTCAACACCTGCTCCGCCAAATATGGTGACTTTTTTGGCTGCATTGAGCAGATCAGCGGTCACCTTCAGCCCATCATCGGTTGGACGCAGGACCCGTGGCACGTATCGGATCGGAGCTGATGGGCGATGGGGCCTGCTTTTTTTCAGGAAGATCTCCCCTGGAATGACCACCACGGCAGCTCCCCTTCGCTCGATCGCCGTGCGCATCGCGATCTCCAGCACTCGAGGCAGCTGCTCGGGATCGCCGACCAACTCGCTGTAGACCGTGGCCTCGCGGAGGACGTCCTGGGGATGGGTCTCCTGGAAGTAGGCACCACCGACTTCAGCCGAAGGAATCTGCGCCGCAATCGCGAGCACAGGAACACGGCTGCGGGTCGCATCGTAAAGACCATTGATCAGGTGAATGCTTCCCGGCCCACAACTACCAACGCAAACGGCCAATTCCCCCGTGAGCGCAGCTTCTCCAGCGGCCGCAAGAGCCGCCGCCTCCTCATGGCGCACGTGCTGCCAGATGATCGAGCCATCGCGGCGGAGAGCATCGGTAAAACCATTAAGTGAATCCCCTGGAATTCCATAGATTCTCTTAACCGACGCATTCTTCAGAACACCAAGTAGGACATCCGCGACTGTCGACATTGGTGAAGGTGCACAGCACCAGGGATCACCCCGAAGCTAGCCAATGTCCCCACGCGGTGCCAGAAGTCTGAGCCGCGAACACCTGGCCAACCCTGACAGGTCTGCCCGCACAGCCAAGTTCTCCTGCTGAACACGACGCCTGCTCAGCAGTCCTCCTGCTCAAACTCAACGGCCACGGATGGCATCGGCCGCCCCGGCGGCAGCTCCAGGGCGATGGCACCCAGGCGGCTGCAGCGGAAGTCGTCGAGCAACTTGGTGGCCATCCGCAGACTGTCGCCGCCGGTGTGGCGCTCGGCCGCAGCCGCCAGCCAGCCCTCCACATCGGGCCCGCCAGCGGCAAGTTCACCCAGGGGAATGCGGTAGCGCGCCTCCAACAGGCCCGCCGCCACCCCGGAGTCCGCCACCCCCTCCAGCAGCCGCAGCAGCTGGGCAAAGGCCAGGGCGGCGCCCTCGTTGTCGTAGGCGGCCTGGCCGATGTCGTCGCAGAGGGCCAGGCGCAGTGCGGCCTGCTGGTCGTCGAGCCGGGGGGGCAGCACGCCGGGGGCATCGAGCAGGTCGAGCTCCTGGCCCAGCCGCACCCAGCGCAGGCTACGGGTCACGCCGGCACGGCGGGCGCTCTCCACCACCTTCTGGCGCACCAGCCGGTTGATCAGGGCCGACTTGCCCACGTTGGGGAAGCCCAGCATCAGGGCCCGCACCGGCCGGGGTTTCATGCCACGGCCGGCCCGGCGGGCATTGAGATCCGCGCCGGCGCGGATCGCCGCCTGCTGCAGTTGCTTCACACCGGTGCCGGCCTTGGCGTCGCACCACCACACCACCTGTCCCTGGGCGCGGAACCATGCGCTCCAGGCCTGCTGGG
>Ga0079300_10000719_pt1 | contig 12637 bp, 11 predicted proteins | sample Wag4_2014_7_11_FD_74799 | JGI IMG/M metagenome (GOLD analysis project Ga0079300, IMG submission 74799) | Fresh water microbial communities from Ohio, USA - Utica-2 Time Series HT 2014_7_11 | ecosystem: Environmental > Aquatic > Freshwater > Water tank | place: USA: Ohio | collected 2014-07-11
GAGCGTCCCATCGGACCGGCCACCACCAGGTCCATCAGGGCGTGGGCCCAGACGGGCGGGCGCGGGCTCTCGCCGAACCGGTCGACAGCATTCCAGGTCGGCTTGTGGCCGAACACACCATTGTAGTGGCAGGGCACGCGAATGGACCCGCCGATGTCGCTGCCCAGTTCCAGAAGCGTCATGCCGGAGGCCAGGGCGGCACCTGCCCCTCCGGAGGATCCGCCCGCGGTGCGCTCCGGATTCCAGGGATTCCGGCAGAGACCATGGATGTCGTTGTAGCTCTGGATATCCCCGCCGAACTCCGGAAGGTTGGTCTTCCCGAAAACCACGGCTCCTGCCGCCTTCAGCGCCGCCACGGCGGGTGCATCGGCTTCCGGCCTGTAGTCGGACAGGGGGGCATGCCCTGAGGTCGTGACCAGGCCCCGGGTGGCGAAGATGTCCTTGATGGTCATGGGCAGGCCGTGCAGCGGGCCGGTCAGACGTCCCTGGCGGCGGGCCTCATCGGCGGCGCGGGCATCCCTCAGGGCACCGTCCAGGTCCATGGCCACGACGGCGTTCAGGACTGGATTGTACCTTTCAACCCGCTCCAGCTGGGCGGTGAGGAGGGCCTCGCTGGTGATCGCACCCCGGGCGAGGGCGTCCAGGGCGTCCGTGGCTGTGGCCGTCGACAGGTCGATCATGAGGTCATTCCATCAGGGACTGGAGTTCTGAGATGCGCGTGGTGGTCAAACGCGTGTCGCACCGAAGGCGCGCCGCCTCCTTTGGAACGACCTCGGTAGAGACACCTGCGGCCTCGATGTTGCAGTCGGCCGTCTTCTTTCGGACCCAGGCGCGTTGCAGCTCAAGGAGCTGGCTGCGGGCGTCCTCGGGGAGCGCCTTCCAGACCGCGTTGATCTGCTGGTTTGCCAACTTGTTCTCGGCCGCGGCCATGTCGAGGTCAGCCTTCTGGGCCGCCTCGGTCTGCTTGGCCGTCTCGGCCTCAGCGGCTGCCAATTGTGCGGCCTGGGCCTTGCTGGCACCCTCGATCTCGTTGCGGGCGAGGTGGGCGCCGACCACCTGGCCGAGGGCGGCAAACTTGGGTGAGGCACCCTCAACCTCGCCGTAGATCTTGTCTCGCTTGTCGGTAGGCTGGACGCTGTACTCGAGGTCGAAGGTCAAGGCGTCCGCCGAGCGCGTCAGGCCGGCCTCTTCCAGCAGGCTGTCCACCTTGGATAGATCCAGCAGCTTGCGGGTCTGGTCGGCGTCCTGGATCATCGCCAGGGGAATGACGACCTTGGCGGTCCCGGCGCAGAACCGCTTGGTGCTGTCGGGATCCTTTTTGGTGGTCCGGATGTCCTCGATCAGGACCTTCAGCTCGGCGGTGGTCGCGCGGATCTTCGAGGCTGCGGACATGCGGGTCCCATCCTCAGACGCCAGCTCGGCCTCCGCGGCCTTTTCCACCTGTTCCCGTACGATGGAGGTGATCACCTCGCGGGAGGAGTCGCTCGCGCAGTCCGTGGCGGCGACGCCGCAGCTGGAGAGAAGGGCACCCAGGGCCAGAAGGGGAAGGATCGTGATGGACTTCATGTCTTTGCTCTCCCAGCCATTTTCTCGAGGAGAACCCTAGGGTGCAGTCCTTAACCGGACGCAAAAGTGGCTTCAGGTCCCCGCAGGGCGCAGGAGGGCCGCAGTGGCGGCAAGGATCACGGCCAGGGCCTCGTCTCGCGAAAGGCCTTGCTCGCGCCGAAGCCGGGACCAGGCCTCGAAGCTCAGCAAGAGGTCGAGGGCCTCCAGCCGACCTGGATCTGCACACGCCGCCGGCAGGTCCCTGGCGAGGGACTGCCGCAGGTTGGCCACCATCCGGGCGTGGTCGCGGGCCAGGAAGTCTGAGCGGTGACGGTGCGCCATTGAGGCATGCTTGAAGGGAAAAATGCGCTCATAGGCCTCGGCCCGCATGGACGCCAGTTCAACCAACCGGCCCGATTCCTCGGCCGAGGCCAGGGGGCGGGCGACCAGGTCCGCGAGTTCACCCTGGATGGTCCGGCTGATCTCGGCGTAGAGGCTGTCCATGTCCCGGAAGTGGCGGAAGACCGTCCTCAGACCGACATCGGCCCGGGCCGCCACGCGTTCCGCCCCGGGGGCGACCTCCCCCTCCCGCATCAGTTTGAGCATGGCCTCGACGATGCGGTCGCGGCTGTCGAGACCGCGTCGGCGTCGGCCGTCTGTTTCCTCGAGGTCGGGTGTCATCCCGCCAGAAGGGCCTCGCAGCCGGTGTCGTCAAGGACTGTATCCACCACCGCCCGGGCGTCTGGCGCGAGTGCGGCATAAGCGTCCCTCAGGGCCTTCAGGCATTTGGCCTGATAGGGGAAGGGCTGTTGCGACCAGGGTTGCCCATCGACCTCGGCCAGGACCTCCGCGTCGCCCGCCATCACGGCTCGGGCGTTGGCCAGCATGACGGGCGTGTAGACACGTCCAATCTCAGCCAGCAGGACCTTGAGGGTCGAAGGCGGGTTTGCAGCGTCGATCCAGTCCCCGGCTTCCGGTTCCACGCCGGACTGGTCCTCCATCATACCCACCCAGGCGGTGACCCGGGGGGCGATCGAGAGGGTCAGGGTGGCGGGCGTGGGATCGAACTCCGCCAACTGAGTCAGCTGGCCATAGGTGGCGAAGTCGCTGGCCCCGGGGCGCTTGCCCATCAGGTAGGGCAGGACCCGCAGGTGGTCCTCGAAGGCTTCCAGGAAGCGTCGGTAACTCGCCTCGATGATCGGGCCGGTGACCGCGTTGGACCCAACATAGCGAAGCCGTCCGATCTGCCGCTCGGCAACGGCGCGACCGCGCTCGGCCAGATCCGAGTCGGGAACCGAGAGCCCCCGCCAGCAGGGCAGAATGGCCGAGGCCTTGGCGATATCCGCGGTGTAGGCCCAGCGGTAGTGGAACATCGCCTTGGTCAGCCACTCGTCGGCATAGTCCTCGATCAGGGCGTCCAGGAGGGCGAGGGCTGGGTTTGCGGGTACAAGACTGCGCTCGCCGCGCTCCTGCTCGAACCGCCGGATGAGGGGGGTGGAGTCGGTCACCGCCTCCAGGGCGCCGTCCGCGCCCGGCAGGTAGAAGGTTGGCAACAGGGGCACCTTGGCCCTCGGCAGGTCCGCAAGCGCCGGGTTCGAGACGATCAGATACCGATAGGGAATGCGGCGGTAGCGAAGCACCGCCAGCATCTTGCGGGTGTAGGGCGATCCAGGAGCGCCTGAGAGGGCGACGGGCTCGGTCATGGCGGGGTTCCCGATCAACGAAGGCGGTTGGTGTGGCGGATATCCGCGGACCCCGCGGGCAGGGTGATCATGTCGCCGTCCCGGCCCACGCGCACCGGACCGTCAAAGATCTTCCGGCTGTTGCCCAGGAAGGGCCCCTCCAGCGCCCGGAGGGGCAGGGGCGGGACGATGTGGGTGAGGAGCAGGTAGCGGACCTTCGCCCTTCCGGCGAGAGCTGCGATGGCTTCAGGGTCGGCATGGTAGTCGGTGATGTCGGCGAAGATCTTCACCAGGTTGGCCCGTCCGGCCCGCTCCGCTGCGGCCTTCTGGAGGCCGACAAGGCGAAGGGACAGGGCTTCGTGGACCAGCAGGTCTGCATTCTGTGCCGCCTGCTCGACGCTGGCCGTGATGTCGGTGTCGCCGCTGATGACTACCTTGCGGCCCTTGTACTCCACGATGTAGCCGACGGCCGGCGAAACCGGCACGTGATCAACGGCGAAGGCCCGGATCTTCAGGTCTGGCTCGTCGATCAGGGTCACTGGGACGGGCGCGCTTCCGATCGCGAAGGGCCGGGCCTCGCCGCCGAAGCCTGAGGGGGGGACGACCGCTTCCCCGTGGTGGGCGATCCGGTAGCCCCGGTCCAGGCCGTAGGCGGTCATCAGGCCAGAGACCACGGTCTCAACCCCTGTCGGGCCATGGACAGGCACCGGGGCCTTAGCGCCACCGCCCGCCCAATGCTGGAGCATCAGCTCGCCCAGACCGTCGATATGGTCCGAATGGAAGTGGGTCAGGAAGATGCGCTCAATGTTCGCGGGAGCCATCCCCATCAGGGTCAGGTTCTTTACCGACCCGGAGCCGGAGTCAAAGACGAACAGCCGCTCTCCCGCCAGGACCGCCGTGCACGGACCGGCCCGTGTGGGGTCCGGCATGGGCGACCCCGAGCCGCAGAGGGCGACATGCAGGCCGTCGGGCAGCCCGTCGGCGGGGGATACGGAGAGATTGCGATCCATGGTCCTGGCCATGGCCTTCAGGGCGATCTCCCCCCTGAGGAGCCAGGCCCCGGTGAGAGCGAGGGCAAGAAGTCCGGCGAGGACGACGGCGATGCGCTTCAAGGTGAGGACCCTCCCGAATGACGCCGCTAGCCGCGGCTTGACCCTGCCTGGCGATAATGGCACGGCTATTGCCATTAGTTTCTCGCCGCGGCGGGACTGTCAACTGGAACCGGGGCGCATGGCCCCGTGGAGGCATGGAATGCAGGTGCTGCGAACCCCCGACGAACGCTTCTCGGGCCTTCTGGACTGGCCGTTTGCGCCGCACTACGCCAACATCCAGGGCCCCGATGGGTCGGCCCTGCGGATCGCCTACGTCGATGAGGGCCCCCGTGACGGCGCGCCCGTACTGCTGATGCACGGCGAGCCGTCCTGGTCCTACCTTTACCGCAAGATCATTCCCCTGCTGGTCGCCCGGGGTCACCGGGTCCTCGCCCCGGACCTCATCGGCTTTGGTCGCTCCGACAAGCCCGCCTCGCGCGCTGACTATACCTACGAACGCCACGTGGACTGGATGAGCCAGTGGCTCCTGGGTCTCGACCTGAAGGACATGGTCCTGTTCTGCCAGGACTGGGGCGGCCTGATCGGCCTGCGCCTGGTCGCCGCCTTCCCTGAGCGCTTCGCCGGGGTGATCGCCGGGAATACCGGCCTTCCGGTGGGCACCGGCCTGACCCCTGGCTTCGACGCCTGGCTGAAGATGTCCCAGACCATTCCGGTCATGCCCATTGGCGGGATCATCAACATGGGCACCACCCGGGAGCTTTCGCCTGAGGAGGTCGCTGCCTACGACGCGCCCTTCCCGGACGAGACCTTCAAGGAGGGCGCCCGCCAGTTCCCGGCCCTGGTGCCCATCACGGCGGAGCACGGCTCGGTGGCCGAGAACCTCGCGGCCTGGAAGGTGCTGGAAGCCTTCGAAAAGCCCTTCCTGACCGCCTTCAGCGACAATGACCCTGTCACAAAGGGCGGCGAAGCGGACTTCAAGGCCCGCGTCCCCGGCGCCCAGGGCGAGGCCCACACCATCCTTTCTGGCGGTCACTTCCTTCAGGAGGACTGCCCCGCCGCCATCGCCGACCTGCTGGACGACATGGTCCGGCGTACCCGCTGATTGAAACTGGAGAGAGCCCCATGAAGGTCGTCAACGCCGTCTATCCGCCCCCCGAACAGGCCATGGCCTTCTTCTCCGCCGAGGAGGACGGGCCCTTCGTCATGGTCAACCTGCTGAAGTTCAAGCCAAAGGCTGAGTACGAGGACGGCTCCAACAGCCACCTCACCGGCGCCGAGGCCTATGCCCTCTACGGTGATGGCGTGAGCAAGCTGGTCCAGGCCCTGGGCGGACGCATCCGCTTTTCCGGTCAGGTCACCAGCCTGATGATCGGCGAGGTCGAGGACCTCTGGGACGCTGTCGCCCTGGCGGAGTACCCCTCGCTGGCCGCCTTCCGGGCCATGGCCATGTCCGAGGATATGGGCAAGATCGACCACCACCGAAAGGCGGGCCTGGCGGGGCAGCTCAACATCCGCACCAAGGCCAACGCCGGGTTCGAGTGATCAGAACTGCGGGTCGACCCAGTCCGGGAAGACGTCGGGAAGGCTCGAAACCGGATCGGTGAAGTTGGCGGGGCGCTTCTCGAAGAAGCTCTTCACGCCTTCCACCGCATCGTCGGAGCCGCCACGAGACATCAGGGCGCGGCTCTCGGCCCGGTGCGCCTCCATGGGATGGCTGGCGCCGAGCATGCGCCAGCAGAGCTGCCGGGTCAGGGCGCTGGAGACCGGTGCCGTGTTGTCCGCGTATTCGTGGGCCAGGGCGCGAGCCGCGTCCATCAAGGACTCCGGCGGGTGCAGGGCGCTGACCAGGCCCTTCTCCAGGGCCTCGGAGGCCGGGAAGACGCGGCCGGAATAGATCCAGTCCAGGGTGGCCGGCATGCCGACCAGGCGGGGCAGGAAGAAGGACGAGGCACCTTCCATGATGATCCCGCGGCGGTTGAAGACCAGGCCGAAGCGGGCGTCGGTCGAGGCGATCCTCACGTCCATCGGCAGGATCATGGTGACGCCCACGCCCACCGCCGCACCATTGATGGCGCCGATCACCGGCTTGAGGCTGTCAAAGATGCGCAGGGTGACGAGGCCCGCCGTGTCGCGGCGGATTGGCGTATCCTTGTCCGGCTTGGCCGCACCGAAGGTCTGGCTGCCGCCGGAAAGGTCGGCTCCGGCGCAGAAGGCCCGGCCAGCGCCGGTCACGATGACCGCCCGGACGTCGTCATCCCGGTCCGTAAGGTCGAAGGCGGCCTGCAGGTCGTTGCACATCTGCAGGGTCCAGGCATTCATCCGCTCGGGCCGGTGCAGGGTGATGGTCGCGATGTGGTCCTCGACCGAATAGAGGATCGTCTCGAAGGTCGGCGTGGAACTGGACATGGAGGTCTGGCCTTTCGTTGTCAGGGGCGGAGGCGGGCGCGGACAGGGCCGCCGTCGATGCGGATGAGGGCGCCGTTGGTGAAGCTGGATGTGTCGCTCGCCAGCCACAGGGCGGCGGGGACCATCTCCGTGGGAAGGCCGACCCGCATGCCGCCCTTGGTCCAGCCAGGATTGGCGGGGTCAGGGGGATCGGACCAGTGCTCGGCCACGTCGGTGGCAAAGGGACCCACGCAGATGGTGTTGACCCGCACGTTCGGGCTGTAGGCGGCTGCAAAGCCGGTGGTCAGGACGTTCAGCGCCGCCTTGGCCCCGGCGTAGGGGAGGGCGTAGGGCGAGGCCTCCAGGGAGGCGATGCTCGAGATGTTGATGATCGAGCCCCCATCTCCCCGGTGCATCCGGGCACCCACCAGGGCGGAGAGCCGGAAGGGGCCCTTGAAGTTGACGCCGATGACCTTGTCGAAATTGTCCTCAGTCACTTCCTCCAGCGAGGGATAGAGGGGCGACATGCCGGCGTTGTTGATCAGGACATCGATGCGGCCAAAGCGCCGGTATACCGCGTCCACCATGGGCTCGATCTCATCCCAGTTGGCCATGTGGCAGCGGTGGGCGAAGGTTTCGACGCCCAGTTTCGCCAGCTCGGCTGCAGCGTCCTCGCAGGCCTGCAGCTTGCGCGAGACGATAGCCAGGTTAGCGCCGGCCTCGGCGAAGGCCTGGGCCATGGCGCGGCCAAGACCCCGGGACCCGCCAGTGATCAGCACGACCTTGCCCTGCAGGTTGAAGTCCATGGGTCCGCCCTCCCTGATCCGGTCTGGCCCCAGCAAGTCGGGGCGGGGTGCCGCTGTCAATGCTGACCGGGCGTAACCCCGGCGGCGCCAGGCTTTACGCAGACCCACCGGGCGCGGTGGAAGTTCTCGACATTGTCGGTCCAGCCCGTGACCCGGGGCGAGACCAGGGCCCGGCTGACCACCTGGAAGACCGGGATGATTCCCTCCTCGTCCAGCATGAGCTGTTCCGCCTCGGCCAGGGTCCGGGCCCGCCTTGCGGCGTCCGGCTCTCGGTCGGCCTGGTCCAGCAGGGCGTCGTAGCGGGGATTGGCGTACCCGGAATAGTTCTGCTGGCCGGTGTCCGATCGGAAAAGGCCAAGGAAGGTCAGGGGGTCATCGAAATCGGCGTACCAGCTCATCATGCCGACCTGGAAATCCTTACGCTTGTAGGCGGAGAAGGCGATCTGGCCTTCGTTCTGGACGGTCGAGACCTTCAGGCCCAGGGCGGTCCAGTCGGCGGCCACGGCCTGTGACAGGAGCAGGTTGTCGGGAGAGTTGCCGACCTTGATCTCCACGGACAGGGGGTTGCCCGGCCCGTACCCGGCCTCGGCCAGCAGCCGCCGCGCCTCCGCCTGTCGGTCGCCAAAGGGCATGTCCGCCCACTTCAGGCGGACGTCGTCTCCATGGCCGGCAGTGGCCGGCGGCACGAAGCTGTAGGCCGGCTTCTGCCCCGCCCGCATGAGTTTGCCGGTGATGAAGTCGCGGTCCACGCCCATGGACAGGGCGCGCCGGACCCTCAGATCCTGGAAGGCGGGCACGCTCACCGTATTCAGGGCGATGTAGGAGGTGGCGAGGGCGGGATAGGTGCGCACATATCCCGGCAGGGTGTCGCGCAGCCTCTGCACCCGGCTGGACTGGAAGTTGGTGTTCAGGTCCAGTTCGCCCCGGGCGACCCGCCGCTCGGCCATGACCGAGTCCGGCGTCGGGAAGTAGTCGATCTGGTCCACGCACACCGACCCAGGGTCGAAGAAATCCGGGTTCTTCACGACCCGGATGTGATCGCCCAGCTTCCACTCCACCAGGGTGAAGGCACCATTGCCGACGAAGTTCTCCGGTCGGATCCAGGCATCGCCGTGCGCCGTCACCACATGCGCCGGGACCGGAAAGAAGCTGTGGTGCTTGAGCAGGGCGGGAAGGTAGGGCGCCGGGTGCTCCAACCGAAGTTCCAGGGTCAGGGGATCCACCGCCCGCACGCCCAGCGCCTCAGGGCCGGCCTTTCCCTCGTTCACCGCCTGGCCGTTTTTCAGCAGGTAGAGGAGGAAGGCGTAGCTCGAGGCCGTGTTCGGATCGAGGAGCCTACGGAAGGCGAAGACAAAGTCCCCCGAGGTGACGGGGCGTCCGTCGGTCCACTTCGAGGGGCGCAGGCGGAAGGTCCAGGTCAGGCCGTCGGGCGAGGTGGTCCAGCTTTCCGCGAGGGCCGGTGTCGGCGAGGCGTCCGGGCCGTCGGTGAAGAGGCCGGTGTATAGGTCGCCGATGATGGCGAACTCATCGACCAGGGAGGCCTTCTGAGGATCGAGCGTCCCGGCTTCGGTATTGTTTCCCCACGCCAGGCAGGTCTTTCCAGCCGGGCAGGGCGGGCGGCTGACCTGGGGCTGGCATCCCGCCAGGACGATAGCGCAGGCCAGGGCAAGGAGGATGGGAAGCTTCACGTTCGGATCCGGGGCTACTCGCGCCTGAGGGCCTCGATGGGATCGAGGCGGGCGGCGCGCCAGGCAGGATAGGCGCCAAAGACCAGCCCGACCAGACTCGAGAAGCCCAGGGCGACGGGAATGGCCCAGGCCGGCAGGGCGAAGGGCCAGTCGCCGATCGCGGCAATGCCGGCCGCGCCCAGCAGGCCGATCGCAAGCCCGATGAGACCGCCGAAGAGAGACAGGGCCACGGACTCCAGGGCGAACTGCGACAGGACGTCCCTGCGCCGGGCGCCCAAGGCCATCCTGAGGCCGATCTCGCGGGTTCGCTCGGTCACGGCGACCAGCATGATGTTCATGATCCCGACCCCGCCAACGACCAGGGAGACGGCGGCGATGGCGGCGAGCAGGACGGTGAAGGCCCCGATGGCCGCCTTGGACGCTTCCAGGATGGAGGCCAGGTTCTGGGTCTGGAAGTCGTCCTCCTCGCCCGGCTGGATCTTGTGTTCGGCTCGCAGGACGCTGTCGATGTCCTCCTGAACGGAAGCCAGCTCCCCCTCGGAGGCCGCCTTGACATAGATGGTCTGGACGCTGTCGGCCTTGATCCGCCGGCCAATGATCCGCGAGCGAACGGTCTCGAGTGGGCTGAGGATCAGGTCGTCCTGGTCGCGGCCGAAACTGGATTGACCCTTTGATCCCAGGACGCCGATCACCTCGAAGGGGGCGCCGCGGATCCGGATCCGCTTGCCGATCGGGTCTGCATCACCCCAGAGCTGGGTGACCACAGTGGGGCCAAGCACGGCCACCTTGCGTCCCTGACGGGCATCCCTGTCCTCGAACATGCGGCCAGAGGCGATGGTCAGGTCCCGAGCCTCGAGGTATTCGGGGGTCACGCCGATGATCGAGGTGTTCCAGTTGGCACCGTCGGCCGTGACCTGGGCCCCTCCGGTAACCGAAGGCGCGACCGCTGCGGCACCCTCGACCTGGCGCTGGATGGCTTCGGTGTCGGCGTCGGTGAGGCTCTGGCCCGAGCCGGCCCCGCCCATGACCCCACCGGCCGTCCGGGGCTGGAGGGGCGAGACGATGATCAGGTTCGAGCCAAGGCCGGAGATCGAGTCGGTCACCCGCTTCTGCGCGCCCAGGCCGATGGAGGTCATCATGACCACGGCGGCGACCCCGATGACCACGCCAAGGGAGGTCAGTCCGGAACGCAGGGGGTGGGCGATGATGGCACCGGAGGCGAACCGGACGATCTCCGTGGGGGAGGCACCACTCACGTCTGCACGTCCTCTGTCACCCGCCCGTCCCGGAAGGCGATACGCCTGCGGGCCGCGTCGGCGACACCCCGGTCGTGGGTGACGATGACGACCGTCAGGCCCTCGAGGTTGAGCTTCTGGAAGAGCGCCAGCACCTCGATCCCGGTTGCGCTGTCCAGGGCACCCGTAGGCTCGTCCGCAAGCAGGAGGTCCGGCTGGTTCGCCAGGGAGCGGGCAATGGCGACGCGCTGCTGTTGGCCGCCTGAAAGCTGGTTGGGCCTGTGCCCCATCCGCGAGCCCAGGCCGACCCGCTCCAGGAGTTCCGCGGCCCTTTCCCTGCGGGCCCGGGGTGCCGCTCCGGAATAGACCATCGGCAGTTCGACATTCTGCAGGGCCGAGAGGCGGGGAAGCAGCTGGAAGGACTGGAAGACGAAACCGATCCTTCGGTTCCGGAAGTCTGCCAGCTGGTCATCCGAGAAGTGCGCCACCTCATCGCCCTCAAACCGGTAGCGGCCCCGGGTAGGCCGATCGAGCCCGCCCAGGATGTTCATCAGGGTCGACTTTCCCGATCCGGAAGGCCCGATGATCGCGATGCTTTCGCCGCGAAAGATCGACAGGCTGACCTCGTCGAGGGCTGTGACGGTCTCCTCGCCCATGACGTAGGTCTTGGTCAGATCCTCGATCTGGATCATCGCGGGCTCGGACATGTGCGGTCAGCCCACGCCGACGCGCATCTTGGGCTTGGGGCCGCCGCCGAGGATCAGCGACTCGCCCGGCTTGAGCGGGCCCTTCACTTCTGTCATCGACCCGTCGCTGGTCCCGACGCGCAGGACCACCGGTTGCGGACCCTCGGGGGTATCCCGGTACACCACGCCAGCGACAAAGCCGCCGGCGTCGGGGCCAACATCGAAGGCCAGGGGCCGGAGGATCTTCAGTCGAGCCTTCTGTGCGGGCGTGAGGGCTGCGTCCAGCCTGGCCAGGCTGCGTTCCACTGTGTCGGCGACGGCCTTGCGGCTCGTCTCCTCGTCGCGACCCGTTCCGGCAGCGGCGGTCGCCTGGACGCGGAGGTCCGCCTGGATGTCCGACCAGGCCATCTTCTGCTTGGGATCGAGCCCGAGTTGGCCGACTACCTTTTGCACTGCGACTGAGCCGGGATAGGCGGGGCCCGAGTCGTTGCGGATCGGCGTGCCAGGCGGCCCGCGGGGTGCCGCCTGGACCTCGGCCGGCGGTGTCCAGCGCAGGGCGGCCACGGGGACCTTGAGCGCACCGTCCCGGCGCTGGATCACGATGTCTGCGTTTGCCGTCATGCCCGGCATGAGGCGACCGCCCGTGTTCTGCGCCTCGGCCATGACGGTGTAGGCGACCACATTCTGTTCGATGACGGGCTGCTTGCGGACCTGGGTGACGACGCCGTCGAACACCTGGTCCGGGAAGGCATCCACCGAGAAGGTCACGGCCTGGCCCTCCTTCACCCCGCCGATATCGGCCTCGTCGACGGAGATCTTCACCTTCACCCGGTCGAAGTCCCGGGCGATGCGGAACAGGACAGGTGCCTGGAAACTGGCGGCGACGGTCTGGCCGGGCTCGATGGCCCGCAGGACGACGATCCCGTCGATCGGCGAGATGATGCGCGTCCGAGACAGGTCTACCTCTGTGGTGCTCAGGCTGGCGCGGCTCTGCTGGACCCGGGCCCTGGCCACTTCAAGTGCAGCGGAGGTCGTGCGCGCCTGGGCCTCCGCGGCTTCGAGGGCGGCGGCTGAATAGTACCCCTGGGACGCCAGGGAGCGTCTGCGGGCGAGGTCTTGCCGGGCCTGTTGGGCCTGGGCCTCGGCCTGCTTCACCGTGGCCTCGCCGGCGGCGACGTCCGCCTGCCCGAGGCGCAGCCGGGACTGGTAGGTCTGGGGGTCGAGCTCGGCCAGCACCTGGCCCGCCTTCACCCGGTCATTGAAGTCCGCCGAGATCGACATGATCTGGCCCGAAATCTGGGACCCGACCTCGACCGTGACCAGGGCCTCAATGACACCTGACGCCGAAACTGTCTGGACGAGGGCACCCTGCTCGACCTGCCCGGTCCGATAGGGCGGGGCCTCGGGCTCGGAGCGGCAGCTGCGGATTCCGAAGCCGATGAGGCCCAGGAGGGCGAGGCCTGCGAGGGCGAGGAGACCGCGCCTTCGCCAGTCCGGCCGGGATTTCGAAGTCATTGCGCCGTCCCCGTCAGTCCTCGTCTGGATATGGGCCTGATCC
>Ga0079300_10000721_pt1 | contig 12630 bp, 9 predicted proteins | sample Wag4_2014_7_11_FD_74799 | JGI IMG/M metagenome (GOLD analysis project Ga0079300, IMG submission 74799) | Fresh water microbial communities from Ohio, USA - Utica-2 Time Series HT 2014_7_11 | ecosystem: Environmental > Aquatic > Freshwater > Water tank | place: USA: Ohio | collected 2014-07-11
AGTACCATGCAATAATAAAGTCCACCTTACCACCATGCAGATAAAGGAGATTACCCAGCTATTAGAAGCCATTGCCCCACCTCAGTACCAAGAATCGTACGATAACTCCGGCCTGCTGGTTGGACACGCGGAAACAGAGGTAACAGGCATCTTGTTTTGCCTCGATGCCATTGAATCGATTGTAGAGGAGGCCCTGCAAAAAGGCTGTAATCTAATTATTGCCCACCATCCCATAGTATTTAAAGGATTGAAGCGATTTAACGGGAATAATTACGTAGAACGCACGGTCATAAAAGCCATCCGCAACCAGGTGGCCATCTATGCCATACACACCAACCTCGACAATGTACTCCATCGAGGCGTAAATGAGCGAATTGCACAAATGCTCGGTTTGCAGCAGCTCCAAATACTGGTTCCTAAGCCAGGCTTAGAACAGGTGGGAGCGGGTGTCATTGGTCGATTGCCATTGCCAGTAGAAGAAGCCTCCTTCCTTAGGCAGCTCAAAGAGACCATGCAAACAGGTTGTGTGCGTCATACCCGCCTGTTGAACAAACCTATTCAACGCGTTGCCGTCTGTGGTGGCGCTGGGAGCGTCTTTTTACCACATGCCCTCGCTCAAAATGCCGATTTATATATCACCGCTGATTTTAAGTACCACGAGTTTTTTGATGCAGAAGATCGACTAATAATAGCTGATATTGGACATTTTGAAAGCGAACAATACACGATTCCGCTTTTATATGATATTATTTGCGAAAAATACCCTAATTTTGCGCTCCATTTGACCGAACAGAACACCAATCCGGTCAATTACCTTTGACAATCAATTCATTATGGCAGAATTATCCATCGCTGAAAAACTTCAGAAACTGTGGAATCTCCAGCAAGTTGACTCCCAGCTGGACGAAATAAAAATCTTGAAAGGGGAATTACCCATGGAGGTAGCCGATCTGGAAGACGAATTAGCTGGTTTGGATACCCGAATCAAGCGCCTGAAGGCGTCCGTAAAAGAAGCGGAAGGAGAAGTAGCCCGCCTACAAGCCTTCGGAAAAGATACGGAAGCCAACCTGAAGAAATACCAAAAGCAAATCGATGAGGTAAAAAATAACCGCGAATACGAGGCGCTTCAACGCGAGATTGACAATGCTAAGCTTGACATTGAGTTGGCAACCAAAAAAACAAAAGAAGCAAAAGGCGTGCTCGATCAGAAAAAAGAGAGCCTGACGCTCGCAGAAGCCAAGTTTGCTGCCCGCCAGCAAGACCTCGAAACCAAAAAGCAGGAGCTAAACGGCATCATCGAAAAAACCAACCAAGAGGAAGCCAAGCTGAAAGCTCACAGCGACCAAGCAAGGGTGGGTGTAGAAGATCGCTTGTTGAAGGCCTATGACAAGACCCGCACTACTTACCGCAATGGATTGGCCGTCGTGACTGTCGACCGTGATGCCTGCGGAGGTTGCTTTAACAGGATACCACCACAAGTACAATTGGAGGTGTGCTTGCACAAGAAAATCATTGCTTGTGAACACTGCGGTAGAATCTTAGTGGATCAAAGCATTGTTAATCCACCACTGGTAGAAGCTTAATTAAGGATATATAATTAATTGATATAGTGCCTGTTCTGAATTTATATCAGCACAGGCACTATTTTTTTTACAAAATATATGTTAAATGTTAACCAACTAACGGCTTAAAAGCCGTTTCTTGCGTGGTCTTTATTTAGGAGACTTTCTTTGTAATCATGCGCGTTTTTGGCCCATCTACGGTTCTATTGTTGTTGTATTGGTTTGCTACTGCAGCCCAAGCTCAAAGTTCCTCCTACAAGGTTCTAGACACTTACGGCGACCTTTCTACGTTGTTGAATAGACACGAAGAAACCACTCTTGTTGTCAATTTTTGGGCGACCTACTGCGCTCCATGTGTACAAGAAATTCCTTTTTTAGATTCCCTCCAACAAAAATACGCTGGACGCCGATTGAAGGTAGTTCTGGTAAACCTTGATTTCCGGCATCAACTCAAGCAGCGCTTGGAGCCCTTTTTGGAAAAACACCACCTTTCTTCCAAAGTGGTGGTGCTGGCCGACCAAGATGCGGATTCTTGGATTCCAAAAGTCAGCCAAGATTGGGACGGAGGGTTGCCATTCACTTTGATTCTTAAGGAAGGCAAAAAAATTCCACACCAACAAGAATTCAATAACTTCGATGCGCTGGAGCAGTTTGTACTGCCTCATCTTTCACAAGAGGATTTGCTCATCGCTAAACGCAAACGATAAAAATTCATAATACGCTATTTCATTTAAATAACATCTACATCTAAACGTTCGCCTGCTTTTTGGCAGGACTCTTTAATCTCTCCATTTAATCCGATTTTTCACCTTCTTCTCCCTTTTCTGAAGACATGAAAGTCACACTCCCGTCGGTTACCCTCCTGGCATTTACCGCTGTTGTTTTATCTAATTTCAATAGTCGTCCCGCCAATCCGACAGCCGATTTTAATTACCCGGAAGGCTATGCTATAGGTGATGTAGCACAAAGCTTCCAATTACGGAACTACGATGGACGCACCATTGGGCTCGAAGACTATCCTTCTGCGAAGGGGTTCATTATTGTTTTTACCAGCAATCATTGCCCCTACGCAGAAGCATACGAAGACCGTCTCATCGCGCTGCACCGGAAATTTGCAGACCGTGGCTTTCCCTTGATTGCCATCAATCCAAATGCGCCAGAAATTAATCCCCTGGACAATATGGAAGCGATCAAAAAGCGCGCCCGGCTCAAAAGGTTTCCGTTCCCCTATTTATCTGACTCTCTCCAGCAGGTTTTCCCCATGTATGGTGCCGACCGTACGCCCCACGTTTTTGTTTTGGACAGCTTGCGCCATGTTCGCTATATGGGCACCATTGATGATAATGCGGAAGCTTCCCACAAAGTAACCAAACGCTACGTCGAGGAGGCCATTCATGCCTTGATGGAAGGAGATGAACCCAGCCCATCTACTACCAAGACCGTAGGATGCAAAATTCGCTTGATGGAGCGCCGTGTGAGCAACAATCCAAAATTAATTGAAAAAACAGAAGGGTAATCAAGGTGATTCAACCCAATGATTTTGCAAAAGTAGATATTCGTATAGGCACCATTCTTGACGTGTCTCCTTTCCCAAAAGCGAAAAAACCCGCTTGGCAACTCCGTATTGATTTTGGTCCCGAGGTTGGGATCAAAAAAAGTAGCGCCCAACTAACGCAACTCTACAGCCCAGCAGAGCTTGTTGGAAAACAAGTCGTAGCAGTCATCAATTTCCCTCCTAAACAAATTGCCGATTTTAGTTCAGAAGTGCTAGTGCTTGGTCTCGAAACAGAGGCAGGTGTTGTGCTTCTAACCGCCGATTCCCCCGTCTCCAACGGGCTAAGGGTGTTCTGATCCACTAACCGCCTCCCCTCAAAGAACGTAAGTTGCGCGATGTGCCTACCGATTTACAAAAAGTTTGTTTTGTTCCTGTTTTGCTGGTACCTTGGTAGTGGCTTTTGACCTCCTTTTTGACCATAAAAGGAATACCACTCCTTCATTTCCCCCTCCCCTCACCCACATCAATGCCCTTCCCCCAGAGCTCTAATTTCGTTTGTCATTGATTCAAAATAATTTCCAACCATGACACAAGGCTTCTTTTACTACGCCTACAAAACATGTACCCCCCTTTTTTTCCTATTTATTGGAGTAGCCTGCACACCAACCAAGCCTCAACGTTCATCCAACTTATCCAATTTGTCCATTGACTGGGAGCTGATTCAAAATACGGCAGAAGACGAATGTATCGCGCAATTTAGATTTATAAATGAAGGAAATTACCCTATATCCAACCCAAACTGGAGTTTTTACTTCAATCAAACAACCCTATTGCCGGGTCCACCCATGCCCGACTCATTAAAGGGGAAAGTGGTACATGTCAATGGGGATCTGTATCGTTTTTTGCCAGGAAAAGAATTTCAGCTTGCTCCTGGAGACACGCTTCGCTTTTCTTATCGATACAAAGGGGCTATGATTAAAGACCGTGACCGACCAGATGGTGGCTATCTGGTGGAGTTAATCAACCAAGAAGAGCGGGTTGTTCTACCCAAGCGGTTTATCGTGAGCCCATTGACCAATTGGGAGGCCCTTTTTCCAGACCCTGAGGTGCGCGCTCTAGTCCCCACACCTGCTAATGAATTTGGTCGAAATGCCCACCTTTCTACCCTGCCGATAGCGGAAGTTGGAAAAATTACACCTACTCCCTTTTCTATAACGACTGGAGAGGGAAGCATCTTAATCCGTCCCCAAACCACCATTTGCTACACAGAAGGATTGGAAAAAGAGGCACAATTGCTTCTTGATTACCTCCAAAAAATGACCGGGCTAACCCTTAAAAAAACGAAAGAAATGAGCCCAAGTGCCTCCTCCATTCAACTTCAACTCCAAGCCCTTACGGTCAATGGGGTATCCACAGAGGCCTACCACCTTCTGGCTACGCCCGCCAACGGCATTCAACTGACCGGTTCTGATCCAGCTGGTGTATTTTATGGTATCCAGAGCGTACTCGCACTTCTAAAGGCCGATAGCGAACCTCCTCTTTTCAAATTAAATTCGGTGGAAATAATGGATGCACCCCGATTTGCATACCGTGGATTTTTACTGGACGTAGCACGCAACTTTCAAAAAAAAGAAGACCTATTTCGTCTGATTGACTTGCTCGCTATGTACAAGATCAATAAGCTAAACCTTCGGCTGACAGAGGACGAGGGCTGGAGAGTGGAGATCAAGGGCCTACCAGAGCTCACTCAAATTGGAAGTAAAAGAGGTCATACCAGCGACTCCAAAAACTGCCTCCCTCCAGCCTATGGCTCCGGCCCTTACCCGGATGCCCCCACTAACCATGGTTCAGGCTATTATACTCGAGAAGATTTTAAAGAAATAATCCGGTATGCCCACCAACGTCATATCCAAGTGATTCCGGAGGTCTGCTTTCCGAGCCATGCGCGTGCGGCTATCAAATCGATGGAAGCACGCTACAACTACTATATGTCAAAAAAGCAGCCTGAAAAAGCGCAAGAGTTCCGCTTAATAGATCCAGAGGATGCTTCTGTCTATAGCTCCGCCCAACTGTACAAAGACAATATCGTGTGTGTCGCCCTGCCTTCCGTCTATCACTTCTACGAAACCATCGTCCAAGATTTCGTGGACATGTATAAAGAGGCTGGCTTAACAATGACGACCTTCAATACTGGCGGAGATGAAGTTCCCAATGGCGCTTGGACACAGTCGCCACGTTGTATCCAATTGATGAAATCCTTACCGCAGTTAACGGATGCCCGCCAACTACAAGGCTACTTTTTGGAAAAAACGTTGCCTATCTTGGAGAAACACCAACTGCAGGTATCTGGTTGGGAGGAAATAGTATTAAGCAAAGACCGTAACGGAACGGTGGCCGTTAACCCTGCTTTTGTAGGGAAAAAGATACTTCCACTTGTATGGGACAACACCGATAATAACATTGATTTAGGGTATCGAATTGCCAATGCCGGATACCCAATTGTACTTTGTAATGTTACCAACCTCTATTTCGACCTAGCCTACTCCATGGACCCAACAGAACCGGGACTCTATTGGGGTGGTTTTCAGGACGCGATAGACCCCTACGTAATGGCACCTTATGACGTATTCAAAACAGCTCACTTTGATGACTTCGGGCGACTAACCAATAAAGAGCACAACGGAGCAGGAAGGGAACGCTTACTACCCGCCCAGCGAAAATACATACAAGGCTTACAGGCACAGCTTTGGTCAGAAACGGTAAAAGGCCCCTTGTTGCTCGAGTACCATCTCGCTCCTAAACTATTTGCTTTTGCAGAAAAAGCATGGGCAAAAGCACCTGAATGGGAGGAAGAAAAAGACCTGAGCGTGCGTAATGCCGCTATACTAAAAGGATGGAATGAGCTGGCCAACCGGATAGGACAACGGGAGTTCCCACGGCTAGATGCTTACTTTGGCACCTGGAATTACCGTATTCCAGCTCCTGGAGGACAGCTGAAGGAGGGAGTTTTTTCTGCCAACACTGCCTTTCCTGGACTACTAATTCGGTATACCACCGATGGCTCTGAGCCGGGGCCTCATTCGACAGAGTACCGAGCGCCTGTGCCGATCACCGCATCCACTATCAAGATCCGGGCATTTAACCAACAAGGTCGTGGCAGCAAATCATGGACGCTATAAAAAGTAGTTTTAGCTCCATTTATTTATAAAAGTTACCTTTTTCTCATGAATTTTTGGACATCAATTCTATACGCTTTTTCTCTAGCGTCGTTATTATTGGCTGGCTGCCAACAAAAATCCACTCCCACCTACTATAAGGTCGGAGCTGCAGTCGCCAACATCACCCCCCAAATAGGCGCCTTTATTGCAGGTGATGCCAACGGGCGGCGGTTTGAAGGGGTCCATGATTCGCTCTACATAAAAACTATAGTGGTATCTGATAAGGAGACCAGCATCGCTTTGATTAGTGTCGATTGTATAGGGCTGCTTTACCCCACCCTTCTGAAAATACGCGAGGCTGTTGCGCAACAAGTAGCAGCGTCCGAATTCCAACCTGACCATATCGTTCTTACCTCAACCCATACCCACTCTGGACCAGATGTGGTGGGAATTTGGGGGCCAGCCCACCTCGTTTCTGGAGTTGATAGCGCCTATATGAACGAATTGGTGCACAAGGCGGCTCAGACTGTGCTCCTGGCACTTAAAAATCGTCAAGAGGCCCTCGCCTATTCCGCCGAAGGAACCCACGGAGAAGATTGGGTAGTAAATATTTCCGATTCGCTATCGGTTGACCGCAGTTTGAACCTAATGCAGTTTAGGGATAAGAACGGAAAATCCATTGCCTCCCTACTCAACTTCGGCTGCCATCCCACTTTCCTGGACAACGCCAACGAGTTGGTGTCGGCTGATTATGTAGGAGGCGTATACCACCAAATGGATGAACAGCTAGGAGGTGTGAATCTATTTTTGCAAGGTGCCATTGGTGGGTGGGTACAACCCGAGTATGAGGAAAAAACCTTTCAAAATGCCGAAAAAAGAGGTAGAGCCCTAGCGGAAAAAGGCCTTGAGCTCCTTCAAAAGAGCCGACCGATGCAGGCTACCTCGCTAAGCTATAAAAGGAAGCAAATTCAATTGCCCGTCTCCAATCCTGTTTTCCAGCAATTGTCTGCATTAGGAGTGTTAGATCGACCCGTAACCAATCAGCTAACCACCGAAATTGCCTGGTTTACCATAGGAAATGCTCCATTTGCCACACACCCCGGTGAAACCACGCCCATGCATGCACTCCAAACCAAAGCCTTAATGCCAGGCCAAGGCCCCAAATTTGTAATCGGGCTCGGGATGGACGCCTTAGGATATATTTTATCTCCCAACTTTTTTGATCCGAATAACCCCTTGAAGCACACAGACTACATGCTGTCCATGTCTATCGACCCAGAGGCGGGTCCCGTGTTGTTACAGCGACTCAGCGAATTAGCGCTTGAGCAGCGCTAGGATCAAGCGAAAAACCTACCTGATTATTGAACTCATTTTGCGCACTTTGGTTACATGAAAAAAACAATTGACTATATCCAAACAGTTCAGAAACTGATAAATAGCGTGCTGGAAAGCCAGCTACCCTATATTGAGCAGGCTGGCGAAGTCATCGCGAATACCCTTCAGCAGCAAGGGTTTGTGTTTACCTTCGGAACCGGCCACTCCCACATGATGGCAGAGGAACTTTTCTACAGGGCGGGCGGCTTAGCCCGTGTGTATCCTATTCTGGAAGAGGCGCTAATGCTCCACAATGGCGCTATTATGAGCACAGAAATGGAGCGATTAGAAGGGTATGCAGCACGAATCTTGAGCAAGTATCCCTGTAGTAGCGCGGATTGCTTGATCATCGCCTCTAATTCCGGACGCAACCAAGTCATCATCGAAATGGTACTTGAAGTACAAAAGCTCGGGATGAAAGTGATTGCCCTTACCAACCGAACCCATTCGGAGGCACAATCTTCTCGACATCCCTCTGGGCGCAAACTGTACGAGCTTGCCGATGTGGTTTTGGACAACCAAGGATGCTTGGGGGATGCGGCTATTTTTCTACCGGAGCTAAACCGATCGATTGGCGCCACCTCTACCAGTTTGGGCGCCTTGCTCCTCCAGGCCGCAGTGATAGCAGCCGTGGAGCAATTGATGGAGCGACAACAAACCCCAGAGCTGTTTGCCTCTAGTAACCTAGATGGAGGGGATGCCCTCAACAAACAGCTGCTGGAGACCTACCGGACACTAATTAAACCATTATAGGTCCGGCAAGAGTGCCTAGATCTTTCAGTTGATGGCTGACTTGGAGAGAGCAATTCTCTTTAAAAGTAAAAAAAGCCGCAAACAACTGAATGGTCGGCGGCTTTTTATCATTTATTACTTTTTAAAATACATTTTTAACCCAAATACGCTTTCAAACCCTCTGCCGCACGACTTCGAAGACGGCTCAAGGCCCTATCGCGTACCTGACGAACCCGCTCTCTGGAAAGGCCATAATATTCACCAATCTCATCGAGGGACATAACTGTTTGCCCATTTAGACCAAAATAAGCAGAAAGCACATCGCGTTCACGGGTACCCAAGTGCGACAAGCCTTCTGCTACTTCATCTCGAAGCGACTGAGACATCAGTTGGTTGTCAGGGCTTCCGATTTGTTCAGGAACCATGAGGTCTAGCATAGTTGCTTCATTATCCTCTGTATTTCCTACGGGAGCGTCTAAAGAAACATGCCGGATGTTACTTCTGATCATGTTTTCTACTTCCCGAGGGGTAAGGTCAAGTGCTTCTGCGAGTTCATCATCGGTGGGTTCCCGTTCGAAGGCCTGCATAAGTTCAATGACCTTATCATTCACCTTGTTATAGGAGCTTGCCTTACTGGTTGGAATACGTACTATACGGCTATTTTCTACAATTGCCTGCAAAATACACTGCCGAATCCACCAAACTGCGTAGGAGATGAATTTGAAACCCTTGGTTTCATCAAAACGCCTGGCTGCTTTGATAAGGCCAACATTACCCTCATTAATTAAATCGGACAATGATAAGCCTTGGTTTTGGTATTGTTTGGCTACAGAGACCACAAAGCGCAGGTTGGCTTGTGTCAAGCGCTCCAACGCCTTTTCATCTCCCTGCCGAATACGGCGGGCTAGCTCAGCTTCTTCTTCAGGACCAATTAATGGGATTTTACTAATCTCCACCAGGTATTTATCCAAAGCAAGGCTTTCCCGAGCGGTAATTTTGTGAGCAATTTTTAACTGACGCATCTCTGTTCTGTTTTGGGTTTTAAATACTGGTCAAATGTGTTGCTTTTTTTGGCTATTCAGGAGGACTTTAACGTATCATTAGAGCATTTGTCTCTTTTTTAACGGCAAGGTGTATCGGGAAAAAAAGGAAATTGGTTCGACGACAAATATAGAAGACTTCTCCGGTATTCCAATGAAAAAACAACGTTTACTATAATGCTTTTTTGAGAAAAAAAGTTTCCTCAACTACAAAGCATTAACAAATTAGTAAAAGAACCAGTAAATTTGGACTTAAATACCCTTAGTCCGCTCCTAAATATGCCCTTGCGCCCAATAACTTGGCTTATTGATTGGTACCGTACCAAACCAAATTGGCTGTCACGCTCAGTAGTAAGCAAAGTACTCTTCCTAGCCTGCTTGGTCGCTTGGCTATTTTGTTTGCCCGATCCTTTGTTCCACCAACCTTTTAGTACGGTCTTGTTAGATCGAGAAGGAGGACTATTGGCGGCCAAAATTGCGGCTGATGAGCAGTGGCGATTCCCCAAAGGCGATTCCCTTCCTACAAAATATGTTCAAGCCTTACTCCTTTTCGAAGACAAGCACTTTTTCTACCATCCAGGAGTCAACCCCCTAAGTATGCTTCGAGCTGCTTACTCCAATATCCGTGCGGGAAAAATTGTACGTGGCGGCAGCACCCTCAGTATGCAAGTAATTCGACTTTCCAGAGACAATCCCCCGCGTACGATTTGGCAAAAGTTGCTTGAGATGTGGATGGCAACACGGCTTGAATTGACGAATCGAAAAAAAACAATTTTAAACTATTATGCCTCACATGCCCCTTTTGGTGGGAATGTAGTGGGTATAGAAGCCGCCTCTTGGCGATTTTTTGGAAAAAAAACCGCCTCCTTATCCTGGGCAGAGGCTGCCCTTTTGGCCGTCTTGCCCAATAGCCCAGGTCTCCTCCATCCCGGCAAAGGACGAGAGCAGTTGCTCCAAAAACGAAACCGGCTCCTTCAAAAGCTCCTAGATCAAGGCGCACTCACCGAACTTGAATATTCCCTTGCCTCAGAAGAGCCCTTACCCGATAAACCTGTACCAATACCGCAATGGGCACCCCACCTAGCAGATTACCTCCAACGCCTCTCCCTCTCCAAACAATCGGAAGCCGCGGTCCATTCAACCACCCTCTCGCGGAGCATTCAGCTCCCACTCATGGAGCTCCTGCGCCGACGACAAACCACATACCGAGGCAACGAAGTACATAATATGGCGGCCATCGTGCTGGATGTTCCAAGCGGTGAAGTGCTCGCCTATGTAGGTAATGCGCCTGATGCAGGAGCAGAACACAGTGCCTCTGTCGATATGATACGGGCGCCCAGAAGTACCGGAAGTATCCTGAAACCGTACTTGTATGCCTGGAGCCTTCAAAGTGGCCACCTGCTCCCTAATGCACTCCTGGAAGATATCCCTACCCAATTCGGGCAATACAAGCCAGAAAACTACCGAGAAACGTATGATGGCGTTGTGAACGCCCGTATGGCCCTGATTCGTTCCTTAAACATCCCTTTTGTCAATCTACTTCGACTACATGGATTAGATAAGTTTCATTATGAATTAAAGCAGCTGGGCCTTACTACCCTCACTCAACCAGCCAGCCACTACGGATTATCCTTGATTCTGGGGGGAGCGGAAGCCAATCTGTTGGAGGTAACCAACAGCTACGCTTGTATGGCGCGGCGCTTGGGGGCATTTTACGATCGAAATGGCAAAGTGAGTCAACGGGATTTTAGACCAGCTACTTTTTTAAGAGCGAAGTCGGGTTCCATCTCTACCCAGGAGGAGCCACTTCTTACTACCGACCACCTGCTCTCCCCGGGGGCCATTTGGCATAGTTTTTTGGCGATGCAGGAGGTAGAGCGGCCCAACAGCGCCGGCGAATGGGAGCTCTTTCGCTCTAATCAACGAATCGCCTGGAAAACAGGTACTAGCTTCGGCTTCCGAGATGCTTGGGCAGTAGGAGTGAATGGACGATATGCCGTAGGAATATGGGTTGGAAATGCAGATGGGGAAGGGAGGCCAGGCCTAATCGGAATTGACATGGCGGCTCCGGTGCTTTTTGAAGTCTTCCGACTTTTGCCCGAAGGGGACGATTGGTTTGAGCCTCCGTATGATAACATGGTTCAATTAGAAATCTGTAGACAAAGTGGTTATCGAGCGGGGCCCTACTGCGAAAAGGATTCCGTTTGGTGCCCTACCAATGGGAGGCATGCCGCTGTTTGTGCCTTTCATCAGCTGCTTCACTTAGATCCAACGGGTAGGGAGCAGGTGAATAGCACCTGCTGTCCTCCAGAAAATATGCGCCACCAACCTTGGTTTGTTTTAGATGCGGGACAAGAATTTTATTACCGCACTAAAAACCCCAACTACCTACCGCCGCCGCCCTTTCGATCCGACTGCGCGGTTACGGCACAACCCGACCAGCACCAACCGCTTCGGTTGCTGTACCCTAGGGCCAATGCTCAATTGTTTATCCCGGTTGAGGCTGATGGGCAGCTGAGCAGCGTCGTGTTTAAGGCGGCCCACCGGGAGCCAGAAACGGTTGTTCATTGGCACTTGGACGAGCACTATGTTGGCTCTACCAAAACATTTCATCAGATGGCCTTGCAACCAAGTGTGGGAAAGCATCGGATTTCGATTGTTGACCAATTGGGTCATCGCGTAGATCGTCCATTTGAAGTGTTGGGGAAGGGACATTAGCGATGCCTCTTACATTAGAAAAAACCAAAAAATGTACTTCATGGAGGGTCCTTGCACCTACAATCATTTATATATACCCATTTTTTTTTATTTATTTTGCTTAATAATGGGTTGATTTCGCAATCTGATTTCTACTTTTTAGCCATTTTTTTATTTCATAAAATATTTAAGATTAATATTTTATGAAAAATAACTACCTTTTTAGTCCCTTTTTTTACCTGTCAATATTCAACCTTTTTTGTCTGCCGCACCGCCCACCCCCTGTTTCATCTTTGCAGCATAAAGCCGTTTATCGACTTTTAGATGTAGATTTGGAAAGGGCGCGCCGGGTAAACGAATCCGGCGCGTCTCCAAAACGAACCACCCCTTCCGTATTTTAAAGATTGTAGAGATATTGAAGCTTCCTTGCTTGACGAACGAGTCGGGCAGGAAGCTTTTTTTTTAATGGTTAATGGTTAATGGTTAATGGTTAATGGTTAATGGTTAATGGTTAATGGTTAATGGTTAATGGTTAATGGTTAATGGTTAATGGTTAATGGTTAATGGTTAAT
>Ga0079300_10000722_pt1 | contig 12616 bp, 8 predicted proteins | sample Wag4_2014_7_11_FD_74799 | JGI IMG/M metagenome (GOLD analysis project Ga0079300, IMG submission 74799) | Fresh water microbial communities from Ohio, USA - Utica-2 Time Series HT 2014_7_11 | ecosystem: Environmental > Aquatic > Freshwater > Water tank | place: USA: Ohio | collected 2014-07-11
AGCATGTAGAAAGCGCATGGTTTCCTTGTTTGGACGTGGGTTCAAATCCCACCAGCTCCACCAAGATGCTCGAACGCACGAAGCGCCCCGCAAGGGGCGCTTTTTTCATTTTAGGTCAGGCTCGTCGAGCTATGTTGGACGATGGTGTATTCCCCCCGGCTGTAGTACCTCCTAGTTTGATTTTTCTTCTTTTCATCAATTCCATCGTTTGGGGCGAATACAATGGGACAAAAGTGCCCAGTGAGGGTTCACTCACTCGTGATAGAATTGTATCACGAACGCGTAAAAAAAAACCGAACCCCATTGGAGTTCGGTCTCAAAAGAACTTAAGGCTACTTACTTGATCACGTGTACGTACTTGCTCTGTACAAACGTCTGGTGGCCACCCATTTGATCCGAAGAAGTTGTGTAGATGTAATTGCTGAGGTCCGTGAGGTCGGCTTGGTACGAAGAATCCGTGCTCCACGCGCGGCAGAGGTAGTCTGACTGAACCTCAGAAGTTGCCATCGGAATCTCGGTATTCACCGTGTGGCGCGAATTGCTAATACCCGCCTGATTAAATGGCGGAATCGTTTCGCTGATCTCTTGACCGCGCCATTCGTAGGTCACATTAATGGTCTTGTTGGTTTCGTTAACTACGATAAAGTCGTAGACGTACACGGTTTCTTTGGTGCATGAAGCCAGTACTACGGCGGCCAAAAGGGGGAAGAAGAATTTTTTCAACGTCTGTTGGTTGGATTAGAAGAAAACGGAATCAACCAATGTCCAATTGACGCAGAGGTTAAAACCTTAATTCTATCAAAGTTAGGAAAATCATAAGGGCTCCAAGACAGGCCAAATTCATGGAAATCATGCAAATAATAATATTATTGACTGCAACATGCTGCAGTAGAATTGACCTACATTTTTTGACATGCGACCTTGAAGGCGCTCGAGCAGCAGAGCTTTGGTTTCTACCTGAACCAAGTAGAGTCCGCACTATGCCGAATGAAGGAACAAAGACCTAGGCTAAGCGGGTAATTTAACCCAGCAAACCGCCAAAAACTTCAATCCGTTACTATTTCAAGATCCCGAATGGAAGACACAAAAGGTCACCTGAACACCATGATCCTAGGGGTCACGGGACCATTCCCATCATTAACAGTTACTCACATTTTTGATTAACTAGCGCGCGACTATATATCCATGAGTGATCGCAAGTTCGGAATTAGACATTCCGGCAAACGAACGATGAATTTTGACCTTCTTTAGCTCTTGCACATCGCCAGGACGAACCCCTTCTTCTACCACGTGAAAACCCAATTTGGTAAAAATCTCAAGATACTGAGGCCAACGCAGCCGGTTTTGTGGCTGAATATCGTTATCGATTAATCGCCACTGAGCGGGAGAAAACTTAAGAAAATTGTAGGCCGTTATACTCCGGTCAAAATGGCCAAAATGGTCAGAAAGATCGATGAAGTGCGAACTCCCCCCTCCCGAGGCAAGGAGCCCTTTAAAACGTTCCAAAATGGCCACTAAGGGCGCCTCAAGAATGTGTTCGAGGGTGTTGTTGGAACAAATGAACTCATAGGATGTGCGCATCCCGGCAATCGCTGATGTAGCATCGCCGACCAAGGTGCGCAGTCCGATCATCGATAAAAACGATTCCAGAGGCATTGGGTCTTGAGCCGCTAATTCGAGCTGGGCCCAACGAGCGGAATCGACATTACCAAGAAATGGTTGCAGCTGGCCAGTCGAATGCCATTCCACAAACTTTAGCGCCGTGGTTTGGCAGTGTTCGGCATTGATCCAAGGGTACAAATCGAGTGAATCCATAGAATTAACTCCATGAAGCCAGAAGTATACTGGGACAATGGGATACCACCCCGTTCCGAGTTCAAGTACATTCGCCGAGGACCGATCTATACCCGATAGGTGCTTATCCCATAGAGCCAAATGATCTTGCGCATGGCCGATCTTCCAACCAAAGTGCTGGTCGTCGAGGGTAAGGGCCCCGGTGCCTCGGCGCTGAAAGAACTGGTTAATGTGCGTTTTAAAGGGTAGAAAAGAAATTCCCTTTTGTACGACAGCCTTTGCTATCCATTTCATGATTTAGTGGTCTCGATGTTCAAATTCCTCTTTATTCCGCATTCGAATGCGGCGAATGGCAAGCACTAGGACTGCTAGTAGGGCTAGGATGGCTAACACTGCTTCTGCTCCAAGGATCCATTGGGCCACTCGATCCATCGACTAGCTTACTTAAGTTTAACCGCGGTTCCGTAGGCGAGCATTTCGGAGGCGCCCTGCATGATCATGGACGTGGTAAAGCGCACGCCGACTACGGCATCTGCTCCCAAGCGCTCAGCATCCTTAACCATTCTAAAGAAGGCCTCTTCACGCGAGTCTGCCGCCAATTTGGTGTACTCTTCGATTTCACCTCCGACGAGGTTTTTGAGGCCCGCAAAAATGTCGCGACCTACGTTTCGAGCGCGCACGGTGCTTCCGCGTACGACGCCCAAAACCTCAATGATTTCGTGGCCAGCAATCGTTTCAGTAGTAGCTGTTTTCATGCCGTCAAGTTAGGGACTTCATCCCGACAAATGGGAATAAAAAAACCGGCCCCTCGCGGGGCCGGTTCCGTTTAAACTGGTTTAAAGCGCTTAGCGAACCACCTGAAGCGGTAAGGTTTTGGACGCACCTTCAGACTCGATCTGTACAAAGTACAAGCCGTTCGCCCACTGGGCCACGCTGAGCACGAGGTCCTGACCCGCCACGGCGGTTCCGTGCGCGACGGTCTGGCCCATGGCGTTCACAAGGCGGTAGGTGGCCTCGCCCGAAAGCTGGCTCAAGTCCACACGAACCAGGTCGCTGGCTGGGTTCGGAAAGAGGCGCACGGCAGCAAGGCCTTGCTCGCCCATGCCGATTCCGCTGGCGGTCAAGTCCACCGACTGGTAAATCTCTTTGGTGGCCATGTCCTGAAGCCACACCATCACTCCGAGGTCGTTGAAGTCCTCAACCGTATGCGCAACCGCATGGTCGACGGGCGAGCCCGCATTGGCCGGCAAGATGTACGAACCGTTGAACGTGTAGGTGAGGTTGGTCGCCTGCATCACGCCGTCGGTCAAGTTGGTCAGGGTGGTGCCGTTGGCGTCAGGAACCATCTTTTTCATCACATGATAGAACACGGTTTCGCCGTTGGACTTCACATTTTGAGTAGTCGACTTTTCGTAGATCGCCACCTGAAGCGACAAGGCCTTGGGTGTGGTTACAAACGGAGTGGTGTTGATTACCATTTCGACCGTCTTGGTGGTCGCGTCTACCGTGTAGTATCCGTTCAAATCCATGAACGACGGAACCGCCTTGAACTGGTTCAAAATAGGCTGGGTGATTTGGCCCGCGTGACCGTTCCATCCGCCGTCAATCTGAGCGTTGGGAACCGAATTGACTCCGTAGAGCTGGCGCTTGGCTCCCGCCTCGAGGGTGTAGTAGGGGTCGCCGGTTCCGGGCCAGCTCATCTGGTACTTGATGTAGCTGTAGGCGCCGGCCGTTTGGGCGTCCATGAGGTTTTTGAAGGTCGTGTTGGCCGGAGCACACGGTGCACAGGTCGACGAACTGAACACTTCGATCAGCGGGCGGCGCACCGCGATGCTGTTGACCACCACGACCTGCTTGGTCACGGTGTCGTTACTCGGATCGCTGTCGGCCTGACCGTTGGGGTTTGAGGTCCAAAAGTCGACGGTGTAGGTTCCGACGGCCGAAGGCGTCCAGGCCTGGGGGTGCGTGAGGGCTGCGGTAGTTCCTGAGGCTACGTTCAGTGTAGAAACGGTTCCGCTTACTGGCGTACCACCATTGACACGGTAGTTCAGGGTGGCGCTGGTGATGGCGTTGCTGCCCCCGTTGAGGAACTCAGCCGTCATGGTGAACGGAGCCTGGCCCAAGACCAAGAAGTCGTCGACTGTGACCTCGTTGCCGATGAAGTTGTTGGCAAGCTGAACGCCCGGGATGAACTCATAGTACTTGTTGTCGGCTGCCGTGGCGTCGGTCGAAGCCAAAATGGCCACGTTGGGCGAACCCGCGACGCTGTAGGCCGTGGTGCTGTTCACCTGGATTCCGAGCGAAAGGGTGCTGCTGGTGCAGGCGTTGCGCTGGTCAACAATGTAGATTTTGTTGGTGGACTCTTCGAGTACGATCGACCAGTAGGTCCAGCAGGTGCTGCCGACTTGGCCGAACGACGAGAACATCACCCACTGCTGGCGGTTCGGAGCCGTTCCAAAGGTTTTGGTGACGATGAGGTCGTTGGTTCCAACTGAGGCCAAGCCCCAGATGCACACCGAGTTGTCGGGGATGCTTGCGTCGGGCAACGCGGCTTTGGTGTAGCCCGGAGCCGTCGTGGCGTTCACGTCAAAGGTCAAAATGCCCGAGGTGCTCACCTTAAATTGGGTCACCGCGGCGCCATTAAACTGAAAGCTGAACGGAATCGTTTGAGTAGTCGACCAAGCGGGGGTAGCAGCCGGAGCAGTCGAGATGGTCGTCCACGTGGTCGACAATCCACCCCCTACGGGGTATTCAGAGTCGGTGTTAAGGCCGCCGGGGTTACCGTTGGTCGTGCTCGGCAGGTAGTAGTACTGGGCCGAGAGGGGCAATGACACCAGCACAAGGGCTAGGGCCGCCAGTTTGCGTAGGGTAGTGATCATCATGAGGTTATTGTGTTAAGAGTTAGGCAAATTACAACACATTTCGCCTATCTGAGGTTGGCGAGGTTGGTTCCTAAGTAGGGTTGGCTCGTTAGCTTGTTGCGCTGCGCGCTAGGACCGCTTCGCGGCTAGAGCTGCTTCGCAGCTATTTTCTACACGGAATTTTCGATTAAATAATTGAAAACGTGATATTTAGCTGGTTTGAGGATTGTGTAAAAAAGTAAAATCCGGTTATAACCGAACACGTTGTTGTGCTTCGCGCTTGGGCCGCTCCGCGGCAACGAGTAACGAGGTACTAGCGGCAAGCGAGAGTTCGCGCCCTAAAGCGTTCCGAGCATCTCGAGCGGGAACTGCGTGGCGAGTTCCTTCATCCACTCGGATTCGAGGTGCTTTTGGTAGTCGGCGATCACCTGGCCGCGGCACTCGCTGAGCTCTTTGGGTCCGGCGGGAATGCGCTCTGTGGCGATCAGGACGAACCAGGTTCCGTTTTGTTCAAAGGCACCCTTGACCTTGTCGGGACCGGTGAACTGGCCGAGCATGGCTTGGCGGGCGTTTTTGCCTTCGGATCCGAGGGCAAGCTTTTCGGCGTCGGTCACGCTGACTACTTCAGACTTGACGTTGAGGACCTTTTGGATTTTGGCCACCGGAACCCCTTGGCGGGCCAAATCAGCGGCTTTTTTGAGGGATTTGGCATCGGTTCCGCTCAATACTGAACCGGTGATGCGCTCTGGCCACTGGTAGTTGGCGCGGTGGTCGGCAAAAAACGCTTTGAGGCCGAGGGTGTCCATTGCGGCCTTGTCCCAGACCTTCTCGCGGGTGAGTTCAAACACAAGAATGCCCTCGCGGTATTCCTGGGCGAGGTAGCGAAACTCCGCGTTCACCACCGGCAGTTGGCGCTCAGCCTCGGCGAGCATGAGCTCGGTGGTAAACTCTTGAAAGCGGGCGTAGGCGACATTTTGGGCCACGGTGGACTCCGTTTCTTTCTTGAGCTTGGCCAGCACTGCGGTGCCAGTCACGACCTCAGTCCCGTTGTAGGTCGCGAGCTGAAGTTTGGCTGCCTTGCCGACGCCTTTGCCCTTCTCGAGGGCCACGAGGAGTTTATCGAGGTTCTTCTCGTTGAGGTCAAAGCGGTATTCGCGCTTGAGGCGGTCGACATAGGCCTTTTGTGAGGCGTTCGAGCGCTCGTCGCGGCGGATCTTTTGGGCGAGCTGGCGCTCGGCTTCCTGGCGGCCGGGGAGCGGGTTGCGGCCCACTCGCTGCACGATGTGCCATCCGAGTTTGGTTTTGAACGGGGCGGAATAGGTTCCGTCGTCAGTGAGTGAAAACGCGGCGTCCTCGAACTCGGGCAGCATTTGATTGATTCCGAACGGAGCCAAACGGCCGCCCTGCTTGGCCGTCGTAGGGTCCTCGCTGTACTTCATCGCTGCAGCGGCAAAGGGCTCTCCGCCCTGAAGCTTGGCGTACACCTCTTCAATTTGCTGCTTGGCGTCGGGGTTGGGTTCAGATTCCGTGTCAAGAATTAGAATGTGCGCCGCCTGCATGGTGTGGCGCGCCGGACGCTTGCCCGTCACGCGAATCAGGTGGTAGCCAAACTGGGTGCGGATCGGGCCCACAACTTGGCCCTCAGGTGCGGTGAAGACCGCCGACTCAAAGGGGTAAACCATGCCAAACACGGTAAACCAGCCCAAATCACCTCCGCGCTCGGCGCTGTAGGTGTCGGTGCTCAAGGCCGCCAACTGGGTGAAGGGCTCGCCGCGGTCGAGGCGGTCTTTGATGCCCATAATTTGCTTGTAGGCCCTCAGGGTGTCGCTCGGAAGCGCATTCTCGGCACAGTCCACCATGATGTGGCTGGCGCGCATGTCCCACTGCATGCGCTCGTAGGCCTCTTGAACGAGGCGCTCGTCGACGTTTTTGTCGGTCAGGTAGGGCTTGAGCAGCTGCTTGTAGTAGCCGTTGTACTCGTTGACAAACGACGGCATGGTGTCGCGGCCCATGGCCTCTGCTGCCGCGACTTTGCGCTTGAACTGCACATAGAGGTCGAGGTATTCAGACTCTGTCTTGGGGTCAATGTTGGCCCCTACGTCCTTGTTTTTGCCGTAGACATACTGGAATTCTGCCTTTGAAACCGTCTTTGTGCCTACGCGAAAAAGTTCTTGGGCGACGCCGGCACCCGGAAGCGCCGCTGCAGCTAAAATCAGAAGGAGTTTTTTCATAACCCGGCGAATTTACGGCACAGGTCTTGCCCTCGGAAGCCAAAAATTCCTAAGTTTGGCTCCCCCGATGAAGAACTGGCTGTTTATTTTGCTCTGTGCGCTGGCCCCCATGGCCCAGGCTGTGACCGACACCGTGGCGTGGTCGGACCTCGAGTCGCGCTACCGCGACGTTTTGGGCCACACCTACCGCGCCGGGGGCCAAAACCCGGGCGGATTCGATTGCTCGGGCCTTCAAAAGCACCTTTTTCGGGCCTACGGGTTCACGATGCCGGCCAGCAGCTCGTCGTATGCCAACTGGGGCCAACCCGTTTCGCGCGACAGCATTCGCGTCGGAGACTTCTTGCTCTTCGCCGGACGCGGAACCGGCAGCATCGGCCACGTCGGCCTTTGCGTCGGCGTCGAGGACGGCAAAATCCTCATGCTTCACTCAGCCACCCACAGCGGAGTCCTCATCGAAAACTGGGTCGGACAACCCTACTACGAGCGCCGGTACGTGGGAGCGCGTCGAAAAATCCCTTTTAGCTTTTAGCGAGGTTGGCTCGTTGGCTCGTTGGCTCGTTGGCTCGTTGGTCACTAGTAACCAGTTACTAGTTGCCGCGAAGCGCCGCAGGCGCTTAGACCCCCGCCACATTCGGTTATAACCGGATTTTACTTTTTCTCAAAAATCTCAAAACGGCGATAATTCACTTAATCAGATCGTTACACGAAAAATCCGTTTAAGGAAGACCCTCTGCCCAGCATCACCAGAAACAAGAAACAAGAAACTGCCGAAGCGGCCCCAGCGCGCAGCGCAAAAAGCTAACGAGCTAACCTTGCTAACCTCGCCAGCCTTGCCAACTGTACCTTTGAAGAATGCGTATTTTAGGTATCCTTCGCGAAGGAAAAGTTCCGGCCGACCAGCGCGCCGTGCTCAATCCGGCCCAGTGCCGCGAACTACTGGACCGCCACCCCGACTGGCAAATTTGGGTGCAGCCTAGTACGGTGCGCGCCATACCTGACGCTGAATACGTGGCGGCTGGATGCTTTTTGGCCGAAGACTTGGGACCTGCTGAACTTATTATTAGCGTCAAGGAGGTTCCGGTGGACGAATTGGTTCCGGGTGCAACCCACTGCTTTTTTAGCCACACTTACAAGGGCCAGCCCTACAACCGCGGCCTCTTGCGCGCCTGCCTCGACCGTGAGGTGCGCCTGATTGATTGGGAACTGCTGCGCCAACACGGCAAGCGAATCATCGGTTTTGGCGAGTACGCCGGCTTGGTCGGAGCCTACGAGGCCCTGCGCGGCTGGGGCTTGCAGCGCGGAACCTGGTCCTTCACCCCCGCCCTTAAGTTGGGCCGCGTTGCGGCGTTAAAGGCCGAGCTGGCCGCACACATTTGGCCGGGCGATGCGCGAATTGTGATTACTGGAGTAGGCCGCGTTGGCCACGGAGCGTCAGAAATGCTTCGCGCGGGAGGATTTCGAGAGGTTTCGCCAAGCGAATTTTTAGCCGAGGGAGCTGGTCCCTGCTTTACCGTACTTGAGGCCGAGCACTACGTCGCGCGCGCCTCAGACGGAGGCTACGACCGCAGTGAGTTTCGCACCCACCCCGAGCGCTACGCCTCGGCATTGGCGCCCTACCTCGAAGTTGCAACGGTGTACCTACCCTGCCACTTTTATGCTGAGGGCGGACCCGCATTTTTTACCGCGGCCGACGTGCAGCGCGTGACCAACCGTTTAGAGTTCGTGGGCGACATTTCGTGCGACATCGCGGGACCGGTTCCGTGCACGCTGCGCCCCAGCACGGGCGACAACCCGTTTTATGGATGGGATCCGGTCACGGGCAAAGAGGTTGACCTCAGGACTCCGGGAAGCCTCGGCGTCCTCGCGGTGGACAACTTGCCCAGCCAGGTTCCGACCGACGCCACCGAAGGATTTGGGCGCGCATTCATCGACCACGTGTGGCCGCAGTGGCTGGCTGGCGACCCCGACGGAATTTTAGCAGCCGCCACCGAATGCGCCGACGGATCACTGACGGCGCCCTACGCCTACTTGGCTGGCTATGCGTCTGCCATTGAAACCGCGGCTCCCGAAGCCTCGGCGCTCGGTGCGCGCATTGAGCTGGCCCTTGCCAAAGCCTACGCTGAGCTGGACCGCCTGGCACACGATTCAGATCCGGCAACATTTGCGTCGGTCACCGTGGCCCTAGAGCGCATGACCTACGAGCTGGATTCTGAAACGACCCTGCTGTTCAACGCCTTGAGTGCGGCTTCGACGCCCGAACTTCAGGAATTGGCCCGCGAGGTACAGCCCAAGTTGGCCGCCCTCGGCAACGCCACGCTCACGAACGAGGCGCTGTACCGCCGGGTTTCAGCGGTGGTCCTGGCGAAGGACGCTTCGGCCGAAGACCGCATGCTGCACGATAAAACGCTTAAAGCGTTTGAACGGCACGGAGCGCGACTGGATTCCGCCGGCAAAGCAAAGCTGCTCGAGCTGGACCAGTTTTTGGGCACCGAAGCCCTGACCTTCAGCGACAACCTGCTGAAAGACACCGAAACCTGGCATTTGCCGCTGGCTGAGGCGCCGGCCGGCCTGCCGGATTGGGCTTTGGAACAGGCCGCAGAGGCTGCCACGCAGCACGGACTCCACAGCGGATACGCCGCGACGCTCGATGCGCCGAACTACCTGGCGTTCATGACCTATGCAGAGGACCGAAGCCTGCGCGAGCAGCTCTGGCGCGCCTACGCCCAACGTGGAGCTCGCGGGGACGAACGCGACAACCGCCAGCGCGTCCTGAATTTGGCCGCAAAGCGCCTCGAGCGGGCGCAGCTCCTCGGTTTTGCGAGCCACGCCGAGTACGTGCTGGCCGAACGCATGGCATCGACGCCTGAAACGGTTCACACGTTTTTGGCGGACCTGCGCACCAAAGCCAAGCCTGCGGCAGAACGTGAGGCGGCTGAACTCCGCGAGTTTGCCGCGCGCGAATTGGGCCTGAACGACCTGCAGCGCTGGGACGTGGCATTTACCACAGAACGCTACAAGCTGGCCGTACTGGACTTTGACGACGCGGTGACCAAACCCTACTTCGCGCTGCCAAAAGTCGAGGCCTGGGCCTTTGACGTGGCGCGTCGGCTGTACGGACTCGAGGTAAAGCCGGCCCCGCACAACCCCACCTACCACCCCGATGCCAAGGCTTGGGAGGTCTGGGATTCCGCGGGGAAGTTTATCGCTCACCTCACGACCGACTGGCACCCCCGCAAGGGCAAGCGCGCCGGAGCCTGGATGACCAGCTACCGCTCAGCGTACGCCGACGAGCGCGGACGCGAGGTGCGTCCCGTGGTGAGCCTAGTGGGCAACTTTAGCAAGCCGACGGCTGAGGCTCCGGCCCTGCTGACCTTTAACGAAGTGCTGACACTCTTTCACGAATTTGGGCACGGCCTGCACGGCATGCTGGGGCGCGGCGCCTACGCCAGCCTCACTGGCACTTCGGTGCGCTGGGACTTCGTGGAGCTTCCGTCGCAGATCATGGAAAACTGGTGCTACGAGCCGGCCGAACTGGCCCAGTGGGCGCGCCACTTTGCGACGGGCGAGGCCATGCCAACCGAACTCGTGGAGCGATTGGCCCAGAGCCAAACGTTTTTAGAGGGTTTGGCGACGCTGCGCCAGCTTGGGTTCGGACTGCTGGACATGGCCTGGCACGGTGCGCGTACGGCGCCCACCGACCTCGAGGCGCTCGAACGCGAAGCCTTCAGCACCGTAGACGTATGGCCGGCGGTTGACCAAAGCTTTATCTCACCCAGCTTCAGCCACATTTTTGCCGGAGGCTACAGCGCAGGATACTACAGCTACAAGTGGGCTGAGGTACTTGACGCCGACGCCTACGGCTACTTTAGGGAGGCTCCGGATCAGGCCGCGCCACGGTTCCGCGCCCTGCTCGAGTCGGGCGGAACCGTCGACCCAATGGACCTCTATGTCGCGTTTCGCGGACGCCAACCCCAGCCCGAGGCGCTGCTGCGCCGCGCGGGACTGCTTAATCCGACTGCATAATGGCCGAAATCCGCGCTAAAAAACAACTTGGCCAGCACTTCCTGAGGGATTTGAGCGCCGCCCAACGCACCGCCGAAGCCCTGACGCTCGCCGAGTGCAGCCAGGCCCTTGAGGTTGGCCCCGGAACCGGAGTCCTGACGCAGTACCTGCTGCAGCGACCCCTGACCCTGCATGCGGTGGAATTGGACCGCGAGAGTATTCCGGTGCTGCAAAGCAAGTTTCCGCAACTCAGCGCACGGTTGCACCACGCCGACCTGCTGCGCTGGCAAGAACCGGCCGAGTTGGCCGAGGCTCCGTTTGCACTGGTCGGAAACTTTCCCTACAACATCTCGACCCAGATCCTTTTTTGGATGCTGGACCGCCGCGACCGAATCCCCGAGATGGTCGGAATGTTTCAGCGCGAAGTGGCCGTGCGCATCTGCAGCGGCCCCGGAAGCAAGGAGTACGGCATCACCAGTGTGCTGGCGCAGGCCTACTACCGATGCGACTATCTGTTCACCCTTGCCGAGGGAGCTTTTGACCCGCCGCCCAAGGTGAAGTCCGCGGTGATTCGGCTCGAGCGCCTCGCTGAGGCACCGACGGTTCCGTACCGAGACCTCGCCACCGTCGTCAAGACCGCCTTTGGCCAACGGCGCAAAACCCTGCGCAACGCGCTGAAAAGTCTTACCTTTAGCGCGCCAAGCGCGCTGGAATCAGTGGCCTCGCTGCGAGCCGAACAGCTTCGTGTCGACCAGTTCATCGCGCTTGCCGAAGCCCTGCGCCATGACACCCACGACGACCCACGAACTACGCGCTGAACTGCGGCGCTTGCTCTCTGAAGGGCAGGATTCCGCCGTCGTCGACCTGCTCGAAGGCCTTCACTCGGCCGACGTTGCCGAAATCGCGCAGGAACTTGAGATTCCCGAGGTGCTGGCGATGCTGCAGCTGCTGCCCGCCGAGCGCTGGACCGACATTCTCGTGTACTTCGACGACGAAGTGCAGTCCGAAATTCTCGAAAACTTCACCGGCAAAGAGATTGCCGAGGTCGTCCTCGAAAACATCGATTCTGACGACGCGGCCGACCTCATGGCCGACCTGTCTGAAGAAAAAAAGCGCGAGGTCCTTCAAAACATCGAAGACGTCGAGTACGCCAAAGACCTCGCCGACCTGCTGACCCATGCCGAAGGCACGGCCGGAGCCCTCATGGCCACCGAAATGGTGCAGGTCAACGAGAACTGGACCGTGAGCCGGTGCGTGCGCGAAATGCGCCGCCAGGCCGAAGAAGTGGAAGTAGTGCACGCCGTCTACGTGATCGACGACAACGACATTTTGCTCGGATCCCTGTCCCTCAAAAAACTACTCACCACCGGAGCCCGCACTCCCATCGCCGACGTCTACGACCGCAGCGTGCGCTCAGTCACCTCAACCACCGACGAGGTCGAAGTCGCCCGCATCATGAAGAAGTACGACCTCTTTGTGGTGCCCGTGGTCGACGACATGGGGCGCCTGCTGGGCCGCATCACGATCGACGACATCGTTGACGTGATTCAAGAAGAGGCCGACAGCAACTACCAGCTCATGTCGGGTCTGTCTGACGAGGTTGAGGCTGGCGACGGCCTTTTTGAAATGACGCGCGCCCGCCTGCCCTGGCTGATGGTGGGCCTCGTGGGCGGAATCTTGACCTCTACCGTCGTCGGCCGCAACGAGGGCGAACTCGCACTTCTGCCC
>Ga0079300_10000724_pt1 | contig 12604 bp, 9 predicted proteins | sample Wag4_2014_7_11_FD_74799 | JGI IMG/M metagenome (GOLD analysis project Ga0079300, IMG submission 74799) | Fresh water microbial communities from Ohio, USA - Utica-2 Time Series HT 2014_7_11 | ecosystem: Environmental > Aquatic > Freshwater > Water tank | place: USA: Ohio | collected 2014-07-11
GATCATCTATTAACCATTGAGGATAGCGCAAAAAGATTAGAACAAGCAAAAGTCGTAATTGAGTTGATGGGATTCCTAAACCCACAATTGAAGAACGTCGAAGACTATAGACATAAGTTATGGGATCACTTATTTTTTATGAGTGGATTCAAATTAGATGTGGAAAGTCCTTATCCCATCCCAACCAAAGAAACTTATAAGCAAAAGCCAGATCCTTTACCTTACCCTCAACGCAAAATTAAATATGCGCACCTTGGAAAGAATTTGGAATTGGTGATTGACAAAGCAATGGCCGAGCAAGATCCCGAAAAGAAAACTGGTTTTGCACACACCATTGCGCATTACATGAAACTGGCTTATAGCAACTGGCATAAAGAATTGGTACAAGACGATGCTATTCGTAGTGAATTAAATGCTATCACTGGTGGTGAGTTGGAATTTAGCAATACCCCTTATATCAAACACCGCAATCAAAATTTTGAACGAGAAGATTATCGTCCAGCTGGTGGTCGTTGGCAGAACAACCGCAATAGACCAAATGCAGGCGGCGGCGGAAGAAATAACAACAACCGCAATTTTAAAAAGCGTTTCTAATTACTATAGATAATTGAATAAAAAAATCCCATCGGTTTTACTTGATGGGATTTTTTATGTTTACTTATTAATTGTTGGATAAGGCAAATTTCCTTTGGCATAAAACCAAATTATTTTATTCATCGTATCATCCTTTCCTCCATCTACTTCATTAAAGACTTCAAATTGAGATTGTAATGCCATTTTTTTAGCCATGCCTGTTAATTTTTTAATTGGCTGATTCATTTCATTCAATGCAATATTGGAAGGCAAGGCGGTAAAGTTTTCATTTGTTTTTTTATCTGTAAAACAATCTGTCATTAATCTGCTGGTTGCGTCCATAGTATTCATTGGGGGTAGTCCCAATATTTGCTCAATAGTACGCAACATAGATACTTGGTTGTATTTAGTATGTACCGTGGTATTTTTAGAATAAGCACTTGCTACCAAACCTACTGTTCTGTAGGCAGAAACATGATCCCATCCACCTTGAGAATCGTCTTGTGTCACAAATACAACAGTGTTTTCCCAAGATTTACTTTTGCTAATTTTTTCAATGATTCTTCCAAGTGCTAAATCATTGTCTGCTACCATCGCATTCGGTGTTGGGAAATCGGGTGATGTACCTGCAGAGTGGTCATTGGGTAAAGAAAGCACCATTAAATTTGGAAGGCTGTCTTTTTGTTCCATAGCTTCCCAGTCTTGTAAAAAAAGATCGGCTCTATGTTGGTCACTAAAAGCAATATTATCACAGTCTGGAAATGTGGGATGTATGATTGGATTTAAATTATCAATCGTTGTTGTATTGACCCAGTTAGGTGCGATACCACTTGTATATTGCTTATACAAATCTGCCCATTTTAATTTTCGATCATAAATTGTTTCACAAGCTTCTCCATAGACTTTAACAGTCTTACCAAAACTTAAAGCATGGTTCCAAATAAAGCCAGCCTTGTTGTACACCATGGCGTCTTCTTGTCTATGTGGATAGCTTCTAAACCATGCACGAATATTTTTTTCAACATAATCAGAAACCATTCCAGCATCCGTCCATTGATGCCCTTCTGCCGAAGATTTTCCTGATGCGTAATAATTATCCATCAATCCAAATTGTTTGGTCAATGCATGCATATTTGGTGTAATTCTTTTTCCAAAAACAGTTAAACTACTATCCCCATTCGCTCCTGGCACATCTCCCAACACTTGATCATAGGTTTTATTTTCTTTAATGATATATACTACATGTTTGAATACGGATGGTTCACCTAAACGTTCTGGAATAGCTACTGGCTTTGTATTTGTTCTTGCAGGCAGTGTCCATTGCGCCACTTTATGCAATAAGTTTTGTCTTTTAACCTGCGTCGTATACTCATTTAATTTTGCTTGGGTAGGCATTGGTATGATGCTTACTGAGGCTAATTCTTGGTGAATCGATCTTGCTTTTTTTGTACTATCAATAACATTCGCCCCATCCGATTCTAAATTGGCTACAATTAAATGATTGTTTTTAATGAATAAACCAGAAGGATATGCTTCTGTTGGAATTAAACCATCCGATTTATTTTTTATTAAATCATACACAAGCACTGCATTGTCTAATCCGTTTGCAACAAATAATTTTTTGCCGTCTTTAGAAATCAATAAAGCATTGGGTGTGCTTCCTTGCAAGTCTTGTCCAAGAATACCTACTGGAATGCTTTTAATTAATTTATTTTCTTGTGTATTAATAACAGAAATCTCATCACTTGATCCATTAGCCACGTAAACTAATTGATTGTTAGGAGCTGTAATAATTGCATTGGGATGTAGTCCAACTTTTATTTCTTTTATCAATTTTCCATTCATTGAGAAAACAGAAACCGTTCCATTATTGGTCGCGCCAGTCAGGGCATCTGTATAAGCCAATCCCCAAGGTACACCTGCAGTAGATTTAGTAGTGTCTTTTACGGTCGTGCCAGCCCAATTGGTCACAAAAACTTTTTTATTCGCGATGGTTAAACCAAATGGTGCAACACCTGTTGCGTTTTTCCAAACAAGTTGTTTAGTTGAAAAATTGAATTTTACAATTTCATTGTTTCCATTGAGTACCGTATAAATAAAATGTTCGTTGCCTTCTTTTGAAACCACTATTTGATTTGGTAAAGCATTGGATGCAGGTGCAATTTTTTCTATCGTTATAGATTCGATTTTTTTGATGCCCTTATCCCATTCAACCATCATAATAGCAGACTTGTCTCCACCTGCAGCAGAAAATAAAATATATTCTTTTCCATTAATGACAGTTGTTGTAATGCCAGAATACACTGTCATCAATTTACTATAGGTTGGTTGTTCTCTAAATCTAAAATGATCTACCACTTTTTTTTGTTGGATATCTAAGATAAAAAAACCATAACGTTCCTGAATAACGACTAAATTAGGATCAGTTAAATTGGCGATATCCATTGCATGATTTTCGAGGTCTGGCTTACCATAACGAACAACTGTTCCTGCGGATTGAATGATTCTATTGTATGGCAGTTCATGTAAGCTCGCATTTCTTTGAACGATAAAATCTGCCAACTCATTAATTTTATCTGTGTTGATATAGTCTACCCCCCATTGCATAAACTGTTCCCAAGCAGCTGGATTATCTGGACTTGCCCAAAGGCGAACTGGCTTATTCAACTGATGTACCTGATCGATAAAGCTTTTAGCCTTTTCTTGGGTTACACTATCTAGAGGCCATTTGGGCTTATAGCTAATGACTTTATAATAATCTTCGCTAATCAATGCAACACGAGCTAATTGATTTTGTGAATATTGAACAGAAAGCCTTCCATCAAACCAGATATAATTTGGATAACTAGCAAATAATGCTGGTGCTACAGAATTACCAGAAATAACAATTTTTATGTTTTTGTTGTTGGTGATCCTTGGATAGTTATCAAGCAAAACAACCAATTGATCTAGTGTTGTTTTCGCATCAGTCTTAATATCAATTAACAATTGCAATTTTCTATCTGGTTGATTATAAGCAACTAAGGGTTTAAGGTATAGATTTTCTAAAGTATTAGCTGCTTTTAGGTCTTTTGTATCATGCCCAACTAAAAGCATACTATTCACTAAATGTATATCGGCTTCAATCGAACCAAAGCCTTCGTTATACGCTAAATGAAATAGTTTTTGTTGTTCATAATCATTGTGTGAATGTGCATTTTGTGGGGAGTAGACCTGTCCAATGACTTGATTCACAAGTAGAAATAACAAAAATGTAGTTATATGATTTTTCATAAATAAATGTACTAATTAAACAACAAATTAAAATTGAATATGATAAATATTCGTTTTAATTAAACCTTTACAATAAGATAATACTAATTCGATTTAAAAAAATCTTTTCACAAAATGAAAGTGGTAATTTGTATCTAATAAAAAATATATATTATGCCAGTATTCAACGAATTAAGCTTAGATAAGAAATACCTTATCAATGAATTTGATGGTGATCAAGTTTTATTAGTAGAGCCAATTATGAAAACGGAATCTTGTGTATTAATTTTAATTCACGAAGATGTGGAAACTTTTCAGTGGAAAAAATCGACTGATGAAATTTTTGATATCATCGAAGAGTTAAGTGAAGAGAAATCTGAAGAGTTCGATGCCTTGTTTGAAGAAGAAGATGATTTCGAAGACTTCGAAGATTAATTTAATTTTGTACAACTAAAAGGTATTTGTAATTAAAAAAATCCCATCCGTTTTACGTGATGGGATTTTTTATAGGGGATTTATAATTTATAAAATTACCATCTTCCTAAAAGTATTCTTGTAGTAGATGAATTGAATGTTCTAATTTCTTTCACCGAATTAAAGAATTCTGCAACTGATTTAGGGTTTACAACTTCATCTTTAAACTTAGTCGTAAAATCCTTGTAACTTCTTACAACATAATGTGTTGTTTTTTCCTCATTAAGTGTTGATACGCTACCAAATGAAACCCTTGTATTTACAGGTATATTTTTACTCCAAAAAGCATCAAACTTTTCTTTGTATAAAGCTTGATCTTTTATGTTAGCAAAATAAACGTCTTGGATTGGATAAATCACGCTACTTGTATCACCGAAGCTTGAAAATCTTTTCCCTTCTGCTGATCTAACATTTTTACAATATTTTGAAAGTTCAGATTGAAACAAAGACCATGCATCAGAACTATTTCCATCATAAGCTGCTCCCATTGCCTCTGGAGTGCCTGTTACAACTAATTCATGTGTCGAAACATCCTTTCCTCTAAAATGATTTTCATATAAAGCAACAGTAACACCTTTAATTAAATTTTCTTTTTTACCAAAATAATTTTTGTACAATTGCAATACCGTAGCTTGATCTCTAGGCTCAACATTAAAGGAATAAGAACTAAAGATGCCTTGTGCATTCATGCTTGAAAAAGCTGCAAACAAAATGATTGTTAAAAGGGATAATTTTTTCATAGATTTTTAAATTTGAACTAAATATAAGTATCAAAATGATACTTATAAAACATATTTGATAATTAATATATTCTTAATACTAATTAAATTGAGGCCTAGGTAATTAGGAAGAATTAGACAAATTGGTATATAAATGATACCTTTGCAGCACGTAAAATGGAAAAAACCGCAATCAATACAACTGAATTTAGATCGCTCTGTCCTGTAGCTACAGGATTGGATATTTTGGGAGACAAGTGGACCTTGTTAGTTCTTAGAGATATGATTTGGGGCCATAAAAGTCTTTTTAGTGAATTCAAAGAGTCGCCAGAACATATGCCAAGCAAAATGTTGTCTAATCGTTTAAAGAAATTAGAAGAGTTTGGATTTATTTCCAAAAAAGCGGGCATAACCAATAAAAAAAATGTCTACTATTTAATGGAAGACAAGGGCATAGATGCATTTCCAATTATGATCGAAATGGCTATTTTCACTTCTAAACACTTTATTGATTATTTAGGATCAACCTATACTAAAGAAGCAAGAACTGTCATGATTAAAAATAAAAAAGAATTTATCGCCGACATGGTCAAGCAATATAAAAAATTTAAAAAAAGTATCGTCATTTAAACTTTGCCTACAATAAGTAACTAAAAAGAAGAACCCCGTAAAATAATTACGGGGTTCTTCTTTTTAAAACCAAAGACTGTTTTTTAATTCTAACTATCAAAACTTGGCAGGTGTGCCAAGTTTTGGAATACTATTTTTTATAAATACCCTTAAGTGGTCATTGCTAGTTGATAGGTCTTCTTTTCTTAAGTACATCATATGTCCACTGCGATAGCCTTCCCAGAACATTCTATCTTGAATTTTTCCTGCTGGATCCATCTGCCACATATTGTACTTCGCATTAAAATAATCACAAGCACCATCGTAATAGCCTGATTGCACCAATAAATTTAAATACGGATTTTCCATCATCGCCAAGCGCAAATCGTCTCCAGTATTGTTATTGCTGTTATCCCATGGTTGCACTGGACCAAAAATATAATAGTTTAAATCTGTCTTATAGCCTAACTCATCTCTTAAGTACATATTGATTGCTGGTGTGAATGAATGCTCCCATGATAGCAACTCTGAATTATAATCTGGTTTTTGTCCAGCATCTTTTTTATCCATACCAATATACCTTGAATCCAATCTTCCAACTGTTTTTCCTTGATCACGCAATAACTCTTTCCAGAAATAATCAAACGGTACTTCCATATTTTGTTCTGCCACCACTGTTTCATTTAAACCAATATAGCCAGCAATTTTTTTCACCATCGCCTTGCGCTTATCTGCTGGCAATGCACCACCTTGCGCGAGTGCAGGCATCAGCTCGTTGATAGCAAATGCTTCTACTTCTGGTAAGTATTTTTCTAATTCCTTAGACTGAAATGGTGCAGCTAATTTTTTGTGATGCCATGCAGTTGCTGCCATATAAGGAATGCGCAATGCGGCACTTGATACTGCATCACGCTTTAATCCAAGATCGGTTGGTGAAACTAATATGACACCATTTAAAAACATCCAGTGTCTGTTCTGTAATTCTAATGACAATCCTGATACGCGGTTGGTACCATAACTTTCTCCAATTAAAAATTTAGGAGAAGCCCATCTTTTTTGTCTTCCAACAAATGTGTTAATCCAGTCTGCTAAATATTTTATGTCTGCAGTCACACCAAAAAACTTTGATCCTGGTGTTGCCTTATCTAAAATTCTTGAAAAGCCTGTGTTCACTGGGTCTACATAAACAATATCTGCTACATCTAGCAATGACTGTGGATTGTCTTCAAATCCATAAGGTTGAATTGGGTAACCTTCGTCGTCTATTTTTAATTTTTTAGGTCCTGTATATCCCAAGTGCATCCAAACACTTGCAGTACCTGGGCCACCATTAAAAGAAATCACCAATGGTCTTGTTTCTTTATTGCTTACATCGGTACGCTCATAGTAAACATAAAATAAGCCTGCAATTGCTTTGCCTTCTTCGTCCCATACTGGTTGTGTACTTGCAGTTACTTTATAAGGTACTTTTTGTCCTTTAATAGTCACTTCTCCTGTTTTTTCTACTTTTTGGTCTAGGCTTAGGGCTCTATTGAAAGCGCCTAATTTAGAGGATCCTTCTTCTGCTGGTTTTTGCGCAATTGCAAATAATGAACTAGCGAGTAACAAATAAGTGAAAAGTTGTTTTTGCATAAAATCGATTATTAAATAAAAATTAGATGTGGACGCTTAAAAATTGTCCTTTAAATATACAACCAATTTAGGCTTTCTATTTCTTCTTTATTATGATTTATTTAGATGGTATTTGCTTAATTTAGTCCCATGTCTGAACTACACAAAAAAGCGATCATTTTGACTGCGCCATCTGGTGCTGGTAAAACATCTATCACGCGATTTTTATTGGCAAATTATCCTCAACTGGCCTTTTCGGTTTCTGCCACCACAAGGGCGCCAAGAGGGGCGGAGCAGGATGGTGTTGACTATCATTTTATTAGCTCAGCAGCATTTGAAGCGCATATTCGCCAAAATGACTTTTTAGAATATGAAATGGTCTATGAAGGTTTGTATTATGGTACCTTAAAATCTGAATTAGACCATATTTGGGCCGAAGGTAAAATGCCTGTATTAGATATTGATGTGAAGGGTGCGATTGCCATACAAAAACAATTAGGAGATCAAGCTTTCTCTATTTTTATTTTACCGCCATCGATCGAAGTATTAAAAGAGCGACTTGCAAAAAGAAATACAGAGTCTGCAGAAAAAATGCAAATGCGATTGGATAAAGCTGCATATGAAATTAGTTTTAGCAATCAATTTGACGCTGTTGTAAAAAACGTAGTATTGGAAACCGCATGTGAAGAAACTGCTACACTCATACAAGGGTTTATTTCAAAATAATTTCTTTCATTCATCAATTCATTAAATACAAAAAAATGTCTGACAAAACACTTCTAGGAAAAACAGTTTTTATTACTGGTGGGAGCAGGGGAATTGGTAAAGCCATTGCACTTAAATTAGCTGCAGCTGGCGCCAATATTGTGATTGCGGCGAAGTCGGTAGAGGAAGATCCACGTTTAGGTGGCACCATTTATTCCGCTGCTGCAGAAGTAGAAGCATTGGGTGTAAGTGCTTTAGCGGTGCAAGTAGACATCAGAGATGAAGCACAGATCGCAAATGCAGTACAACAAACAGTAGAAAAATTTGGCGGCATTGATATCTTAATCAACAACGCTTCTGCGATTCAATTAACAGACACCGAACATACACCAAGTAAAAGATTTGATTTGATGCAAAGCATCAATGTACGTGGTACTTTTTTAGTGGTGCAACATGCTTTACCTTATTTGAGAAAATCTACCCATGCACATATTTTAACCCTATCCCCTCCAATCAATTTAGCACCAAAATGGTTGGGTCCACATGTGGCTTACACCATTACAAAATACAATATGAGCATGATGACGCTTGGATGGGCAGAAGAATTTAAAGAAGATCAAATTTCTGTGAACGCATTGTGGCCTCGTACTACCATTGATACTGCTGCTGTAAGAAATTTATTAGGCGGTGAAGCACTTGCAAATATGAGTCGAACACCGGCCATCCTTGCAGATGCGGCTTATGCTATTGTTACTAAAAAACCATTGGTCTACACAGGACAAACATTTATTGACGAAGGTGTTTTAGCTGCAGAGGGCATCACAGACCTATCCCATTATTCGGTAGTACCGGGTGGACATTTATATACCGACTTATTTTTATAATGCTTTAAATACGACAAGATGAAAAAATTATTCCTTGGAGCTATGCTATTTTTATCTTTTGGAGCTTGGGCCCAAAAGAAAACAAAAGTGGATCCCGCCACTGCTCAAATCAATGCTAACAAAGAAACTGCAATCAATGCATTGAACAATGCTTACAATGCAGACAAGAAAACTGCTTTGCAAATTTGGGATTATGCAGAAGTGGGTTACAAAGAAGTAAAAAGTGCGGCATTACATATTCAACATTTAAGAGAAGCTGGCTTTGCTGTTGAAACGGGTGTAGCGGGCATTCCAACTGCATTTGTGGCGACTTATGGTACTGGCAGTCCTGTCATTGGTATTTTAGCAGAGTATGATGCCTTACCAGGTATCAATCAATCTGCATCTGCAGAAAGAGATCCGATTGCGGGTAAAAATGCTGGTCATGCTTGTGGTCACCATTTGTTTGGTACTGCGAGTGTGTCTGCTGGTATTGCCATTAAAGAATTAATTGCTGCTGGTAAATTAAAAGGCACGATCAAAGTATATGGCACACCTGCGGAAGAAGGAGGAAGTGGTAAAGTATTTTTAGTGCGTGAAGGATTATTCAACAATTTAGATGCCGTGATTCACTGGCATCCAGATGATGTAAATGCAATTACTACTACAAGTGCTTTAGCGAATAAATCGGCTAAGTTTAAATTTTATGGTATTTCTGCACATGCTGCAGCAGCGCCAGACCAAGGCAGATCTGCATTAGATGCGGTAGAAGCGATGGATAATATGGTGAACATGATGCGTGAACATATTCCTCAGGAAACAAGAATTCATTATGTGATCACCAATGGTGGTAAAGCACCAAATGTGATTCCTGATTTCGCAGAAGTGTATTATTATGTGCGTCATCCAAGAAGAAAAGAAGTGGTAGAAATTTTTGATAGAGTGGTAAAAGCGGCAGAAGGTGCTGCTTTAGGAACAGGCACGACGATGAAATATGATATCATTGGTGGAACGCACGATTTGTTAATTAATAAAACACTTGCAGAAACAATGCAAGCCAACTTAGATAAAGTTGGAGGCGTAAATTATACAGAAGCAGAAATTGCTTTTGCTAAAAAATTACAACCAACTATGGTTGCTCCGGTAGATATCGCAACTGCCGCTACAATTAAACCATTGACTTATATCAACGAAGGCAATAGCGGTTCTACAGATGTGGGTGATGTGAGTTATGCAAAACCAACAGTAGGATTACGCGCAGCTACATGGGTTCCAGGCACTGCAGCACATAGCTGGCAAGCAGTTGCTTCTGGTGGAACTGAAATTGGCACTAAGGGTATGTTGGTAGCAAGTAAAACAATGGCATTGACTGCAATTGATTTAATGAGCAATCCTGAATTGATTAAAAAAGCAACAGAAGAATTTACTAAATCAATTGGTGATTATAAATACAAAGCACTATTAGGTGATATCAAGCCGGCACTTAACTATAGAGATTAATTAAAAAATATAATTAATCTCTATAGTTACTCTAATGATTTTTTCGAGGTACCCATTCATGGGCACCTCGAGGGTATAGAGATTAGTGTTAATTAAAGAAGTGTAAAAAAGGCCACTCGATTGAGTGGCCTTTTTAATTTTTAAAAGTTTTTATTCATAGTCCTATTCGAAGGACTCTGGACGCATTTGCGGGAAGAACAATACATCTTGAATAGATGGCTGATTCAACATCATCATACACAAACGATCTATTCCAATTCCAATACCCGATGTTGGTGGCATACCATATTCCAATGCTCTTAAAAAATCATGGTCAATAAACATCGCTTCGTCGTCGCCTCTTTCCATTAAAGCCAATTGATCTTCGAATCGCTTGCGTTGCTCAATTGGATCATTTAATTCAGTATAAGCATTCGCTAATTCTTTTCCGTTCACCATTAATTCAAATCGCTCTACCAATCCTTCTTTTGTTCTGTGCTTCTTTGTCAATGGACTCATCTCTACTGGATAGTCAATAATAAAAGTTGGTTGGGTATAAGTATGCTCACTTGTGGCACCAAATAATTCATCAATCAATTTACCCTTACCTATCGTTGGTGGAACATCTATTTTTAATTGCTTACATACATCTCTTAGTCCAGCCTCATCCATCCCGCTAATATCAATGCCGGTATTTTCTTTGATGGCATCTAAGATACTGATACGCTTATATGGTGCTTTAAAGTTGATGGTCTTGTCACCCACTTGCAATTCTGTCTTGCCGTGTATTGTCAATGCAATTTTTTCAAACAACTGCTCTGTGATTTCCATCATCCATAAATAATCTTTGTACGCGGTATACCATTCTAAAACAGTAAACTCAGGATTGTGCGTGCGGTCCATCCCTTCGTTACGGAAATTTCTACTAAACTCATATACCCAATCAAAACCGCCTACAATTAGACGCTTTAAATATAATTCATTTGCAATACGTAAATAAAATGGCACATCCAATGCATTGTGATGCGTCACAAATGGCCTAGCAGCTGCACCACCAGGAATAGATTGTAATACCGGAGTATCTACTTCCAATGCGCCACGTTCGTTTAAAAACTGGCGGATGGTGTTCATTAATATAGTACGCTTAGTGAATGTCTCTTTTACTTCTGGATTGATCACTAAATCGGCATAGCGTTGACGGTATCTGAACTCTGGATCGGTTACTGCATCAAATACTTGCCCTGACTCGTCTCTCTTTACAACAGGCAATGGCTTTAATGATTTTGCCAATAAGGTTATGGTAGATGCGTGCAATGAGGTCTCTCCTGTTTTTGTAGTAAACACATAACCTGTTGCGCCAATAATATCTCCTAAGTCCAATCCATTCTTAGTAATGACATCCCAATAGGTTTTGTCTTCGTCTGGACAGATCTCATCTCTCTTAACATATAATTGAAAAATACCTTGGTCGTCTTGAATTTTTACAAATAATACTTTTCCCTTGTCATTCACACTCATGATTCGTCCTGCAACACAAACTGCTGCAAATTGCTCCTTTGTCTCTTCTGTAAAATGGGCCTTGATATCCTGTGATAAATGCGTTATTGGATACAATGGGGCTGGATAAGCATCAATCCCAGCTGCTTCTAAAGCATGTAACTTTTCTCTTCTAATAATTTCCTGCTCTGATAAATGACTCATTATAATCGATTAATATTTTATTGGATTACTGCAAAAGTAAAACTTAGCAGTCAATTAGCGAAAGAAGCCTTCCTGAACTTCGGCAGCAGTTAAAGATAAACAATCACCCGGTTGCATTTGATGCACCGAATACTTGCCCAATTTTGCCCTAATTAAACGCAATACTGGAAAGCCAACCTGTGCAAACATTTTACGTACCTGGCGATTCTTGCCTTCGGTGATTTGTATCGCGACCCAGCTTGTTGGAATATTTTTTCTGAATCGGATGGGTGGATTACGTTCTGGTACTTCTAAGGTATCAGGCAGGATTTCTAATTTAGCTGGCTTGGTTTTGTAACTTTTTCCATCCACATTAATAGATACGCCTTTACTTAATTGTGCAATGGCTGCTTCGTTGATGGCTCCGTCTACTTGAACCCAGTATGTGCGCTGATGTGCAAATACAGGATTTAATAATTGCTGATTGATACTTTTATCATTCGTGATCAACAATAAACCTTCACTATCATAATCTAATCTTCCAACAGGATAAACATCATTCGGTACATGTAAGATGTCTTTTAAGCACAATTTACCATCTGTCGAAGTGAATTGCGATAGCACTTGAAATGGTTTGTA
>Ga0079300_10000725_pt1 | contig 12598 bp, 7 predicted proteins | sample Wag4_2014_7_11_FD_74799 | JGI IMG/M metagenome (GOLD analysis project Ga0079300, IMG submission 74799) | Fresh water microbial communities from Ohio, USA - Utica-2 Time Series HT 2014_7_11 | ecosystem: Environmental > Aquatic > Freshwater > Water tank | place: USA: Ohio | collected 2014-07-11
CGCCGCGCGACTCCGCTCGGCGCTCGTGGGAGCGGGACTCCTCGCCGGCGATGACATCGTCGCCGACCCGGCGATGGTCCGCCTCATGGTGCCGGCGACCACCACGACACTCGGCACCGCACCGCTGCCGAGCGACAAGCTCGCCAACACCCTCGGCCTGAGCGACGAGCCGATCGCGCACCTCTCGACGGTCGAAGTGCCCGCGGTCGCGATCGACTCCCCCGCCGCGCTGCGCTTCCTGCTCGCGCCGGCCGACGAGGAGCTCCCGCTCGCCGCCGAGCTGCACGCCGGACACGACCTCCGCTTCTGGCGCGAGCTCGCGGCGCTCGCGGCCGACCTCATCGCAGACCAGCGCGTGGTGCCGTCGCTCATCCAGGAGAAGTCCGGGCGCTTCCGCGCCGTATGGCAGCCGTGGCTCGCCGACGGCGCGCCCGCGCAGCGGCTCGGCTCGCTGCTCGCGGCCATCCCGCCGAGCGCGCGCTGCGTCGACGATGAGTTCCGCTCGCAGCCGTGGGCGATCATCGAGGCGGCGCTGCTCGGCTTCGTCGACGGCGAGGCACGCCGCGTGCTCGAGCTCGAGGCGTACGGCGACGCGATCGAGGACCGCGACCCCAACATCGACCCGCACGTCGCGTGGCTCACCGGCCTCCTCGGCAAGGCCGACACGGTGCAGGGACTCAGGAGCAGCGACACCCACCTGATGCGCGGCGCGCGCCAGTGGCTGTCCTCGCTCGACGCCGCCAGCGAGTCGCGCTTCGTGCGCCTGGCCTTCGAGCTCAACGAGCCCGATCCCACGAGCTTCGATGCCAGCGACGAGATCGGCCGCAACGCCGAGTGGACCATCTCCTTCAAGCTCATCACCAACGACGACCCGCCGGTGGTCATCGACGCCGAGCAGATCTGGGCGCAGGGCAAGGACGGCCTCAAGGGCCTGCTCGCGCGCTTCGGCGGCGAGGGCGAGCCCGCCGGCGACGTGCTGCTCGCGGAGCTCGCGCGCGCCGCGCGCATCTGGCCGCGCGTCGAGCGCGCGCTCGAGGACTCGACCCCGTGCGAGCTCTCGCTCTCGACCACCGAGGCGTACGCGTTCCTGCGCGACTTCCGCCCGATCCTCATGGAGTCGGGCTTCGTCGTCCTCTCGCCGAGCTGGTGGGGACAGCCCGCGAGCCGGCTCGGCGCGCGCCTGCTCATCGACTCCGGCAACGGCCAGCTGCCCTCGGGCGGTGGCGCGGGCGCCGACGGCGAGGGCAGCCACCTCGGCCTGCACAGCCTCGTCAACTACTCGTGGCAGATCGCGCTCGGCGACCAGTCGCTCTCGATCGAGGCGTTCCAGCGCCTCGCGGGACAGGGCTCGCCGCTCCTCCGCGTGAACGGCCAGTGGGTCGAGATCCGGCCCGACGACCTCCACGGCGCGGTGCGCTTCCTCAAGGAGCACCCGGGCGGACAGATGACGGTGATGCAGGCGATCCGCCTCGGCAACGGCCTCGATGGCCCCGAGACGGGACTGCCCATCCTCGGCCTCGACGCGCAGGGCTGGGTGAGCGAGCTGCTCGGCTTCAAGGGCGACGAGAAGTTCATCAAGGTCGACCAGCCCGAGCGCTTCCAGGGCACGCTGCGTCCGTACCAGGCGCAGGGCCTGTCGTGGCTCGCATTCCTCGACCGCTTCGGCCTCGGCGGCTGCCTTGCCGACGACATGGGCCTCGGCAAGACCGTGCAGCTCATCGCGCTGCTGCAGCACGAGCGCGAGAAGTCCAACGGCCGCGTCGTCGGCCCGACGCTGCTCGTGTGCCCGATGTCGGTCGTCGGCAACTGGAACCGCGAGCTCCATCGCTTCGCGCCCGAGCTCGTGGTGCATGTCCACCACGGCCTCGAGCGGCCGATCGGCGAGAAGTTCGTCGAGACCGCGCTCTCGTCGGACATCGTCGTGACCACCTACGCGCTCGTGGTGCGCGACAAGGACAGCCTCGAGCGCATCCACTGGCGCCGCGTCGTACTCGACGAGGCGCAGCACATCAAGAACCCGCCGACCAAGCAGACCGCGTCGATCCGCGCGCTGCGCACGAGCCACCGCATCGCGCTCACCGGTACCCCGGTCGAGAACCGCCTGAGCGAGCTCTGGTCGATCCTCGAGTTCTGCACGCCGGGCTACCTCGGCACGCAGGGCGACTTCCGCCGCCGCTTCGCCGCGCCGATCGAGCGCCACAAGGACCGCCGCCAGGCCGAGCGCCTCAAGAACCTGGTGCGGCCGTTCGTGCTGCGCCGCCTCAAGACCGACCCGACCGTCATCAGCGACCTTCCGCCGCTGGTCGAGACGCGCCAGCACGTGCCGCTCACCGCCGAGCAGGCGCAGCTGTACGACTCGGTGGTCAACGACATGCTGCACCGCGTCGACAACGCGGACGGCATCAAGCGCCGCGGCCTCGTGCTCTCGGCGCTCGTCAAGCTCAAGCAGATCTGCAACCACCCGGCGCACTTCCTCCGCCAGGGCTCCGACGACGACGACGCGCCGCCGCTGCCCACGCTCAAGGCGGGCGAGCGCCTCTCGGCCCGCTCCGGCAAGGCGCAGCGCCTGATGGAGATGGTCGAGGAGGTCGTGGCCGCGGGCGACCGCGCGCTGATCTTCACCCAGTACCGGCAGATGGGCCACCTGCTCGTCGCGATGCTGCGGCAGGAGATCGACACCGAGGCGCTCTTCCTGCACGGCGGCACGCCGCAGGCGAAGCGCGAGCAGCTCATCGAGCGCTTCCAGTCGAACGATCCGTCGTGCCCGATCTTCGTGCTGTCGCTCAAGGCCGGCGGCGTCGGCCTCAACCTGACGGCGGCGAACCACGTGTTCCACTTCGACCGCTGGTGGAACCCCGCCGTCGAGAACCAGGCGACCGACCGCGCGTTCCGCATCGGCCAGCACCGCACCGTCAACGTGCACAAGATGATCTCCGAGGGCACGCTCGAGGAGCGCATCGACCAGATGATCGAGCAGAAGACCGAGCTCGCGCAGCAGATCATCGGCGCGGGCGAGTCGTGGCTCACCGAGCTCTCGACCGGGCAGCTGCGTGAACTGCTCACGCTGCGGCGCGACACGCTGGAGGACGAGGAATGAGCTCCCACGACGACATCGAGTCGACCGCGACCAACGCCGGGGGCGCCGGCGACGTGCGCGACCCTGCGGCCGAGCCGACGGGCGGCGCTGGACCGGGACCGGCATCCGGCGTGCCGGCCTCGTCGTTCGCGCGCAACTCGAACTTCAACGCCGGCCCGGGCAACCGCCCGATGCGCCGCCAGGAGGGTCCGCGGCGCCTCAAGAACGGCATCCGCCTGCGCCGGCGCGAGGGGATCGACCTGCTCGCGTGGCCCTCGGATGCGTGGGCGCCGCAACTGCTCGCGGGCGTGAGCGACGCCGTCAAGGCCGAGGGCCTCGACTATGCGCGTGCCGGCCAGACCGCGGTGCTGCAGATCACGCCCGCGGGCGTCGAGGCCTCGGTGCAGGGTCGACAGCCGCGGCCGTACACCGTGCGCATCGCGGCCGAGACGCTGACGCCGTCGGACTGGGACCGCGTGGTCGCGATCATGGCGCGCGAGGCGGTCTACTCGGCGAAGCTCCTCGCCGGCGAGATGCCGCCGCTCGTCGAGCAGCCGTTCGCGTCGCTCGGCAAGAACCTGGTGCCGACCGATGCCGCGACCATCAAGCGCAGCTGCACCTGCGATCTCCCCTTCCCGTGCAAGCATGTCGCATGCGTCGCGGCGCTGCTGATCGAGCGGCTGTCGGGCGATCCGCTGCTCGCGTTCACGCTGCGCGGCCTCGACGGCCAGCGCCTGCTCGAGCGGCTGCAGGAGGCGCGCGCCATCGCGACCCGCGGCGTCGCGCGCGCGCACTCGACGCCGCCGGCGGTCGAGGTCGCTCCCGAGGCGATGCCGCTCGAGCGCTGCCTCGAGTCGTTCTGGCGTCCCGGACGGCAGCTCGACGAGGTGCCGAGCGAGACCGAGCCGTTCGCGCCGCACGCGCTGCTGCGCCGGCTCGGACCGTCGCCGCTGCAGGGCAAGTTCCCGCTCGTCGGCCTGCTCGCGTCGATCTACGACTCGATCGCCGAGAACGGCCGCAAGCTGCGCGACGAATCCGACCAGCGTGCCGTGGGTGAGTGAGCCGCGCGACTACCGCCGCGCGAGCAGCTCCGCGTAGTCGAGCATCGACGCCGACACGACCTTCCACGCGTGGGTCACGCTGTAGGTGCCGGCGATCTGGACCTTGTTCTCCTCGCCGGGCATGGTCTTGTACGACGAGAAGTAGTGGATGAGCCGGTCGATGAGCGCGCGCGGCAGGTCCTCGAGGTCGACCGCGCGGCCGTACACCGGATCGCTCGGCAGCACGGCGATGATCTTGTCGTCGGCCTCGCCGCCGTCGATCATCTGGATGCCGCCGAGCACGCGCGCGTCCATCAGGATCTCGGAGCGCGCCACCGGGCGCTCGGTGAGCACGCAGATGTCGAGCGGATCACCGTCGCCGCGCGACGAGGTCGGCGAGAGCGCCGCCACCCGCGTGCCGCAGTAGGTGCGCGGCACGAAGCCGTACAGCGCCGGCGGCACCGAGCTCGAGCGCTGCGGCCGGTCGACGCGCAGGTAGCCCGACTGCTTGTCGATCTCGTACTTCACGACGTCGAACGGCGTGATCTCGATGAACGCGTGCACGACGTCGGGCGCCTTCGGCCCGACCGAGAGGCCATGCCACGGGTGCGGGCGCCAGGTGCTGAACTGCAGCTTGTCGTTGGGAGTGGGCATCGGTGCACGGCGCCTGCGTCGGGGCGCCCGTCTTCACGGTTCACGGATTCGCGGTTCACGGTTCACGGTTCACGGCTTCACGGCCCGCGGCCCGCGGCTTCCTGCGCCGCGACCGCGCGCTCACTTCTTCGGCAGCTTCTTCATGAGCTCCTCGACCGCGCGGGCGAGCTGGGCGTCGAACGCCTTCGACTCGTCCTCGGGGGTCTGGACGACGACCACGTCGGGCATCGCGCCGTTCTCCTCCATGTCGCGGTCGCGCTCCTTGCCGGTGCCCGCGATGTACCAGCCGCGGAACGGCATGCGCACCGTGGTCCCGTCGACGAGCGACTCGCTGCCGGTCGAGATCACGCCGCCGGCCGTCTGCTGGCCGACGAGGAGGCCGCGCCCGAGGTTCTTGAACGCGTGCGAGATGATCTCGGCATTCGAGAAGCTCTTCTCGTTGCAGAGCATCGCCATCGGCATGGTGTAGCGCTGGATGTAGAGTCGGTCCTGCGGGTAGCTCGAGCGGCGGCTGCGGTCGCCCTCGCGCGGGATCGCGTAGGCGTGCTCGCGCACGTCGATCGACGACAGGAGGCGATCGGCGGTGAAGCCGCCGCCGTTGTTGCGGACGTCGACGAGCAGTGCGTCGCGCCCGTGCGCGGCCGCGTAGAGGTCGCGCTCGAAGCGGTCGAGCGAGGCCTGGTCCATGCCCTGGATGTGGATGTACCCGATGCGTCCACCCGAGAGCTCGGCGACCTTCGCGCGGTTGGCGAGCGTCTCGGCCTGGTAGCGGAGCGTGCGCTCGGCGCCGGCCGAGACCGGCACCATGATCGCGCCGAGCTCGGCGGGCTTCTGGTCGGCCGCGCCCGCCTTCGCCGGACGGGTGAAGGAGACGAAGACCTCCTGGCCGGACTTGCCCGCGAGCGCGGACTCGAGCGGCTTGGTCGGGTCGACGGCCTCGAACTCGATCGCGGTGATCACGTCGCCGGCCTCGAGGCGCGGGCTCGCGAGCGCGGCGGGTGAGTCGGGAAGCACCGCATCGACGCGGTGTCCGCCGGCGACCGCCACCGTCTTGACGCCGAGCCGGCCCTGCGAGCGCGGGCTCGTCGCCATCGCGCCGCGCGCGGGCGCGGCGCCGCTGCCGTCGGGCGAGCGCACGCCGAGGTGCGACGCGTCGAGGTGCCCGATGAACATGTTGGCGATGAAGTCGAACTCCTCGCTCGTGCGCGCGCGGGTCGCGAGCTCGCGGTGGCGCGCGGTGAGCGCCGGCCAGTCGAGCTTCTTCTCGCTCGGCGAGACGTAGAACTTCGAGCCCATGATGCGGGAGATCTCGTCGAGCTTCTGCGCGTTGCGGCGCGCGAGCACGACCTCGCTCACCGCCGAGATGTCGACGACCTTCGTGTCGCCGGTGGCGGTGCCGACCGACTGCGCCTGGCCCGCGTTGACGCCGAAGAGGCGGTCGCCCGTGAGCGAGATGCCGGCGACGCCGAGGCTGGCGCCGAGCTTCTTCTGCTCCGAGCCGTCGTACTTCACCGAGAAGAGCGCGGCGTCGCGCCCCTCGGTCGCGGTGAAGAAGAGGCGGTCGCCCGCGGGCGAGATCTCGAGGTTGCCCTCGTCGCCGGGCGCGGTGGTGACGCGACGCACGCGGAGGTAGGCGTCGTCGAGCTCGAGGTCGGCGAAGGCGGGCTTCGGTTCGGCGGGCTTGGCCTCGTCCTTCTTCGCCTCGGGCTTCTTGGCCTCATCCTTCTTGGCATCGTCCTTCTTCGAGTCGTCCTTGCTCGCGGCGTCCTTGTTCGCAGCGTCCTGGCCCGACTCTGCCGGCTTCGGCGTTTCCGTCGGCGCGGCGGCGGCGGGCTTCGGCGACTCCTTTTCCTTCGCCTCGAGCGGCTTGCGCTTCTTGGCGGCCTCGCCGGCGTCCTTGAAGTACTGGTCGAGGTCGCGCTGCGAGTAGCCCTCGAGGTCGCGATCGAGCATCACCATCCAGACATCGCCCTCCTCGTTGGTGCGCTCGGAGAGGAACGCGAGGATCTTGCCGTCGGCGCTGAAGCGCGGGCGGCCGTCGTTGTCGGGGTGCTGGGTGACGTTGACCGGCGGCTTCGAGCCGTCGGCCGCGAGCAGCCAGACGTCCTTGTTGAAGTCCTGGTCGCTCTCAGCGACGGCGATCATGGTGCCGTCGGGCGAGTAGACGTACTCGAGCTCGTCGTCCCAGCCGGTGCGGAGCATGGTGACCTCGCCGGTGGCGAGATCGAGCCGCGCCAGGTCGCCGAGATTGCGCGTGAAGAGCAGCGCCTTGCCGTCGGGCGACGCGATCGGGCGGCGATCGGTGTCGGGCCCGCTGGTGACGGGCTTGACCTCGAATCGCAGCGCGTCGGCCCAGCGCTCGGGGTTGAGCTTCGGGTCCTTCTTCTTCTCGGGCTCCTTCTTGTCGCCGGGCTTCTTGTCGGCCGCGGCGGTGGCGGCGTCCTGCGGCTTGGCGTCGTCGGTCTTCGGGGCGTCGGACTTGGGCGCGTCAGACTTGGGCGCCTCGGCCGCGGCGGGCGCGGCGTCGGCCTTCGGCGCGTCGGCCTGCTTCGCCTCGTCCTTCTTGCCTTCGTCCTTCTTCGCCTCTTCCTTCTGCGGCTTGCCCCGCTCGCGCGCCTCGGCGCGGGTCTCGACCACGGTCGCGGCGTAGAGCGCGTCGTTGCCGGTGCGGTCGGAAGCGAAGTAGAGCGTCAGTCCGTCGGCGCTCCACGCGATGTCGCGCTCGCGGGCCTCGCCCTCGGTCACGCGACGGGTCGGGCTCTTGTCCTCGACCGCGCGCACGAAGACATCGCCGTCGGCGACGAACGCCATCGTCTTGCCGTCGGGCGAGAGCATCGCGTCGCTCACGCTGCGCCCGACCTGCTTCCTGTCCTTGCCGAGCAGTCCGTCGTCGGCGGCGGTGAAGGCGAGCTTCTCCGCCTTCGCGCCTTCCTTCGAGAGGTCGAGGCGCCAGAGGTCGCCGAGCACGCCGAAGACCGCGGTCTTGCCGTCGGCCGAGACCGCCAGGCCGTGGATGTCGTCGGCGGTGAAGTCGGTGAGCCGCTTGCCCGAGTCGACGCCGCCGCCAAGCTTCGCGCGGTGGAGGTTCTGCGCGCCGGTGCCGCGGTCGGAGATGTAGACGAACTCGTCGGCGGAGATGAAGCGCGGCAGGCCGTCGTTGCCGTCGTACTTGGTGAGCTGCGTGAAGGACTTGGCGGCGAGGTCGTACTGCCAGACATTGCGGTTGTCCGGGCCGTTGTAGCCGCGGCGGGTCCAGCCGCTGGTGCCGCGCTCGAAGAGCACGCGGAGGCCATCGGGCGAGGCGTTGGCCGCGCCGCCGAAGGCGTCGTGCAGGCGCGCGGGCGTTCCTCCGCTGATCGGCACGACGAACGGCCGCGGCGAGCGGTAGAGGTCGCCCTCGAGCGTGCTCTCGATGAATACGACCGGCTGTCCGCCGAGCAGGCCGACCGAGGAGAGCATGAAGCCGGCGTCGAGCTCGGTGAGCTGCGTGAGGTCGCCACCGGTCGGGTTCATCGACCAGAGGTTCTTGAGGCCCTCGCGCTCGCTCTCGAACACGATGCGGGTGCCGTCGGCGGTGAAGCCGCTGCGGGTCTCGGTCGCGGGGTTCGAGGTCAGGCGAACCGCGTCGCCGCCGCCCGAGGGAGCGCGCCACAGGTCGCCGCGCCAGGTGAACACCACGGTCGCGCCATCGGGCGAGAGCGCGGGAAAGCGCGGCAGGTCGACCACGGCGGCCGACGCGGAGGAGCCGAGCAGGACGGCGGTCCCGACGGTGAGTCCGAGCAGGGTGGCGAACGGGGCGGTGCGGCGGCAGGAATGGCTCGTGGACATGGTGGGCTCCAGCGGGTCCGGTTCGGCCCGCGCACACGCGGGATCGGACCGGCGGCGGCAGGCGATGGGGGGCGCCAGTTTACGCGCTCCGAAGACGGGATTTGCGTCACGTGGCGCGGCCTGCGCGGGCAAGTCCGAAGAAAGATCGGATGTTCACCAAACCCGCGTCGTTTATCCGCCGATGGGGAGGATGCGAGAGGGAACCGCGACCACCGGGGCGCGTATCCACTTCGCCTCGCCCAACCCGGGCGCCGGCAGGAGAAGACCATGCATTCGAACCGCAACCAGCGCAACGCCCAGCAGCTCCGCTCGATCATCCAGACGATGGGTCGCTCGATCGATGAGGCACGCAACCGCCGCATCGGGCCGACGGCTCCGCAGACACCCAGCGCCCCCGCGCGCCCCGGCGACCAGGCGTCGCGCACGACCATCGGCGAGTCCGCGGCCGCCCCGACGGGCACCGGCTCCGCCGGCGCGTCGGGCTCGACGACTCCCCCGCCGATCCGCGCCGCGAACGAGATGTTCGCCGACGGCGGGCCGCGGCTGAAGGCACGGCCGAAGCGCGCCAGCTGAAGCGCGCATCGCAGCCCACAGAGAACCACACGACGAGGTACGCCGCCCTGCGCGGCGTGCTTCGTTTTTCGCGAGCGCCGCCGCCGCGACGACCGCCGCCCTCAGACTCCGCGACGGGAGGCGCGCGCGGTCCCCCAAGCTATCCTGCGCCGATGACCACGCCCGCCGCGCCCGGACCCGCCGACACGATCCGCCCCGAGAGCCTCGCGTTCCTCAAGGAGCTGCTCGACACCCCGAGCCCCTCGGGCTTCGAGCGCGACGGCCAGCGCGTGTGGATGAAGTACGCCCGCGGCTTCGCGACGAAGGCGTGGAACGACTCCTACAACAACTGCTTCGCGTCGTTCGGCCCCGAGGGCGCGGGCGTGCCGACCATCGCCATCTGCGGCCACGCCGACGAGATCGGCCTCATGGTCAACCACTTCGACGAGAAGGGCTTCGTCTACTGCAAGGCGATCGGCGGCATCGACGTGGGCTCGATCGTGGGCAAGCGCGTGCGCTTCAACTCGAGCGTGCCCGGCGTGCAGAACCCGGTGATCGGCCTCATCGGCGCCACCGCGATCCACCTCCAGGACAAGTCGGCCGAGGGCAAGGTGCGCAAGATGCACGAGCTCTTCGTCGACATCGGCGCCACCAGCGGCGACGAGGCGAAGGCCCGGCTCGCGATCGGCGACGCCGGCGTGTTCCTCGACGGATTCATGCACCTGAGCGACGACCTCGTGGTCGCGCGCGCGCTCGACAACCGCATCGGCACGTGGATCGCGGCCGAGGCGCTGCGCCTCGTCGCGGCCCGCGCGGGCGAGCTCAAGGTGCGCGTGGTCGCCGTGTCGACGGTGCAGGAGGAGGTCGGCCTGCGCGGCGCGCAGATGATCGCGCGCACGCTCGCGCCCGACGTCGCGCTCGTGACCGACGTCGGCCATGCGACCGACAGCCCGGGCATCAGCCACGCGCAGCACGGGTTCTTCAAGCTCGCGGGCGGTCCGAAGATCGCCGTCGGCGGCGCGATGCAGCCCGAGGTCGTCGCGCGGCTCACCGAGGTCGCGGGCGCGCTCTCGATCCCGCTCCAGCGCGCGGCGACGCCGGGCGGCTCGGGGACCGACACCGACGCGATCTTCGTCCAGGGCGGCATCCCCTGCGGGCTCGTGTCGCTGCCGATCCGCTACATGCACACGACGGTCGAGATGACGAGCCTGCGCGACCTCAACCGGATCGCGCATCTCTTCGCTGGATTCGCGCTGTCGATGAAGCCCGGCGAGCGGTTCGCGGCCACGCTCTGAGCGGCATGGCGGCGGCGGTCACGGCCGTCGCATCGTCATCCGCGCCACGTCCCGTCATCCGCGCCGCGTCCCGTCATCCGCGCCGCGTCCCGTCATCCGCGCCGCGTGGACGCCTTCGTCTTCCGCCCCTTGAGGCGATAGGTGATCGCGGGCGGGAAGTTGCCGAGCACGAGTTCCTTCTCGCCGCCGTGCTTGCGGCGGAGCGACTTGCCGATCGCGTCGATGCGCTTGAGGCGCGCGCGGCCGGCCTTGTCGAGCACGGGGCCCTTCATCACGCGCACGCCGGCGTACTCGAAGTAGATGAGCTCGCCGTTCTCCTTCAGCAGCGCGAACATGCGGCGGAAGATCTGCCGCATCAGCTTCGGCGGGAAGTTGTTGAACGGCAGTCCGCACACGATCACGTCGTACGGGCCCGCGAGGTCGGCCTCCTCGATCGGCGCGCAGTGCAGTCGCACGGCGACGTTCGGATGGCGCGTGCGGTAGGCCGCGAGCATGTCCTTCTCGAGCTTGCGGCAGAAGTTCTGGTTGATCTCGACGAGCTCGAAGTGGTCGCCCGCGCGCAGCTTGCCCAGGATCGACTTCGTGAACGGCCCGGTGCCGGGACCGACCTCGAGGATGCGGCGCTGGCCCTCGATGCGCGCGATGGTGCTCGTCATCGCCTTCGCGAGGATCGGCGACGAAGGCCACACCGAACCGGTGTGGCGGAAGTTGCGGATGGCCTCGGTGAGGAACTCGAGCACGGAGCGCCCATGCTAGCGCAGATGCGGCGGTTTCGCCGTACATTCACGCGCCCCGATTCCCGGGGAGAGAGACCCGCTCATGGCACTCGTCAACGAGAACTACCTCAAGCTCGCCGCTGGATACCTGTTCCCCGAGATCGCCCGCCGCGTGTCGGCGTTCGCCGCCGAGAAGCCGGAGCTCGCGAAGGAAATCATCCGCTGCGGCATCGGCGACGTCACCGAGCCGCTGCCGCCGAGCACCGTCAAGGCCATGCAAACGGCGAATGAGGAACTCGCGAACCGCGCGAGCTTCAGGGGATACGGACCGGGCACCGGCTACGAGTCGGTGCGCGCCGCGATCGCGCACGGCGACTTCCGCGCGCGCGGGCTCGACGTCGCCGACGACGAGATCTTCCTGAGCGACGGCTCGAAGGGCGATTGCGGCAACATCCTCGAGATCCTGGGCGCGGGGAACCGCATCGCGGTGACCGACCCCGTGTATCCCGCGTATGTCGACGCGAACGTGATGTTCGGCAACACCGGCGCCGCGATGGCCGGCGGCGGATACGAGGGCATCACCTACCTCCCCTGCACCGAGTCGAATGGCTTTCTCGCCGACCTGCCGCCCGCGGGCGCGCCGGTGCCCGACGTGATCTACCTCTGCTCGCCCAACAACCCGACGGGCACGGTGATGGACCGCGCGCGCCTCGAGCAGTGGGTCGGATACGCGCGCGCGCACCGCGCGCTGCTCTTCTGGGATGCGGCGTACGAGGCGTACAACCGCGACCCGAACGCGCCGAAGTCGGTGTACGAGATCGCGGGCGCGCGCGAGTGCGCGATCGAGTTCCGCAGCTTCTCGAAGTCGGGCGGGTTCACGGGCGTGCGCTGCGGATACACCGTCCTCCCGAAGAGCGTGATGGCCTACACCCGCGTGGGCGACCCGGTCGCGCTGCACGGCCTGTGGACGCGCCGCTGGAACACCCGCTCGAACGGCGTGAGCTATGCGGTCCAGCGCGGCGCGGAGGCGCTCTACACCGAGTCGGGCCGCCGTGAGGTCGCCGGCCTCGTCGACTTCTACATGGAGAACGCGCGCATCCTCCGCGACGGGTGCCGCGCGCTCGGCTGGCGGACCTGGGGCGGCGAGCACGCGCCCTACGTGTGGTGCAAGACGCCCGCGGGGTTCGACAGCTGGGGGTTCTTCGACCACCTGCTCCGCCAGGCGCGCGTCGTGACCACGCCGGGTGCCGGCTTCGGCCGCTGCGGCGAGGGCTACTTCCGCATCAGCGCGTTCAACTCGCGCGCCAACGTCGAGGAAGTCGTCCGCCGGCTCGGCCGCGTGTGACGTGACGCCGACGCTCCTCCGCGCATGCGATGCGCCGAAAAACGCCGCGCGTCGACCGTTGGGTCGACGCGCGGCGAGAGAGAGAGAGAGAG
>Ga0079300_10000727_pt1 | contig 12579 bp, 11 predicted proteins | sample Wag4_2014_7_11_FD_74799 | JGI IMG/M metagenome (GOLD analysis project Ga0079300, IMG submission 74799) | Fresh water microbial communities from Ohio, USA - Utica-2 Time Series HT 2014_7_11 | ecosystem: Environmental > Aquatic > Freshwater > Water tank | place: USA: Ohio | collected 2014-07-11
ATATAAATTTTTCCTATTTAATTAATCGGAAAAGAGAATAAATATTTAAATACTTAATTTTTCTTAATGTAATAAAATTAATACAATTTAACTTCTAAAGCAGCATAAGAGTTTTTAAAATAATAATTAATAGTAAACTGCAGAAAAAATTAGTAATAAAAAGAAATTTACATTGTAAATATTGAATAAAAAAATTATAAACTAAAAAAAGATAAAATGAATGATTTTGATTTTGTTGGAACCCCAATAGTTATTGGAAACCTCGAAATTGCCCAGTTTGATTTTCCATCTGCAATGTTATGGAGTGACGCAATTTCAGAATGTGAAAAATTTGGAAATTCTTGGAGATTACCTACCATTGAGGAATGGGCAACCATACTTCAACCAAATCGATATTTAATCGGTGTGGCAGAAAAGCATGAAATGCAACCAAATGCATATCCACCACCTCCAAGAAGTTACTGGTCGTCCTCACACAATTTGGAAAATATAAAATACTGGTCTTTTCACTATGGAGAGCAAATTAACCGTAATCAATACACAAAATATTTCGTTAGGGTAGTTAGATCTGTTTAAAACACTATTATTCAAATTGTTATTGCTTTCCTTAATCGAGCTTCTACAATTTTAATTTAAACATATTTTATGCTAATTTTATATGTGCTTGGAACATATAAAAAGTTCAAACATGTTCTTTTTATACTTCTTTTGTCTTTGTTACTTTCATTTTTTTTCAAAATTTACGTAGATGAATTCTCGTTTTTTTTAATTTTTAATTACTTTTGTTCAATAATATTTTTTTGTTCGATATTTTTTTTCAAAACAAATGAAACCGAAGTAGATTTTAATCATCACGCGATCTACTATATAATTAACTATGGATTTTATTGTTTTTTTTTAATATTGTATATTATTTCAATTTTTCAAATGTACATTTATTTATCAATTTTTGATTTTCATAATGTGGAATATTTGGCCTATATTTTTCTTTTTGCAATTCAATCTAGATTGTTGTTTTTTCAGAAACAATACAAAACTCAAGTTTTTATAAATATTATTGATTTTGTTTTAATAAGTTCATTGTTGTTTTTTCAAAATTACAACACCTATCTGACAATTGTCATATACCTTTATAGTTTTCGTTTATTTAGAATACTAACGCTTGTGCCATATTTTGACAGTATACTCAGTGCAATTTGGAAAGGATTCAGAATCAGTTTCCATTTTGTTGTTGCATTTTTTATTATCATTTTTTTATTGTCAATTAATTCTAGAATTCTTTTCAGTAAAAATTTAAATTCCAACGATATACCTACTATTTTAATTTCATTTTATAATAATTTTAAAATTTCACTTGGCAACGGTTTTGATATTTCATCTTCCTATTCTGATAACAGTTTAATTATTATTTATATAATATCAATGACATTCATAATGGGAGTGCTCTTCACTTCGATTTTTACAGCGTTAATTACTGATGGTCTCATTAAAGATGATGATTTAAATGATGATTCATTTAATTTTTCAAATAAGAATAATTGGTATTTGAAAGACTCAAATGAATCCTTTGTTTCCTATTTAATCCGACTGAACAGTAGAATCGCAAGTTTATAAACTATTCTCAATCAAATATCTGTTAATTTAGAAAAGTTTGTAGATTTAGATTGGGAAAATTTTTTAATCGTTATATAATTGGGCGTAAATTGCAATGTGTAACCATTTGATTTTTCAAATGGAGAGGGCATGATAATTTATTAGTTAATACTAACTACAACATTGGTAGTAAAAAGATCAAAATGTTACAAATTAGGCTTTGAATGGCGTTTTACTGTCATTTAAGAATTGAGTGGTAAGACTTGCCGAAGTTTTTTTAAAGGTGGCTCAAATTGACATCAGCTCTTGTCTTGGAGGCCACCTTGAATGTTTATATTTTCAGATAATTACCTCTAAAAAATATATAATTTTTTGCTCTTACAGTTCTCCAATAAGTTGTAGTTCTTTAAAATGAACCTTAATGCTAAATAATCATGCCTAAACCAATTGCCGCAAAACCCTAAGTCCTTACCCGCTCTCCTATCCAAAAAATCCCGGTACTGGAGAAGGTAGAAGTACCCTCTGGAACTTCGATTTGAGTCAAGTACTGGACTGGGAAAAGGAGTTGACCATTCGCATTGGAAATTTCCATGGGCTGATTTTCTGTCGCTAAAATTTGTATTTCCGAAGCTGCAAACCACTTCGAAAACTTCCCTCCTTTGACCGGATAGTATTTCCAATCCCCATCCACAAGAGTCAAATCCAAGAAGTTGGTCTTCTCTTCAAGTTGGAGGCATTGGAGGTGATCTAGGCCCACCAAATGCACGCCCTTGTGCTGCGAGGCTACTAAATAATGAAGGCCCTCCTCCAAGGATTGTGAGGCAGAAACTGTCAAAAACCGGAGCGGATACTGTTCTTCCAGCAGCTGCATGTTTTCCTCTTGAAAGGAAGAAGTGGCCAAAACCACATCGATTTTAATTCCCCAACTCAGTACCAAATCCACACTTTCTTGATCCACAAGGACGGTAGGCGACCATTCCAAAAGTGGAGCGACACTTTCAAAATTGATTCCGCTGGGATTCAATATAAAAACTGCCGGTTCCTGCTGCTCCTTGACAAAGTGATGGCTTGACATTAGCTCCAGAGTTTTTGGTAAAACTGAAATACATTTTCATAGGCTAATTTTCCAAGCAGTCCATCCGATAGCTCCTGACTGAGGTGCTCTAGAATACTTGGGTACTTGCTGGCATTTTCGGCCAGAGGAAAATAAAAAGGGTGACGACTTGGGTCAGGAAAATCCTGGGTATAAAAAAAGTCTGCTCCAAAGGCAATCGCTTGCTCGTGGAGCTTGTAACCATAGATCAGGTGTTCAAACAATCTTTCTGGCTGCTCATTATCCAAAAAGGACCGCAGGAAATTGACCCCAATGATGCCTCCACGATGGATAATCTCCTGTGCAAATTCATCGCTCAAATTTCGCTTGTGGTCCCAAATGCTTCGGAAGTTGGAGTGGCTAGCAATCACTGGAATCGGCAAATGGTGTCGGTCGATGTGATGTAAAATTTCCTCCGCCAACAAGTCTGAGGTATGGGAAAGGTCTATTGGAATGCGCTTGCCTGCTAGGTAGTCGAGCAAGCGTTTGCCATCTTCTTTCAAGCCAATTCCTTCGGTGTAGTTGCCTCCACCAAATCGATTTTCGGTATGGTGCGTGAGACTGATGTAGGCGAGTGAACCTACTTTTTCCAGCAAGGCATCAAACTGGGCATCGATTTCTTTCCAAGTGGCAGTTGCTGTGCCTATGCCAGCAGAATTTTCAATGGAAGCAATGATTCCTAGTTGCTCGGTGGTGTCAAGCTGCTGCTGAAAGGCGGCATCCCATCTACATACCGTTTCCGAATGGTCTTCAAGAAGCTTCACAAAGAGGTCCGCCTGCCGACTTGCCAATTCCATACTCCCGGGATGTACATCCGTGTAGATGGCCAGCACTTGTGCCCGTACTCCCCCAGCTTTGAGCCAAGGAAAGGCACAAGCGATTTGATCGGGATCAAAGGGATCTGCATTTGGAACTTTCGCCATAAAGGAAAGTAAATCACAATGCAGGTCCGCAATGGGGTAGGTCATGGAGTTGGGAGTCTTGACACAAATTAAGCCAAAAAAAGGAAAGCATGAGCGGCCCGTCGAAGACTTTGAACCTATTTTGTAGGTATCTTTCGAAAAAAAAGGAGTTAAATTTTCCGTCCAACGAATTAGTCAGCCCAAAAAACTAAGGCTGTACAAACAAAAGCTTTGCTCATTTATTTTAAGAATAGACACCCAATATCCCCTTCCACAATGACCCCCTTTCCTCACTACCAATACACCGAATCTTTTGCCAAAGGGCTAGATGCATTGGATCCCTTGGCGGATTTTCGATCCCGCTTTCACTTCCCCAAGATCGAAGGAAAAGATGCCCTGTACTTCTGCGGCAATTCCCTAGGCTTACAGCCAAAGACGGTTTCATCTTACCTTGAAAAGGAGATGGCCGCTTGGGCAAACATGGGGGTAGATGGGTATTTTCATGGGGAAGATCCTTGGTATTCGGTACGGAAGAAATCAAAGCCCATTTTGGCTCAAATCCTAGGTGCCTTGCCCGAGGAGGTGGTTGCCATGAATTACCTTTCGGTCAATTTGCACCTCTTGATGGTGTCCTTTTACCAGCCTACCCCTACTCGATTTAAAATCATGGTAGAAGGAGGAGCCTTTCCTTCGGACCAATACATGCTGGAAACTCAAATCAAGTTTCATGGTCTCGATCCCAAAGATGTGTTGGTGGAGCTTCAGCCAAGGCATGGAGAATATACCTTACGTACCGAGGATATAGTAGCAGAAATCAAAAAGCAAGGCAGTGCATTGGCTATGGTCAATATGGCTGGAATCCAATATTACACAGGGCAACTTTTTGACATCCAAGCCATCACCCAAGCGGCTCATGAGGTAGGTGCCGTAGCTGGATTTGATTTGGCCCATGCCGCTGGAAATGCTCCACTACAACTTCACGACTGGGATGTAGATTTTGCAACTTGGTGCAGCTATAAATATCTGAATTCAGGTCCTGGTAATGTCTCTGGAATATTTGTTCACAAGCGGTATGCCGATCGACCTGACCTTCATCGATTTGCAGGCTGGTGGGGACATAGTGAAGCGGAGCGCTTCAAAATGGAAAAAGGATTTCAACCCATGCACGGAGCCGACGGGTGGCAACTTGCTTGTTCCAACGTCCTTTCCTTGGCGGTGCACCAAGCTTCTTTGGACCTATTTCAAGAAGCAGGCATGCCTGCCATCCGGGAAAAGAGCATCCAATTGACCGGCTACCTGGAATACCTCATCGAGGAGATCAGCGGGGATTCTGGGGTGTTGGAAATCATCACTCCAAAAAATGCAGCCGAACGAGGATGCCAATTGTCTTTGTTGATTCACAAGGGAGGCAAAGCGGTCTTTGACGAATGGTATGGGCAAGGAGTGGTAGGAGATTGGAGAAATCCAAACGTGATCCGCCTGGCACCAGCGCCACTCTACACGAGTTTCGAAGATGTGTACCGCTTTGCAAAAGTTTTGGAACAATCGCTCAAAAAATTTGCCTAAAAAAATCAGGCCCCGAACTGTACCCAAATAAAACAAGAAGCCCTACTTCATTTGAAGTAGGGCTTCTTGTTTTTATAGATCAAACAGGGTGCCGCTTGCACCCGTTGGCTTAATTTTTAGGTGTTTATAGGCAAGTTCGGTAGCCATTCGCCCGCGAGAAGTACGCTTAAGGTAGCCTTCTTGAATTAGAAAGGGTTCGTATACCTCTTCGATGGTTTCTGCTTCTTCCCCGCAAGCCGTAGCGATGGTTCCTAGCCCTACAGGCCCTCCTTTGAATTTTTCGATGATCGTCAATAGGATGCGGTTATCCATTTCATCCAAGCCATTTTCATCCACATCCAAGGCATTCAAGGCCATTTTCGCTATTTCCAGGGTGATGGTACCGTTGCCCTTTACTTCTGCAAAGTCACGAGTACGACGAAGGAGCATGTTGGCAATACGCGGCGTACCTCGACTTCGTCGTGCGAGTTCATAGGCCGCCACTTCATCAATAGGAGTTTGCAAGATGCCGCCTGAACGCAACACAATATCGGTGAGCAACTTGGCGTCGTAGTATTCCAACCGGGAGTTGATGCCAAAACGCGCCCGAAGGGGGGAGGTCAGCAATCCCGAACGGGTAGTAGCGCCAATTAGGGTAAAGGGGCTAAGGGAAATTTGTACGGATCGGGCATTGGGCCCACTGTCCAGCATGATGTCGATGCGGTAATCCTCCATCGCAGAATAGAGGTATTCCTCCACAATCGGATTGAGACGGTGGATTTCATCAATGAATAAGACATCCCCTTCTTCCAGATTAGTCAAAAGACCTGCCAAGTCAGAAGGCTTGTCGAGCACAGGGCCAGAAGTGATTTTTATTCCCGCCTGAAGCTCGTTGGCAATGATGTGACTGAGTGTGGTCTTTCCCAAACCAGGTGGTCCATGAAGGAGCACATGGTCAAGGGGTTCCTTTCTTTTTTTGGCTGCATGCACGAATACACGAAGATTTTCGATGATTTTAGCTTGCCCCGTAAAGTCTTCAAAGCTTAGCGGGCGTAAAGCACGTTCAAACTCCCGGTCCTTGGGCCCTAACTGTTCTTCGTCTCCTGACAAGTAATCTTCTCTCATGTGCGTTGCGCTAGCTACAAATATAGATAAAAACCCGAAGGGCTGGGGATGTGAATCTTTCGCAAAAGGTTAAAGAAAAAGGTACTAATTTTGTTTGAAATTTTCCTCCCTGATGAGTCCGAACGCAAGAAAAAATTTAATTTATTCCTTTGTACTACTTGGCATGGTCCTGATTGTCTATTTGTACAGGTCAAGCACAGGCGGAGGATCTTCAGTGGATGAGGTAGCTCGAAAAAATGGATTAATCACCTGGAATGGGGAGTTTATGGATCAGCCCTATCTTTTTTTATACCATCCCGAGCGGGCAAATGTAAAAGTCAAACTTGACTCCCTGTTGAACCATAAAGCCCAGTTGTACCTGATGGATTCTCCCCGTTCAGAGCTGTACCAACTCAATCGTCAGGATTCGCTCCCCAGGCCTTCCAAAGATCTCTTGGCTCTACTACGAATGGTAAGCCAAGACTCCAAAAACACTGAAAGCTCCTGGGATCCTACAGCTGGAATTTTGTACGATGGATGGAGTTTTTCAGCCTCAAGAGCAGGGATTAAGGATAGTGCAAACATTGCTGCCCTACTCGACAATGTGGGAATGCCTAAGTTTATCCTGAGCGACACCCTTATTCAGAAAGAAAAGACGGGGCTTAAAATCAACTTGTTGGATTATGGCCAAACGCTAACCTTGGCCCAGGTGGCCCTGTTCTTGGAAAAGCAAGGGGTTCGAAACTACTTCTTGCAAATTGGCAAGCATACCCTAGCCAAGGGTGTCAACGAGCGCCAAGAACTTTGGAAATTCAAAACCCAACGCCCGGATAGCCTCGGGAAGGCCATGGATGGCTGGATTGCCTTGCAAAACCGAGCGGTAGCCTCTGCGGGTGATTTTACGCAGTCCTACAGACAAGACTCCCTACAAAAAGCATGGGTATTGGATCCCCGGACAGGCTATCCCGTCAACCATGGACTCCTCCAAACTACTGTTCTCGCCAAAACTTCGAAAGAAGCAGCTATTCTTGCGCAATCTCTACTCGTTCGTGGATGGCAAGATGCAGTACGGATCGACTCAGCTCGTAAGGATATCGAGATGATTTTGATCTACAATGAAAAAGGCAAGGGGCTTACGCTGTACGCTAGCCCTGAACTTAAAGCTATGCTCTCTTTTCCAATCAAGTAAATTGACTTATGCAATATTATTGCATTTCATAGTGCAACATTGTTGAATTTTTATACCTTTGCAAAAAAATCCTTCGCTGAGTTTACAGCAAGGTTAATCCAATGGCGCTAAATTTTATCCTTCTATTTTTCACTGCGCTGCTCGCTGGACTCTTGGTATTTGTCACCCCAGTGCTCAAAGAAAAGTACTTCAAACTGGTGCTGGTATTTGCAGGATCCTACCTGTTCTCCATCACCATCTTGCATATTTTACCCGAATTGTTTTCAGGCTCCTACAATCCCAGCCGCATGGGAGTGTACATCCTGATCGGCTTTCTCTTGCAGCAGCTTTTGGAGTATTGGTCTGCAGGAATCGAGCATGGACACATTCACAAGCACGAGTCTTCCACCTCCAAGGGTGTTTTTACCTTGATGATTGGCTTGTTTATTCATGCTTTTTTGGAAGGCACTTTACTATCACATGGAGATTCGTCCACGCAGCAAGGACTTGCCTTGGCTCAGGAGCACAGCGACAAAACAGTCCTTCTGGGTATTCTGATGCACAAAGGTCCTGCAGCCTTTGCGCTAGCAGCAGTTCTTGGTGCCTCCCTTTCTAAAAAATGGACCCTTATTTTGCTTACTATTTTTGCGCTTGGATCTCCATTGGGTATGCTTTCTAGCGCCTTCTTTATCAATCAGGGACTTCTCTCTACCGAAGGAATCGGCATTTTGTATGGATTAGTTACTGGGGGCTTCCTGCATATTTCTACCACCATCTTTTTTGAAAGTAGCCCGCATCACAAATTTCAGCTCAACAAGCTGGCCATTACTTTTTTGGCAGCAGCCCTCGCATTCGCATCAGAATACTTGATTTGATTTTTACTTTTTGATCTCCTGTCGGCTCAAACCAACTGAAGACACTTTCCATTTTACTGAACTTATTTTCAAGGACTTGGACGATTCCCACTAGGGGAGTTTTTGAAAACGGTATGAAGACCAAAATCTTCCCATGATTCCACCTTTGGAAAAAAGGTCATTTCCTTCTATTTTTTAGGTTATATTTCTTCCATCAAAAATTGCTTTGCTTTTTTTTAATGAATGCCAAATTAAACCCAGACTAACCGTCACCTACATGTCATCCTCTCCCTCAAAAATGGAGCAGTATTGGAAAAAAAACCTCCAAACGCTCGCAATCCTACTTTTTATTTGGTTTATCGTCTCCTTTGGCTGTGGAATTCTATGGGTAGAAGAGCTCAACACCATTCGAATTGGAGGCTTCAAATTAGGATTTTGGTTTGCCCAGCAAGGAGCCATTTACGCTTTCCTAGTGCTGATATTTATTTACGTGGTTCGGATGAATAAGCTGGACAAGGAATTTAACGTCAACGAAGACTGATATGGATTTACTCGCCTGGACCTACTTACTCGTTGGACTTAGCTTTGCGCTTTACCTTGGCATTGCCATTTGGAGTCGTGCGGGATCTACCGAAGAATTTTATGTTGCCGGTGGAGGAGTATCCCCCCTCGCCAACGGCTTAGCCACCGCTGCTGACTGGATGTCGGCCGCTTCATTCATGTCTATGGCAGGCATCATTTCCTTTTCAGGCTACGATGGCTCGGTTTACCTGATGGGCTGGACTGGAGGCTATGTGTTGCTAGCGCTTTTGCTCGCTCCCTACCTCCGGAAATTTGGAAAATTCACAGTTCCTGACTTTGTAGGCGATCGCTATTACTCCAACAAGGCCCGAGTAGTCGCCGTCATCTGTGCCCTATTCATCTCCTTTACTTATGTGGCAGGGCAAATGCGCGGCGTAGGCATCGTTTTCTCTCGCTACCTCGAGCTTCCCATCGAATGGGGTGTGGTGATTGGCATGGCCATCGTATTTTTCTATGCCGTGTTGGGAGGAATGAAAGGCATTACCTACACTCAAGTTGCTCAATATTGTGTGTTGATTTTTGCCTACATGGTGCCAGCCATATTTATTTCCATGCAACTTACTGGCAATCCCATTCCACAGCTTGGACTTGGGGGAGATGTAGCAGCGGAAGTACCACTTTTGGACAAGCTAGACGGGGTGTTGGGTGACCTAGGCTTTGCTGAATACACCTCTGGCAACAAAAGCATTCCCGATTTATTCATGATCACCTTGGCCCTGATGGTAGGAACAGCAGGCCTTCCCCATGTGATTGTTCGCTTTTTTACCGTTCCGAAGGTAAAAGATGCCCGACTTTCTGCTGGCTATGCCTTGGCATTTATCGCAATTCTGTACACCACAGCACCTGCAGTAGCTGCTTTTGGAATGTACAACATCATCCAGTCTACTTCCGAGAAACCAATTGATCAGCTCCCAGAGTGGGTTCAAAACTGGCAGCAAACCAAGCTGATTCAGATAGAAGATAAAAATGGGGACGGACTGGTCCAATACCTCCCAGACCCTGCAACCAACGAGCTACGCATTGACAAGGACATCATGGTTTTGGCAGGCCCAGAAATCGCACAGCTTCCCGATTGGGTGGTTGGCTTGGTAGCTGCTGGAGCCATGGCAGCGGCATTGTCTACAGCTGCAGGTCTCTTACTTGTTATTTCCACCTCCGTATCGCGGGATTTATTCAAGACATTCCGCCCGGATATTTCGGATAAAAAAGAACTCCGGATTGCTAGGCTCTCTGCTGCTGGCGCCGTGATTTTAGCGGGCTATTTTGGCATCAACCCTCCTGGCTTTGTGGCCGAAGTAGTTGCTTTTGCATTTGGTCTTGCCGCTTCCTCTTTCTTCCCAGTCATCCTGCTCGGAATATTTTCTACCCGGGTCAACAAGGAAGGAGCCATCGCAGGCATGCTGACAGGCCTTGTATTTACCATCAGCTACATTAGCTACTTCAAGTTTGTGTATCCAGAACTCAACACCGCCGAACACTGGTGGTGGGGAATTTCCCCAGAAGGAATTGGTTCACTAGGAATGGCGCTTAACTTCTTGGTTTGCTTTGGCGTATCTTGGTTGACACCAGCTCCTCCCAGCCATGTCCAACAACTAATTCAGGATATTCGAATTCCAAAAGGAGCAGGAAAGGCGTCCAACCATTGATTTACTACCTAGACTATCCCACTCATGAGTGATCGATTGCATACCCTCAGCGGCTACTTTCACGAATACCAAAAAAGTGTGGCACAGCCTGAAGAATTCTGGGCTAGAATTGCCGACTCCTTTCATTGGAAAAAACGCTGGTCCAAGGTCTTGGAATGGAACTTTGAAACTCCCGATATACAGTGGTTCGTAGGTGGAAAACTCAACCTTACTGAGAACATTTTTGAGAAAAACCTCTACACCCTAGGCGATAGACCCGCTATCATCTGGGAACCCAACGAACCTGGAGAAGAAGGACGTACGCTCACCTACCGTCAACTTTTTGAGGAAGTTTGCCGATTTGCCAACACGTTACTTTCCAAGGGCATCGGCAAAGGGGATCGCGTGATCATCTACATGCCGATGGTGCCCGAAGCAGCCATCGCCATGCTTGCCTGTGCACGCATCGGTGCCATCCACTCGGTGGTTTTTGCTGGTTTCTCCAGCACCTCCCTCGCAGACCGCATCCTGGACTGCAAAGCCAAAGCCGTGCTTACTGCAGATGGCAACTTCCGGGGCAACAAACAAATTAGCATCAAAGAAATCGTAGACGAAGCCCTCGAAAAAGCGCCAGTAGAAACAGTCCTTGTCTACCAACGCACTGGTCAAGAAACAAAGATGCTCGCAGGGAGAGATTACTGGTGGCATGAAGCGATAGCCGGGCAGTCAGCCGTCAACCAAGCTGCTGAAATGGATAGCGAGGACATGCTCTTTATCCTGTACACTTCAGGCTCGACTGGCAAGCCTAAAGGTGTGGTCCATACCACCGGAGGCTACATGGTCTACACCAAGTACTCCTTTGAAAATGTGTTTCAATACACTCCAGGAGATGTATACTGGTGTACTGCTGACATTGGCTGGATCACCGGACACTCCTACATCGTGTATGGCCCCTTACTCGCTGGAGCCACCACGCTGATGTTTGAAGGAGTACCTACCTATCCACATCCAGGACGATTCTGGGAGATCATTGAAAAGTACAAGGTCAATGTATTTTACACCGCCCCAACAGCCATCCGAGCCCTTCAGGCCTTTGGCACCGAGCCCATTGCAGTATACGACCTGAGCTCCCTCAAAGTGCTCGGCTCCGTAGGCGAGCCCATCAACGAGGAAGCATGGCACTGGTACCACAACCACATCGGCAAGGGCAAATGCCCGATTGTAGACACCTGGTGGCAAACCGAAACAGGTGGAATTATGATCTCCCCTCTTGCGGGCATCACGCCCACCAAGCCGGCTTATGCTACCCTGCCATTGCCCGGCATCCAACTCAGCATTGTCGATGCAGAGGGCAAAGAACTTCGCGGCAACTCTGTGGAGGGTAACCTTTGCATCGATTTTCCATGGCCATCCATGATCAGAACCACCTATGGAGATCACGATCGCTGCAAGCAAACCTACTTTTCCACCTACAAAAACAAATACTTCACCGGCGATGGAGTCAAGCGCGACCACGATGGCTATTACCGAATTCTGGGTCGAGTAGACGATGTCATCAATGTGTCCGGTCATAGACTGGGTACTGCTGAAGTAGAAAATGCAATCAACGAGCATCCAAAAGTGATCGAATCTGCCGTAGTCGGCTACCCCCACGAGGTCAAAGGACAAGGCATCTATGCCTTTGTGATATGTGATATGAGCAACCGAAGTGAGGACAACCTCATTCAAGAAATTAAAGAGACCGTTTCCAAAATCATTGGACCGATTGCCAAACCAGACAAAATTCAAATCGTACCCGGCTTGCCTAAAACACGCTCCGGAAAAATCATGCGGCGCATTCTTCGAAAAATTGCAGAAGGCGTCCTAGACGGAATGGGAGACATCTCTACGCTCTTGGACCCCGAAGTAGTCGAAAAAATTAAGGAAGGAAGAAAATAAAAAAGGGAGTTTAACTCCCTTTTTTATTTTCATTTTATCTTTCTAGATCACTTCCATTGAATGGCAGTGGTGGCGGTAGCTTTGAGGGGGATAGCCAGTCCTGTGGCGGTCGGGTAAAAGCCGATTGGCACAATCTGCAAACCTTGAATAGCCAAATTGGCCACGGAAGTCTGCA
>Ga0079300_10000730_pt1 | contig 12558 bp, 8 predicted proteins | sample Wag4_2014_7_11_FD_74799 | JGI IMG/M metagenome (GOLD analysis project Ga0079300, IMG submission 74799) | Fresh water microbial communities from Ohio, USA - Utica-2 Time Series HT 2014_7_11 | ecosystem: Environmental > Aquatic > Freshwater > Water tank | place: USA: Ohio | collected 2014-07-11
GACGAGCGCGGCGGTGCGTGCCCACGCGGGCGAGCTGCGCTCGGTGAGCCCCGAGCGCGTCGGCGACGAGGTGCGCAAGATGCTCGGTCACCCGGCGCGCGCGCGGGCGGCGCGGCTGGTCGAGTCGCATGAGCTCGATGGTGCCATCTTCGGCGACGTCGTCAGTGCGGCCGTCGCCGGCAGACTTGACCACCCGGGCGCCGAGGGCGACTGCCCGCGCCTCGCGACCCTCGCCGCGGCCGCGCCGTGGACCACCGCACTCGCCGCGTGGCTGCTCGACCGGCTGGCGCGGGGGGGTGGCGACCTTCCCGCGCGGACCCCGCCTCGCCCCGACGCGACGGAGGTCTCCCGGCGCGTCGCCGTGCTGCGCGCCCGGCTGGTGCTCTCGAACCACGAGACCGATGCCCTCCATGCCCTCCTCGCCGCCCGCGAGGCGATGCTGGGGGACTTCGCGTCGCTGCCGCTCGCCCGGCGCATGCGCTGGATGGCGGCGCCCGGGTTCGACGCCGCCCTCGACATCCTCCGTGCCGAGGACCCCGACCGTGCCGCCGCGCTGCGGTCGGAGGCCGACCGGGAACTGCCCGCGCGCCGGCTGCCCGAGCCGCTGGTCGACGGCAACACGCTCGTCTCTGAAGGTCTGCGCCCGGGGCCCGAATTCAAGGTCCTCCTGGACCTGGCGATGGACGCGCAGCTCGAGGGCCGAGTCGCCTCCCGCGCCGAGGCCCTCGACCTGATCCACCGATCGCGGACCGGCGGGAACCGCCGCCCGTAACTTGCGAATTCTGCCGGGCGGTCTCCGCAACCCGTGCGTTTGCTGCCGTACTATGCGATTCTGCCGTTCGCTGCCCGCGCAGCGCGGTCCGTCCGTGCTGGCCCATGCGGGCCGTTCAATGTCGGGTTGCTCCATCAGGGAATCCCCCATGCTCATTGCCAAGCTCGTCGCCGCCGCCGCCTCCGCTTCGATCATCGCGACCCTTGCGGTCGCCGTCCCGGCTCCCGCGCCGGTGCCTGCGCCAGCCGGCGACAAGGCGCTGCCGGAGGGCATGCCGAACCCGAAGGTCTACGTCTTCCCGATGGTCGGCCAGATGGGCACCGACATCTCCGAGCCGATCTTCAAGAAGCTCATCGAGGATGTGAAGCGCCAGAAGCCGGACATCCTGGTGATCAAGCTCAAGAGCGCCGACGTCGACCGGATCAACCACCTCCGCAACGACGATCCGAGCGAGTTCGGCCTGGTGAACCTCATCACCACCTACCGCGACATGATGAAGTCGGTCCACGACGAGCTGTCGGACATCCCGCAGGTCATGTGGGTCGAGGACTCGGTCGGCGTCTCCGGCCTGGTCGCGCTCGCGTGGGACCGCATGTACATGTTCAGCGACGCGCGTCTCGGCGGCCTCTACCAGTTCAAGAACATGGTCGAGTCGCAGTGGCAGGACGCCGATGTGCGCTCGAAGATGGTCGCCGCCTGGACCGGCATCATGAAGGGCCTCGTGCAGCTCGGGAAGAACCCCGACGTGCTCGCCGACGCGATGATCTTCGAGGAGCGCACGCTGTCGGTGAACTTCGAGGGCCGCGGCGCGAACTGGCTCGGCGACACCACCGGCGCGTGGGTGGTCGACAGCAGCACCGACAACCCGGTCAGCTTCGCGGCGCCGCTCGCGGAGGACATCCTGCTCTCCGACGGTACTGCCGACAACCTCGACGACCTGATGTTCCTCCTCGGCTACCGCGAGTTCACCGCGATCGACAGCGGCGAGAAGCTCGCCAAGCAGTTCACCGACGACTGGCGCAAGGCCATGAAGAACTGCTTCGAGTGGCTCGAGGAGGCCGGCGGCACCGAGGACTCGGTCGCCGGGCTCGGCAAGCGCAAGACCCTCTACGAGAAGGTCGTGGCTGCGCTCAAGACCTACCCGTTCATCGAGAGCCGCCGCGAGATGCAGCAGCAGGGCGTGAGCCGCGAGGCCATCGAGGGCGCGATCGACGACATCAAGAAGGAGATCCAGCGCCTGCGCGAGGCCGAGAAGGAAGGCCGCAACGGCGGCGGTGGCGGCGGCGGTGGTGGCCGCGGTCTCGGTGGCGGCGGCATGCGCGGCCGCCCGGGTGGCTGATCGTCGTCCGTCCCGCGCGTCGTTCCATCGCTCGTCAGCGTTCAGGTTCTGGAATCCCCCGCGGCGGTCGGCGTCGATCGCAACCATCCCCGGCCGCGCGTGTCAGGAACATTCACTGGAGTAGCACATGACCCGTCTCGTGAACCGCTCGTTCGCCCGCAAGATCGCCGTCCTCGGACTCGGTGCCGCCGCGGCGCTGTCGTCGGTCTCGCTCGCCCCTGCTGCAGGTGTGCTCGCCGCCGATGTGAAGCTCGCCTCGGGCGGCACCTGGAAGGGCGATGTCGGCGCCAGGGTGCGCGTGGTCTACAAGGACCTCGCCTCGGGCAAGGACGCGACCGTCGAGGGTGAGGTCGTCAAGATCGACCCGAAGTCGAAGACCGTGCGCGTGAAGGTCAGCGAGGGCGGCAAGACCGTCGAGAAGACCATCTTCTGGTCGGACCTCCGCACGATGGAGACCATCTCCGGTGACGGCTCGCGCACCGCGCCCGCGGGCGGCGTGAACCTCGCCTCCGGCGCCTCGAAGAAGGACGGAGCCGCGCCCGCCGCGAAGGCCGGCGACAAGACCGTCGTCTTCATCATGCCGTGGGAGGGCACCGTCGGCATCGGCGCGCGCCACGACGAGATCGAGCGCATCGGCAAGGAGGCCGACAAGATCGGCCCCGGCCAGATCATCGTGCTCGAGATCATCAGCCCCGGCGGCCTCGTGATCGAGGGTGACAAGATCGACGAGACCCTGATGGCCCTCAAGAAGCGCCACCGCGTCATCGCGTGGATCAAGGAGGCCATCTCGGCCGCCGCGTTCACCAGCCTGCACTGCGAGGAGATCTACTTCCAGCGCGTCGGCACGATCGGCGCGATCACGATGTTCTCGGGAACCAAGTCCATCGAGGGCTCTGAGCTCGACGCGTGGGTGAAGAAGGTCGGCGACGTCACCCAGGAGGCCGGCCGCAGCCGCTGGATCGGCGAGGCGATGGTCACCAACGCGCCGCTCCTCTCCTACGACAAGGACGAGAACGGCAACGTCAAGTGGTACAACACGCTCGAGGGCAAGTACAAGCTCTCCGACGAGATCCAGAACCTCACGCTGAACGCCGACACCGCGCTGGACTGCAAGTTCTCCGACGGCACGGCCGACACGCCCGAGGAGCTGATCGCGCTGCTCCACCTCGACAAGGACAAGGTCGAGATCTCGAAGATCGGCTACAAGATCCACGAGGACTGGCAGAAGAACCTCAAGACCTGCCTCGAGGAGAAGACGAAGACCATCCGCGACCTCAACAACCCGGCAGGCGCCGACGAGACCGCGATGATCGGCAACCGCATCAAGGCGATCAAGAAGCTCATCGCCTGGTGGGACAAGTGCAGCCCGTGCCTGCAGTACGAGAATCCCCCGGTTCCGCCCAAGGAGGAGCTGGAGAAGATCATCAAGGACCTGCAGAAGCAGCTCGGCGACATCAAGAAGCAGGACCGCGGCTGAGCGCCCCGGCCTCTCTGCCATCCGACCGTCCGACCGACCACACGAATCACGACGCGCCGCGCGGCATCCTCTCGGAGCCGCGCGGCGTGCGTTTTGGGGTGGGACGGCGCTTGCGCGCCGCGCGCATTTCGCGTTGGATGCGGGGATGAGCGACGAGTCACCGACGGTTCCTCCCACCAGCCAGCCCGATCCCTTCGCCGCGTATCCCGACGAGGGCGGCCGGCGCCGCAGCAACTGGCCGCTGATCTTCGGCGGCATCTCGCTCGTGATCGGCGTGTTCGGACTGTGCATGCAGTCGCTCATGCTCTTCAGCGTGTTCTTCAACTCGGTGATGATGGGTGCGATGGGCATGGAGACCACGCCTCCGCCCGAGGTCGTCAAGTGGGCGGCCGGCGTGCAGTCGATCATCATGCTGCCGCTGGGCATCGTGCTGATCGCGGGCTCCGCGATGCTGATGCTGCGGAAGCCGCTCGGCGCGAAGCTGGTCCGCATCTGGGCTGTCGGACGGCTCGCGATGGTCGTGATCGGCCTCGTGGCCGGCATCGCGATCATGCGGCCGCAGGCGCAGTGGAGCGTCACCCTCACCGCCGAGATGCGCGACGAGCTCCGCAAGAAGGGCGTGAAGGAGGAGCAGCTCCCGCCGCTGCTCGACGAGGAGAAGGCGATGAGCGACGGCATCCGCAACGTGGCGATCTTCAGCATCGCGTTCGCGATCTGGCCGTTCGCGATGGCGTGGGTGCTCAGCCGTCCGAACAGCAAGGCCGACATCGAGTCGTGGCGGCTGCCGCAGGCGTGACCGCGCAGGGGCGCAGGCGGCGCGCGGGGCGCGGCCGGCGCGCGGCGTCAGCCGACCTCGCGGCGCTGGAAGAGCGCGGTCGCGAGCGCCAGCAGGCCGGTCACCACGGCGAGCGCGTAGGGCACCGCGAACGCGATGTACTCGCCGGGGATCGCCTTCTTCTGCGTGAGCGCGTCGGAGAGCCAGAAGACCTGGAAGTTGGGGAGCGCGGCGCGGCAGCCCTCGAGCAGCAGGCGGCGGATGCCGCCCGCATCGGTCGCGCCCGACGCGGCGTCGACCAGCGCGCGGCCGATCATCCAGTCGGAGAGCAGGCCGAGCACGAACACGCCGATCACGACGACCAGCGTGAGGACCTGCCCAAGGCGCGTGCTCGCCGCGATGGCGACGGCGTTGAGCACCATGGTGGCGAGCGCCATCAGCAGGAGCGCCTTCCAGATCTCGGGCTCGAACTGGCGCGAGAGCTCGACGCTGTTCCACTCCGCGTCGAAGAAGAGCGAGAGCAGGTAGGCCAGGCCCAGCATGGGGATCGCGAGCGCGACCGTCCACGAGGCGAAGCTGCGGCCGTAGAAGAAGTTCATCCACGCGCCCGCGCCGAGCGCGCCGGCGAGCGCGGTGGAGCCCAGGATGATGACCGGCATGTGCAGCGGGTCGCGCGCGGTCTGCAGCGTCCCGTGCACCTCGACCAGCATGAACACGAGCGACAGGTAGGCGAACGCGAGCAGCATCGCGCCCGAGACGCCGACGAACTTGCCGACCACGAAGATCGGGCGGGGCACCGGCTTCGACACCACCGTGAGCACGGTGCGGTTGTCGATCTCGCGGGTGATGACGTTGGTGGCGATGAACGACGCGAGCACGGCGGTCGCGAGGAACACCGTCGACAGGCCGATGTCCACGAACATGCGCTGGTCGTCCTGCATCGTCCAGGCGCTGAACGGATTGCTCATGACCACGAGGATGGTCGCGGCGGCGCAGACGACGAGCACGATCGGCTGGCGGATCGACTCGAGGAGGGTGTTGCGGGCGATCGCGAGGAGTTGCTCGAGGATCGACATGGCGAAGTGCTCGCGGGGGGGTGTCCCGGGCGGACGTGCGCCGGCACGGGACGGGGTCGAGGTGTGTCCTCCGCAGGAACTGCGGAAGTGTCCGAACGGCAGGCGCGGAAAGCACCGCCGGGGGGCGAACCCCTGCACGATCGGACGGCGTACCTTACAGTACCTCCCCACCCATCGGGCGACCGAGCGGTGGGTCATTTCTTCCGTCCCGTCCGCAGGTGGAGGCGCTCGCCGCCGAGCCCGTTCGGGAAGCCAGCTCAGTTCCGACCCCAAGCCACCGATGCGTATCGATCACCATGCCTATCAGCGGGCCACGGGCGTTGCCGCCGCAGGTCTGTTTGCCCAGCTCGCGATCGCGTTGCTCCTGTTGGTCTTCGGCAAGTCCACCGACGACACGACGGCGATCGTCGCGTCGATCTGGGCGTTCACCGGGCTGGTGGTGTGGCTCGGACTGATCCTGCTGTTCCACCAGCAGCGGCTCGAGCGTCTCGAGAGCCTCGAGATGGACGCCGGCGCGCGCCTCGACGACGGCGGACGGCTCTTCACCGCCGACGAGGCGCGGGTGGCGCGCAAGCGCCTCGGGCTCATGCACTCGGCGCTCATGCCGGCCCTGAGCGTGCTCTACGCGCTGCTCCTGGTGGGCTTCGCCGCCGGCATCAACTGGTGGATGGGCAAGGAGGGCGATCCCAACGCCGACTACGGCAACTTCACGACCTCGAGCGCCCTCGGCTGGCAGCTCGCGGTCGCGTTCGGTGCGTCGCTGCTGTCGTTCATCTTCTCGCGGTTCCTCGCGGGCATGGCGGTGCAGAAGGCGTGGGGCAACCTGCGCGGCGGCGCCGGCGTCATGGTCGGCAACGCGCTGGTGACGCTCGCGCTCGGCGTGGGCAGCGTGTTCGAGATCCTGCGCGACGAGTCGGCGGGGCAGGACGCGTTCAGCCAGGGGCTCATGAAGGGCATCGTCTGGGGCGTGGCGGCCTTCATGGTCGTCGTCGCCGCGGAGACGCTGCTGAACTTCATCCTGAACCTGTACCGGCCGCGCCGCGCGGGCGAGACGCCGCGTCCGGCGTTCGACTCGCGCATCCTGAGCCTGTTCGCGGCGCCCGACTCGATCGTGCGCTCGATCAACGAGGCGGTGAACTACCAGTTCGGCTTCGACATCACGAGCTCGTGGGGCTACCAGCTGCTGCTGCGGAACTTCGTCCGCCTGCTCGCGATCGGCGTGGTGGTGGTGGTGGGCCTGACGGCGCTCGTCATCGTCGAGCCGCAGGAGCAGGGCATGCGCCTGCGCTTCGGCGCGCCGGTCGGCGAGGTCTACCAGGGCGCGCCGATGCTGAAGCTGCCGTGGCCGATCGACACCGCGATCGTCGAGGACGTGAACCGCGTGCGCGAGCTGCCGCTCGGCGTCATCAAGGACACCCGCGCGCTCGGCGTGATCGTCTGGGGCGAGGACGTGCCCGAGGTCGACCTGAACGTGAACCTCTTCCTCGTCGGGGCGGGCGCGCGCAGCGCGTCGCTCACGGGGCAGGGGGACGGCGCGGGCTCGGCGGGCGCGCAGGCGACCGACCAGTTCGCGGTGGTCGAGGCCGACATCGTGCTCCAGTACCGCGTCCGCAACCAGGCGCTCGACCGCTACCTCGCCTTCACCAACGACGTGCGCAGCCGCCGCAGCCAGCTCGGCATGCGCGAGCGCGCGCTGAAGGCGATCGCGCTGCGCGAGGTCACGCGCGAGCTGAGCCGGCGCTCGCTCGACGAGGTGCTCTCGCCGCCGGTCGACAAGCCGCTCGTCGACGTGCTCGCCCAGGCGATCCAGGGCGCCTACGACGCGGCGGACTGCGGCGTCGAGGTGGTCGGCGTGAGCATCCCGCGCCTGCGTCCGCCGGGCAAGGAAGGCGGCAAGTTCGAGGAGCTTTCGATCGCGCGCCAGAACGGCCGCCGCGAGCTCGAGGACGCGCAGAGCACCATCTCGACCAACATGAGCCTGATCGTGGGCGATGTCGCCCGCGCCGACGAGGTCTTCAAGGGCATCGGCGAGCTCACCCGCCTCGAGCAGGCCGCGAAGACCGATCCCGCCGCGCGCGCCGCCGCCGATGCGCTGCGCGCCCGCCTCGAGCAACTCGTGCTCGACTCGCGCGCGCAGGCCGCGAGCGTGATCTCGAGCGCGCGCGCCATGCGCTGGAACGCGCTCATGGACGCGCAGTCGATCGCGCAGGACGTGCTCGGCCAGGCGCCCGCGTGGCAGGTCGACCCCGAGCTCTACCGCACCCGCCGCACGATGGAGGCACTCGGCGAGGCGCTCGCCGGCGTGCGCGTGAAGTACGTGCTGCTGCCCGACGCGCAGAGCGTGCGCCTCGACATCGAGATGCAGGAGCCGACCACCGGCCTCAACCTCGCCGACTACCTCGAGAAGAAGGATGGCGGCGGGGGAGGTTGACGCGATCCCGCCGGCGCCCCGCGCCGACGCGCGCCCCGGCGCCGATCACGACGGAAACGACCGAGACGCCCGCATCCTCCAGACGCCAGACGCCCGACGCCAGAACGACCGACGACCGCACGCGACAGCCTGACGGAAGCCCGACATGAACAAGCGATCATCAGCCATTGCCATCGGACTCGCCATCGTCGCGGTGCTCGTGCTCTACAGCACGACGTACACCGTGAACTTCCACGAGATCGCGATCCACACCCGCTTCGGCAAGCCCGCCGGCGTGGAGCGCGAGGCGGGACTCCACCTCAAGCTGCCGTTCTTCGTCGACTCGGTCACCAAGATCGACCGGCGCAAGCAGTTCGTCGAGAGCCCGCTGGTGCAGACCGCGACGCGCGACGGGCTGCAGGTGATGGTGCAGGCCTACCTCTTCTGGCAGGTCAAGGACACCGACGAGGACGCGCAGGCGTTCTTCCAGAGCTACGGCGGCTCGCTCGACGACGCCACCAAGAACCTCGAGCAGACGCTGTCGGGTGCGGTCAAGGCGGTCGCCGGCTTCACCTTCGACGAACTCGTCGGTCCCAACGCGAAGCTCGCCGAGGCCGAGAAGGCGATCCTCGCCGGCCTCGCACCCGCGACCAAGGTGGGCGTCGAGCCGATCTCGGTCGGCCTGTCGCAGGTCGTGCTGCCGCAGAAGACCACGGTCAGCGTGCTCTCGCGCATGAGCGAGGTGCAGAACACGCTCGCGAAGCTCGAGTCGGCGAAGGCGAACTCGCAGGCCGAGGCGCTCAAGAGCCAGGCGTCGAGCCAGGCCGACACGATCCGCGCCTTCGCCACCCAGTGGGCGTCGCGCATCGAGAACAAGGGCAACTCCGAGGCGACCGTCTACTACGAGCGCATGAAGGAGCACGCCGAGCTCGCGACCTTCCTCGCCTGGATCGACGCGATGAAGGCGGGCCTCCGCGGCTCGACCACCTACGTGGGCGACACCAGCCAGGCGCCGTTCCACCTGTTCGACCTCTCGACGAGGCCGGATGAGGACGGGATTCCCCAGCCGAAGGGCGCTGAAGGCACGCCGAAGGGCGTTTCAGGCACGCCGAAGGGCGCTTCGAACCCGCCGAAGCGCGCCACCACCTCGGCGGCCTCCGCGCAGGGGGCCGGCGAATGAGCGACGCGGGCAACAACGGCTCCGACGGGCAGGGCGACGCGTCGCCCGGGCTCGATCCGATGCAGGTGGAGGCGCCGCGCCGCGCGGCGAGCGCGCGCTTCGACGTCGCGGCGCGCGAGGACGCGGGCATGCGCGACGCGCTCGATCCGGCGACCCAGTCGCTCGGCGACGCGCTCAAGCTCTCGTACCGGCTGCTCCAGGTCGGCATCGTGGCGCTCGTGATCGTGTTCCTCTTCTCCGGCTTCCAGTCGGTGCCCGAGGGCAGCACGGGCGTGAAGACGCTCTTCGGCGCGATCGCGGGTCGCGACGGCGAGGAGCAGGTCCAGCCCGGACTCCAGCCCTTCTGGCCGTATCCGATCGGCGACCTCCAGGTCTTCGAGCAGCGCCGCATCGTGCGCCTCGACCGCCAGTTCTGGCCGGCGTCGATGAGCCAGGGCGACCAGCGCCAGAAGACCATCCAGGAGCAGATCGACTCGGCCGATCCGAACGCGGGCCTGCGTCCGGGCGCCGATGGATCGCTCCTCACCCGCGAGGGCGACCTCGCGCACGCGCAGTTCGAGGCCGAGTACGTGATCGCCGACGCGGTCAAGCTGCTCGAGTCGACGGCACCCGAGAACGCCGACCGCGTCGTGGTGGCGGCGCTCATGCAGGCCTCGGTGGAGGCGGCGAGCACGCTCACGCTCGCCGAGTTCACCGAGACACGCGACCTGGTCGGCCCCGCGGTGCGCGAGCGCGCGCAGCGCACGCTCGACCGGCTGCAGGTCGGCATCGAGATCACGTCGGTGCGCGCGACCGAGCGCATGGCCCCGCTCGCGGTGCAGAACCGCATCCGCGAGGTGCAGACCGCGCGCGAGTACGCCAAGGGCGAGGTCGAGCGCGCGCGTCAGAACGCGGTGACCATCCTCACCCAGATCGCGGGCGGCGAGGTCTACACCGAGCTGCTCGCCATGATCCGCGCCTACGAGGAGGCGCTCGAGGCGGGCCGCGCCGACGAGGCCGAGCGCACGCTGGTCGCGCTCGGCGCACGCATGGAGTCGGCGGACGTCGGCGGCGAGGTCTCGAAGCTCGTCTCTCGCGCCCGCGCGGCCGAGGCGTCGCTCAAGGTGCGCCTCGAGCGCGACGCGAAGCGGCTCGAGAGCCTGGCGGCGAGCTACCGCGACTCGCGCGGGCAGGTCGTCAAGCAGCTCTGGCTCGACGCGGTCCGCGAGGCGCTCGAGAACCCGCAGGCCGAGGTCTTCGCCGCGCCGACCATGCTCGGCATGCTGAACCTCCGCATCGCGAGCTCGAACGAGATCATGCAGTCGCGCCGCGACTCGGATCTCGCGCGCCAGCAGGCCGAGCAGGGGGCGCGCGAGGGCGGCGGCTTCTACGCGCCGAACAGCGAGCAGATCTTCATCAACAAGGCCGGCCGACGCCTCAAGCGCGATGCGTCGAGCGGAGTGGGGCGCTGAACGCGAGGCCGTGATCGCGAAGGACAGGACCGACGGCCATGACCGAAGGCCATGACCGAAGGCCCTTCGCTCCGGGCACCGACCGAGAGGCTACGACGCGAACCCGACCGCACCGCCGTGCGCACCCCGACGAGCCGCCCGCGCGGCCGACACGGGCGCGGACGGGCGCCTGAACCGAAGCAGACCGCACCGAGGACGACCGATGGCGAATCCCGAGAGATCATCCGAAGAACGCATCGTCGAGGCCGCCGGCCTGACCAAGACCTTCAGCGACTTCTGGATGCGCGACACCGCGCGCGCCGTCGATGGCATCGATTTCCACATCGACCGCCACGAGATCTTCGGACTGCTCGGGCCGAACGGCTCGGGCAAGTCGACCACCATCAAGATGATCCTCGGCCTGCTGCACAAGTCGCGCGGCAAGCTGGTGGTCTTCGGCCGCGACCCGAGCGACGTCGCGGTGAAGCGCAAGATCGGATACCTGCCCGAGGAGACCTACCTCTACCGGTTCCTCAACCCGACCGAGACGCTCGACTACTACGGCAAGCTCTTCGGGCTCGACCGCCGCACGCGCCGGCGCCGTACCGACGAACTGCTCGAGATGGTCGGCCTCACCCAGGTCGCGCACCGCGCGGCGGGCGAGTTCTCGAAGGGCATGGCGCGCCGGCTCGGACTCGCGCAGGCGCTGGTGAACGACCCCGAGCTGCTCATCCTCGACGAGCCGACCTCGGGCCTCGACCCGATCGGCACGCGGCAGGTGAAGGACCTCATCCTCGAGCTCGGCCGCCGCGGCAAGACCATCCTGCTGACCTCGCACCTGCTCGCCGACGTCGAGGACGTCTGCTCGCGCATGGTGATCCTGTACGGCGGCAAGATCCGCGCGCAGGGAACCTCCGCGGAGCTGCTCGCCGACAGCCGTCACACGCTCATCCGCGCGCCGCGGCTCGACGACGCGACCATCAAGGCGGTCGACGAGACGCTGCACCGCGTGCAGGGCGTGGGCATCGAGGGCGTCTCGGCGCCGCGGCAGACGCTCGAGGAGCTCTTCCTCGACATCGTCGAGCGCGCGCGCGCCGAGCAGATCGCGACAAGCGGCGCCCAGTCGGGCGGTCGCATCGCATCGTTCCTCCAGGGCGGCGACGCGGGTGCGGGCGAGCAGGGGCGCGCGGTGGTCGACCAGCTCGTCAGCGCGAGCGCGGCGCCTGCGCCCGTCGCTCCGTCGATCACGGTCGCGGCGAAGGCACCCGAGGCGCCGAAGGGCGCCGACGCGGCGATGCTCGATGCGTTGCTCGATCCGGCCGCGTCCGCGGCGGCGACGGCGAAGAGCGGTGGGGCCGCGGCGCCGACGCCTTCCACTCCGACCACGCCTGCCACGCCCAGCGCGCCGGCTCCGACCGGCGCCGCGCCCGCCGCGCCAGGTGCGCCTGCGGCGAAGCCCGCGTCCGGCGGCGCGGCGGCCGCGGTGGACCAGGGCCTGATCGACTCGCTCCTCGGCGGTGACGCCGGCGGCGCGGGCAAGCCTTCCGTCGGGCCGAAGAAGCCCGGCGGGGAGGGGCGCGCGTGAGCGCGTACTCGCGCATCCAGACCCGTCTCGCCGACCTGGCGCGCAACCAGGCGTTCCGCAACGCCGTGGTCGCGGTGTACGCGCTGGCGATCGTCGGCTTCGCGTTCGCGTGCTACCGCGAGGCGTCGCGCATCGACCGGCTGCTCGAGCGCGTGCCCGAGGTGCTGCGCGAGGCCGATTTCACGGCGCGCAACCCGATCGCCGCGCAGCTGATCGAGAAGGGCACCGTCACCGTCGATGGCCAGGAGATCGGCGACCAGGCGCTCGCGAAGAGCATGGAGCGCCTGTTCGAGGGCGGCGGCCGACTCGAGCGCATCGCCGAGGCGACCAGCGCGCTCGTCGAGACGCAGCGCCGCGACTGGGTTCCCGACGCGATCACGCAGGAGCCGTGGCTCGCGCCCGCGGGCGCGCTCGTCGCGCTCGGCGTGGTGGTGTTCGCGTGCTGGCAGGGGCTTTCGGTGCAGCTCGTCGTGGTGACGCTCGCGGCCGGCGGCATCGGCACGGCGATGGTCGC
>Ga0079300_10000747_pt1 | contig 12457 bp, 9 predicted proteins | sample Wag4_2014_7_11_FD_74799 | JGI IMG/M metagenome (GOLD analysis project Ga0079300, IMG submission 74799) | Fresh water microbial communities from Ohio, USA - Utica-2 Time Series HT 2014_7_11 | ecosystem: Environmental > Aquatic > Freshwater > Water tank | place: USA: Ohio | collected 2014-07-11
CGCATGATCCAGGCCAACCTGCGGCTGGTGGTGGCGGTGGCCAAGAAGTACCAGCAGCGGGGCCTGGAGCTGCTGGATTTGGTGCAGGAAGGCACCCTGGGCCTGGAACGGGCGGTCGAGCGCTTCGACCCCACCCGGGGCTTCCGCTTCAGCACCTACGCCTATTGGTGGATTCGCCAGGGAATCACCAGGGCCATCGCCAGCCAGAGCCGATCGATTCGCCTGCCCGTACACATCACCGAAAAACTGAACCGGCTGAAGCGGGCCCAAAGGGAACTCTCGCTGCGCTTGGGACGCAGCCCCAGCGTGGCCGAGCTGGCCCTTGAACTGGACGTCAGCGAGGACACGGTGCGATTGATCATGCAGCGCCAGCCCCAGGCAATCTCCCTCGATCGCCCCGTCGGTCAGGGTCAGGAAACCGACCTGCGCGACCTGCTCGAAGACCACCACCCGACCCCCGAGCAGGTGCTCACCCGGGCCCAGCTGCGCGCTGATCTGATGGCCCTGCTGGAGGAGCTCAGTAGCCGCGAGGCCAGCGTCATCCGCCTGCGCTTCGGCCTCGAGGACGACACGCCCCGCACCCTCACGGAAATCGGCGAGCAGATGGGCATCTCCCGCGAAAGGGTCCGTCAGATCGAGGCCAGCGCCCTGCTCAAGCTGCGCCAACCGCAACGGCGCAAGCGGATGCGGGATTATCTCGGCAGTTTCGAGGGTTGATCAGGGCTGCAGCGCAGCGGCGAGACACCCCTCAAGGAGCCCACGCCTAAATTGAGGTCCAGCCCCCGACACCTAGCCATGGCCCCCAGCGCGCCCCCGATCGACATCGGCATCCCCGAAGCCCAGCGCCACCAAATCGCCGAGGGGTTGGGACAGGTGCTGGCCGACTCCACCGTGCTTTACGCCAAGACCCACGGCTTCCACTGGAATGTCACCGGGCCGATGTTCAACACCCTGCACCTGATGTTCATGGAGCAGTACACCGAACTCTGGACCGCCCTCGACGCCATCGCCGAACGCATCCGCGCCTTGGGTCTGCCGGCCCCCTACGGCGGGGCCACTTACGGCCGCCTTGCCACGATTGCCGAAGCCCAAGGGGTTCCGGCCGCGCTGGCCATGGTCAAGGAGCTGGTGGAGGGCCATGAGGCCGTGGCCAGGACCATCCGCGGAGTTTTCCGCATCGCCGATGCAGCGGGCGACCAACCCACCGCCGACCTGCTCACCCAACGGCTGCAAATCCACGAAAAAACCGCCTGGATGCTGCGTAGCCTGCTGGAGGTCTAGGTGCCCCCCGACGCCGGCGCGCCCCTCTCCGCCGTCGTCGTCGGCGCAGGCGTCGGCGGGCTGACGGCGGCCCTGGCCCTGGCCCGGGCGGGGCTTTTGGTGACGGTAGTCGAGCAGGCGCAGGCCCTGGGAGAGGTCGGAGCGGGACTCCAGGTCTCGCCCAACGCCACCCGTGTACTGTTCCACCTGGGCCTGGAAGCGGGCCTTTCCGCCCTCGCCTTCCGGCCCGAGGCTGTTGAGGCGCGGGGTTGGCAGCGGGGCCAGGAGATCCGTCGCGCGCCCCTCGGCGAGACCGCGCGGGAGAGATACGGCTTCCCCTACTTCCACATGCACCGGGCGGACCTGGTCTCGGTGCTGGGACAGGCCTGCCGGGCCGAGCCCCGGATCCATCTGCGCCTTGGCGAGGCCGTCGCGGCCTGCGAGGGCGACGGGACACCCTCCCTGGTCCTGGCCTCGGGCGAGCGTCTGGAGGCGGACGTCCTGGTGGGGGCGGACGGCCTGCGCAGCATCGTGCGCGAGGCCCTGTTCGGACCCGCTGCCCCCCGCTTCACCGGCAATGTCGCCTGGCGCGGCCTGATCCCCGCCGAGCGGCTGGAGGGGGCAGACATCCGCCCTGTGGCCGCCCTCTGGATGGGTCCCGGAGCCCACTTCGTGCACTACTATGTCCGGGGCGGGACCCTGGTGAACTTCGTCGGCGTGGTCGAAGCCGACGACGGGCGCGAGGAGTCCTGGTGCAGCCGGGGCAAGGCTGCGGACCTGCGCCGGGATTTTTCCGGCTGGCATCCCACCGTCCAGCGGATCGTCGAGGCCGCTCCGGAGGACGCCTGCTTCCGCTGGGCCCTGTTCGACCGGGATCCCCTGCCGAAGTGGAGCCGCGGCGCGGTGACCCTGCTGGGCGACGCCTGCCACCCCACCCTGCCCTTCATGGCCCAGGGTGCCTGCATGGCCATCGAGGACGCCGCCGTCCTGGCCGCCTGCCTGTCAGGTTGCCGTCGAGGCGACATCCCCGCGGCGCTCTCCCGTTACGAGGACCTTCGCCGCCCCAGGACCGCCGGCATTCAGGCGGACTCGCGACGGAACGCACGGATCTACCACCTTCCCCCGCCGTTCAGCTGGGCCCGCAACCTCGTGATGGCGGCGGGCCTTGGCATGGGCTCGACGATGGACGGCCTCTACCGCTACGACGCCATGGCGGCGGGGACGCGCCCCGCCGCATAAGCGCTTCAACCCGTCACACACCTCTGGCAGGCTTTGGCAGGACAGAGGAGTCGTCCCCATGATCATCGCCCTGCTCGCCGCCGCCGCCGTTGCAGCGACCGGCTGTGACCTGGAACGCCCCTCAGACGCCCCGGGGTGCACGCGCCGGGCCGTGGATGCCCTGCCCATGACCGCCCTGCAGGCGCTGGGCACCCACAACAGCTACAAGAGCGCCATCGTCCCGGCCGAAATGAAGCTGCTGAGGGCGGCGGCCCCGAAGACGGCGGACAGCCTGGACTACAGCCACCCGGCCCTGACCGAGCAGCTGGACGCCGGCGCCCGGCAGCTGGAACTGGACATTGTGCGGGACCCGGAGGGTGGCCGCTGGTCGCGGCCCCTGGGCCTGAAGATGGCCGGGGGTGGCGACTACGACGCCAGGCCCATGGCCTCGCCGGGCCTGAAGGTCATGCATGTTCCGGACATCGACTATCGAAGTGTCTGCCCCACCTTCCGGGCCTGCCTGGAGGAGGTTCGCGCCTGGTCTTCGCGCCATCCGGATCACCTGCCCCTGCTGATCATGATGAACCTGAAAGACAGCCAGATCCCCTACCCGGGAGCGACGCCCCTGCTGCCCTTTGATGCCGCAGGCATGGATGAAGTGGACGCCGAAATCCGTGCGGTCTTCGGGAAGGACCGGCTCATCACCCCCGACCGGGTACGCGGCTCGCGGGCCACCCTGCGCGAAGCTATCCGGCAGGGCGGATGGCCGTCCCTGGGCGCAGCCCGGGGCAAGGTCTTCTTCGCCGTCGACGAGGGGCCGGGGAAGGTCGCGCTCTACAGTCAGGGCCGTCCCTCGCTGGAAGGGCGGGCGGCCTTCGTCAATACCGACAGGTTCGAGGCACCCTACGCCGCCTATGTGACCCTGAATGAACCGGCGAAGGATGGCCCGCGAATCGCCGAGGCCCTGAATCTTGGCATGGTCGTCCGCACCCGGGCGGACGCCGATACGGTGGAGGCCCGAACCGGAGACCGCAGCCGACGGGACGCGGCCTTCGCCTCTGGCGCCCAGTACATCTCGACGGACTACATGACCCCGGACCGGCGGCTCAGCGACTACTCGGTCGCCCTGCCCGGGGGAGGGACCAGTCGGCGAGCACCAGGGGTCAGACCATAAAGCCCAGGTCCCGGCGGGAGAAGCTGCCGAGGTTGGGGAAGATGGTGAGCAGCTGGGCGTCTGCGAGTCCGAACCACTTCCCGAGGGTCGAACCCACCTGGTAGACCGAGGTGGTGGGAATGAGGATGTTCCCGCTCATGTCCGGGTTGCTGAAACCCGCCCGGTCGACGCCGACAGTTGGAAACTGGCCGAAGACGTCCCGGCCCCGGACTGCGCCGCCCATGATAAGCTGATGGCCGCCCCAGGCGTGGTCCGTCCCGTCGCCGTTTGAAGTGAAGGTCCGACCGAAATCCGACATGGTGAAGGTGGTCACGCTGCCGCGCATGTTCAGCCCGCCGATATTGCCCAGGACCCCATCGAAATAGGCCATGGCATGCGCCAGCTTGCCCATCAGGTTGGTGTGGGTGGTGTTCTGGCTGTCGTGGGTGTCGAAGCCGCCAAGACCGACGAAGAAGACCTGACGGGTCACGCCCAGGGCGGGTGCGGCGGCCACAGACCGGGCGACCGTCATGAGCTGGGTGGCGAGTGAATTGGCCTCAACGGCACCCGTGACGGGGTTCGTATAGTTGGATGGCGCAGTGATCGAGGCGGCTGGGCCGCTGGCGAAGGCAGCGTTCAGGGCTTGTGCGGTGTCCATGGCGCGGCGGGTCATGGCGGCGTGGTCCTGGGCGAACAGGCTGGTCCCCGACACGTCGCGGATGGATTCGGCCAGGGTGCGGGCGGCGGTCTGCGAACCGTAGAGCGTGCTTCCGGACGCTGCATTGGGCAGGACCGCCGGCTGGGCCGAGGTACTGATCTGGTACTGGACCGCCGTATTGCCGGCCAGGAAGACGGCGTTGCCGTTCGCCGAAACCGCCGTGAAGACAGCGCTTGAGCCGTTCTGGGCCAGCATGCTGTCAGCCATGAGGCCGCCCCAACCCCGCTTGGCGCCCTCGGCTGCGCCGGATTGCCAGATTGAGACCTGGTCGTTGTGCGACATCAGGTTCGGCGGCAGGCTGACGCTGCGAGTGCTGTACTGGGCCTTGGTGGTGGGAACGATCAGGGGTCCCACATTGGCGAGGATGGCCAGGCGTCCGGCGTTCCAGGGGCTGGCAGCGCCCTGGACCAGGGGCGACAGGGCCGGGTGCAGGGCGAAGCCGCGGCTGGAGGCATTGGTTCCGGCGGGCACGGGGTTGGGCGTCCGGGGCGTGATGGGCAGAACGCCGCCAAGGAATTCGGGCGTGCTCCGGGTCACAGTGCGGGCGGTGACCGGCGAGACGCTGCCTACGGCAGCCGGCGCCGTTCCGGGAGGCATCAAGGCGATCGGGTCATTTCCCGTATTCCGGGCTGCGAAGTACCGGCCCCAGGAGTCCGAGTCTGTAGCCAGGACCATGTTGTGGCTGTCATTGCCGCCGAACAGGAAGATGCAGACCAGAGCCTTGTAGCTCGTGGGGACCGTCTGGGCCGCCGCCGAGCCCAGGGTCGCCATCTGCAGGGCGAAGGGGGCCGCGACCCCCAAGGGTGCCGCCGCCGCCATCATCTTCAGGAGGTGCCGCCGCGTGGCCGGAGAATATCGGGTCATCTTGTGCGCCTCACCTTTGGACCAGGTATTCCGGGGACGTCATCACGAGCAGGACTGCCGCCTTCACGCGGTTGGTCTTGGCCTGGTTCGCCTGGGTCAGGTCCGTCGGAGAAATCGCGTAGGCGTTGATGGTATCGAGGACCCGCTTGCGCAGGGCGCTGCTCATCTGGCCGGCCATCAGGAGACGATCAAGACGGTCCGCCAGCTGCTCGGGCTTATCCGCGATCAAGACCTCATTGCTGAGCGAAAGCCGGACGTCGTTGCCTGCCCCGATCCCGTTACTGATCGTCGTTTCGATTACGTTCACATAGCCGGCGTTGGTGACCTCGTTGACGATCTGGAACTCTGGGGCGGCGAAGTTCCGGGTCCCGAGGGTCGTGGTCGCGGGCGGGATATAGCCCGGACGCCAGAAGTTGAAGACCGAGCTTGCGAGAAGGGGCGACTGGCCAAGGGAGGTGTTGGCTCCGGTCGAGCGCACCTGCCACTTGCCGCTCGCGGAGTTCCCCTGGAAGGCGCGCATCATGTGGGTCATGCGGATGACCGGCTCGCGAAGCTTGCCATAGGCCGGATCCTCTGCGGTGGTGGCGTTGCGCGCCTCGGGATCCATCAGAATGGCGGTGACAACCGCGCCCATGTCGCCCCGCACTCCGGCACCATTGTTGTTGAATACGCCGGCAACCCGCTGGACGTAGGCGGGCGAGGGATTGCTGGTCACCAGCCGCTGGATCAGCTGCCGCGAGACGAAGGGCCCGGTGTTCGGGTGATTGAACAGGGTGTCGAGAGCGATCTTCAGATCACCCGGACCGTCGACCGTCGTCGAGGCAGGAATGGTTGTGCCCAGGAAGGCCTTCTGGGAGGTAGAATGGTACTGCGGATAGAAGATCATCTGCCGCACTTTGGAATCCGGGTCCGGGTTCCCGCCGAAAAAGGTCGAGGCCGACGGCGTAGGGCTGTACCAGGACCAGCCCGTGAAGACCTTGGCGAGGCCCGAGATATCGGCCGAGGTGTAGGCGGCCAGGGGCCTTCCGCTGATGTCTGTCTTGGGCGTTCCGTCCAGGTTGAGCTGGTACAGGCCGAGGGTCATCAACTGCATGACCTCCCGGGCATAGTTCTCGTCCGGTGTCCGGGTTCCTGCCGCATCCTCCTTGGTATTGCCCAGATAGGTGAGGTAACGCCCCATCATCGGGTTCAGGGTCACCTTCTCGAGGAGGTCACGGTAGTTCCCGAAGGCATTGGCGGTCAGCATGTCGTAGTAGGCGCCCGCGCCGCGCGGATCGACGACGTCGGAGGCCAGGGAGATAACGAAGATCTGGGAATAGGCGAAGGCGACCCGCTCCCGGAGCTGGTCTTGCCCCGTCACGGAAGCAAGCCACCAGCTCTCGACGAAGTGGTCGTAGCTCAAGTTGGCGCTGGGCGAGGTCACCCGAAGCTCGGCGAGCCGGGCGTCCAGGTAGGCCTGGTGGGAAACCGAGGGCGGTGGCGTGTTGATCTGGGCCCGGATCCAGGACTCCACCGTGCCGGCGCGAACCGCCGCAATGCCGGCTTCGGTTGCCCCGAAGGTCCCTTGGGCGAGCAGGCGACCTGCCTCCGCCTCCGTGGGGCCAGGAATTGGCACAGGGGCGGTCCCGGTGGAACCGCCACCACTGCCGCCGCCGCCGCCGCCACAGGCGGCGAGAAACAGGCAGGTCGCGATCAAGATCCAGATGCGGTGCGTCATCCTTCACCCCGTCCCTTTTGTTGCCCCGACGCCCTTACCCGAGTCCGGAGTCTAGGCTCGAAAAGGATGTTCGACCTGCCAATAAACAAGGTCAATATACCCTAATCCTCGCAAAAAAGTGACGGCGGTCGCACGCCGATCCATTCCCGGGCCTAGGCTTCCTCCAGGCTGAGCCCTGAGGTCTTCCGATCAATTCGATAGCGGCGCAACACCGCCACCTCGCGCCCCGGACGGTCCACCCCGGGCGTGGCCAGATAGGTGGCGAGACCCGCGGTGCGGGACAGCTCCAGCCGCACGTAGCCCTGGTGGAGATCGTCCGTCCACAAGACCTCTGGATTGTGATTGGCAAAAGCCTGGTCGAGCTTGCCCGCAGTCGCCACCCCAAAGCCACTTTCCACGAAATCGCCCGGCGAGGTGACCCCGGCGGTTCCGATCTCGACACCGGAGGGCCGTCCCTGCCCGTCTGCAAGCTGGTTGGCCCAGAAACTGTGGCTGTCCCCGGTCAGGAAGACGAGGTCTGTCGCGCCCGCCTCCCGGGCGGAGGCGTAAAAGCGCTCCCGCGCCCAGGTGTAGCCATCCCAGGTGTCCGGATAGAAGGGCAGGTTCATGCGCCCCTTCCAGGCGAGGACCGCGGCTGCGGGATTGGTGGACGCCGAGGGGCCCGAAGGGTCCGGCACGAGGCCGAGGGCAACGACATCCGGAACCCGGGTCCGGGCGATGGGCATGGGATTGCCGACCAGCCGCCAGGGCTGTCCGGCTGCGACCGAGGCCCGCCAGGCGGCGGGCAGGTCCGCCTCCTGGTCCGGGCCGATCAGCCGCCGGCCGGGGGCACCGATCGTCTCGCGCTCGAGGGCCTCGGCGTCCTCCCGGCGCTGCACCTTGTCGCGCCAGTCCGAATAGTCGACCTGCAGGGCCCGGGCCGTATGCCGGGTCTCCAGGGTACAGAGGGTGGCGAGGTCGCCGAAGACGTAGGAGCGCCAGAACTGGGCGCGGGTCCGGCCCGGGGCGGGATCGCGGATCGGCATCCACTCGTAGTAGGCCTGGAGCGCAGCTTCGCGACGGGCGGCCCAGTCGCCCTCCGTCGCCGGCTGATGGTTCTCCGCCCCGCCGGTCCAGGGGTTATTGGCGCTTTCGTGATCGTCCCAGCAGCACAAGAGCGGCTTGGCGGCGAGCATGGCCTTCGAGCCGGCGTCGCTTTTGTACTGGGCGTGGCGGATCCGGTAGTCGGACAGGGTCACGATCTCCCCGGCGGGCTCATGGACCCGCCCAAGGGTCCGGGCCGTCTCTGAACCCCAGCCATCACCGGCGTACTCATAGATGTAGTCGCCGGTGTGCAGCACCACATCCACCGCCGCATCCACGGCGATGGCGGCGTAGGCGTTGAAGTAGCCGAAGGCGTAGTTTGAACAGGAGACCAGGGCCAGGCCCAGGCGGTCCAGACGGCCCCGGGGAAGCGTCTGCGTCCGTCCCACCGGCGAGGTCTCTCCAAGGGCGCGGAACCGGTAGGCATAGCGGCCGCCCGCTTCCAGCCCGTTCGCGAGGACCTTGACGGTAAAGTCCCTTTCGGGACCCGTCCGGAGCCGCCCGCGCCGCAGGGGGCGGGAAAAGCTTTCATCCGCGGCGATTTCCCACTCGACCTCGACCGGCGCAGTCGCTGTGACCCGGGTCCAGATGACGAGGCTGGAGGCGTCTGGATCCCCGCTCGCCACCCCATGCCGGAAGACACCCTGGGAGGCTGCGCGGGCCGCTTCTGCAGTCGACAGAGCCAGGGCGAGGGTCGCAGCGGACAGGCCCGAGATGGCCTCGCGGCGACTGGGGGCGTTGAGTTCAGTCATGGCGCGCTCCGGCGGCGGGTATGCGAATCTCCACTCTGGCGCCGAACTGTGTCCGTTGGACGAAGGCAGGGGCCTTTAAGCGCCCACCCAGTTGCCGTGGAAGCCGAAGGGTACCCGGCGGGGGACCTTGGCGATCGCTACCGGACCGCGATCGATATCGGAGGCGTCGAGCACGACGAGGTCGGAACGGTTGTCCGCAGCCCGCCAGACGACGGTTGTGAGCCACCCATCCCCTTCCGCTGCGGTTTCGGAACGGGGAGCGAAGACCGGTTCCGAGACCTGGTCGCCCGGCTCGAAATTGCAGACCTTCCGGACGCCCGTGGCAAGGTCGATATGGGCAATGGCGTTCATCTTCACCGACTTCGCGCCCGTCGTGTCGACTGCATAGTAGCCGTGGCGGTAGGCCAGACCGGTGAACCGCTCGTCGAGCCTCGGGAACTCGGAGTCGAGGTCGTCGATCGCGGTCTCCTTCACCTGGTCGGTCGCTCCGGTCAGGTCGAACTCCCAGCGGGTCAGGCGGGCACCGCTACGTGAGCCGGGCCGGCCGTCGGCCAGGGGGAAGAGCGGTGCGGCATCATAGAGGCAGACCTCGGCGATGATCCGGTCGCCCTCCTCCCGGGCGTTCATCGGATGGAAGACATAGCCCGGCTTGGTGGTGAACCAGCGGATGGCCGAGACATCGTCGCCGCGCTTCATGAGGCCGACATAGGACGGCTTGTCCGGCTCCCAAGCATAGCCTGGCAGGCCCTTCATGGCCCGTTTCAGGCTGCCCGTGAGAGGCATGACCGGGAAGAGCACGTAGTTCTCGGTGACCAGGAAGTCGTGGACCATGGCCGAGTAAGGGGCTTCGAAGTCGGTGCGCCTCACGACCTTGCCGGAGGCGTCAGTGACCCCGTAGCTCATGGTGGTGGAGAAGGGCCGGTCGCCGACGCCATATCCGAACCACACCATCTCGCCGGTCTTCGGATCCAGCTTGGGGTGGGCGGTGACCCGCCCGGCATACTCAGCCGCGTAGCCCCGGGACGCGAGGGTGTTGCGGTCGATCTCGAAGGGCATGTGCCCCTCTTCCAGGGCCAGCAGCCGGCCAGCGTGGAAGAGGATGTTGGTGTTGGCGACGCCGCTGTCCTTCCCCGCAGTTACGGGGTCGCTCAGCATGGGGTTGAAGCCGCCAAACAGGGACCGGCCGTGCTGGTGCTCAAGCTCCCACTTCGGGGTACGGACATAGCGGTTGCGGTAGGTCACCTTGCCACCGTCCATCCGGAAGGCGTGGACCATGCCGTCGCCGGTAAACCAGTGGTAGTGCGGATCCAGGGGCTCGAACTGGGGATTGGGACCCGTGCGGTAGAGCGTGCCCTCGAGGCCCGCCGGGATCTCACCGACCACTTCGAGGTCAAAATCATCTTCGGACCGGAGCGGGGCGAAGTTTCCGTTCAGGTAGGGATTGCCGCGGGTCTTCTCGCTCATCGGGGTCTCGCCTCAGCCGGATTACGTTGTAAAGTGGTGAACCTTCCGGCGGCGGGACGCAAGTCCGGCGACGCCGGGGCCCGGAGTCCGCATGCCGCGCATATTGTCAGAAGCTGACGTCGCTGATTTCCGCGCCCGCCTCTGCGCAGCGGCGGAGGAACAGTTCGCTGAGCACGGAATAGAAGCGGTGACCCTGCGCCAGCTGGCGGCTGCACTGGGGGTCAGCCCGATGACTCCCTACCGATACTTTCGTGACAAGGACGAGATCATCGATGCGGTCCGGACGAGCGCCTTCGACCGTTTCGCCGACGCCCTTGAGGGGGCCTTTGACGCGCATGGCGATCCCGCAGAGAGGTCGATCGCCGTCGGAGAGGCCTATCTGGATTTCGCCTTGAACAATCCCAGGGCCTACGCCCTGATGTTCGACCTCAAGGACTTGAAGGCACCCCCCTCCGAGGGCCTGCTGGCGGCGGGGCGGCGCGCCCAGGACTGCCAGGTGCGGCATGTGCAGGGCCTGATCGACGCCGGCCTGATCACTGGCAATGCCGAAGACCAGGGCCGCATCTTCTGGGCCAGCGTCTACGGTTTCGCGGGGCTCGTCCTGATGGGGCAGATCTCGCCGGAAGAGGGCCGGCGCCTGCACCGCCTGGCCTCCCGGAGCATGATCACCAACGCCGCCCCTTGACCTCCCCACCGGCAGGCGGTGGAGATGCGCCACCGCCTAGCTTGCCGGAGACGTGCCATGCCAACGCCCTTTGAAGTCCGCTGGAGCGAGCCCGAAGTCGAGGCCGTCCTCGCCCAGGTGCGCGCCTATCCCTGGCCCATCGCCCCGGAGGTCGAGGACGGTTGGGCCTATGGCTGCGACGGTACCTGGCTGAAATCCCTCTGCGCCTACTGGGTGGACGGCTTCGACTGGCGGGCGGCAGTCGCCGACCTGAACCGGTTCCCGCAGTTCACGGCGAGGGTCGGGGACTTTGACCTGCACTACCTGCATGTCGTGGGCGAAGCAGGGGGCAAGCGACCCCTGCTCATCACCCACGGATGGCCGGGCTCGCACTTCGAGTTCTGGGGTGCCATCGAGAAACTCGCCTTCCCCAGCCGTTTCGGCGGGGACCCGGCGGACGCCTTCGACCTGGTCATCCCTTCCCTGCCTGGCTTCGGATTCTCCTCGAAGCCGAAACGGCCGGTCGGGCAGAGGGCCACAGCGGCCCTGTTCAACCAGTTGATGACCGAGGTCCTTGGCTATCAGACCTATCTCGCCCAGGGAGGCGACTGGGGCGGCCTCGTCACCTCCTGGCTGGGTCGCGACCATGGCGACAGCGCCCGGGCCATCCACCTGAACATGATCGGCTTCCGGCCCAACGGCGGTCCGACCTCGGAGGCCGAGATCGCCTGGATCACCCGCCAGGGGCAGATGATGGAACTGATGGGCGCCTATTTCCGTCTTCAGTCTTCCCGGCCCCAGTCCATCGCCTGGATGGCGGCGGGCAATCCCGTGGGCCAGGCGGCCTGGATTGCCGAGCGTTTCCACGACTGGTCGGACCTGTCGGTGAAGACCCTGGACCAGGCCTATTCCCGGGACCAGCTGCTGACCAACATCATGATCTATGTGATGACCGGCAGTTTCACGACCGGTGCCTGGTACTATCGCGGCCTGATCGAGGAAGGGGGCGTCGCCTTCAAGCCGGGCGAAAAGTGCGAGACCCCGACGGCCTTCGCCAACTTCCCGGGAGAGCCCCTCTATTCCGCACCGCCGCGGAGCTGGGCCGAGCGGGCCTACAACATCGTCCGGTGGAGCGACATGCCCCGGGGCGGTCACTTCGCCGCCATGGAGGAGCCCGACCTCTACGTGGACGAAGTCCGGGCCTGGGCCCGCGAGGCGGGCTGAGGCCAGACATGGCGCGCTACGACTTCGCCTCGGACAACACGGCGCCCGCCGCGCCGGAGGCGATGGAGGCCCTGGTCCGGGCCAATGACGCAGGCTTCACCCCCGGCTACGGGTCCGACCCGGTCACGGCGGCGGCTGCGGACGCCGTGCGCGCCCTGCTGGACTCCGACGCCGAGGTCCGTTTCGTCGCCTCGGGCACGGCGGCCAACGCCATCTGCCTCGCCGCCCTCGCGCGCCCATTTGAGACCGTGTTGGCTCACCGCCATGCCCATGTCCTGACCGACGAGACCGGCGCGCCGGGCCTTTTCGGACACGGCGTTGGGCTCACCGGACTCGGAGG
>Ga0079300_10000748_pt1 | contig 12444 bp, 9 predicted proteins | sample Wag4_2014_7_11_FD_74799 | JGI IMG/M metagenome (GOLD analysis project Ga0079300, IMG submission 74799) | Fresh water microbial communities from Ohio, USA - Utica-2 Time Series HT 2014_7_11 | ecosystem: Environmental > Aquatic > Freshwater > Water tank | place: USA: Ohio | collected 2014-07-11
CAATAATAGATTCAATTATATCCTTAAATTTGAGAGAAATAAGCTCAAAAAAAGTTTCAGGAACTACATAACTAGCAACATTTAAATAATCTCCTCTTCTAATATGGATACAAATAAAATTTTCCTTTGGTAGAATAAAATTATATTCATGTAAACATTTATTAGTTAAATCCTCAAATGATAATTTTTTAAATTTATTTTTTATGTTTGAATTTAAAAAAGCATTATAAGCAAGCACGGATTTTAAATGTCCATCTGGTAAATAAACAACTCGTTTTTGAACAACTGTAGAAAAATCTGCCTTTTTAATGCCAAAACTATCTAGTTGCCAATTCCAATGTGTAAGTCCATTTTCTAGCAGAACTGGCGTTTTTTCGTCTTTAGAAAAATAATTTAAATCCGCAGCAACTTTATATCCCTTTTCAGTCAAATCATAATAGATAGCACTACTTAAAAGTTGTGCTCCCAAACCACCAGTAAAGGAAATCAAAATATAATCCTCTAACTTATTTACTATTGATAAATCGTTTATAACATATCTTTTACCCAAAAAATGTTTAATGAACTTTAGAGATATTTTTTTAAGAGTAATTAGGTTTATCATCAATGATTTTTATAATCTAAATTAAACTTAAAGTATCCATTGCTTCGTCCATAGAAAAATGATGATTACCAATGAATAAACCATTTTTATCAATATGGGAAGCATTTTCTAATTTCCCAAAAATCTCCGAATCAAAATACTTCACAACTTCATTTTTTGCAAAATTACCTGTTACTATAGGTCTCGTTTCAAAACCTAATTCATTTAATTTTACGATTAATACATCTCTAGTCAAACAACTTTGGGGACGAATAACTAAACTAAAACCAAACCAGCTACTTTCACCAATCTCTTTTTGAATCAATAAGTCTGGGTGGTTAGAAAATAATTTTTGTACTTTAGAACCATTAATTCGACGGTTATAAATAATACTATCAAGTTTTTTTACTTGTTCTATGCCAATGGCTCCCTCCAATTCAAGAGGTCTTACATTGTAACCTGGCAGTACAAATCTGAAAGACTCAACAAAAGGATCAGAATCTTTGGTGCCAGTTATATAATTTACCTTTGGTAGATTTCTTGTCCAACCATGAGCCCTTAAAGAGAGTAGGATATGAAATAACTCCTCATTATCAGTAACAATCATACCACCTTCCATAGTAGAAATATGATGACTATAAAATGTACTAAAACTGCCCATAATGCCAAATGTTCCTGTATACTTATCATTAAATTTGGCACCTAAAGACTCACAATTATCTTCAATTAAAATGATATTATTTTTTTCAATAATTTCATTGATAATTTGAAAATTATTTGGATTTCCAAGTAAATTTACAGCAACAATTAACTTAGTATTTTCATTTACTGCCTCATTTAATTGATTTAAATCATAATTTAATGTTTCTAAATCAACATCAACAAATTTTATTTTAAGTCCATACTGATATAACGGATAATAAGTTGTGCTCCAAGATATTGCTGGGACAATAACCTCATCCCCTTTTTTTAATTTTAATCTAGAATCATTGGTGTAAAATAATGCAGCAATCATAAGTAAATTGGCAGAAGAGCCTGAATTCACCATAACACAATACTTACATCCAAAATAAGTAGCAAAATCAATCTGAAATTTTTCTACCTTCTCTCCCATTGTAAAATTACCCGTTGCAATAACACTTTGCATCGCATTTATTTCAGCTTCATCCCAAGAGGATGTAGCTAAAGGAAATTTAAATTTTTGCATAACTATATTTTAACGCTAAAAAAGATTATTCAACAAAATATATCAATGATATTATGGCCTATTTCTTTTAAAATTTGTTTTTAATAATTAAAAAAAATAATATTTACGTTTATAGACTATTTTCTAAATAATAATTAAACGTAGCCTTTATCCCATCTTCAAGACTAAACTTACTTTTCCAGCCCCACTTTAATTGTTTATCTATTGCTACTAATTTCCTTTTCATTCCTACTGGCTTATCAAGATTATAAACAAAATCACCCTCGTAACCAATCACTTTAGAAATTATATTATAGTATTCATTAATACTATAGTCCACACCAAGGCCTAGATTCAAATGCGAAGGTAAATCTGAAAAACCTTCAACCGCTGTCCAAATAGCATCTACTAAATCCCCTGCATACATAAATTCTCGCCGTGCCTTTCCATCGCCCCATATCTCTACAATATTTTGTCCCTCAATCTTTGCGTTGTATATTTTTCGAATGACAGCAGGAACAAGATGTGACTTTACAGCTTCAAACTTATCAAAACGTCCGTAAATATTACACGGTATAATTGTTTTATACTGAAATAGTTTTGATTCCTTACTTATGTATTCGCATAATTTAAAAGCAATGATTTTCGCAAGTGCATACCCTTCATTTGTTGGCTCTAATTCACCACTTAAAATCATTTCTTCTTTTAAAGGATTTGGAGCATTCCTTGGATACATGCATGAACTTCCTAGATTTAAAAGATATTTTATATTGTTTTTCCTTGCACCCCAAATGACATTCCTGCCAATATCCAAATTTTCAATATAAAATTTTAATGGATTATTTATATTTGCTTCTATACCTCCAACAATACCTGCAGAATGAATAACAAAATCAGGTTTATTTATACTTATCCATGTATTAACTGATTCAAAATCAAGTAAATCTAACTCAGCTCTAGTTGGATTTAAAACTTCATATTGCTTTGCATTAGGATGTTCTACCAAATTACTACCAACCATTCCAGACCCGCCAGTTAACCAAATTTTCATATTAAAAATATTAAAATTTTAAATTTACTTTATATTTAAATATTCTTACCCTTATTATTTTTTATGATTAATTCAATTTTTGCCAATTTCATATCCTCATGAATCATTTCTGAAACTAATTCTTGAAAGGTTATTTTAGGACTCCATCCTAATTTTTCTTTAGCTTTACTAGGATCACCCAAAAGTGTTTCCACTTCTGTTGGACGAAAATAGCGGGGATCAACCCTTATTATTACTCGCTTTTGATAAGTTGCTATTTGATTCATTCCATCACCGCTCCATTCCAAGTTTATACCTATTTCTTTTGATGCAATGTCAATAAATTCTCGAATTGAATATTGCACACCAGTAGCAATTACAAAATCTTCTGGTTTATCCTGTTGGAGCATCAGCCACTGCATCTCAACATAATCCTTAGCATGTCCCCAATCGCGTTTTGCATTTAAATTTCCTAAATATAAACAATCTTGGATTCCCAATTTAATTCTGACCAAGGCTCTTGTAATTTTTCTGGTTACAAAAGTTTCCCCCCGAAGAGGAGACTCGTGATTAAAAAGTATACCATTACAGGCAAAAATATTATAGGCTTCTCTATAATTAACTGTAATCCAGTAAGCATAAAGTTTAGCTACTGCATACGGACTTCTTGGATAAAATGGCGTTGTTTCCTTTTGTGGCGTTTCTTGGACCAGTCCATATAATTCTGAAGTTGATGCTTGATAAAATCTAGTTTTTGAAGCCAATCCTTGAATTCTAATAGTTTCTAAAATTCTCAGCGCACCAAGTGCATCAGAATTGGCCGTATATTCAGGCTGTTCAAAACTAACAGCAACATGAGATTGAGCTGCAAGGTTGTAGATTTCATCTGGTTGCGTTCTTTGAATAATGTGTGAAATACTTGTGCTATCAGTCATATCACCATGATGTAATACAAATCGCCCATCAGATTTTTGTGGATCCTGAAATAAATGATCTATTCTATCTGTATTAATCAAAGAAGTTCTCCGTTTCATGCCATGGACCAAATAACCCTTTTCTAACAGGAATTCTGCTAAATAAGCACCATCCTGACCAGTAATTCCTGTTATTAGTGCAGTTTTCATCAATTTAATATTTTTTTTAGAAAAAATTTCAATTTTTCAGATAATTGTGTAAAACACTGCTAATATAATCATAATGACTTTCATTCAACCCAGGCCATACACCCAACCAAAAAGACTGATTCATTATGGTATCTGTATTATTCAAATCGCCAACCACACGATGTTCAATGTTGGCATAAGCAGGTTGTCTTAATATATTTCCACCAAATAATAACCTAGTACCAATTTTATTTTCTTCTAAATGTTTCACTAACATATGACGATCTGCAGCATCACCTTCTCTCAATGTAAGTAAAAATCCAAACCATGAAGGTTCCGAATTGGGTGTAGGTTCTGGAAGAATAAAAATATCCTCAAATTTTTTCATTCTTTCATAAAGTAGTTTGAAATTCTCCTTACGTTTTTCCACAAATCGATCTACCTTTTTCAATTGAGATACCCCGAATGCTGCTTGCATATCGGTCACTTTCAAGTTAAACCCTATGTGAGAATAGGTATATTTATGGTCATAACCAAAAGGAAGAGTTCCTAATTGTTGGCTAAAACGACATCCACAGGTATTATCCTTTCCTGGTTCACAATAGCAATCTCGCCCCCAATCACGAAAACTTTCCGTAATCTTTGCAAGCATAGGGTTATTAATTAGAACAGCACCACCCTCTCCCATTGTAATATGGTGGGCTGGGTAAAATGAAAAAGTGGATAAATCACCAAAAGTTCCTGTTTTTCTGCCTTTATAAGTAGCCCCTAAAGAATCACAATCATCCTCGACAACCCATAGGTTGTATTTTTTAGCTACTCTCATTACCTCATCTAAATCAAAAGGATTTCCTAAAGAATGAGCTATCATAATGGCTTTCGTTTTTGGACTTACGGCTAACTCAATCAAATCTGCTTTAATGTTGTGCCTAGCAATATCAATATCAACAAAAACTGGAATAGCTCCAAATTGAATAATTGGATTTACAGTAGTTGGGAAGCCTGCAGCGACAGTAATGACCTCATCTCCTGGTTTTATTGCCCTTTCTCCTAGTTTAGGAGAAGTTAATGAATAAAATGCCACCAAATTTGCTGAAGAACCGGAATTTACTAACAAGCATTTGGGTGCTCCGAAATATTGCGCAAAATCATATTCAAATTTATTGGCAAAACGACCAGCAGTAAGCCAACCATCTAAAGCAGCATCAACACCCATTAAAATATCGTCCTCATCTAAGACTTTACCAGTAACAGGAATATAGTTTTCACCTGCAATGATGACTTGTGTCGATTTATTTTTAGCTATTTCTCTTAGATTATTAAGTAGTGTAGCGTCTTCGATGTTATTTAACATATAACAGTAATTTATTTTTATACTATTTTTTAAAAATTTAAGTTCCTTCCATTTCAATTGGCTTTGCAAATGGCTCCATTTCTGTGATTGGTCTACCGAATGCTATCTTAGGATAGGTATTTGTATGAGGGTTAATCATAACTTGCAATAATTGTGGGCTTAATGTATTTTCATTATTCCAAAGCCAATCAATAGCATCATTTATCTCGTTTGGTTCTGAAATAGTTATAGCTTCTATTCCATATGCAATTGAGACTTTTGCAAAATCTGGTGCATTATATCCCCAAAGAGTAGATTGGTATCTAGAATCAAAATAACTATCCTGAAACTGACGTATCATTCCTAATGAATTATTGTTTAACACAATTATTTTTATCGGAAGTTTGTTTCTCACAATTGTTTGTAATTCTTGAATATTAATCTGTATGGAACCATCGCCAACTAAAACAACTACAGGTTGTTTGTTTAATGCTATTGAAGCACCAATGCTTGCAGGCAACGAAAAGCCCATAGCTCCCATACCTCCAGAAGTTAAAAAATGTTGGCCTTCAGTAATTTCTAATGATTGTGCGGCCCACATTTGATGGCTTCCTACATCTGCAAGATAAGCCTTAGCCTTTTGCGATTGACTTGAAAGAGCATGCATAAATACGTTTGGATTTATTCCTTCAGAAACTAGTTCTTTCGTGTCAGGCCATGTTAATTTTAAATCAATAATATGTTTTACCCAATCATTTGGTAAATCAAATATAAATTTTGAATATATATTTTCAAAACTACTAAAAAAAGATTTTAAATCAGTTACAATTCCTACACAACCTTTTACTCTGTTATTGATTTCATCCTTTTCGCAATCAATATGGTAAATTTTTCTATTTTCAATAAATTGTGTATCCGCTCCTGTTTGCCTTATATCTAATCTACTCCCTAAAACAATTAATAAATCACATTCTCCAAATGCAATATTAGCCCATCTGTTCCCATAGCTCCCTATAAATCCAACACGTTGTAAGTTATCAAATCCAATTAAATCTAATCCCAAAAGTGTTGTAATTACTGGAATTTTAGTTTGTTTAAGAAATTTATCAAAAAGATCTTTGCTATTACTCGCTTTTATGCCTCTTCCAGCTAATATCAACGGTCTTTTAGCTTGCTTAATATCAAATAACAACTTCTGCAAAACTGCTAAATCAATTTCTTCTTGATTTTTTTGTTCGTTTTTATAAAAAAAAGTTTCTATTTGGGTACGTTGCACATCCATTGGTATATCAATTAATACTGGACCAGGTCTTCCTTCAAGTGCCAATTGATATGCCTTTTCAAAAATTCTGGGAATATCATTAGGATTTGAAATTTGGATACAATATTTTGTTATTGGTTTTGCCATAGAAACAATATCTGTTTCTTGAAAACCAAGTTGACGAATCTCTTTTTCTCTTTTCAATTCATGTCTATTAACTTGTCCCGTTATAAATATTGCCGGCGTTGAATCGAAATAACAACTACCAATCCCCGTTAATAAATTAGTTGCACCAGGACCGCTGGTAGCCAAAGCTACTCCTGGAAGTCCAGAAATTCGAGCAAATCCCTCAGCTGCAAATGCAGCTCCCTGTTCATGATGCATTGTAATAATACTAATATCAGTTTTTTGATTTATTGAATCTAAAATGTGGGTAATCATACCACCAGATAATTCAAATACGCTAGATATTCCTTTATTCTCAATAAACTTTGCAATAAAATCAGATACTTTCAATTAGTTTTTATTAATTAAGTAATAACTAATACTATTATATAAGGCCTGTTTATAATCAGTTAATTCAACTTCTCCTATTTGGGAACACAACTTGTTTATATCTCCTTCAATATACATGGATTGATTTTTCCTATAATTTAACACACCGAAATTTAAAATAAATTCTGGGTTAATATAATCTCTTATATCTTCTATCATAGACCTAATTGTTCTAATTTGGTTAGAAGAAACGTTATAAATTCCTGATTTTATATGTTTTGTTACTATTTTATTCATTATTAATGCGAAATCTTTTACATAGAGATAAGAATATTGCTGTTCACCTAAAGTAAAATCCATCTGCTTCGTCTCCATTATTGATTTTACCAAAGAAGGTATTAACCAGTTTTGATTTTCTTTTTCACCAAACAAGGAAAACAACCGTAACCATATCCAATTTATATGATGTTCTATACAAAAAGTTTTTACTATTTCAAGACAAGCCAATTTTATGCTTCCATATGCATTTAAAGCATTGGCTTCAATGTTTTCATAAATTTTTCCTTCAACGTTTCCATATTCAGCTTGAGAACCTAAAAAAATAAACTTTTTTACTCCAACATTTTTGGAAACTTCCAATAATGTAACCAAAAAAGAAATATTTTTAGACTGTTCATTCCAATCATCTCTAGAATTTGATTCAACCCCAACCCATGCAGTATGAATTACTATTTCGAAAGAACAATCTTCTAATTGATTTTTAAAAAATCCATTTTCATCAATTTCTACCCATTTAATATTATTAGCAAATCCTTTACATCTCCAAATATCCGATGTTTTACGTTTTAAACCAATAACTTCAATATTATTAGCTATTAGATTTTCAGCAATATGAGAACCTACAAATCCCGTAACTCCTGTAATTAAAACACTACACATTTAAAAATTGATTTATCTGTGCTTGTGTAAACTCAGAAATGTTTTTTCTAACTGTTACAAACTCGCTATACCAATCCATTGTCATACTCACAGACTTTTGGGCATTCATTTTGGGTTGCCATTTTAATTCAGTAATAGCTTTAGTAATATCTAATTTTAATAAGCCAGCTTCATGAGATTGTTCCTCCGCTTTTTCAACAATATAGTCTCCTTTCCCCCAACTTAGTATAGCTAGTTTCAATATCTCTTCTACTGTTAAAGCATCAGATAAATGAGGTCCAAAATTATACGCTTGACTAAACTTCACTTGGTCTCGCATCAAATTAGCTCCTAATTGCAAATAACCTACTATAGGCTCTAAAACATGTTGCCAGGGTCTCACAGAGTTTGGATTCCTTATTACAACTGGTTGTTCCATTGCAAATGCTTTAGCTATATCTGGTATTAACCGGTCTTTAGACCAATCTCCTCCTCCTATAACATTTCCAGCCCGCGCAACAGCAATTCCTTTTAAATGACGGTCATAATCATTCGCATTAAAAAAAGAATTACGATAAGAATCAATAAGTAATTCGGCACAAGCTTTACTCGCACTGTAAGGGTCATAACCACCCAAGCGGTCTGTTTCACGATAGGGATACACCCACTCATTGTTATGGTATACTTTATCTGTAGTAATTAATACAACGCTACACTTTTTTTTTAATAGTTTTATTGCATCCAAAACATGTGCAGTTCCAATTACATTGACTTCAAAGGTTTCGGAAGGAATTTCATACGATAATCGCACTAAAGGTTGTGCTGCCAAATGAAAAACAAAATCGGGTTGAAAAGTAACAATCTCTGATTCAAGTCTTGTTCTTTCTCTTATATCAGCTATAACTGACTCACATAATTTATCACCTTCAATTAAATAAAATAAATCATCAGGAGTCTTTGGCTCTAATGAATAGCCCTTAATTTCTGCACCCAATAAGGACAAAGTTTTTAATAACCAAGCTCCTTTAAAACCTGTATGACCTGTAATGAAAACTTTCTTTCCTTTATAAGTGGTTTCTAACTCTTTAAAATTCACCATGTTTTCCATTGTGCTTTTCCCGTATTCCACATTTCTTCCAATTCTACACGATCTCTTAAAGCATCCATGCATTTCCAAAAACCATAGTGTTTGTAAGCTGCCAATTGATTGTCAGCGGCAATTTCTCCCAAAGGGCCTTTTTCCCATTGAATTTCATCCATGTTTTCTTCTAAAAACTTAAATATTCCCGGTTCTAAAACGAAAAAACCACCATTTATCCACATTCCATCCCCCGCCGGTTTTTCAATAAATGAGCCCACCTCCCCAAAATCATTAATTTCCAGATTTCCAAATCGACCCGGCACTTGCACACTTGTCAGTGTCGCTAATCGACCATGAGATTTATGAAAGGCTAATAACTCATTAATGTCAATATTAGCAACACCATCACCATAGGTTAACATAAATGTTTCATCATTTACATACTTTTGAATTCTTTTTAATCTGCCGGCTGTATTTGTATACAAACCTGTATCTATTAACGTAACTTTAAAAGACTCTGTTTCAGAGTAATGTACCTTAATGTTATTGTTAGCTAATTCAATGGTAACATCAGAATTATGTAAATAGTAATTATAAAAATATTCTTTTATGTAGGACGCTTTATATCCCAAGCATATTATAAATTCATTATGGCCATAATACTCATACATTTTTAAAATATGCCATAGTATAGGTTTACCTCCTATTTCTACCATCGGCTTTGGCCTTGCTTCTGTTTCTTCCATAAGTCTGGTGCCAAAACCACCTGCAAAAATTACTACTTTCATTATATTTTACTTAAATTACCTCTACCCAAATTTCTTTGGTTAAGGGATAGCTACAACATAATAAAAATTCATACATCCCTAAATCATTCCTACCTTTATTTAATCCTACCATTTTTAGCCTACCATCTTTTAATTTAGCTTTACAAGAATTACAATTTCCAGTTTGACAGGAATAGGGTATTTCAATTTTTTGATCTAAAGCCATATCTAAAATACTTCTACCTTTTGGAACAAATATTTCAAATAATTCACCCCTTAATAATATAATTGCTTTGCTGTCCTCAACATCCGACAACGCTTTAGGATCTATGGTTAACTCAAAATCTTCCGTGAAAATAGATGACATTGGAACCTCTAAATCTTGCAATTTATTCTTTATCAATTCCTTTAAACCGAAAGGTCCACAAATGTAATGTAAACTTTCCTTTTTGTTTTTGTTTTGAGAAAGTAAATTAGCGACGAAAGTTGAGGTAATTCTTCCTTTATGATTTGTATCATTTAATTCAAAAGTATCTTCTTGAGAATAAAAAATAGACATATTAAATACAAGAGGGTGCTCTTCTTGTAATTTTTTTAATTGGGTCTTGAAAATGGTTGAATCTTCATTTTTATTGCCATAAACCAAATGAACAATCGCATTAGTTCTTGAATTTAATACTTCTTTAATAAGGGAAAATAAGGGGGTGATACCACTGCCAACTCCCCAAAAATAAATTGAATATTTTGAATTTTTTTTGTTTAATACAAAATCCCCCATAGGTTCCAATACCTCAATTACATCTCCTACTTTGAAGAAATTATGTATATAATTTGAGACAATTCCATTAGAAACTCTTTTAACAGTTATACTTAATAAAGAATCAACTAATGGTGTAGATGAAAAAGAATAGGGTCTTGCAAATTTCCTATCATTTATTCTCAATAACAAAGTGATGTATTGCCCTGCTTCATACTTTATCTTATTGAAAATTGGATTTTTGAATACAAAAGTTTTTGTATCTTCTGTCTCTTGTATTATTTCTAAAATAGTTAATGAATAATTTTTCAATTTTAAATTATTTCATAATTGAACTAAACCTCATCCCACCATCTCCTCATATACCCCCTCCTCAATCACTTTCCCCTTATCCATTCTAAATATCTTGTCACAACGCTTTAATGTAGTTAACCTATGTGCCACAATCAAAATGGTCAGGTCGTCAGCTAATTGTTCGATGCCTTCCATGACAGCTAATTCAGTTTCGTTGTCTAAGGCACTGGTTGCTTCGTCGAAAACAATGACCTTCGCATTTTTATATAGTGCCCTGGCTATGCCAATCCTTTGACGTTGACCTCCGGAAAGTCTTATACCCCGTTCCCCTACGAACGTATCATATTTTTGAGGTAAGTCTTCAATTGTTTCAGCAATTTGTGCCTTTTCTGCTGCTTCTTTTACCCGTTTCATATCAATCTTTTCTACCTCTATGCCAAATGCAATATTCTCAGCCAGAGAGGTGTCAGAGAGGTAAATTGCTTGAGGTACATGCGCCAAGATGACCTGCCAGGAACGATAATTATGATTATCAATAACTTTATCGTCTATTTTCAGTTCACCCTTTGTAGGATTCAATAATCCCATAATCACATCCAATAAGGTGCTTTTTCCACATCCTGTCGTTCCTATAAAGCCATATCGCTTTCCCTTTTCAAGCGTTATATTTAAATCATTTAACACAATAGCACCATCCTGGTTATATTTGAAACTGAGATTTTCCAGTTTAATGGCTTTCTCAAAAGTAATAGGCTCAGGATTAACCCTGTGGGCATGTTCGGGAAAAGGCTGTTCCAAGAATTCCAAGCCGTCAATAACTGAATCTTGACCTGCCCTAAGTGTAGTCCAGTTAAAATAAAAATTTTGTAAAGCGGGCAATAACCTTTGTGCTCCCAACGCTAATGCAGCCAAGGTGGGTATGGCCGACATAAATCCATTATCCTGTAAAACCAATTGATAAGCAATAACACAGATAAAAAAAATACCTAAAAATTCGACAATTAATCTTGGACTGCTGCCTACAATTTGATTATTTGCCAATGATTTATTGTAATTACCTTGAGCCTTGTTGAAAATCGCTGCATACGTTTCTTGTGTACCGTCTATCAACACATCTCTGATGCCTCCCAATCCCTCTTGCAGCGCCTTTACCATTTGAACTGATACCAGACTTAGTACAACGGAATTGGCTGAAAGACGCTTTTTAACTAATAATATGATTCCAGCATAAAGTAAGCCAAATCCTAAAAAAGCAGATAAGGCAACAATAGGATCTATTAAAAACAGGGTTAAAATAATGGCCAGTATGGTGACGGTTGAAGAAACCAAATTCATAATTGGCGTTATAAAAGAATTTAGAATAGCAATTGATTTACTCGTTATACCCGAAATTACCTCGCTACTATTCCTCGACACATGTACCGCATAAGGTTGATAAAGGGTTCTTATATATATACTATTGCTAAACGATGCTGATGTTCCATAACTCAACCTATTCTGTGCCCATAAAAGCAATAACCTTAAAGCGATGCCAACGAAAATTAAGATACAAAAACTAATAGTAAAGGGTAATAATAGATCTTCCTGAGATTTAATGCGAAGGAAGTCTATAAAAAATTGGGCAGAAGGATGAGCA
>Ga0079300_10000751_pt1 | contig 12425 bp, 14 predicted proteins | sample Wag4_2014_7_11_FD_74799 | JGI IMG/M metagenome (GOLD analysis project Ga0079300, IMG submission 74799) | Fresh water microbial communities from Ohio, USA - Utica-2 Time Series HT 2014_7_11 | ecosystem: Environmental > Aquatic > Freshwater > Water tank | place: USA: Ohio | collected 2014-07-11
CCTCATAACATGAGTCTTTCTAACCATAAAGTTACTTCAATGACTGATATATCAATAGGGGGGATAAAATCACAACTTATCCTAATGAAAAAACAATTAGAATTTAAGATATACAAAGAAATACAGTTTTTATGATACCATATGGTCGTCAGGATATATCTGAATCGGATATACAAGCAGTTATTGAAGTTTTGAAATCAGATTTTCTTACTCAAGGTCCAATAGTACCAGCCTTTGAAAAGGCAGTTTCTGACTATTGCAATGCAAACCATGCTTTTGCAGTAAATAGCGCAACTAGTGCTCTTCATATAGCATGTTTAGCACTTGGTGTTGGTAAAGGCGATCTGGTATGGACTAGCCCCATTACTTTTGTAGCTTCAGCTAATTGTGCGTTGTATTGTGGTGCCGATGTTGATTTTGTAGATATAGATGCAGCTTCCTATAATATGTCAGTCTCTTTTTTAGAGGAAAAACTTATTCATGCTGAGAAAACTGGGCGCTTACCAAAAGTAGTTATTCCGGTCCATTTGGCTGGACAGTCATGTGAAATGGACAAGATTCATGCCTTGGGGCAAAAGTATGGTTTTAGAATCATTGAAGATGCTTCACATGCTATTGGAGGAAATTATAGAAATAAAAAAATTGGTAGTTGTCAATATTCAGATATAACTGTTTTTAGTTTTCACCCCGTAAAAATTATTACTACAGGAGAAGGGGGAATGTGCTTGACTAATGATCCCCAATTAGCCATTTCCTTAAATCGTTACCGAAGTCATGGTATAGTTAGACATCCGAGTGAAATGACCCATGTTCCTGATGGTCCTTGGTATTATCAACAAATTGAACTCGGGTATAATTACAGAATGACAGATATTCAAGCGGCTCTAGGCTTAAGTCAAATGAAGCGCCTGGATGAATTTGTGGCGGTTCGTCACGACATTGCGGCACGTTATAATGAGTTATTACAAGAAGATTGGTTGGAGTTGCCTTGGCAACATCCAGACTCTTATTCTTCCTTGCATTTATACATTGTGAGGGTAAAGGAACACAATAAATATATTTCTCATCTTCAATTGTTCGAAAGGTTAAGAAATGCTGGAATCTTGGCAAATTTACATTACATACCTGTCTATAGACATCCATACTACAAAAAACTTGGATTTAAAAAGACAGATTTTCCTATTGCAGAAGCCTATTATAAAGAAGCAATCAGTATCCCAATTTATTCTGGGCTAACTATTGAAAAGCAGGCTGAAGTTATTGAAAGAATAATCAAACCTTCTGGTTTCCAAAATTTGTTTTAATTAATGAACTCTGTCCAAAAGATTTGTATTGGAACGGCCCAGTTTGGATCAACTTATGGTTTGACTAATAATAATGAGGAATTATCTGTAAATCAGATTCAACAAATTTTAAATTTAGCAAAAAATAGCGGCATAAATCATATTGATACGGCTCCGTCTTATGGAAATTCTGAATTGAAACTCGGAGAATTAAATTTGAAAGATTGGAATATTATAACCAAAGTTAAGACAGGTAAAAGTATTTCAATTAATGATTCTTTTGCTGAAAGTGTATTTCAATCCCTTGAAAGGCTTAAAATTGATAAACTTTACGGAGTTCTTATTCACAATCCTAAATTGTTTTTTGATTCTCAAATTAGTAGGTTGTTAAATCAACTCTCAGATTTAAAAGAAAAAGGGGTTATTCAAAAAATTGGGGTCTCGGTATATGATTCAAAGGAGGTAGATTTTATTTTAGCTAATTTTGATATTGATTTAGTTCAAGTTCCTTTCAATGTGATAGATGGGCGAATGCTAGTTGATAATACACTGGTTAAGCTAAAGAAGAGAAATATAGAAATTCATGCCAGATCTGTATATTTGCAAGGTTTGCTGCTTATGAATATTAAGGAACAAATACAGCGTTTTGCTAATTGGCAATATATTTGGAATGGATTTGATGTTTTTTGCAAAGAAAATAAAATTACCCCTTTACAAATTTGTCTGCGATATGTTCTCCAAAATCCGCTAATTGATAAAGTTATACTTGGAATAGATAATTATATTCAATTAGAGGAAACTATTGAGTCTGCTGAGGGCAGTCTTATTAATATACCGGTTGAGCTTATTTCGTTTGATGATAATTTGTGTAATCCATTAAACTGGGAAATGTATGCTCACTTGCGGTATTCTTGAAGATATAGAAAAAGAGATTGGTAAAAGGCTGTACGCTCTTGAAAATCCAGAAAATGAGACATTCTCGGAAAATATTTGGAACGTTGGGTTAAAAAATTTAGATTACAGTGAGCAAAAATATTTAACAAATATATTGTCTTTTGCATCTTCTTTAGATTATAATCATCCTGGGTTAAAACCAAAAGTATATCTTGCTCATCCCATAAGAGTTGCTGGCATAACCGTATTGCTTTCACAAAAAACCGAAAAAAAAATATTAGGCACGATATCTCTAATTCATAATGTGTTAGAGGTATCATCAATCACTTATGAAAAACTAGAATCAGAAGTAGGACCTTTAGTCGGAAATTCTATCAAAATACTTACTGTTGAAAGAAATTTACAAGATAAATCAGATTATTTAAATAATTATTATAAAGGAATTGCTTCTACATCACATTCTTTAGCCGTTGTAAAAATTATTGATAAACTTGATAATTTATTCACTCTTGGCTTAAATACAAATGATGAAATAAGGAACAGATATTTGAATGAAATAGAAAATTACGTTTTGCCTTTGGTAGATTATTATCTTCCAGACTTAACAGCATACATGTATAAATTGGTAACATATAATAGAGAAAATGGTGTAATTGATAAAAAAAAATATTTGTAAAATGGAATTAGGATTAAATAACAAAATTGCAGTAGTTACTGGTGCAAGTAAGGGAATAGGTAAGGCGATTGCTGAGTCTTTGGCAGCGGAAGGTGTTAAAGTTTTATTGGTGGCTCGTAATTCTGATTTATTAAAATCCGAGGTTGAATATTTAAATAAATTGGGTTACATAGCATTCTATTTACAAGGAGATGTAGTCGATTCAGAATTACCAGGGAAGGTTTTAGATTTTATTAAAAAAGAGTGGAATAGTACTCCTGATATCCTTATAAATAATGCTGGCGGGCCACCACCTGGTTCCGTTTTACAGCATAGTGATCATACTTGGGACGATGCTCTACATATGAATTTATTGAGTGTTATCCGTTTCACTCGTGCAGTTTTGCCTTTTATGAAGGAGAATAAATGGGGGCGTGTAGTTTCAATAACGTCAACAGTTGCAAAAGAACCTTCTCCTGCAATGGTATTATCTGCGACTTTAAGAGCTGGTGTTTCAGCTTTTACCAAAGCAGTTTCTTCAGAATTTGCTGAATATAATATTACTCTAAATGTTATTTGTCCAGGTGGTGTTTTAACAGATCGCTTATCTTCGCTCATTCAAAAAAGTGCTGAAACAACTAACCGTAATTACGATGAATTGTTAGCTGAAAGTCAAAATATGATTCCTGCAAAACGCTTTGCAAATCCGAATGAAATTGCAAACATGGCAACATTCCTTTGCTCAGAGGCTGGAAGCTATATAACCGGAACGAGTATTATGGTAGATGGAGGTTTGACAAAAAGCTATTTTTAATGAATCCTTTTGAACCTGATTTTTTTTCCTTTAGTAAACCGATTTGGTATGATTGCAATGAGGAGCGTTCAAATGAAATTCAAAATTTAGTTTCTCAATATTTTCCTTTTCTTGATAAATTAGAGAAACAAATTAGACAAGTAGGAGGAATTGAAATAAATTCTAACAATTATTCCTTTGAGACTCAGCAAGGAAAGTTTTTATTAAAAAAATGGGGTATATCATTAAAACTTAATGATATAAATGTAATTTGTAAACTATCTTCTTATTTAACCAAAAGAAATCTTCCAGTTTCAAAACTTATTTCTGCTATTAATCAATCATTCATAATAAGTTATAAAAACCAATTTTGGTCTCTATTTCAATTTGACAATAGTGATTTTTTTTCAGGTACCATTCAAGAATTAAAATCAGTGGCTAAAGCAACCGGTAAGTTGTTTAAAAATTTATCCATCATTGATGATATTTTTGTTAGTCTTAAAAAACCTGACATTTGTTCTCCGGAAGACTATCAATTATTTAAAGACTTTTTTGCAAATCCAGAAATGGTTTATAAGGTTTTTCATGATTCTGAAATAGAACTTTTGAAATCGAATAGAAATCTTTTGCAAAATGAAGTTGAGTTAGTTTTCAATTCAAATCTTAATTTGGGTATATTTCAGTTCTCCCATTTTGATTTGCATCCTCATAATATACTTGTGAATCAATGTGAGGTCTCTTCTTTTCTTGATCTTGATTCTATAAGACTAATGGAATCAGGATATGCATTAGGTTTTGCTTCATTGAAATTGTGCAGGCAAAGTGTTGTGAAAACTGGTTTAAAGCCTAAAGATGTAGCTGATATTTGGTTGAACAATTTGACTGAAAGTCTGCCAGACAATAAAGAATTTTTTCCCTTCATTGGTGATTTAGCAATTGCAGAAGTACTTCGTCGTATTGCAATTATTTTAAGACTAAATATTGTAGATAATAATCCACAATGGAATGCTTTTTTGCCAGTTCAATTAAATCATCTTCAAGAAGCTAGACTTTTATTTAACTACTGATTTATTATGACTATTGCCTTTATACAAGCCCGCATGGGATCTATCAGACTTCCAAATAAGGTAATGAAGTTAGTTAATGGAAAACCATTAATTGAATATCTTCTTTTGAGAGTTTCTAAGGCCAAATTAATTGATAAGGTGGTTGTTGCTACATCAGTAAATAGTAATAATGATCCCTTAGTCTCTTTTGTTAATTCTATAGGTTTTGAAACCTATAGAGGAAGTGAGCAAGATGTCTTAAGCAGATTTTATGAAGCTGCGAAATTTTATAATGCCACAACCGTACTCAGAATTACTGCAGATTGCCCTTTGGTCGATCCTACTATTATAGATACTTTGATGGAAGATTATTTTAAAAGTGACTCTGATTATACTACGAACACTTTACCTCCAACTTACCCTGACGGATTAGATGTGGAGGTTTTTTCATTTAAATCTTTAGAACGGGCATATAGAGAAGCATCGGCACCTAATGAAAGGGAACATGTAACTCCTTACATCAGATATTCAGGAAAATTTACCATTCAAAATAGAATAAATGAAATTGACTATTCTGATAGACGGTGGACAGTTGACGAAGAAGATGATTTTGAAGTAGTGGCCAATGTTTTTAAATATTTCAATCCGGATATTTATTTTGACTGGCATAAAATCATAGAACTAGAAATTTTGAAACCTGAATTGTTTCAATATAATAAACATATTAGTCGCAATGAGGGGGCCGAACTTACAGACGAGGAAAAACGTCAAAAACGAAATGTAAATACTTCAGTTTATACTAAAAAAAATAAATAATTTCAATTTTAGTCTCATTTGCAAATTTGTTGATCATTAATGTCAATTTTAGATACAACCTCCTCTATTCAAATTCCACAAATTGAAACTGATAGGCTTCTATTGAAGCCTATGGAAACTAAATTTATATCTATCAATTATCTGCAATGGATGAATGACGAAGATGTTTGTAAATATCTAGAAACATCCATTCCCTATTCAAAATTTGAATTAGAAGATTTTGTAAATTCAATGATAGCAAAAAAGATATTTTTCTGGGCTATAACTTTAAAGCATAATGATTTGCATATTGGCAATATAAAAATTGACCCAATCAACTATAGGCATCGGATTGGAGAGTACGGAATCCTTATGGGGGATAAAAATAATTGGGGAAAAGGTTTTGGGAAGGAAGCTTCTAAGCAAGTAATTGATTATTGTTTTAATGTGATTGGATTGAGGAAGATTACTTTAGGAGTAATTAAAGATAATGTTGCCGCGGTGAAATTATATAGAACTTTAGGTTTTGAAGAGGAAGGAATTTATCGAATGCATGGAAAATATGCTGGCAAATATCGTGACGCCATTCGCATGGCATTATTTAACATGAATGATACAGATGTTCAAAGTTATCTAGCTAGTAATTCTTAATAATATTATGGAAAAGCAAGTTTTAAGAAATATTATTAATTTTTCGAAATCAAACGAATATCGGAGTATTATTCATCAACTTATACCTGGTGGGGCTCATACCTATTCGAAAGGTGATGATCAGTTCCCTTTACTTTCACCAGCTGCTATTAGTCATGGTAAAGGCTCTCATGTATGGGATATTGATGGAAATGAGTATTTAGACTGTTCCATGGGCCTAACTAGTGTTAGTTTGGGACATGCGTATGAACCAATTTTGGATGCTGTAAGGTCAGAGTTAGAAAAAGGGGTAAATTTTCAAAGACCGTCGGTTTTAGAAAAAAAAACTGCTGAGAAATTTTTGTCTTTAGTGCCTCAGCATGATATGATTAAGTTTGCTAAAAATGGTTCGATTGTCACTACAGCTGCTGTGAAGCTTGCAAGAGCAATTACAGGCAGAAAACTTGTGGCAATTCCTGGAGACCATCCATTTTATTCTTATGACGATTGGTTTATTGGTACTACTGCTTGTAATAAAGGTGTTCCTAATGAAATTTCCGATCTTTCTGTTACATTCAAATCCTGTGATATCAATTCATTGAAACAATTGTTTGAACGCTATCCTGGTCAAATAGCTTGTGTGATTACAGAACCTGAAAAAAGCCCTTGTGGAAATGGTTGTACTTGTTCGCAAAGTCCTGAAGTATTTTTAAAAGAGGCGATTGATTTGGCTCATGAAAACGGAGCTCTTTTTATCATAGATGAAATGGTAAGTGGATTCAAATCGGCTTTTCCTGGATCTATGACAAAATATGATTTGAAACCCGATATGGCTACCTGGGGCAAAGGAATTGCAAATGGATTCTCATTTTGTGCGCTCACAGGTACAAAAGAAATCATGGAGCTAGGAGGAATTACCAACGTCGGAGAAGAAAAGGTATTTCTTATCTCTACTACTCATGGAGGAGAGACTCATGCTATGGCAGCTGCAAATGCTACTATTGATGTATTTCAACAAGAAAATGTAGTTTACCATAATCATCAAATTGGAGACGCGCTGATTAAAGGATGTCAGCAGGCAATCTTGGATTCTGAAGCTAGTCAATTTGTGGATATTATTCCATGCAATTGGCTAATAGCCTTTAATTTTCGAGATAATCAAGGTCAAATGAGTGCAGCCATGCGGACATTGGCAATGCAGGAAATGATTAAAAGAGGGATTTTGTTTCAAGGAGCGTTTTCACCCTGCTTTAGTCATTCCTTAGATGATGTAGCGTATTTTGTAGAAGCATTTTCTCAAACGCTCGGAGTACTCCAAGAAGCTGTCAAAGTTGGTGTGGAAAATGTATTATTGGGTGAAGCAGCAAAACCTGTATTTAGAAAATTATTATAAGACTAGGATGAAATATCGGAAACTTTCCGCTGGAGAATATAGGTTAGATAAGTTGTTGATATGTACTATAGACAACTCATATATTCAGCAGATTAGAATATGGAGAAATCAGCAAATAGATATTTTACGACAAAATCAACTTATTTCAGAGGAACAACAAGAATGGTATTTTAATACCCATGTGTTCTCACTTTTTGACAATTTATACCCACAGCAAGTATTATTTAATTGTTTTTACGAAGAGAAATTTATTGGATATGGGGGAATTGTTCATATCTCATATGAGAATAAGATTGGAGAGATTTCTTTTTTATTAGATCCACAAATTCCAACTGATAGTTATTATGAATCGGTGTTTATTCTTTTTCTTGAGATAATGAATAAAATTGCTTTTCAAGAATTGGGATTAAATAAATTATTTACAGAAACGTTTTCCACAAGAATGGAACATGTTCCCATGCTTGAAAAAGCGGGCTATAATCGAGAGGGAGTTAGACATTCACATGTAATTTTAAATGGACAAGTTGCCGATATATTTCTTCATGGGAAATTGGCTAATAGCCTATATTAAAATATGCATGTTTATATCATTTCCGGTGTTAGTAGAGGCTTGGGATATGCCCTTGTTGAAAATATTATGAATGCTTGTTCAGAAGAGATAATTGTTTTAGGGCTAAGTAGAAACATACCTGATTTATTAAGTAGATTTCCTAATCGATTTGAATGGGTCAAAACAGATTTTAAAAATCCAGAAGAAATTACTGGAAATCTTGAGTTTGCCCTAAAGAAATATAGCCCATCCAAAATTTTCTTTATTAGCAATGCTGGAGATATTAATCCAATAGCCAAAATAGGAGAAATCGCCAGCCAAGAAATGATGGATTCATTGTCAGTTAATATTCTATCTCCATCAAATATCATCAATTATTTACTGAATAATTATTCAAAAATTGAAAAATTGTACTTCATTAATATTTCAAGTGGAGCGGCTAATAAAGCAATCCAAGGTTGGTCATTGTACAGCTCATCAAAAGCATATATGAAAATATATTTTGATGTTTTGGCTGCAGAATTGATGGATGAAAAAGACGGTCGAATAGTTGTAAAGCAGATTGATCCAGGAGCTATGGATACTAATTTGCAAGTTGAAATAAGAAATGCCAACGTACCTTCTGAACAACAAGATAAATTGAAAAATTTATATGAAACGAATAATCTAAAACAACCAAAAGAAGTTGCTGAAATAATAATTCAAAATATTAGAGAAATACAATGAGAATAGCAGTTCTCTCAGATATTCATGGAAATGCTTTTGCACTTAATGCAGTGATGAGCCAAATTCATCATTTACAGATTGATCGAGTGTTTTTTTTAGGAGACTTGATGGGATATTATTATCATCCCAAAACTGTGTATCAAAAATTGCAAGAACTTAATGCTACCATGATATTGGGTAATCATGAGCAATTATTTTTTGATTGTATAGATAAGAAAATTTCTCTCGAACAACTTGGAATTCGTTACGGCAGCGGTCATAAAATGGCATTGGAGCAATTTACTCCCTCAGAAATCATTAACCTGAGGAGTTTGCCAGTTCAATATCAGGAAACTATTAATGGAGTGTCCATTGCTTGTTATCATGGGTCGCCTTTTGAAAAGGATATGTACTTATATCCAGATTCTGATGAGAAGGTCCTTAAAAATTGTGACACAGGAGTTGATTTTACTTTTGTAGGCCATTCACATTATCCTTTTATAGCCCAATTGCCTCATGGATTATTAGTGAATGTAGGTTCAGTAGGTCAATCAAGAAAAATGGGTGGTATAGCGAATTGGTGTATTTTAAATATAAATAATAGAGTTATTGAGATGCAATCGACACCATATAATGTAAATCCTCTTTTGGATTTAATCAATCAATATGATTCAGATTTTTCCTATTTAAGTAGTATTCTAAAAAGAGGTGTAAATGAGGAATAAGTTGAGGGTGCTTATTACAGGTTGTGGTGGAGATATTGGCCAAAGTATTGGTAAGATTTTGAAATCCAAGCCTGAACTATTTAGTTTGGTAATTGGTGCCGATTTGCATAAAGACCACGCTGGTAAATTTATTTTTGATGAATGTCATATCGTGCCTCGTTGTCATGAAGATAGTTATCAGTCAGAAGTATTGGACCTTATTGAGAAGAATGAAATTGATATTGTAATTCCAATTTCTGAACCTGAGTTGAGGCAAATGGAAAAGCATTCATACCAAGATGATTTTTTTGGTAGACCGGTTATTATGGCAAATCAGAAGGCTCTACAAGTGGGATTTGATAAAAAAATAACGTCCGATTTTTTGGCACTGTATACACTCCCTTTTCCTGATACTCAGTTGATTTCAGAATATAATAAATCAACTTTTCCAGTCCTGATTAAAAGTCGAGATGGGTCTGGCAGTAAGTCTATTCATGTGGTTAATACTCAAGATGAAATGGATTTATTTCAAAGAATATATCCAGAGTTTATCGTTCAAGAATACTTGCCAAATGATGCGGGTGAATACACCTGTGGCTTATTTCGGTCAGCTTCAGGAGAGATTAGAGATATTATTTTAAAAAGAAAATTGATGGGAGGGTTTTCTGGCTATGGGATTAGAAAAGAAAACTTCAAAATTAGTCAATTATTGCATCAAATTGCAGTTCTACTAGATTTGAGAGGATCGATAAATGTACAACTTAAGTTAGTTCATGGGACTCCAGTAATTTTTGAAATTAATCCTCGTTTTTCGAGCACAGTTCTTTTCCGTCACATGATGGGATACGAGGATGTTATCTGGAGTATTCAAGATAAATTAAATATGCCATTAGATTCATATCAAATTAATCATTCAATTAAAAATTTTTATAAAGGATTTTCAGAGTATGTCGATTAACAATTTTAACATAGGACCCTTTGAAATAGGGAAAAACGTTCGTCCATTTATTATTGCAGAAATGAGTGGCAATCATAATCAATCATTGGATAGGGCATTGGCCATAGTTGAAGCTGCGGCTAAGACTGGAGCTCAGGCTATAAAACTCCAAACATACACCGCCGATACCATAACATTGGACGTTAATGAGAATGAGTTTAAAATACAAGATGAAAAAAGTTTGTGGAATGGCAAAAGTCTTCACAAGCTTTATGGCGAAGCATATACCCCTTGGGAATGGCACGCACCCATCATGAAAAGAGCTAAAGAGTTGGGAATGGTTTGTTTCAGTAGCCCATTTGATGAAACTGCTGTTGATTTTTTGGAGGATTTAAATGTGCCTGCATATAAGATAGCTTCTTTTGAAAACATTCACCTGCCATTAATTCGCAAAGTTGCAGCTACAGGTAAACCATTAATCATATCGACCGGAATGGCAAGTATTGCAGAATTACATGATGCAGTTACTGCTGCTAGAGAAGCTGGTTGTAAAAACCTGGTTTTGTTAAAATGTACAAGTACCTATCCTGCATTACCAGAAAATAGTAACATATCTACAATTCCGCACATGCGTAAATTATTTAATTGTCAAATAGGACTCTCAGACCATACTATGGGTACTGGTGTAGCTGTGGGAGCTGTAACGCTTGGAGCTACAGTTGTTGAAAAACATTTCACTTTGAGTAGAGCAGATGGCGGTGTGGATAGTGCTTTTTCGCTTGAGCCATTAGAAATGCAAGCATTGGTAATAGAAACAGAGCGCGCTTGGCAGGCATTAGGGGTAGTTCGATATGGTGCCACAGAAACAGAAATAAAATCATTAGTATTTAGAAGATCTTTATATATTTCCTCAGATGTAAAACAAGGCACTGTTTTGAGTCCTGAGAATGTGCGTTGTGTGAGACCAGGTTTGGGACTTCCCCCAAAATATTTTGGTCAAGTAATGGGTCTTACTCTTAATAGCGATGCAGCAAAAGGAACACCTCTCACTTGGGATTTGTTACTGGACAGAAAATAATATTGAAGAACTTTTTAAAATACCATAAATGACAAAAGTCATTGGAAAGGACGGGAACAAATATAAACTTGTAAAGCACAAATTAGGATTTTTACATGTCCTCCCTATTCCTAATATGGAAGAATTGAATGAATATTATGCTCAGAAATATTACCAAAAACCTTCAGTAGCTACTTATTCATTAAGTTACTCTGAAGATGAACTTCTGTTACAAACGTTAGTTTGTAAAATGACAAATCAACTTTTCGAAGTTCAGTTTCCAAATGCAAATAAAAGTTTATACGATATTGGTTGCGGAGAAGGGTTTTTTATGCAAGGATTAATGAATTGTGGTTGGTCTGTATATGGTGTCGATTATTCAATTGCAGGAATTGAAAAACATAATCCAAATGTTGCTCCTTTTGTAAGTATTGGAGATGCAATAACAGATGTAGAAGAATGTATTAAATCACGTAAGTATTTTAATCTTATCAATCTTGGTAACGTTTTAGAACATGTATCTGATCCTATATTATTATTAGAGAAGATTCATAATTTATTATTGCCAGAGGGTTTACTCCGTATTGTAGTTCCAAATGATAGTTCTGAATTACAAGAATTTCTGCAACAAAAAGGTTCTTTAAATTATGAATGGGTACATCCGCCCGATCACATTTCTTATTTTAATTTTGATAATTTACCTCTAGTGTTGGAAGCAACGGGCTATAAGTTGGTCAATATGCTAGGGGATTTTCCAATAGAGTTGTTTTTGACTAATGAACATTCTAATTATTTAAAAGATAGTAGTAAAGGGAAAGCTGCCCACGCAAGTAGAGTAGTCATCTCTAAATTAATTTACCAAAGGGGTTTAGATAAGTATATTAAATGGTCTGAAGGTTTAGCTGCAGCTGGAATTGGAAGAACTTGTATTGGTTATTTTTCAAAAGTATAATTTCAAATTTCTTAATTCTTTCAATAGAAAA